>Ga0154764_1063_pt1 | contig 74803 bp, 108 predicted proteins | sample Rifle2008BG16ft_FD_105772 | JGI IMG/M metagenome (GOLD analysis project Ga0154764, IMG submission 105772) | candidate division Zixibacteria bacterium RBG_16_53_22
CAGTCAGTTTACCCGCCACAATCTCGATCTTATCAACTTCCCTGTGTTCCAGGAATAGGCGCAGATCCTTGAAAAACAGCCCGTAATCGTCGAAGTAAGACAATGGCACGCAATACCATTCTACGTCATATAGGTCCAGCGTGTCCTTCATGGTGATGTCGAAGAGTTTTTCCGCATTGGCTTGGCCATCCCCATGATACATCTGGGATAGGGTATGGCTATCGCCAGTTGAGAGTGAATTGCCGCTATAGCTGGCTTGATCATTCATTTGCGATCTCCTTGTTTTGCAAGCGCACCCTTATCCTGGCCTCTGAGTACATGCTACCAGATGTCTCGTAATCCTTAAGAACTTCCAATAGCTCGCAGTCGATGCCTGGGTCACATTTGCTGAGAAGTGGTTCTACAATGAAAGCCATGTGCTCCAGGATAACGCCTTGAATGATCCTGAGCGCTGCATATTCAGATTGCACCCTTCTGATATTCATGACCACTTCTGGATCTAACTTCTTAAATGTCATTTTCGCCCTCCTATAAAGGCTCTAAGGTTTGTTACCCCACGTCTGCCCACATCCATAGGCAGGCGTCGGACAACAAAAAAAGGCCGCACATCTCTTTGAGACATGCGGCCCATCGGTCGCTATCGCTTAACGTCCATCGACTATTAAGTTGTTACTCTATTAAGATAAATATTGACCTCCATTTGCGTACCAATTTCCTGAGCTGGCCTTTGGTTCTGGTTGCTACACGATTGGGCGTCAGGAAATTGTCCAGGTGCTTGAATAACTCATCGAGTTCCTGGATGCAATCCTGGCACACGCCACCATCGCAGTCATCGCAACAGAAGAGACACTCCATTATGTCTCCTCCTCGATAGGCGAGAAGGGGATGTCCGTGCCAGGATAGAAGTGATGGCCTGGCTTGACCTTATCCCATTCTCCCTTTGGAACGGCACTGCCATCGATGTACTTACCGGCATAATTGACGCGCCATTCCAGGATATGGCATAGGGTTACGTCCAGCAGGGCATCTGCGTAACCCGTCACCTCCTCTCTGCCCCAATGGGGCAATTTCCGGTAATGCTCGTTGTCCCAGATCCGATATGCCAGGTGCTCCAGAATCCATTGGTGCTGCTTGTGCTCTCGCCAGGCCAACATGTAGATGCCCAGGGCTGCTCCCTTCAGGGAGCCTATGCGCTCCAGATGGCGATCCAATGCTGTCTTAGCCATTGTCGGCCTCCCGGTACTTCTCGCACCATTCGTGGTAAGAGCCTGGCGCATCCACCTGCCTGCCACACCACGGGCAGTAGGCCCAGTAGCCATAGCACGCGCCATCCCCTTCGTGTGACGAGAAGCCACAATGGCGTGGTGCGATCTCGTCTAACAAGCTCCAGATGTCTTCGTTCAGGATGTACTCTGCCACTTCAGCCGATGACATGCCGTCCTGGAAATCGTCATCGTCGGCGTAATAGGGTTGGTGATAGCCTGGTTTGTGGATGAGCTTCAGCCGATCCACATCGGCCTGGAGTGCCTTGACGCGCCTGACGATGCGGCACTGTTGCGCCACGCCATCCAGGAACGCCATGAACTTTGGGATTAAATCCTCGGCTCGCATGGTAGCCGACGAAAGCGGGCCGATGTACTCTCTCGAAAGTCGCTTGCTCATTATTATCCTCCTTATACAAGATCGACGTTGGAAAACACGACCAATTCTACGGCACGCCCACGCCATTCTTCAGGGAAGCAGGCGATGCGCGTCCTGTCCGGGCATCGCTGGATGACTTGCTTGAAGGCACGTTCAAATTCCCAATCGTAGGCGGCCATGAGCGCCGTAGTGACGCCCACGACGATGCCACGTCCGTACTCTGGACTTGCCCCCGACTTTGGATGCAGGTTGTATAGGGCATCCCTTATCAAGCTGTCTTTCATCGGTTACACCCCCTTATTTCTCGCATCTTCTGCGAGTATACATTGACGTGACAAAACGGTTTCCAATACGGTGTGGGATCGTATACCAGATTGGGGGCAATCTCGTTTAGCTTACTGCCGTATTGCAGCAATCCGATGTCGGTTGCGTTGCCCTTTACTCTGATATAGACGAAATCCTGGCTAAACACAGGTATGTCTTTGCCCGGATTGTGGCGTGTGAATGGGCAATCTATGGCTTGAGCTGTTTGCGCCTGTGGGTTGCCCATAGCAGCGTCTCCTCGCACATCTGGATCTGAAGGTCCATAAAGCCGTCGATGTACATGCTACTGACACCGAACTGGTTTATGTCAATTCTGTATCCATTGTACACAAACCAGATTTTGTTGTGGTCCAGGCGTCCCTCCGCCACTAGAAGCTGGACGTAGTAGAAGATGTTGTCTGTGCTGTATACGAACGGCACAGTGCTTTCATCGTTAACCCAGGGCTCGATGGTCTCGTGGAATGTTTTCCTGATGTCGAAATCTGACACTGCTTGCCCGTCGCTTGAATACACCAGCTCGATCATTTGTTGCCTCCTTTGCGCCTCTTCTGGTTCTGGCGATGCTTCTTCGCCACCTTGTTAGGTCGATTGGTTCTCTTGACGCCAGTCCGGTTAGTTGCCATTGCGCAACTCCGCATACAGCCAGTTCAAAGAATGCTCCAGGTGTGCGATTACTGGATTGTCTGTGTCAGCCATCGGGATCAGGTCTGTTTCCCCGGTGCTTACATTGTACATGGTTGCCCATAGGTCTCCATCTCTGTCTCTGTAGAACATGGCATGGATTTCTATACCTTTTATCTGGAGCGCATTGGCCTCTGGGCAGAAATTCATGTGTGCGCTGGAGTCCATCTCCTGCTGACAGAATGGGCAAAACTCTGCCATAACCCTACGAATTTGTTTTACCATCGAGAGCCTCCTTATCTCGATCATACTGTGCGGCATGTTCACGTAGCTCATCTGCGTATTGCTCCCATTCCAGTAGTGTGCCGCTATTCTGACTGGACAGGAACACTACGACGCGCTGTATGGTGCGCAAATCAGGCTTGGGCAAGTTGTGCCTGACAGCTACCTGATGCGCCGCCCAATTGGCGCGATTGAATTGGCGTGTGCGAAAGATCATGTAACATGCCTCCTTATCATTCCTGAAATTTCAATTCGCGTAGCCTGGCATTTGCCTTTGCAACAAATTGTGGATACATTCCCGATTGATCGCCACCAACGTGAAGATGTGGCCTGTCACATTCATCGCTGCTGTAATAGATCTTCAGACCAGCGCCATTGAGTCGGTAGCTGCCATCCTCGCCTCCAGCAATCTCGTCTATAAGTTCCTGGTATCTATGCGGCTCTTGCAATGCCGACTTAATAAAGTAAGACATTGCATCCCACTCCGTCTGTAGCGCAATCATTGCCAGATCACCAAATGCGAGCTTGGTGACAATATTGCGCCACACTAAACTGTTTTTGTCCATCGGTTCCTCCTTATGCAATGGGGCCTTTGCCCTTGAGAGTGAACACATCCTCGACCAGATCCTTGGAGTCCTTAAGACTCAGTGACAGCAGATTGCGCACGACCCTGATGCGTTGGATGAGCGTGTGTGGCTGGTTAGTCTCTTCCAGTATTGCATCGACGTGTTCTCCGAGTGATCGCTTCTTACCGCGTGACCAGTTAATGGGATCGACTGGCCCCTTCTCGATTGAGAAGGAATAACCGAACAATTCAAACTGCATGGTAATGCCTCCTTATGGATCGAACTGATGTTTTTGAGCCGCCCATGAGCACCTCGATGCACATGGGCCGCCCCAAAACAAAGTGAAAGAGAGGTCGAGTCCAAATTTGGACTCGACCCGGATGGACTATTTAGACTTGATGCAGACGTGTTCAGCGTGTATGTCATTCCACGTGACGCGCCATAGGGTTGCTTTTCCCCACATTCCGACCTGGCGATTGAATTCTTTGAGCGCCAGGTGCAAATCTGAGCTATCGTATTGTCTGTTGAAAAATTGGCTATGGACCTCATAGAAGTATCTCATCGTCTATACTCCTTGGCCGTGTACTTACGCGGCAACGATGCCTTGCGTGCTCTAAACTCGTACAGGTGTTCGTCTTTGCCATTCAATCCAAGATTGGCCTGAACATCATCACAGGCTGTACCGCCATCGCAAGCATGGACGTAGAACGGCTTTTTGAACGATGTTAATCCTTGTTGGAAGATCCACACGGCGTATAACATGGTCATTCTCCATCTCCAAACACCCGGCGCACGAAGCGCCGCATTTGGTCCATCTGATACCAGCGCGCCATGAAGTAATTGCGCTGTACAACGGCTCTTTTTTCACGTCTACTGCGCTCCAGGCGATTGCCAGGGAAATCGATTGGGTCCCAGCGTACCCACTCATTGAAATGCCACATGGACCTAAACTCTCTTTCGGCCTGGCGCTGGGCAATCTCTTGCAAGAACTTATCCCGCACGTAGTTGGCCTTCCATTGTACTCTGAAGCTTGCCATGGTATACCTCCCTTTTGGCTAATTTATTGAGTCGTGTCTGCGCATCTTAATGCCCAAACGCCACGCAACAAAAAAGCCGCACCGATCCCCCAAACGATGTCAGTAACCGTTAAGGTAGGATGGTGCGGCTTTAGATCCATCGCGCTGCAAAAGCCGCAAAAGCACGCGATGGAAAGCTATTAAGTTATGCGCTGAAATTGTCTACGATCTTCTTGAACTCGCTGAACGTGATGCGCTTATGCCGTAGGGCAATGGCCGCCTGGATGACCTCAGCCTCATCGCTTGGCTGATACGTTAAGAAGTCAGGTGGATCTTCATCTTCATCTATATCAACATGGAAGTAGCAGGCATGACAACCATCGAAACTATGGCCGACTGGCTCACTGTTGACGGCATCGCGTTTTTCGTGTGCTTCTGTCAACGTCAATCCCTCGAAAGCACAGGCGACGCTATTGCCACTCAGATCGTCATGATCGCCTGCGTGTCGCATGATCAAATGATCTTCGACCATCTCGTACCACGCTTCACACATGCCATAACCTGATCCAGCACTAACTTTTATGAACACGATCATTCTCCTTCTTCCCATAGGTGCAGGAGTCCGCCCTATGAGAGCTAATGATTATTTGATAACACGTGCCGCCAATCTCGCAAACTGGCGGCTGAACATGGACGCTAAATTGAAATCATCCACGTGTCCAGTCCGATACCAAATTGCCCAGTAATAGGCGCATTTCTGCGCCAGGCGCTCCAATTCACTCATGATAATCTCCTTTCGACTATAGAGCTTATAGAGCCACATGGACGCCCCATGAGACGCCCATGTCACCCTATAAACACAAGAAAAAAACCGCCGAGGCCGACGCCCAGACTCGGCGGATTGGAGCTACCTAATCGCGATACCCACAGGCAAACGCATAACCTGCCTGATATGCGCGATATTCCCCTTCACTGTTATCGACCGCATCATCGAGAATCTCCCCATGCCCATTAAGGGCAAAGGCTGACTCAACGAAGGTTTTACATTCCTTGAGAGACAAATTCTCCCCTAACACCCACAAAGTCTTTATCCTGGCTATCATGATAGCGTTGTCAGGCAGTCCAATACTCTCCGGGTGATTTAACCTCATATACTCTATAGCATGCGCCAATGCAACACGTTCATTCATTTTTACCCTCCTATAGAGCTGAATAAGATTCTTGATCGACCTACGCGCGCACCAATTGCCACATATCGAAATTCGCACGCATGAGAATACCTGCCTTGGCAAACATGAAACCAATGCATTCCTCAAACGTACCACGACAAGCTACACTGCCATGCGCATACAACGCTGAGTCAGAACGATATACCAATACTTTGTACATGTCACCCCCCTATGGGTTGAAATATGGATTTTTGACCGCCCTATAAGAACCGTTACGAAAAATCCACAAAACCAATTCTCGTAACGGGAATTCACCAGTAGTGGTGGTACACTGGACATGACGAGTAGGAAAGTTGACAGTATGCTGTCAAACACTGCCTACCTTACTAGAGCCCACATACTGGGTGTGCATGTGGGCTCTAGTAAAGCAAAGACTCCCCCTTGTGGGGGGGGAGTCTTTCGTGCTAGTGGGGGAATGGTGACGAAGTTACTTTTTGGCGGGCTTGGGCTTGCGCTCTGGTTCTTCAGGCAGTGATACGTTGTTGTCAACCACGCTAGTGGGGTTGGCTTTCAGCCATGCTTCTGGTGTGATCGACAAGGCGACGGTATCATTGTGGCCGTTCTGGTTAACCCCAATGCCCAGGGCATTACACGCTTCATTCCAAGTGGTATGTTTACACGCTTCTTGGAGTCGCGCGTCGGTATCGCTCCATACCTTGTTGGACTTGGCGTAGATGATAGCATGAAGCTTTTGGAGTGCCGTCTCAGTAGTGGGGTAATGGTTGGGCGTATCAGCCTGTGTGAAGGTTGCCAACAAGGTGGACTTACCCGGCTTGTCTACAGCGTACATTTCTATGCTATCAGCCAGGGAGAGGTAGAAGCGCACGTTACCGGAATGCGTGATCCGGTATGTCTCATAGGGCAAGTGTTTGTCGGCTGACTTGCTAGCAGACGACTCGCCAGTATAACTGGCCTTAAAGCCTAGTGGTATTACTACGTCGGCCACAAACGTGTCAACCCGGTAGTTGTGGGTTATGTCGGCTATAGCGACGCGGTCAGACTGGTTTAATTCAGCCAAGTCTTTCATCAACAATTGAACCTCTTCTAGCGCTTTGGGAGAGGTCATGTCTATAGTTGAGAGTTTCTGCCTTGCTGACAGTTCACGGTCAGCAATCCAGTTTTGGCGTTCCTGGACAAATTCAGCTAATTCTACGGGAATTTCATCAGCGTGCTTGCTATAGGTAGCAAGCCATGTTAGCAATTCGAGATGCTTGTCAAAAGCGCTCCCCTGCCAACCTGCTAGGTTCTTCTTCTCGTTCATTGATTAGCCTCCTAAGCTATAGTGGTTGTGGTGTGCGCGTGCACACCTGATACCAGTATACCACACGTTTTATTGTCAAGTTGACCTAGCGTATAGTGGTAGTATGTATGCAATACGTGGTAATACTACACACCTTACCTGTAAGTTGTAAGGTGTAATTATGAGTATACCTGAGCATACTACTACCTATAGTGGGGTGTATGTAGCTTTACTAAGCTTGACGTAACGAGTATACGTAGTTATGCATAGGTTAGTATTAGAACATATGTACCAATTTGGTACTTCTATGGAAAGCTACATAGATTTTAAGGTATGTGTTGACATAAGGGTATAGTAGGGTATACCTGGCTCTGCTGGGAGAGGTCAGCAGGCATGCATCTCGGCGAAGATACCCCCAGCCAAAAAATAGAACAAGTGTTCTGACAACCCCGACTATCCCCCCTCCTACGCCTTACCCCAAATTCCATACTTGACATAATAGAACGGCTAAATCCATCTACATCTGTTTACAGGAATGGGGTAGGGGAGCATGGTGATAGGGTAGGGGAGAGAGTCCAACTGCTGGACTCAAGCGGTAGGGTAGGGGGCTGGTGGTGGTCGCGGGCGATGCGAAAAAACTGTGTTCCTCGTACCTGTGGTACTTGTTTTTTCGCAGATATATAGTGGCATGGGTGAGTGTGGTCACTGGCTGGATGGTGGGGACGGGGGGAGTGGTGGGTGAGTGTGTGTGGTGTGGTGATACCCGTAGGGGGTATATTGTGGTAGGTTTACCATAAGTGGGCAAAACACGGGATTTTAGGTGCCTTTTGGGGTTATTTTGAGTAGTTCAGGGTGATACCGGGTGGGGGTATAGTATCATCGATAGCAGGCGGCCAGGGTAGTGGCATCCAGTGGGTTATATCATCGATGGCGATATTGTGTGCCTGTGCAGCGGTCCAGTCTTTCCAGCCGCCGTCGTAGGCCATGCAGTTCATCGCGCCGCTTGCATATACGAGCACCCAGGCGGGCGATTCGGGCAGTCTGTTTTTCATGCTTATCCAGTTACTCATGTCTCCTCCACCTCGATACAAATGACCTGGTGCCAGGGGACGATGCGGTAGCGACCATCAAGCTGGAACGTGAAGTAACCCACTTGTATGGCCCTTCTCAGGATCTTGAGCCACTCCTGGCTGACCGTCTCGATGTGTGCGCTATCTACGGTGTGCTCACCAGAGAAAGTATTGTAGAAGATCGCGATCTTCACGTATCAATTTCCTTCTCGGCTATGATCAGGTACTTGTCTTTGTATGCCACTCCAGGCCCCTTCAAGGCTGGTCCCCCACGCACAATCGCAAACCCCTGGTCATAGTACGTGGCAATAGCCTTATGATACTCGTCCAGGGTGCAGGTGATACTCAGGCGTTCGATTATCTGGCGCTTGATCTTCATAGATAATCCACGTACACCACGAAGGCGGCGTTGACGCGAGTGATCACTTCGTCCTGGCGCTTGACGGCAAACCAGATAGCCTTGCCATGCTCGGCGTAGGGCGCGATCTCGGCGATGCCCTTGTTTCCCACTTCCCACCACTCGTTATCGGTGCGGATCTTACGAATCTTGCGTGTGTCGGATAGTAGGGTTGCTTCCATCATTCACCTTCTTCTGTTTGCTGCATATTTTGCACTTCCACTTGAACCCATCCGGGCTGGAATTGTCGGCACAGAACTCAAGCATGGTCTTGATCTTCCGGCAGCCGGGGCAATACTTGAGACCCTGTCGCGCCAGCTCGTACTTGAGGTGCCAGCGTTTGTCGGCGGGCGTCCGCCAGCGGTCTGCCGGAAAGCCACAAAGCCACTTTGGCGGATCGTAGAGCTTCATACTCCTGTCTCAACTGCTGCCGCATGGCCTCGCGCAGCTCGTCGAGTCCAATATTGGACTCACTTCCAGGCCCGTTTGACATCACTCACCAGCTTATCAGCTACGATATGCCACACGTCACTGTAGGCCATACCGCCATAAATCGAGCCGCCCACTATACACGTCTCACGCCATGGCGCACCCAGGATCAGGGCGATTGCCATGGCTGGCAAGAGCAGGATGGCAGCCCGTACCAGTGTGCCGGTGATAGGCGTGTGAGACCCAAGCAGGGTTTTCCACCAGTTGTCTCGCCATTGCCTCCGGTACATACCATAGCGATGCGGCAGGGCCTCTTCGTAGTCCTCCAGCCCCAAAAAGTCGCCTACTGCGCCCAAACGCTGTGCAATGTCGGCATCCGGGTTGACGTAGTAGGTCAAAGTGATGCCCGTTTGCACTGCCAGAAATACCGGGAAATCGAGCAGAATTACAGAAAAGCAGCTCAAAAACTGCGCAAAGGCGGTAATTCTGCGATGAGTTGGGCCGTTAGGCATGGTCGAGTACGTCCAACGTGTCGTAGCGGTAGATCCACTTCAGACTGACCAGGCTGCGCCACAAGTCCAGTCTACACGACTCGCGGCGGCGGATGATCAGGTCCTCAAGATCTCGCAACCTATCGTCTGCTTTGTATTGCGCTTGCTGGATGGCAGCCAAGTCGCCCACGATGCTCGTTTTAATTGTGTTCATGTAAGTCTGAACTTTTTTATGTTGTGTGGCTGCCCCCACACCTGTACCCAGACTACAATAAAAAAGTCGTCGATGTAGATTACCTCGCCCTTATGGCTGCGCTCGAAATAGTCTAGAGCCTCTTTGTATCTGATCCCGAAGAACCTAGATAGATCGGCACAACTATCCATGTAGCGGTGCTCTGGTCTGCCAGACTTGTCCAGGCCGATCACCAGAATCTTCCACTCGGCGTTCTTCTTTTTCTCCTCAATCTCTGAGAGACGCCGAGCTACTTCCAATGAGCTTGCGTAATCCTCAAGAATGCGCAACACCTTGCTGAGATCACGCCGAATATCGACAAACCACATCGAAGCTGTATCAAACCACTTGCCTACCTTCCAGATCTTCACCCATTCCTCCCATTTTGCTTGACAGCGGACAGCCAGCGTCGTGCTGTCCGGTCACTTATGCCAGCCTCCGCAACGATATCCATCACTGTCAGGTCAGGTGGCCTGTCAGTGTCAGACAGGAATGCATGCTTGTCTGACCAACGCCGGACATGTGTCCGGTCAATGTCCGGGTTGTCCTTATGTGTCCTCTTACGCTCCTCCCTGGCTCTGGCTACTTCCTGTACCCGCCTGGCATGGCTGGATATGAGTGAGATCACCTGGTAAGTGACAAATGCCAGCACGAACAAAGCAGCCGGTGCATATATTACTGACTTGGGTATGACTTCCAGGATGACTGTAAGTAACAAGCCTGTTATGAAATAAATAGCGATCATGGTTTTGCCCCTGCCCACCGGGGCAAATGGGTCGCTCTTGACTCTGGCAGGGTCACTATTGTAGTCACTCATTTCTATGGTCACATACATAGCTGCCAACCCAAGCATTTCAAGTGTTATGCCGATAGTCCATGCCACGCTGTATGGAATGTTAAAATGCCATGCCACTGACCTAGCAACCAAATAGGCTGGCGCTACAGGAGCCGCCCAAGGCCCAATTCTGGTTGCCAAGACAATCATGATGTGCTCCAGCCTATCGAAGAACGATATTATGCCACGCTCAACACTGTCCAACTCTCCCATAAGTAGTCTCCCAACTCACTCAGCTACTTCACCAACAATGCCTTGATGGCATAGTAATCCGGGTTGACCAGGCGTCCTACAAACTCAGACAGAGTCTCCATGAGCCCAAGGCCCAATAGCAGGAAGATCATGACACAAAACACTATAGGTATCAACCAGATTTCACTATCCGTCCCTATCCTGAACTTCCTCAAACAGAACAGGCAGCAGGCTATCGAGCCAGCTATAGCTGCCAACAGCAAGGCCGTCCCAATGCCATGCACCCACGTCTCGTAAGCCACCTGTCGCTCGGCGATGGTCCATACGCGCGGGCCAAGACTCATGATAAGAGCCATTAAAGTTTCCATTTCCGTTCCTCTCCTTTTGTCCAACTAGCTCAGTTACTCATTGAGTAAGATACTCCATAGTACGCCTGTGGCTACCCAGGCGATGGCGGCCAGCTCGTCAGGCCGCAATAAAAGCTGCGTCGTGATGGTGCCATCCTTTTCAGCCTGGAAGTAGATGGTATCGACGGGATGTCCTACGACAGTCCCGGCGCTGAATTTGCAATTGGAATATTCCTGGCAGATCAGTTCTGTAAACTCTAGCTCACCATCTATCCAATGTCTTGGGTCGTCAATGGTCTGGTTTCTCATTATTTTATTATCCCCCCAGTGGACCGGCGAGTTGTCCAGGTCGCTCAGCGTGCATGGTGTTGCAGTTTGGTACTGCCGGACCAGGGACATTCCTGCTTAGAGGAAGTCAACCCCACGCTACGCCCTTCACACGCGCTGCCCTCGATGCAACTCGCCAGCCCACCGGGATGCCCTAAAACCGTCTCAGCTTTCTGTATCCCATAGCTGCTTCGCCCCTGTTTCTTCCCTGTGCGTTTTGCAGCAATAGGCGTCCTTCGGGCCATATGCCACGCGATAACAACACCACGCTGCCGATCAGGATGATCTGGCTAAGCACGTTGGTAAAGTCAACAGGTGGATAGAGACCTATATGATTGACGACCAGTGCTGTCGCCAATCCATACAAACCGGAACGCAGCCAGTCAGCCCAATAATCTGCCAGCCCAAAGTGCTGTGCCAGCATAACCAGAGCCGTGATAAATGGCACCAACTCAAAACCGTTGAACCTTAAATCAGGCAATTCCATATCCTACTCCTCTCGACTATGACCATTATTACCCTCCAAAAATGCGTCTGCGTTTTGCGACCACCTCCCCTCACGTATGTACTGGCGTAGGGCTTCCAGAGCCATAGGATATGGCAATGCCAGTAAATATGACTGCCCCTTGGTAGTCGGCGGCGTGAGTGCCCCTGCCAGCCCGTAGTTGCGGTAGGCGTTCTTCACATAATCGTACCCAAGATCCTTGTGGGTAGGTGCCATCTTGTTGATCCCAAGGATTGAGGCACCTGCCTCAAGGTTGGCGGCTGCGTCGTGAAATAGCCTGATGCGTGCATCGTCTTCCAGGGTATCTTCTATATTGGCATATATCGTAGCGTCGATGTCGCCTGGCAAGCGCACCAGCATAGCTTGCCCGTGGATCAACCCGCGCACGCCTGGCTCTTTCAACAGGAACTCACCCGGCTGCACGGGCAATTCGTTGTCGTTGGGCCGCATGCCCAGGATCACCCTGGCGTGATCGCGGCTGTCCACGCTGAACATAATCTTGCGGTCGGCATTGGTGCGGATGGGCGTGGGCACCACGTCGAACCTGGGGTGCTGCACCGCCATGATGACCACCCCGCGTGAGCGCAACTGCGATAGGATGGTGGTCAGCAGCCGGATGGCACTAGCACGCTCGCCCCGGTCTGGGGCTTGGTGTGTCAGCATAGCTATTTCGTCGATCATGAGCAGGATCTTCTTGCTGGTGTCACCATAGCGCATATCCTGCTCGACTTCTTCCAGCAAACGAATAGCTTGTCCTATGCCAGCCTCCATGTCGATAGTGGCATAGCCCGCCAGCAGCGGTCGCCACATATGCAGACAGTCGTTCTCGTCAGCCTTCAGGTCGATCAGATATACTTTCCAACTTTCGCTGAAACGCTTGCCCTTGCTGAAGAATTGAATGAGCAGCTTGTTCAATTCATTCGTCTTTCCGCCGCCGGTACTAGATCCGATTAGCGTGTGGTGCTTGCTGAAATCGACCTTGATAGGCCGCTTGCGGTCGAAGCCAACTACAGCCATAAGTGGCTGGGATAGCTTGTACACCGACACCAGTTCCGACACGCTATGGGCTGCCAGTGGGCGGGATGGCTGGCGCGGTCTGTTGCGGGCATTCATAATAGCCGACTCGGTACGATAGTAGATGCCGTAGACTACGTTGCACACGAACAAGATCAGTCCATATACCAGGATGCCCACCCACGTTTCCAGGCGGATCTTGGCCCGCTTGCGTGAAGCTATGTAGACAGCATGGCCCGTTCCCCACACTACGAATGCAACCCAGAAGACACCCCAGTAGCTAATCTCCATAGATCGTGTTCCATAACACAGTTCTGTTATAGTCCTTAGCCTCGCGCTCTTCGATCAAACCACGCCCCAGGGCATCGAAGACCATACGCTGTGCCATGTACATGGTGGGAAAGTCATCTGGTCCTGGTCGTGGCGACGAGCCGCGCACCCGCTTGATGGATCGGTCGAAGTCAGGCGGCACACGGTTGCCGTCGATGTAGGCATTGTTATCACTACTGACGTGTACCCGTTCCATGTGCTCGCCAGTCAGGAAGCCCCACACCCGGTAACGCCAGGGCGTGGAATAGCTGACGGCAGGCGATTTATCGGTGATCGGATCGGTGATACCCTTCTGGCTAAATACGCCAGAGAACTTGTACAGGGCACCCCCACCCCGCTCGTCGTTGCGGCATACCACGTAGATCTCGTGTAGCCAGCGCAGGAACTCCATGATGCCGAAACGAACGGGCCATATGAGGCTGAGCACGATGGCGATGTGGTAAGGCGCGGACGACTGGAAGCCAGGGGCAGCCAGATAAGCAAAGTTCCAGATCAGGAACAGCCGCCAGCATGCCATCGAGAACTCCTCGACGACCTCGTAGAAGGCTCGCCTGCCCCACCACTCGACGACGAGACCGGGTTGCAGGCGACTGGCTACACCTGCGGGAACTCGCCGTTGTATTGCCATGCCCCATTCACCACTTCTATCTGACTTCCGTTCTTACGCAAATAGCCTGCCTGGACCAAGTTTAACACCTGCTGAAATGCGGTCGCCTTGGCTACCCGCGCCATGCCCTTGATCGCTGCATAGCTGGGACTATTACCATCGTGGGTCTCCTTGTATTCGATTATCGCCTTCAAAACCCGCACGCTTGTCTTGTTTACCATATCCAGAAACATACCCCATGATTTCTGCCCGTCGTGGTGTGGCAGACAACTGCACCCCACCACAAACCACGTCGGTACTTCTTGATGAGTCCCGCCCGCCACAGTTGGTTGAGGTGCCTCGTCAGCGGCGGCCAGGCTTTGTGCGGATAGTCAGGCGGGCACCTGAATAGCCCATGCTGCCGGGCTGCTTGCATGATGTCCTGGTAGCTGAGCAAGCCACCCTCCCGAAAGATACCCCGCAACCTGGTCAACAGCGGCATAGTTTGTGGCGACAATTGTTCCTGGGTGAGTACGTATTCGGCACCGACTACCATCTCTTCCAGATCGCCCGTGATGAAGGGGTTCTTGCGTTCTTCAACCGGCACGACGGGGCGATCCTCGTATAATATGAATTCGGGTATCTTACGCCCCTCTTTAGGATCGAAATCGTAAATTACGTCAACCACAGGCTGTCACCCATGCGAATAGAGAGTCGGGCACTTTCCAGCCACCTGTCACACGTTCCAGTTGCCACGAGCTGTCGAAGTCCTTTGGCTTTAGACTCTTCCTGTTGTTGGCCATGGCTGCCTGTTCGACCTGATAATAAGTGTCAAACGGCACCATGATGGCGATGCCAGCTTTCCTGTCAGTGCGCCAATTGATGAACACCAGCGCCAGCCCTACACTCGCGGCGACTATCAAGCCTGCGCGTTGGTGCGGCTTCAGGTTTTCCAGCGGGAAGCGGGGTGACTTGACCCGCTTGACTTCAGCCGCCCAGAACTTGCCGTCGATAGTCGCGCCGTAGTAGTCCCATGGCTTCTGGCGCACCTGGCGCTGGCCCGCCCGGTTGAAGGCGGCATCGTCCAGTCGCTCGGCGATTGGGTAGATGGCCCTGAGAAGCTCTCCGACCTCGCGCTCAAACTCATTCCTCGCCACTCTCCACCTCGATTCCTTCCAGGCTCGCCAGCAGTATATCCACGGCAGCCTGGGCTGTGCCTACCAGCAATTCGAATGTGCCGACGTGCCCCATGCAGGCGATCTCTTGCTGCGAAACAGTCCCACGAGTAACATCCCGCTCAGGCCAGCGGTTGGCTCTGTACAGCGCCTTCAACTCGGCTTCGCAGTCGTAGCCACCTCGGTGGTGGCGCTTGTAGTGGCAGGCTGTACACAGGCTCATACGCAAGATCCAATGCTCTTTGGTCATGTCGCCCAACGCGCCCCGTCCGAAAACGTGGTGCGCCTCGGCGGCATCTACACCCGCCTCGCCCAGTACCCACTTGTGGTACTGGCAGTGACCGCCGTCACGCATGTAGGCGATGCTGCCTGCGATAGAACGCAGGGTGATCAACGTGTCATTTTCGGGCATTCTTGTGCTGGCTAACCAACAGGGCAAAGCCAACCCAGAAGATGCTGGCGACCACTGCCCCGCCTATCAAGCCCACCCATAGCTCTGGTATGAACATTATTCGACCTCCCGACTGCGCCGTACTCGACGTGGCGGAGTCCAAGTATTGGACTCGACGAGCGGTTCTGCATTGGTGTCGGACTTGGATGGTGTCGATTCGATATTAGTGCTGGGCCACGATGCGCTGGTAGAGCTGGACTTGACTTCTTCCTCATCGGGTTTAGCCTCGACCTGCTTGCGACTCTCTTCGACCAGTTGCAGCACGTCCTCATTCGTCAACAAGCTATAGCCAGACATATTAAGCTCAAACAGCACTCGTCCAGCTTTGCCCAGGTAAGCGTCACGCATATGCTGCTGCTCCTGATCCCAAGCGTCAGTTGTCACATCGGCTATGTATATAGCCCTTGCCAAAACAGTTTTGTGATCCATCTTTCCCTCCCGAACGTTTGTTTATACTAATTTACCATAAAAAGCCAGCTTAGTCAAGACCGTCACCTTAAAAACTTTAATGTAACTATCTTGCTAATGTTAAAAAAACGTGTTATTATGTTTATATGGCAAACCAGAGGCAGTTCTCGGATGAGTACATCGACCAGTTGCGCATCTATTATATCGAAAACAACATAACTATCAAGGCGCTGGCGCTGGCCTCTGAGACCCTGTTTGGGATGGCAATCGAAGAGGAAAACCTGAGATTCATCTCTAAAAAAGACAGGTGGTCAGTCCAGAAGTCCCGTCATCTGATGGGCAAAGAAGGCTTACCCATCGATCAAGCCGACGAGCTGGACGACATGAAGCGACTGCTGTACGACGCGATCAACGACGCCGACGAGCCACCCAATGCCAAGGAATTGCCGGGTTTGATCAAAGCCTACATGGAAATCAGCAACGCTATGGCTGCCAGCGGCGTGGCAGGCAGTGCCAAGTCCAGCCGCCAGCAGGCTATCGAAATTGCACGGGAGGTGCTAGGTGCTGACCATCGCCAACGTTGAGTTCGACGAGAGAGATCTGAACCTGATCGCGTTCGCCAAGCTGTATGTAGAACGATTTGGTGCATTCGGGGCGTCCAACCACCACAGTATGCTGGTCATTCAAAAGCTGGCGAGCATCGTGGAGAAGCAGAACCAGTTTGCCACGGAACTGTGGCGAAGTAAGCAATAGGAAAGATCATGCAAGATCAAACAGACGAGCTGGAAAGATGCAAAGCTGACCCTGTTCACTTTATTGAAACCTATTGCTATTCTCAGGATAAGAACACTGGACACATTGGGCCACTCAAATTGCTTCCACACCAGCGCCAACTGTTTGAATCACTAGAGCAAGGCCATTTTACCTTGCTAAAATTTAGAGATAGTTATTCACGGAGAGCCAGGCAAATGTTATCTGTTATACCTATCCGAACACCAGATCCGTGAAATAGTCCGCTGTAGTCTCGATCCTATCTACTTCATAGAGAATTATGTGTATTTAGAGGAGAAAGAGACACAGCGCATTCTGCCCTTCAACCCATTCCCGTACCAGCGCAAGATGCTGCGCTGGATGATGGAGGGCAGGAATGTCCTGGCACTCAAGTCGCGTAGGGTGGGCTGCTCGTGGATCACGGCTGCCTACGCCGCCTGGCTGCTCAACTTCCGTGAGGGTATTAACGTCCTCTTCCTGAGCAAGAAAGAGGACGATGCCAAGAAACTATTACGCAAGGTAAAATTTATACTTAAAAACTTGGCACTGCATGACAATGAAGACCACCGATTGGCAACTCGATGCAGTTGGTTATGTGGCGAGATTGGCACAGATAACCAGCAATTATTTACCATCATCTACCGTGACGATCATGGGCGAGCTACGGCTGAGAGCGAAGCGGCTTCATTGTCCACGACTTCCGAGTCGGGACGTTCCGAGGGCGCTTCGCTTATCTTTTTGGACGAATTTGGCTTCGTCAAGCCCGACGACGAAAAGACCTGGACTGCCATCAAGCCTACCGTGGCTAGAGGTGGGCAATGGATCACCGTTTCGACTCCAAACGGAGTGGGCGGCGTTCACCACCGGCTATGCATGGAAGCCCAACGTCACGAGAACAAATCCTATGAGTACATCGAGGTTCACTGGTCCGAGGCAGGCATCACTCAAGCCCAGTACGAAGCCGCTATCGAGGGCATGGACGCCGCTTCTATCGCCCAGGAATGGGAGATGGAGTTCATCCAGAGCGGCAACCCGGTCTTCAACGCAACCGACCTGGCAGCCTGCTACAAGCCGCCCGAAGAGTATCCAGAAGTAGCCAAGATGCTGAAAGACTACCGCGAGAGAGAAAGATTCTATTATAGTGGGGCTGACACCTCCGAAGGTAAGGCCCACCGCAAGTCCACCCAGAGAGACTACCACTCGTGGTGCTCGCTCACCCGTTCAGGCATCCAGGCGTTTGGGAAAAACACCAAAGAGCCACTTAGCAAGTGGGCCGGACATACGGTTACTACCACCACCGGCAAACAGCTCAACGTGCCAGGTACGACCACCAACCTGCACGTCGAATATCCCGGCCTGCTCAGGGTAGAGGACAACGGCGCAGGGGCCACGGTAGTCAACCGCCATGTCGCCCCGCTGGATGGGCAAAGCGAGTTGATCCCCTCTCATACCGATAAACTAAGCAAGTCGCGTTATATCCGCAACTTGATGCTGTCGGTCGAAGCCCACGACATAATCATCACCGATTTGTTTACCTACCAGTGCATGCTGGTGTATCAATTGGGCAGCCTGCCGGGCACCTACGAAGCCCCCCTGGGATATTATGATGACCCGGTTATGTCGCTGGCTATGGCAAACGACCTGCGTTACGAATATGGCGGCATGGAGTTTACCTGGGCGGATGGGGTAGCTCCCCTGCGGCGTAGCGTGTCACCTGAAGAAGCCGAGGCGCTGGACTTGACCAGCCTCCCGGCTGCGCCCGAAGTCATGACCATGGACAACCTGCGCACAAGCGAATTTATGCCGGGACCGGGCCGGTTGCCCTCGCCCGCGACCGAACATATGTTGTTACCCGATCTGAGTCTGATTTTGCCCTTGGGGGCACCAGAGGAGAGCCACAACCATAAGCGGAGGGAACATGACAAAAACATGCGCCCGTGAGGGCTGTGGCAACCCTCTCAACAAGGGCAAATACTACTGCTCGCCATCCTGTTCGGCACAGGATCGTATACATAAACGCAATGGCACCAGCCCTATTCCCGCCGATGTCAAACAGACACTTACCCAAGCCCTGGGCAGTCAGGACGCTTCCTTTGTATTGAAAGAGATGGAAAGCGTCATGCTTCAGGAAGAGATCATCACCGCCCCGCCTATAGTGGTCAAGACCGAGGGCGACTTCATGTACACCTACTACATGGCCGGTGAAGATCGCCGCCCCAGCGATGCCCTGGAAGGGGAAATCATCCGCGAAATGCTCAAGAGCGGCATCGTGCTATTCGTGCTGGAGATGAAGCTTGCCAGCATGATGGGCGTCTTTCGTAACGACCGTTCCTGGAAGGTAGTCTGCCCTGACAAGGAATTGGCTGGTGTAGCTGAGGCCAACCTGCGCCAGATCATGCCGCGTATGATGCTGGATGCACTCAGGTCCATGCTGACTTACGGGGCCTACTTCGGCGAGAAGTCGTTCGAGTACAAAAACCCCTACCAATTGGGTCTGAGCAAATCACGCGGCGCTTCCAAAGAGTACGCCGTGCCAAAGCTACCGGCTGCCTGCAACCCGGAGAGTATCACTTATATCAAGCGCACCACGGATGGTAGCTTCGACGGCTTCGTGCAAACGCCCAAGAACGTCTTCCGCGCACGCAACGAGATCGACGTAGAGCGTAAAGCAGCCCTGGTCATTCCATATCGCGGGCAATTCCGTAACCTGTGGGGCGAAAGCTATCTCAAGCCCATATACCCGATCTGGTTCTGGTACGAGATCGCCCTGCGCTCGTGGGTACGCTACATGGAGCGCATGGGCACGCCCGTGGCTGTGTGCTACGCCCCCTCGCGAGCCAAGGTACTCAAGCCGGGCACTACCACAGCCGTAGATGCCATGACCTGGGGGCTGGCGGTAGCTGGCAATATCGCCAAATCCAACGCGGCTGTTTTGCCCAGCGACGTACACCCGGAGACCAAGATACCACTGTGGAAACTGGAATATCTGGTGGCCCAGGATCGGGGTGAGGTGTTCGGCAAGGCCATCGAGATGCTGTCGCAACTGATGATCCGCGCCGGTATGGCGGCTGACCGCGCCTTCACGCAGGGAGGCGAGACGGGCAGCTATGCCCTGGGCCAGATCCACGATGCCGCCACGCAGATCCACAACGAGTTGATTCTGATCGAGGTGCTATGGGCACTCAACCAGTGGTTTATGCCAGACTATGTAGCATACAACCGGGGCGAGAATGGCCCACCTATGTGGCTGGAGACTGAGGGGCTCGACCCACGTGAAAAAGAGCGTCTATTCAAGATCATGTCCATCGCGGGCAACGCCGAGAACTTCAAAGAAGCCCTGTTCATGGTTAACTGGCGCGAGATGTACGAAGTCAACAACGTGCCCACCCTGACTGAGAAGGAAGTGGACGAGCTTAAGGAAAAGATGCTGCAAGAGGGTCTGACCCGCCAGGAAGAGACCATGAAGGTGCAGAAGAAGTTCGCACCCAAGCCAGGCGAGTTGCCCAAGCGTGAGGAGACGCCGCAGCAGACGGCTGCCAAGACTGAAGCGGCCACTAACGCCAACGGAGATGCTAAGAAGTTCGAGAACCTGGCCTACGCCATGCTAAATGGCAGTTACGTACCGATCATATTGTCCGATCACGAGATGGCCCTGGTAGCTGGCATACGCGACCCAGAGGTGGTCAAGCTCTACAACCCTTTTCACGATAAGCTGGGCAAGTTCGCCGCACGGCGTGGGGCAGGCGGTTCGGTAATACCACAGGAAGGTGGTACGAGTCCAACTGCTGGACTCGGCGGCGGTGCTAGAGCCAAGCCGGGCTCATTCTTGAAAACGACGGGCTTGGCTTTGGGCATCGCTGGTCTGGGTGCGGTGGTGCTGGCAGGTCTCGCCAGTGCCACGCGAATCGAGTATGGCGAGCCTGGTGAGGTTAAAGATGAAGACAGCGCCGATCCGCCCGAATCTGCGCCAGTTTACGATAGCCTGGAGGATGCTACTCAGGCCGCTATCGGCGCATTAAACCAGTTAGGGATTGATACAGAGGGCGACATATCGGTAAGCGTAGGGCAAGTGCCGGGTAACAATTTGGGCTACTATGACCCTGGCAAGAATGCTATGGTGATCAGGGAAGATCTGGCACAGGACTTGATGAATGGATCACCAGCAGCTATGCATGCATTGGTTCACGAGTTGGCCCATTCAAACCAACAAACAGATGACAATATGTTCTGGCAAGATCAAGAGTGGGCTATGGATCAGGGAACCGAGAACTTTGATAATTTCGTCCAACATCTGGAAGGCCAGAATGATGCTGTGACCATGGCAGCTCTGTCACACATGTACGGAAAGCCCATGGATTACGCCACGGTGGTTGCTATGCATGCTCAATACAGACGCGACAATGACCTTCCAGTAAACATAGTCAGACCGGGCTATCCAGATCAGGCTGCCTATTGGGCTGGCATTGCCAAGGCGAACCAGAGTCGCACGGGCGAGTCCCTCACTCAATTCAGTAGCCGGAGTCATGATACAGGGTTAAGCCCCGACAGCCAGTTCGATATACTGTGGGAACTATTTCCAGAACGCCTGGGCAGCTACCAAAAGAGTAAGACCTGGCCTTCATATCAGCAAATCATGATATGGCTTGGCGAAGATTATGATGTTGATACCAACCAGGCATTTACAGATATGCTTGAGGAGGCACTGCAATGAGAGCCATCTTCGAGGTTCTTAGAACATACGTTGAACGAAACGAAGCTGAAATACTCCTGATCCAGTTCGATCAAGGGCCAGACGAGGCAGACATGCTGGGTCTTGGCTTTGAGCGTGAGGGTGAATATTGGAAGATCACCCGCCAGCAAGCCGAGAAGCTTATCGCCGGACCTGACTATGACCAAGCCTGGAAACAGGAGGTGGAGCGATGGAAGAATATGTAACCGTGCGCGGCTGCCAAGTGCCTGCCCAGGAGATCCAAAACCTTAAGGATCAATTCGGGGCCGAGCTGGTGCCCGACAGCGAGTGGCGAATCATCCGGGCGCTGGACATGACCCTCAAGCACTACCGCGCCATGCACGGCAAAGACCCGGACCTGGTAAAGCTGAATCAAGATCCCTTCTATTGGTACAAGCATTGCCCACTGAATGTGGTGGAGCCAGTTACGAAGGCTAAGGTGCCTGCCAAACACAAGCCTGCCTGGTTCAGAATAAAACGCATCTTTAAGGTGGTAAAGCCATGAGGGTTGACCACGAAGATGGCTCGGGCAGCTTCTTACGGGCCGAGCTGCGCTGCGATCACTTCTTCGAGTGCAAGGTGGGCTACACCGACCAATTGCTGCCCAGTCTGGACAAGGGCGCTTACTATAGTTTCGACCTGAATTATCCATGTTGGGCCTGGCATTATGGAACCGAGCGTGACACGTATTTAGTTGAGCTGGTCGTCGCTGTCGATGAGGCCGCACTGACACTATCTATCCCACCAAATCCCAATGCCAAACCTGTGTTACCCGGCATCAGTTGGCTGGTCTTCAGCGACGTTGACCTGCCAGAGCAACCTGACCCAACGCCTATGCCTGTGCCGCCCGACGAACCCGAACCTGATCCACAGCCACCTGCGCCTGTGCCCGCACCCGATCCAGATTGGGTGCCCAGGACGACTACGTTTGTCCCTGATGGGGTTATATCGCATCCCAAGGCCATCATCTGGGGTGGGAGTGATCTGGTTTGGGTGTTGCCCAACGATTTATATATGTCCTTCTTCGAGGAGACCTACATGCGCATGGCTGCCCGGCTGAGAGAGGCTATCGAGGCAGGCGAGTATACAGTAGAGGAAAGGAAAAATGATCTGGTCTTTTAGCGAGAGCTACCAGCAGCCGACCAGGCTGGATGATTTCAGTCTGGAAGATCGAAACACCATATTGGCAGCCATCGACTATTATGGCAAGCAGTTCCAGTTTCCCATTAAGCTGGAGTTGGGGCCTGGGCAACACGGGCCTTCTATTACAGATCGAGTGAAGTTGGGCCTGAACCCGCAGGCAGATCCAGGCTGTGAGATATTTTTTGACCTTAACTTCGGACTGCCATTGCCAGGCGAGAGCGTGAGTTATATCCACTCCAACCAGGTACTTGAGCACTTGAATAACATCATATTCCTATTCAACGAATTCTGGCGTGTGCTTATCCCAGGCGGCACTATGGAGCATTGTGTCCCGATCTACAATGGCCCGCACGCATGGAGCGATCCCACCCACCGCAGGGCATTTACGGAGCTATCTTTTCGTTATTTCTGTGTAGACGCCAACGGTGAGCCGTTCACAGCACATTTCAGCGACTATGGCATCACCAGCCGCTTTGTTTTGGAGAAACAGGATGTCAGGCCCGGACTGGACATAACCGCCTTTTTCAAGAAACCTGCTTAGGAGAGTCATATGAAACGAGAAGAACCAATAGACATAATCCAGCAATTCTCACAAATGGATACCATGCTGGAAAATATGGCCAAACTGGTTGCGAACTACTTTAATTCGATAATGAAAGGTGGCGTTCCATACGATCTCGCAAGAGATTTGACTATTCGGTGGTATGAGCGCATGTTAGACAACATTTATAATCTGAAAAACAGGATCTAGGAAAGTCACATGAACAATGTAACTGCTGAGAAGTTTCAGGAGATCCAATCAGGCGAGCTGGGATGGTGGACACATGCCAACTTCAACCCACAGATCGAGTGGAAATTTTATCTCGATGTTTTCGAGTCGCACCTGCGCCCATTCAAACGAGTAGTCGATATTGGCTGTGGGCCGGTGCCTATCTTCATGAACCCCAAGATCGAGGCCAGCGAAGTGACAGCCGTCGATCCTTTATGGGAAGAGTACCTGAAGCTGGATAAGTATACCCAGTGGCATACCCGCCCGGTGGATCACCACTATGCCGACGTGGACCAGGCACCTTCGCACCAATTCGACGGGGTGTTCTTTTTGAACGCCCTGGACCACGTGCGCTGCCCAAAAGAGACGCTGGATGGCGTGCAGCGCATCCTGACTTGTGACGGGCTGCTCTTTTTATTCGTCGATATTGACAAGTCGATTGATTATCTCCACCCTCACCGTCTCACTCAGTCGTGGCTCATGATGGAGCTAGCTGGTATGGAGACGCTGGTAGTCAAGAATAATCAGAGCTGGAAGCACAAAAACCGGGTAGTGTATTACGTAGGACGCAAGATCACATGAAGAGATTCAGAAAGACGTGGAAGCAACGCCGTAATTCAAAATGCGACTGCGACAGTGGCAGGAAATATAAGCACTGCTGCATGCCGCATAGAGAACGGGAACCACGCACTCAAACCCATAGGGTAAAGGAAGAACGGCGGAGGGCTAAAAGTGAAACCAGCTAACGTTCTTATTATTATCATCGATTGTCTTCGTTACGACAGAGTTAGTCCACAGTACATGCCCTGGCTATATGAATTTGGGCAACAGAATACTTGGTTCTCGAATTATTGGTCAACGTCCCACTGCACAGATCCATCGATTACGTCTCTATTGAATGGTCGCTGGCCTGACGAACTCAAACTATATTCGATGATGTTCGAGTCCTATGACTATAGTATCCCACTTGGCGTCGAGATGCTGCCACAGACCGCCAAAAAGCATGGCTACGAGACAGGCACACTCAGTAACCTGGGTCGCTGGTATACCTGGGGTGTAGACCGCTATGTAAACACTCGTGGCTGGCATGGCAGTGACATCTTCAAGTATGCAGACAGTATTATGTCAGTCATGAAACAGCCCTGGCTCATGATCGTGCACGACGACAGTTGCCACACAAACTACCGGGGTGGCTCTTACGACCAGGCTTGTCGGGAGGTGGACAGCGACCTGGAGTGGCTGATCGGGCGGGTATTGAAGCACCAGCAGTGGACCGATAACACTTTTGTCATCGTCACCGCTGATCATGGCGAGGGGCTGGGTGAACGCGGCATCGACCAGCACGGGAGAGGTCTGTGGCCCTTCCTGACGCACGTGCCATTGATCATCCGCCAGCCCCGCGTTGCAAAAGCGTTATCCGTGTACGATGGGATTGTGCAACCAGTTAACATGCATGGTTTTATGGTCAACTGTATGTCGATAGCACCTGAAGCATGGCCGCCCGGTATGAATGTGGATAAGAATGGCTATGCCCACATGGTTGGGCGCGATCCAAAGGTGTGGAACCGGGGCGTGACCAATGGCAAGCATATGGTCATCAAGCGCCAGGAAGTCGGGGGGCCAACTACTATGTTCTACCTGGACATAGCCAGCGATCAATTGCTTGAGCCAGACGACCGCTACTACGAGATGTGGCACTATGCCCAAGAGCACGCCGCGCAGTTCGGCATCGACGCGGGCAACGATAGCCTGGACGACGAGATACTGGAGGCCAGGCTGAAAGGACTCGGTTATTTTGACTAGATGTGGCAGGCTGAATTTCTGGCTGTCAAACGCTTCATCGACGACATGAGGATAGACCCAACCCAGGGCAAAGCTATCGAGGTGGGTGGTGGACCTATCGTCGTGGTAGACGACAAGCCACAAGACAACCCGCTACTCAGCCTCAGCCCACAGGTAACTTTCTTGGACGAGGGCTTTATCACTCGCTATGGCAAGCCGCCCCATATCCTGGCTGACTTCATGAGCTGGTCGGAGATCAGCCACCTGGCAGGCAGCTTCGACCTGGTTTACTCATTTCAGACTATGGAGCACGTCAATAACCCATTCCTGTTTGTGCGACATTTAGTAGCCATAACCAAGCCAGGTGGAGCGATCTTCCTGACTACCGTCTTCTCCTTCGCCTACCACCCCAGTCCATCCGATTACTGGCGCTTCAGCCCGCAGGGGTTGCAGGAGTTATTCAAGCAAGCGGGCGACAACATGTTATTATGGGCTGGCTTTGGGCCAAACCAGGGCGGCGTGATCGCCGTAGCGCAGCGAACACCAGCTACATACTGGGCCTATCCCAACAAGCTCCGGTTCGAGGAGGTCTTGGGCAAGCTATGATCGACAAGAATTATGTCGCGTCTATGATGACCAAAGAGGCACTGTACATGGGGGGGCACGGGGCCGAGGAGGACTACCTAGGCTTGGGCATGCTGTACTATGCCATCACCTATGTTCTGAAAGCGGAGTTGTGCGTTTGCCTTGGCTCTGGGGGTGGTTTCGTGCCCAGGTGCATGCGCCAGGCCCAACGCGATTTGGGGATAGGCAGAACTATTTTAGTGGATGTGGGCAATGGCGCTTGGGGCAGGACCACAGTCCACGATGTAAATAGCTGGTTTAGACTCAATTTCCCTGACGTGGAAGTCTGGAAGATGTTGACTGCTGAAGCTGCGCTCATGATCAAACATGCTGACTATATCCACACCGATGCTGATCACAGCTTTGAGGGTGTAAAAACGGACTTCATGGCCTATAGCCAAATCCTGGAACCAGATGGCATCATCACTTTGCACGATACTCATATCCAGGGCGTGCGGAGTTTTGTAGACGAGCTGAGTACCCATAGTGAGTGGCAGGTATTAGAATTACCTATGTGGCAGGGGCTTGCCATAGTCATGAGAGCCGATGGACTGGAAATATCTACAAAGTGAGCCATTTCAATTACGCTACGTACTGGCTGCATACTTAGTGCGGTATTGCATGGATGTCATCGAGATCGGGGGCTGTGAAATACCTATCCACGTCTTTATGGATTTGCGAAACCATGGCTCCATAACAGTGGTCGATCCGCGTATGAAAACAGGTTTTACCATTGACAACAAAAGGCAAATCGCCAGTGTTGTGCATATAAACAAACCCATTCAGGAATGTCACTTCCCATACTCGGAGTTCGGGTTGGTTATATTAGGCATGCACATCCAGGGCGACTTGGAGCCAGTCTTTGACCTGGTTAAGCGATCCAAAGTAACCGTGATCGATTTCTCACTCGACTTTAAGCCCAGTGTTGACCAATTTAATCAGATGCTTCAGGCCACGCAACGACCGATCCGTATGCAATTCAAATTGGATCTGACTGGCAATGACTTCGGAGACCTGACAGATAGCTGGCCCGCCAGACCCATCAGGCAGATGTACGTATTATGAGACCTAGCCAACACCCCGATTGGAATAGCATATTCGGCTGGTGCGTAAAATTCGAGGCTGACTATCTGTACGAAATTGCTCGCAGTGTGACCGGCAATATCGTAGAGATCGGCACTTATCAGGGCCGATCCATGGTTGCTATTGGCCTGGGCTGTCTCGAATCGGGTGCTCATCTGTACACCGTGGATCATTACCTGGGCAGCCCGGAGCACAGGACACCGCCTGCCAAAGAAGTCGTGGTTCAAAACCAGTTCAAATTTGGCCTCATGCGACACGTAACGGTGTTAGAAGGCGATAGCCAGGTGGTTGTGCCTACTATCGAGGCCAGTTTTGACATGGCCTATATCGACGGCACACATTCATATAGAGCTGTGTTCGACGACTTTCTGGTATGCTGGAAGAAACTGACCAGCCATGCCAACATTCTGTTCCACGATGCCTACAAGGGTGGTTGGACAGAAGTTGAGGATGCGGTTAAGCAGATCGCCATGCGCTGGCCTATGGAACAAGTGAACGTAGCGGGGTCTATCGTTCACTTCAGAAAGATGACGTAAGGAGAGCCATATGGAATTGCTATTCGGGCCGGAACATTCAGATGAAAACAGGTATTTTGTGCAGGAAGAAATGTGCAAAGCCCTGGCGCATCAGATGTTCTATGTCCAGGATGGATACAGCAACGAATTACCAGTGCCACACTATCATGTGATGAGGGCATATAAGCATCTGGTGGCCCTGAATAGGCTCAAGATAGTCATGTTCGATCATGATATTGGTAAAGACGCAGGCGCGCCTCTTAACAACGACTTATACTGTCTGAAAGGTGAGGTTGTTTACGAGCTACTCGTTTTGCGTAAGAATGTCGATGAATTGATCGACAAGCTGAGAGGAGACTGACCGTGAGAAAGCTGACATTGTTGTTGACCGTGTTTCTATTGACGAGTTGTGTGGTGCCCATCGTCACCCCGGAAGGCTATGGCTTAGCATCGCAGCCCACGCCTATCCCGACTTTGACGGCGACACCTGAGCCGACTAGTACGCCTGCACCTGTGGTAGACTCAGAAGGTGAATATTATCGGGGTATCTACGATTTATGTCGCTGGCTCATCCAGCAGACAGGCCACTATGTCGATTGCATGGCCTTTGTAGAACGATCTAATACCAGCGGTTGGTACGAGCAACCATCCAAGGATTGGCAGTGGCCTCTGCCCGCGCCAACAGTGGCACCAGGTACGTCCCTGTAATGCTGCTAACTCTGTACCTTTTATTCAGGCTAGTCATCGGCGGCGTGGTGGATACGCCTATCCAGCCATGCCAGTGTGTCGTGGTCGAATACCAGGGCGCGACCGCTCTCAAGTGCGCCGTACCTGACCAGGTGGCCTGCTATCACGAGTGGCGACCAGGCAGCTTGCTGGTAAATGGGCATAACCCCGGCGTGTTCAGCCGCCTGGATGAAGTCGAAGTCGGGGATGCTATGGTCGTGACCATAGACGGCGTGACGACCACCTACTACGTGACGACCAAAGAGGTGGTCAGGCGCGATGATCACCAGCGTTACACCGAGCTGGCTAATGTGCCAGGTGTGCTAATCGTCACCTGTTATGGTGAGCACCATAGGCTTTTGGTTAAGGGGGAAATATGAAGCTGGCTCATGTAAGTCTTTTCAAGCGGCACCATGGGAATGAGTACCACGCGGGAGGTGTCGAAAAGTTTGCCTTCTTTTTGAATATGGCCTTCCCGGAGATGAAGTGTTACTCTATCCAGGACTTGCCCATACCCATCCAACCCGGTACACCCGACTACAAGATCGCTGAGATCCTCAATAACTGGCTTCTGGGCGAGGGGCTGGTAGATGAGAACACCACCGTTATCGGCGATGGTTTTTGGACACTGGGTCTGGAGGGCAAGGTAGGCAGGTTGATCTCTGTAATTCATGGTGCCTATTTCGGCACTGCATTGGAATATGAAAAGTACCCCAACCCTGAAGAGACGCACGTGGGCGAGTGGGCCTTGATCCAGGAGGAAGTCTGGAAAGATCCACGGGTCGAGGTTGTGTCGGTCAGCAACCGTTCAGCTTTGGAACTTATGACTGTGTGCGGTATTCCGTCGCATGTTATATCTCATGGGCTGCCCCTGGACATCTATAAGCCAGATGGCAAGCCTAAGAGTCGCCTGGTCTTGCACACCTCTGTGAGCTTCAGGAAGGGCCGAGATATGATCGAGAAGATCAAAGCCTTCGGCAAGTTCGACATTCAACAACTCGGCTTCGCGCGAAGCGGAGACATGGCAGAGGAAGTAAGACTCTGGAATCGGGGTGGCATCTTCCTGAACCCAACTAGATTTGAAGGGAACCATTATTCGATACTGGAAGCTCTGGCCTGTGGATTAGTGCCAGTGGCTTACTTGACAGGCGTCACCTATGACTTTCCCTGCCACGTGGCCGAGACCACAGATGACTTCCACGAACACCGCTTCGTGATGATGCTTGAGAATGCCATGGAGTATTACTCGAACTATTTCCCGCGTGAGTGGGCCTGTGAGAACCTGGACTTCGACATATGGGCAGCCAAGTGGAGGGCTTATCTGAAATGAAAGAGCCACTTAAGCCATTGAGGGCTAACCAGCTAATTGAGACGTTAGCATGCTCAAGAACTAAAGACAACATGGGACACTTTCTCAATTATGAGTTATACATCTCAGATGGGATACAACTATTTCCCATGAACAAACTTTACTTCGATATTGATAGGAAGATACTGATTTTCGTACCAGAGCATGTCAAAATTGACCTGGAAAAGTTTTACGACAGACTTGAGGTAAAGGATGATGCACAAAATTGAGTTTAAGTCAGAAAAGCTGGCGCGTTATGGGATCGTCGTGGCTGGGGACATCCAGGAGCTAGTCAAAATGATGAACGAGATAGATGATGGTTGGTATCCACTTGGTGGCCCATTTCAAAGAATAAATGACTTTGGCAAATTACCTCTTGTATGCCAGGCTGTGGTGCGTGAGCCTAAACATTCGCTATGGAAGCTAACTGTAAATGGTGTAGAATTCGTACAAAAGGATAGTACAACCGATGCAGCCACTAGTAGTTGATATTCCAACCAAGAACCGCCCGCGTGAACTGGGTCGCTGTCTGGCAGCCTTGCTGGCACAGACCTACCAGAAATTCGATCTTCTAATCGTTAATGACAATACTACCTTGCCAGTAGATTTCGACGAGGTTACGGCTGAGTGGCTGAAGCGCCACAAGGATCGCCGCCAGGTGTGGATCGAGAAAGGCACAGGCATGAGTCAGGTATACGCCCATAACCTGGCTTTGTGGCAGCGTCCCTGGTGTGAGTACGAGTTCATCCTACGCATGGACGACGACATTCTGCTTAACTCGCGGGCTATCGAGATCATGCTGAACGCCATTCGATCCAACGTAGACATTGCCGCAGTATCAGGTCTATGGTTTGAATCAGAGACTAACGAAAACTGGTTCTCAGATCGTGATGTGCCAACCGCCGAGGAGTGGCAAAATAGCCTGGAGCTACATGGCAAAGCGGTGAATGGCATAGTCAGCAATTGGCACCAACGCTTATACCACGATTATCGCCCCAACGGCCAGGGTGAAATCATCGGTGCACCCATGGCGGTCCAGCATCTCTATTCAGCCTGTCTATATCGCGCCGCAGATATGCGTCGGGCAGGTGGCTGGCCTGAAATCTATAGTCAGGGCATTCATCACGGCGAAGAAAGTGATGGCACATTCAGATTGGGGGCGACTAGTAAGAGATTGTGGGTCTTGCCTCAAGTCACCGGTCAACACTTACGCGCCTCTGGTGGCATCCGCAGTGCTGGTTTGGAATTGGAACACAGGACACGCCTGATCGACGATCCACTGCGCAACGAGCGCCTGCGGGCTATGCCGGGTGTATACGACCGTCCCATCAAAGTTGGTCTGTGGGGCCAGCATAGTATCTTCACGGGTGGTGGCCCGCGCATGTTCTTCGAGTTGTTGGCAGCCTTGCAGAGTGATCCAAACCTCGAAGTCTATCCAGTGGGCGATCACATGCCTTGCCACGACGTAGAGCGTGTGTTCGGCATTCACGTCGAGGATTGCAACGCGCTGCCAGAAGAGTTGGACGTATTGATCCAACTGGGCGATGATCTGGACTGGTTCGGCAACGAGGCGATCTATATACCACCTGCCAAGTCCAAGACGCTGTTTATCTACTACCCTTTCGGAAATAGAGCGCCGGAATTGGACGAGTTCACCCACATTGTCACCTTAAGCCAGTTCGTGGTAGACGAGATCGCTCGACTGTGGCGGCGCAAGGCTCAATATATCTATCCGGTGGCTCACAGTATTCCACCTCTGAAGAAGCACAATTGGATACTGGTGCCCGGTCGTGTCGATCAATGGAAGGGCACACTTTGGCTCATGGAAGCCTTCGCCGAGATGGACCTGAAGGGCTGGCAACTATACGTGGTAGGGGCTACCGAGGGCTCCATCCAAAAAGACTACATCCAGCAGGTCAATAATTTTGCCAAAACGCACGAGAATGTACACCTCGATTTCGACGTGAGCCAGGCCAAGCTAGAAGAATATTATGGCAAGTCCAAGATCATGTGGGCAGCCAAGGGCATGCTGGCGGACGAGCACCCAGAGTTGAGCCGTGAGGCCGAGCACTATGGGCTGACACCCCTGGAGGCTATGAGTGCCGAGTGCGTACCACTGGTGTATGACTTAGGAGGGCATAGAGAGACTACAGAGGAGATTTTACGTTGGAAAAGCAAGGAAGATCTATTTCAAAAAACACACGACTTAATTGATACAAGGTTTGTCTTTTATGACATATCCAGCTTCTTCGACAGGGAGCTGTTCAAAGAGCAATGGCTGCGCGTGGTGTACGAGTGCAATGCCAAAACTTCCAGGCTGGAGGCAGTCAGGCTGGAAGTCACCGAGAACAGGCGACCCATCATCTTCGTCGTCACAGACAGCCCGCGTAAGCGCACGGGCTTTTCCACAGTAGCCCAACAGGTCGTGCCTGGCTTTGTCGAGCAAGGTTGGGACGTGCGCTGGTATGCTATCCTGGATGATAAGGAACCCATGCCAGGCGAGTTCGACTTTACCTTCATTCCCATGGCCGAGAGCGACATGCAGGGAGACAAGAGGTTGCTCAGGAAGATCATCCAACACGAGCCGGACGTGATCTGGGCACTATACGACGCGGGCAACCTGTATAAGTACCTGGTCTTCAGCGAGTTCGGGGCTCAGACACATAAGTCAGATGGATCACTCCGGCCATGCGTGGCCTACTTCCCGGTCGAGGGTCTGCCGCTCCCATCTTATTACGGTGGCATGGTGCAGCATGTGCTGCGCTCAGGCGGGCAGGCTATTACCTACACCGAAGGTAGCGCCCAGGTTGTTATGGATCAATTTGAGGGCTTAAAGGTGGATTGGGCATGGCACGGTCTGGACCATGCTTGCTTCGAGCCTTATCCAACTGCCGACCGTAAGCACTTACGCCAATTGGTGGGGTTGGACAATTATTTTATCGTCGGCACTTTCGGCATCAACAAACGCACCAAGCAATTCGATACGCTGATCTATGCTGCCTGGTTCATCAAAGAGTGGGGGGAGGACAAGGATGTGCGGTTTTATTGCCACACTGAACCTAACGATCCTATCCTGCAAGGCTATCCCCTGAACGAAATGAGCAAGATCTACGGTGTAGAACATATGTTCTTATGGAAGCCGGATAGCTACTCACAGCGGGGTGGCAAGTATACTGGCGTCGAGTTCAGCAACAACAGCATGGATGAAGCCAAACGGCTAACCATGCCACCTACTGCCGAGGGGCGGGGCTACCTGCTGGGCCACTACGACATCATAGCTCGCTACAACTTACTGGATCTATATGCCGATGTTTCATCGGTGGAAGGCTGGGGACTTTGCGTCGGCGAGGCTTTGCGCTGTGGTGTGCCTGCCATCTCGGTAGACGATGGATCTGTACGCAGTGAGATCTATGGCGATGCGGCGCTCATGCTCAAGCCTACTTACGATTGGAGCACCTGGCACATCGGAGCCCGCCTAGCTCTGGTCCATCCAGAGGCAGTTGCCCGCGCTATTCTGGAGATGCGCGATAACCACGAATTGAGAAAAGAGTATGCCGAGCGGGGACGGGCAGCTACCGCTAAATATGTATGGCAGCCTACCCGCGATAAGATGGTAGCAGCCGTCAGGCAAGCATTGAGTCCAACACTTGGACTCGCCAAGTAGGAACATGGAATGATAATTGATAGGCCAAGACAGGATATGGAGCTGGACTGGGATCACCTCACACTCCTATATGCCATTGATCCACTCACAGGTGGTATGACTACAGCCTACACGATTTATGGCAAACATCGCTTTACGTTCGATGTGGTCGTAACCATTCCTAAACATGGTATAAGATCTGTGTGGATGCACCCTTACTCAGATATGAAGATACATGCTATTCCGCCAAAAGGCGACAAGATGGCATATGCCAGACAATTAGGTGGCTTCTTATGTCGCGTAGTTTATGTTGAGGAGGGTAAGAATGGCTAGACCATATACGTGTACCAAGTGCGGCGAACAGTTCCAGCGGGGTCAACTCAAGGAATGTCCAGTGTGCGGCGCGTCCATGCGCAAGCGCTCACGCATGCGCCTGCGCGAGCACAAACTGGACGAGACGCCATTGCCTGCGCCAGTACAGAATGCGGGTCTGATATTTAGCGATGGGATAATCGGCGGCATCACTATTGTCCTAAAAGCTGACGGGACATACGTCATTAGCTTTCCCAGTGGCACAGTCGATAACCGCATGATCACTTGCCCTGGCTGCCACAGGAAGCTCTTCCAGAATACCAACCTGCATGGCACGAGCAGACATCGTTGCCCACGCTGCAAGGCAGATATAGTGTTGTATTTTGCTTAAAAATCTGATATAATAGGGCTGTCGCTTGATGCTTCCAGTTCATTTGTTCGTTCCTCCTTTTTCGAGAGTCGGGGCCGCGCAACCCCGGCTCTCGATTTTAATCTACCAAATCCCTACTTGACAATAAACCAAAACAGTGTTACATTGATCACAACAACAGAATAACCTGGAGAGCCAAACAGGTTTCGTCTTGTCCAGAGGTCGATACAGAACCCGCCAAGGGAAGAAAACCCAACGCGGGTTTTTTGCATTTCATGCCCGCGCGAGCGGGCTTTTTTGTTGTCACCCGCGACGAGCTATCAGTTTGTAGGGAGGTGTAAGTTGCCAGCCAAAGTTGAAGCATGTGTCTCCAGCATGATGGGCAAGTGGAGAAAAGATCCCAAGTCCAGACCCAAGCCGATGATGAAAGATGGCAAACCGCAGGACATGGAGGGACAGGCATGGGCAATTTGCCAGGCTTCGATGAAGGCCGAGCAGGAAATCGAGGCAGTTATGCTGGAAGGCGTCGGCCCGGTGATCCTGGGCATAGCGGCGACCAATCGCCCACACCTGCCGCTGCCGCCGATGTCTATTGTCGAGTTGACCCCGCCTACAACTGGTGGCGCTTCTACCCCTGGAACGACAAAGAGGTACGCCCGCGTTCCGTTTCTACGGCAAGGCATATACAGCCACCCACAGCACGGCAACCTGGTCTTTAACGACCAGACTATGCGCCGCATGCTGGACAACCACAGGGCCAAGGTCAACCACCATGGTGTGTCATTAGACGTGCGCCACAAGCCAGAGCTGGGTGCATTGGCATGGTTCAACGACGCGGGCTGGATACAGGAGGAAGACGATCCTGAGTACGGCAAGCTGCTGGTGGGCTATGGCCCGGTCGAGCGCCCCGAAACCGAGGAGATTATCGGCAAGGGTGTATACAAATACGCCAGTGTCGAGTTTCACCCCAACTACGAGAGTAATATCGTGGATAAGCTATCCGCAGACGATCTGCGGGCAGTCAATTTAGAAGAACTTTTACAGGAGGTAAACATGGAATTTCCTGTCAAGAACGAGGACGGGACCGTTCTCCTGTCGGCTGACCAGTTCACCGAGTACGAAGCACTCAAGGTAAAGGTAACAGATCTTGAAGCCAAGATCAAGCCACCTGAGCCGGAGCTGCCCGAACACGTCAGGGTGTTGCTGGAACGGCAAGATCAGGAGATGAAGGCCCTCAAGCGCGGTATGCTTGCCAGTCGTGTAGAAGCGGCTGTGGTCAAGGCCAAAGCCTACCGCGATGCCAATGGCTGTGGTCACGCGCCCGTGCTGTTGGAGTGGGCTACCAACGTCATGCAGGGCAGACCAGTCGGCGAAGGCGAGGCGGTCATCAAGCTGGAAGGCAACAGCGATGGTGCGTTCGTCGAGTACGTCAACCGCGCAGTCGCTCGCCTGTTGGAAACGCTGCCCGGCCAGATGCCTATGGGCAACCGAACCGAGTGGGATGATGTGCGTCTCGAAACGCCCGAAATGACTAAAGAAGACTTCAAGAGCTTCTGGAAGGCAGGAGGGTAAGTCATGCCGTACATCACCAGCAAGTCAAGAACCCCTATTCACCAGGTCCTCCAGGGCCACCACCACGAACGGCTGATCTCTAACTGGCTCGACTCCAGTTACATCGCCCAGGACTCGACCGGGCAGAAGTACGTCTATCCCGGCCTGATCGTGGCTCAGGATACCACCACCAAGAAGTTCGTGCCCTATTCGGCGGGCGCTTCCTACGGCACCGGCTCGGACACGCCAGTGGGTGTGATGGACGAGTTTTTGGATGTTACATTGGGCGACGAGGCTATCACGCCCGTGTGGCACGGCGGCGTCATCGAGGCCCATTGCTATCTGTATGGCTCGGCTATGGGCTCCGGTCTGACTACGGTCAAGACCACCCTGAACAAGATCAAGTGGGTGTAAGGAGGTTAAGAAATGGCTTACTATCCCAACGATATGCTTACGCCCCACTTTTTGACAGGGGCAATCGAGGAACGTCCGACCAGGGAGAGCATCAAACAACGCTATCTCTGGCCTGAGTTTCTACCGCTCAAGGAAGTCCCGGAGCGCAGACTGACCTGGGATGCCGTGGCGGCTGAGAACAACTTAGCCGGTTTCTACGGCACCAAGGGCGAGCCTGTGCCGGGTGACGACCTGATCTTCAAGTCGCACTTTGCCAACCTGATCGACGTGATGGCAACCCGCCACCTGGACCACGACATCCTCAACTCGGTGCGTGCACCGGGTATGCTGGCTGTCTACAAGACGGGTGGCTCGGCTGCGCCCATCCAGGGTCTTCGGGCTCGCTTCGAGGACCACATGCGCGGCTTGATCAACTGGTGTGATGATACAGTCGAGGCGCAGATGGAGTACATGGCGATCAACGCGCTCCAGGGCACGCTGGTCTGGCCGCCCACCACGGCGGTTGGCGGGGCTATATCGCCACCCATGCCGCACTGGAACGCCAACATGACGCTCAGTTTCACCTTCCCGCTCAACGCCAACTTCATCCAGAATGCCTCCACCCTGAGTGGCCATAACGCGCGGGCCGGTGGTGCGTTTGCCTGGAACAACGCCAACGCCGATCCCATCAAGGACATGGAAGTGATTGCGGAGTATATGGTCGAGCAGAAGGGTATCAACGCCGACGACATGCTGTTGATCCTGTCGCGCACGACCCTATCGCGCATCGCCTACCTGTCGTCTATCTTGAACTGGCTCAACTCGGTGCGCTACAATACACCGTTGGGCACCGCCGTCGATCTCAAGGCGCTCCAGGAGTTCATCTCCAGCCGGTTGGGTTGGACCATCCGCACCTACGACGCGCAGTGGACCTATCGCACCAACATCGGCACCGTCAACGAGACTGTTCAGCGTGTCAAGTTCTTGAAAGAGGGCAAAGTTATCATCATCCCCAAGGCAGAAGTCAACAGCCTGGGCAATATGATGACTACCTTCCATAAGGATGGCAGCGGGCAGTTCAAGTCAGGTAAATACTCGTGGATGCACGAGGACGACGAGCCGCCCTTTGGCACGCGCCTGGGCGAAGGCATCGTGTCTTGGCCGGTGCTCCCCATGGCTGACAGTCAGATTTTCGTGATGGATTCCTATGCATAAGGTGTAGTCACAGTGAGTGCTCCGGTCGCCCCTTACGCAGCCAGTGCCCAGGTGGCGATGCTGGTGAAGAACTTGCTGAAAGGAGCCAGCGATTTCTCCGCCAGCACCACCCCAAAAAATACTGACGTGAACGACATCATCGACTGGGTTTCCTCCCAGGTAGATATGCAGTTCATGTCGGCTGGCTACAAGATTCCCTTCCTGGTGCTGTCGGGCGAAACGTGGGCCATGTCCCAGACCAACTACCTGACGTTTGTGGTGGTCAATGGGGCAGCCGCCTACGCGGCAGGCCACAGTCTCAAGCCTGCGCCTGCTGTAGCGCCGGGACGGGAGGGCTCGTCGGGCAATATCTTTCAGGATATGTTCGACAAGGAGCTGCGCAAGGTATGGGACGGTCGGAGCACTCGCTTGCCATGGCGGGCGCAATACTACTATGGCACCAAGGCCGAGGAGCTGTTGACGCAGCCCAGTGGGCCAACTACCGACTTCATCGAGCAGCGGTTTGATCCCATGCGTTTCTTGAGCATGTGGGATATGACCGAAGAGCTGCGCAAGGTGCAGAACGAGATCAAGGACATGGACATCGACTGGGACTACCTGTACAACTACAAGTCCTTCAATATCGGGCTGGGGAACGTTGACTGATGACGCTACACGTGATCAACCGCATACCCGATTTGAGCGCGGTTATGTATGCCATGCAGACCAATCAGCGTCATCAGAGCATCATGCATGCTCAGGCCACCCGTGGCATGGAGCGCATGCTATTTCTGACCCGCCAGTTGGCTCCCGTGGGTAAATACGAGCCGCCCTGGCAAACCAGTCAGGGCGTGATCAACCACGGCAGACCCAGTATCCGCCAGCACAGCATGACGCTGGACACAGGTTGGACACAGCAAGTAGAGCGGGTGACGCACGGGGCGGCTTTTACGCTGTTTAACCAGGCTCCCCATGCGCCTTACGTGATCTACGGTACGCCTGCCCATCCGATCACGGGCAAGCCTGTATTGGCCTTCCATTGGAGCAACTACAGTGCCACGGGCGAAGGTAACTGGGGGCCATACCAGGGCGATCCACCTGGCCCTTACAGTTTCCCGCGTGTCAACCATCCCGGCGCTCGACCCAACACCTTTGTGCAGCAGGCGGCGGCCCAGAACCGGCCACGCATGGTCGAGCTGTTAGGCGAAGGGGCCAAGGAAGTCAGACAGCCGCTCATAAACTTCTTCATGGGAAGAGGACAAGGATTACTGAGATAATGTTGCCAGAGTATCTACCGCTGCTGATCCAGGTGCCTATCGTGGGGGCCTTTATATTCTTCGTGCTCATGATGACCCGGCTGTACATCCAGCACGAGGGAGAACGCGACGATCAATGGCAAACGTTCCTTAAACAGTTGTCTGATAGCGAGTGCGGAACGATAAACACGATGCGCGAGGGCATAGGTGCCAGTATGCGCGAGATGCAACTGGCGCTCAGGGATATGTCGCGCCAGATCGCCAAGAACACAGCTATCATCCTGGCTTATGAATCCGCCCGCAGCGGCAAGGTGCATACCGATACAGTCGAGATCGCCAAGGAATTGCTCAGGAGTGTTAACGACGAATGAATATCGGCGCGGTCAAGGCGGCACTAAAGTCGCTCATAGAAACCAACAATGCTACGCTGTGCACGGGCATCACACACCAGGGTCAGGCCCGCACGCTCAAACACGTGACGACCAGCGTGCTGACACCGGCTATCGGCTACTATTTCCTGGCGATCCACGTCGAGGAGACCCTGGAGCACACCCGCACCGGGGTCAATGCGCAGCGACCTGCCAGGCAGACTGAATATGACGTGCTTTTGCACATCGACGAGTTTCCCATACCCGTGGCGTCCGAGGATGAGCTGTACGAGACGGTGCATGCCGACTTCGACAAGCTGGTATCGCGTATCGTCAACCTGATCGAGACACAGACCTGGATCGGCACGAGTCCGAAATTCAGACTCGCTCGCAACGCAGCCGTGGAAGGCGACAGAAATATCATCGTCAGCAACTCGCTCCAGCCGTATTTTGACGGGGCCGAGTTGACACACGCACAGCTTATATCGCAGATCCGCTTCAGACTAAGCCAGGAATGTGTGGATGCCGCCGACGAGCTGTACTGATGAGTTGGGTGTTTGTGGGAACTCTGGCTCGTTTGGGCAGCTTTAAGGTGATAGGCCCTGCTACGGGCAAGCAATGGATCATCAGATCCAGCGGAGACTGGATACCAGAAGAGGATGCAGAGGGCCTGTTGAAAATGGAAGTCGAGATCTGCTGCGTAAAAACACTTGGAAAAGTTATGGTCAGACCACTGCATAGGCTGGTGCCTACAGTGGACGATATGAAGAAAACACCACTCTAGGTACTAGAGAAAGGAGATCTAAAATGGGTTCGTACTACTCTGTCGGGGCTCCTTCAGCATCCGCTGGTTTCCTGATGCAACCAGAGTCCAAGATTAAGATCGGTACAGCCGCTCTGTATGCGTCACTAGAACATACGTCATGGACGTACATTACGTATGAAGCGAGTATTGGTTTGCAGGCTGGCACGTCTTTCGAGCTAGGCGTGGTCGATTCGCTGTCCTTCGTGATGGAACCGACCATCGAGCCGCTTGAGTCGGCTAATATCGCCGACGCCACGATCTATCTCGTCACTGGCGAGGAGACCACGGTCGAGGTGGGTATCCAGCAATTCGATACCCGCACGCTGGAGATCGCTATGTCCACCGGTGTCATGTACGCCCTGGGCAACGAGCGGCTGATCACCTTCGGCGGCGGCTGCACCATCAAGAACCGCCCGCTGTCTATCGAGTCAGGCAACGTGGCCTGCGATGCGCCCACCAGCCCCAACGTGAGCAATGGTATCACGGGTATCGTGGTGACTCTGTACGACGTGATTTGCTCCAGTGGCCTACCGTGGGACTCCATCGTGGCGGGTGAGATCAGCGTGATCGACTTGACCTTCGAGGCCCGCCCTGTGCTGGCACGAGCGAGGGGCAATCGACTTGGGACAATTTATGTATATTGACCAATAAATATAAATCGTGCCCAGGCTGCACGTTATCATAACCATATAGGAGGCTGCTGCTGAGAGTAGTCAAGCACCGCATCACGTACAGCGTGGATGACGTATTCACCCTGTATTACTTGACCGACCTACACATCGGCAATGCGCTGTGTGACGAAAAGTTACTCAAGGAAGACGTGGCCTGTATTGCCGACGATCCCAAGGCGATATGGATAGGCGGCGGGGATTACGCTGATTTCATCAACCGGGCTGACCGCCGCCACAGGGAAAGCTCCCTGGCAGCCTGGTTATATGGCAAGGATGACATAGCCCAGGAACAGATCAAGTATCTTGAGAACCTGCTGAGTCCAATTTTGGACAAGTGCCTGGGGCTATGCAGAGGCAATCACGAGGATGACATTCTCAGCAAGTCTGAGCGGGACGTATATAGTGCCATTGTCAATATGGTGGCTCGGCCCAACCGTCCTGTTCGTCTTGGTTATGGTGGTTGGGTTGTTCTGTTGTGGGAGGATGGCAAAAAGACACGCTGGCACACCACCATATTTTGCCATCACGGATCTGGTGGTGGGATACTACCGGGCGGCGATGCACTCACACTGGGTAGATTGCCCACCTGGTACGACTTCGACATCGCCATCCTGGGCCACCGACATACCAAACACTGGCTACCTAACACCATAACCGGGCCAACTTTTACAGCCAGTAAGCTGCAACAACGTGAGCAGGCTATGCTATTTGGAGGCACATACCTGGGCGGTATTGACCTGGAAGGCACCGATCTGGAATCGTATGCCGAAGCCAGGTTGCTACCACCCAGATCGGTGGGCGGCATCAAGATCCAGTTCATGCCTGCCCAGAAAACCTTTAAGATCGTCATATAATAGGAGAGCCACATGTCAGAGCTAGAAGTCCGTAACAAGATCGTCTTCACCTGGGTGGATGACTCGCGTGAACCCCACGAGTACGTCAAGCATCTACGCCGTCCCAAGGGACGCCAGGCCCGCTTGAATTTGCCCAAGATAACGGCCTTCCTGGGCAAGATCGCCGAACTCCAGGAACGTATCGAGAAGCAGAGCAAAAAGGGTGCCAGCGTAGCCGACAACATGGCTATGATCGAGAGCTTCTTCACACCGGAGAACGAGCAATTGTTCCCCTTCATCCTGCAAATGGAAACCGAAGATGAGTTGCGCATCTTGAACGAAGAGCTGACCGCCATTGAGGTCATCGAGGCTGTGTCGAAGGCAGCTACGTATATCGTGGAGGAAAGCCTGAACCGCTCCGAAGTTCAGCAGGCGCTAAAAAAATTGGGTGGAGAAGGAGTCGAGGAGGCTCCAGCTTAGATAACAACCCGCTGGCCGAGTACCGTGCCGTGCGCATGATTTGCAAGCACTTCAACTTCACCGGCGATTACGTCAACCTGGGCATGGAAGTGGGTGACTTCTTTTGCTACCTGGCCGAAGCGTTGGATGCCGAGGAGCTGGAAGACTATCGTGAAGCCCTCATGGCGGGTGGCAAAGAAGCCAAAAAGAAGTGGAAATGGTCTACGCCCGATCACGCAGGTACACGTGCTATGGGTGGCGGTAGTCAGGATGTGCGCCAGTCCATGATGAACATGGCGCAGGCACTCACCAAGGGACCAGTCAAGAAGACAGGCAATATCTCGGAGATCGCCAACCTGTTGGGTAAGAAGATGGTCTTTAGGACTGAGGATGGCAATTACTACGACGAGGATGGCAACCCGGTAGATGGTAAGGGCATGGTGTTCATACCACTGGACAACCAGAAGGTAAACTGAGTGGCAGTTAGTCAAGAGATCTTTCGCGCAACCTTGACGGTTGAAACGAATATAGTTAGTGCCATCGAGGGTCTGGAAAAGCTATCCAAAAAAGCCATCGAGACTCTGGATAGTCTGCAAAAGATCAGTACGGCTGTGGTCAAGCCCGATCTGGGCGGCCTTAATACCATCTCTACTACAATCGAGAAGGCAACTAAAGACATTCGAGCCGACTTTGAACGATTGCGCCAAGAGGTAGTTGGCAAGTCTATTATCCCAGAAATGATAGACGCCATCGCTAAAGAGTTTGATCGGCTGCCTAACAAAACCGCCCCAGAAGTCAAAAAACTCCACCAGCAATTCGAGCAACTAAAAACCAGCGTCAAGCCCATCGAAGATGCCATAGCTGGCATGGATGCCAGCACACGCAAGCATATGGAAGGTATAGTCGCCGAGGCTCTCAAGATGAAGGGAGCATTTAGCGACGATCAGATCAAGGCAGCCATGGCATCTATTGGTTCTGCTACTGCCAAGACTGGATCAGAGGTACAAGGCACTATCGGGCAGCTCAATAAGTTAGCCGAGGCTGTTCGTCAGGTATACTTGACACAGAAACCACCTGCTGCCAAGGCTGCCGAGGCCGAGATAGAAAATCGCGCCAAGCGGGCGGCTGCCGAGTTTGAGAATCTTAAGAAGATTGGCGAGAAGACATTTGCAGATTATGAGCGCCAGGGCCAGAAGTTTAGACAACAGACAGCTCTGGCTACCAGTGAGTTGGGTGAAGCTGCCCAGCGCGTCACCGCCTTTGAGCAACGCTTCAGGGCCATCGGGCAGGTAGCGGCTGAAGGCTCGACTGGCTTCAGGGCGGCTGTAGCCAACATCCGGGGTGGTTTCCAATTGATGGCGGCTGAAGGCGGTAACTTCGCTTTAGGCTTGCGCCAGGCTTTCTTCGGTCTGTCGGGCTCTACCAATGTGTTGGGGCGTGCCCTGGACTGGCTGGGTGGTCGCCACAACGAGTTGAGCCGGGCTACCGGCAAGCTGGAGCAGGAAACCCTGCGCATAGATAATATCATGCGCCGCTTCACTACTGGTATGCGCGACCAGATGGACGTGCTCAAGGAAGTGGGCAAGGAAGAGGGTGTCCAGAAGGCGGCTCTAAGCGAGATCGACGTTCAAGTCAAGCGCGTCGAAAAAGCCTTCAAGGATATGAACACCACTATCGTGGCGGGTGGCAAGCCCACCGAGCAACAGATGGCGCGTATCCGCGAAGAAGTGCGTATCCTGGAACAGTCCTACCGTCAGCTCAAGGTACAGGGCATCATCCCGGCTGGCTCGGCCACTGACGACATGTTCAAGCAAATGCTAAAGGGTATTGAGACCCAGCGGGTAGGTTCTAACCAGATGATCGCCCGTGTCATCGCCCTGCGCAAAGAGGTGGAAAAGGCCGAGCAGAGCGAGAAACAATCCAATGCCACTTCCGAGAAGCGGGTAGGTATCTTCCAGCGTGTATCTATCGCCTTCTCCAATCTGTTCAACATCACCCGTAACGTCACCAACGAGACCAAGAACTTCAACCAACAACTGGATCAGACCGGGGCGAAGATGGGCGTGGTAGCTCGCACTGCCGACGTAGCCAAGGGTGCTTTCGTCGGCTTCGTGGGTGCGGCAGCGGCCATCACCGGCCTGCGGTATGCCATCGACGGCATTGGTTTTGCCATACGCAACCTGGGCGGCAAGTTCCTGGAAGTTAACAACACTGCCCAGAATTTCGGCATCACGCTGACCAATATGCTGCGCGGCTCGAAAATCGAAGATCAGGCTGAAGAGGTGGTGGGCGGCGCTATGGACTTCATCAAGGAAGCCGTAGCTGCCACACCCTTCGAGCTGGCGGATGCCATCGAAGCCTTCCAACGCCTGATCATAGCCGGGCTTGATCCCAAACAGTGGATGGAGCCCATCGCCGACGCGGCGGCTATCATGAATAAGCCCATGGATCAATTGATCGGCGCTTTCCAGCGTTTGACGGTAGGCGACACAGGCCAGGCGCTCATGATGATGCGCGACTTCGGCATCAACGTCAACCGCGCCGCAGTCTTTGTCGATCAAGCTACTGGCAACCTGCTAAGCTATGACCAGGCCCAGCAGGCCGTCAACATGAGCGCTGAGCAATTGGCAGCCAAGGGTTGGGCCAAGCTTAATCTGGAGTTCTCCAAAGGCGGTGAATTGACCACCGACACAGCCACAGCCCTCAAGATATTGAACGGCTACTTGACGCAGAATTCCACCATTGCCGGTACGGCTGCCTCTCGCTCGCTCTCACTCCAGGGCGTCATGTCCAACCTGAAGGATAGCGTCAGTAACCTCTTCATCGAGATGGGCAAGCCTATCATGGAGAAGTTGACCGGGGCGGGTAGTGGCCTGTTAGACAAAATTAACGAGCTACAGCCTGTTTTGAATGCCCTGGCTGCCAATATCGGCGTGGCTCTATCAGGCGCTATCGACTTTGCCATCAACTTCATTTCCAATTTCAAAGAGAACTTCGCCGGGCTGATCGAGGTGGTGCAGACCGTCATTTCTATCGTCGCTAGTATCTTCGCCGGTGACTGGCAGAACGCCTGGTTCCTGTTCCTGGATGCCATCGACGTAGGCTTGTCCAACGCAGTCCAATTTCTGGACTCGTGGATCAGTAATGCCTTCACCTGGGGCTGGAACTTCGTAGTCGAGATCGCCAATGGCGTGCTAGACAGCGCCAGTTCAGTGCTGATGGAAGCCCTCAACTCCGTGGGCGAGATGATCAGCTCCTTCCTGGCCCCTGGCTCAGCCCCTGAAGTCGGACCACTCTCGACCATCGACGAGTGGGGCGCGGCCCTCATGGACATCTTTGGGGCAGGTGTAGCCGACATCAACGACGACAACATCAACACCGCCATGGAAGAGATGAAGAAGCTGATCCAGGCGTCTGGCGGCCAGTTGTCCGATGGTTTTTACGAAGCCTTCTCTTCGATAGACTTTGCGGCAGCTATCCAGAACGCGCGTGCGCAGTTGAGTGACTTGCTCGCCAGCTTTGCCAACCTGGATATGAGCAAGGTGCTGGGCTCGCTCAAGTCGGTCGATTTCAGCTTTATCCGCGATGCCCTATCGCCTGTCAAAGACTTCTTCAAGACCATGGGCTCGGAAGGCACCGAACCATTCCTCAAAGTACGCGACTCCATGGCGGCCATCGTGGCCGAGCTGAATGCGACGGGTGAAATCAACGAAGAAGCCTTTGCCAAGATCGGCGAGGTACTGGGCGATCAGAATAAGGAGATGACCAAGTACCTACGGCTGCAATTGGAACTGCATTCTGCACAGAGAAAACTCCAGGATGTCCAGGGCGAAGTAGCCGCTGCTGAGGCCAGGGGCTTTGTGCCCGCTGCATTGAAGGCCAAGCTGGCGGCTGCCGAAAAGGATGTTGAGGATAAGAAGGAAGCTGTCGATTGGCAAAAGGAATACGTGGCCTGGCAAAAGGAGGGCAACCAATTACAACAGGAATTCGTAGGTGGCCTGGACAAAGCTGCCAAGGCTATGGGCAAGGCAGCCTCGGCAGCAGGTAGTGCTGCCAAGGCCCAGGCCAAGCAGATCGAAACCTTAGCAGAGTGGTACGCCCGCGAGAAGGCCCTGATCGAAGAGAAATATCGCCTGGGCGTTATCGGCGAGCAGGAATATGTACAGGCTCTTCTCAATTTGGAGAAGCAGTATGTAGATCGCTCGTTGGAAGAGGGCATTCCCGCTGGTCTGGATGCCCATGTACAGGCGATTAAGGAGTTAGAACTTCGCCTGGAGGGCCTCAAGGAAAAGACCAAAGAGGCGCAGGGTCAGGCGTCCAAAGGTATCGAGATGCAGACGCCTGCCGAGATTCTGGGTAAATTTGCAAAAAATATACAGGAAATAGCCCAACAGACAGGCGGCGATTTCGCCGATGGATTCGTGCTTGCCATGCGCGAGGGTATCCCGCGTAATGTGCCCGGCTTGATGGCTGACATATGGGCCAAGATACTTGAAGGCTTTGTAACCATCTTTAACAACATCCGTAACTTTTTGGCACAGAACGTCACGCCTCAGAACTTTCCTATATTCGCGGTTGTTGCCGGACTATTTACCCAATTGGCAGCTTCACCTATTATGAACTTCGTTACCAGGCTGGCTGCCAGGATTGCGCCAGTCATTGTTAGATTGGGCGGTCTCAGAGGTATCTTGCTAAAGCTACTGGGTGTGCTTGGCAGAGCTGCATTGCTAGGTGGAATTATCATCACTATCTTCTTGAATTGGGATAAGATTGTAGCTGCACTCAGTCCAGTTATAACTAGTTTATCTACAGCCATCAAGGCACTTGCAGACGAGGCTATAGCTGCCATTATAGAGCGCATGGGCGGTGCGGAGCAGGCGGCCATCAAGTTTAATGCTGCTTACGAAACGATGCGCAGCATTGTAGCTGGTGTCGGCGAGGTATTCAACATGCTGATCACCAGCGGTTTCTCAGAGATCGGCCAAGCTATCGAGGGCGCGTTTAAGTCCGCAGTCATGGCTATGCCGACCCAGGGTATTTCAGGCGCTATCTCAACTTTCTTCACTACGCTCATCAGCTCGCTAAGCACAACCAATATAGGACAGGCTATCACAAACCTGTTTACCAATGCCGTGGCTGGCATCAGAGAGACCATACTTCCCATCTTCTCAGATGTTTTGGGTGGTATAGGAACTGCTCTTGGGGGCCTGGTGCCACCTGGTGTGGTAGATACGTTCAACCAATTGCGTCAGTCGATTGCAGCCTTTTTCGAGGAAGGCAGACTGGGCGGAGAAATCGTTAGACTTTTCGGCGACCTAAAAGAGTTGATGGTAGCTCTAGCCCCCATTGCCAAGGCTCTTCTATCTGTTTTGGCAGCCCTGGCTGGCCTTGTGGCTAATTCTCTGGTAGCCGCATTCCAGACCATTATAGATATTCTGCCGAATATTGAAGGCTTCTTTGCTGGCCTGGTGAGAATAGTGCGAGGCGTGCTGGATGTAGTGAGCGGTTTAGCCACATTAATACAATCTGCGTGGGCACTTATCACAGGTGATACAGAAAAAGCCCAAACCCTTTTCCAGACGGCGATAGGTCAAATAGGTAGTGGGTTGGGTGAAATCTTTAGTGGCATAACTCTGGCTGTCAGCAATGCCGCTCAGGCGATACTGGGGTTCCCTATAACCTTCATAAGCCACTTTGTAGATAATATAATCGCCTTCCTTCCCCAGGGATCTAGTTTCTCGCAAACGCTCCAGGCCATTGGTGGTGCTATATCCAGCTTAAAAGACATTCTCACTGGCGCATTAGAAGCCATAGGTAGCGGTATAAGCGCTATCGGCATGGTCATCAGCGACTTCCTATCTGGACAAATCAGTTTTCAAGAAGCCTGGAACCAAATAAAGACGATCTTTGCATCGACCGTCGATGCCGTATCAGAAGCACTCGCACCACTGGGACAGGCATTATTGGATGGTATTCTTAATGGGGTTGAGTGGCTAAGAACCAATGCCCCCATAATTTTGCAGACTATCGGTGCCTGGGTTACAGACACACTTGTTCCCGGCATAGCCAGTTTTGCGGCCTCACTAGCTACTGGCTTCGTGGATCTATTTGGCAAGGCAGTCGAATATGTAGGTGCTAACTGGCCTACCTGGCTAGAAACCTTAAATAGTTACGCTGCATCGATCATAGCTGGTGTCGTCACGTTTGTCACTACTACTCTACCAGTGTGGGCAAGTGCGTTAGCAACCAAGGTTGGCGAGCTGTTCCAGGCAGCTCTGGATTATGTACAGACTAACTGGCCTGCCTGGTCTGCTACACTTAACAGTTATGTCGGTCCCATCATAGATGGAATCATTATTTTCTTCACGGCTACACTACCGACATGGATAACTGATCTGATCACCAAGTTCGGTGAGTTAGTACAGGGTTTACTTATTTATGTGGGTCAGAATTGGCAAACTTGGGCTATCGAATTAGCTGGTTTCATGGGCAACGTCTTTGGTTATATTTTGACTGGGTTGGTTGCTATTCCATATTTGATAATCCAGTTGTCGGGTAAATTCCTGCAACTCATCCAGGGCTTGATCGATTATGCCAGCCAAAATTGGCCTACCTGGGCGGCTGAGTTAGGTACTCATGTAGCATCTATCATCAGCAGTGTAGTGACGTTCGTTACCACTACCCTACCAACATGGATAGCCGATCTGTCTGCGAAGTTATCGGAACTTATTACTGGCTTCCTGGCTTACGCAGGCGAGAATTGGCAAACCTGGGCCGTTGACCTGGCGGGCTTCGTCGGAAAAGTGTTTGGCTACATTATCATTGGCCTGGTAACTATTCCATACTTGATAATCCAATTAATAGGTAAATTGGCTGAGCTGATCCAGGGTCTCTTCTCCGGCGCTGACGAGAAAGAGGGCGAATGGGGCACGACACTGGGAAAGACTATCGGCAAGGTGTTTGCCGGTGTCGTCACCTGGCTGATCGATAATGGCCCGACTATTGCTTCTGATCTGTTCAACGGCTTCAAGGACGTGATCGCCGCCCTGTGGACGTTCATAACCGCCACATTACCAGAATGGTCGGTCCAACTGGCAGATTTCATGAGCCAGCTTATGACCGCCTTTGGCAAGGGTATGCTCGAATCAGCTCCCTGGCTGGCCGATGCCCTAGCAGCCGGGCAGCAATTCGTAGACAACATCAAAGCTGGCATCGAAGCTGCGTGGATAGGCATCGTCACCTGGTTCGCGGGCAAGGTGCAAGAGCTATTAGCGCCTATCCTGGGAGCCAGAGAAACCATCGAGAATGCCTGGAGTGGCCTAAAGGAAGGCGTAACACAGCCTGTCGAGGGAGCCAAGAACGCCGTGGTGGGCGCTTTTGGTGGCTTGCAGGAGGGTATCAGCAGCACCGCCGAGAATGCGACTGGCAGCGTGATCGGCTTTTTCGACAACTTGCGCAATACGTTGGTCGGCAACTCTATCGTGCCAGAGATGACCACGGCTATCGTCACCAACTTCACCACCATGGACACCACACTATCCGCAGGCTTGACCACGTTCACCACCTTTGCCACCAGCCTATGGCAACAGTTCACCCAGAATATCCTGATCATGTGGCAGGACATGGTGCAATTCGTGATTGAGCTGGCCCAGCAGCTAGAAGAAGTCCTGACCGAGATCATCCAGCGTATCGTAGAGTTGTTCAATGCCTGGCGAGAGGCTGTCGATAAAGTTATCGAGGGACTCAAGGCATTACCGGAGCCGTTAGGAGCCCTGGCCGAGTATATTCCCATCGTCGATCAATTAGCCGACAAATTTAACGATCTGTACAACAAGCTAAAGAATGCCACCTCGCAGGCCGAGAAATTAGCCAAGGCACTCGAAAAGGTCAATTCCATGGGCGGCAATATGGCGGTATCTGTCTCCGGGGCAGCGCAGGGTGGCCTATGGCGTGTGCCGAGTGTTTCTACCTGGACACTCCATCCCGGCGAGATGGTTTTGCCCGCCGGGGCTGCCGAGGCATTTCGCAGCTTCGCGGGCGGTGGTCTGCCTGCCATGGGTATGCCTGCCACTGAGTCCAACTCTGGACTCAACAAGCAGTATATCTTCGGACCGGGTGCCTTCCAGGGTGCTTTCCCCGGTGTGCGGACTGCCCACGATGCCGAGGGTCTACTGAATCGCCTGGATCAACTGGCTCAGATCGCCGAACTTAAGGGGAGGGTAGTCAGCTAATGGGTATCGCCGACGCGACTCTGATACTCCATGCGGAAGGTAGAGCTAGCATCACTTTTGACACGTTGAGCATAGATGGTGCCACGGCAGGCTATTATGTTCCGGCTGAGACGCTGATCTTCAACGAAGCCGAGCGGGAGCAGATCGTCTACTCGGAAGGAGCCAATATCGATGGCGGTGAGTATATCACCAGCTTCGCGCCCCTGGTAGATGTCTCGTTCACGTGTTACTGCTGGGGTGACACTAGGGTGGCTGCCATCCAGCGTGCCCAGGCGCTCAAGTTGGCGGTCGGCAACGAGCACGGTGGGCAATTGCAATACATGCCTGCCGACGTAATTACTCGCTCTACCTATTATCACTACGTCAAGAGTCCCATCCCGCCCATGGCCGACGTGACTGACAATACCTGGGACAGTCGCCTAAAGGCTACGCAGAGCATTGGCAACAAGTACGTGGTGGTCCTGGAAGTCGTGCTCAAGACCATGCCGGTTGCCACCAGCGATCCCGACAACCTGGTGGCGTTGTCGCTATCTCGCTCGACATTGGATGACCACGTGTACGGGGCAGCCTACAACTATTTCGACATCACCGGCAGCGCCGTCAAGGGCGACCAACCCGCCTACGTGCGTTTCCGCGCTCGCAACTCGCAGTCAGGCACCAATGAGGAGATCGCCAAGCTGTACCTGACCTCGCGCAGCTCCCTGCTGTCCACACTCAATTACTACCAGCACGTGTACCAGGCCGAAGATGCTACCAGCCTGACCCCCACGGCGGTATGGTCCACGCCTGCCGATGGTTCACGCTCTGGCTCTGCTTACCGGCGCTGTAACCCCGGTGCGGAGTACAACGATGACCAGTTGGGTTTACGCTTCACGCTGTCCAACGAGAGCCACCATCGCGGGCGCTGCACGGTACTGGGCGTGGTACGGGCCAAGACTGCCTACTGGTCCAGCCAGGTCAAGTACACCATCGCCGGTGAGGTGGTGGCCTATAGCTCAGCCTACAACTATGCCGAGCACTTCGATAAGTGGTCGATCATGGTTCTGGGCGAGATCGACATGCCTGCCATGATCATCAGTGGGCTGGAGACTATCGCGCCTGCCCTGGAAGTGTACTTTACTCGCAGCGATGGCTCAGAGGGAGACTACGTGGACCTGGACTTTATCATGCTGGCTTTCAACGACGAGTGCCTGGCTTTGTTTAGCCACGCGGACGGCTTTACCAACGACCAGAAGCTACTCTTCGAGCGACTGGCAATGGGCAAGAGCCTGGCGCACTTGATCAACCAATCTACGTCGGCCTTTGAGGACGAGGTAGATGCGCACTATGGCTCGGAGGTGTTGCCAGTTCCGCCTGGCTTCGACACACGGGTAGGTGTGCTGTTCCAGCGGATCGATCCAGTCGTATTCGAGGATGACTTCAGCAGCTACGATGGTGTCAGCTTTTTGCGTCTGGCACAGATGAATCTGGACGAGTCGTGGACTGAAGATCCAAGTGATGGCACTGTGGAAGTTGTGCTCGATTCAGTCGTATATCGCGTCGAGGGTGATGCATCTCTAAAGTTGATACCTGGCCCCATAACCCAACTTGCCAGTTCCTACCTGTCCATTACGCCCATCAACCTGGGCAGTGGATCGCTTTTCACAGATGGTGACTTTCTGTGTTGGTTTGTTGATTGTCTGAATGTTTCCAAGTTATCCGATGCCATCATTGCACTGGGTGAGTTAGGGGCAGTAGGTCCATACATTAGTAGTGCCCTGGGCGATTTTTCACTGGCAGCAGGCTACAATTTCAAGTATGTGCTTAAGACTGTTATCCGGGGCTATAGCCTGGGTATGAATGCCACATCATTGGTGGGTATTCAGTATGCAGCTACCGATGGCTCCGGGCCTGTCTTTTATACCGACTATCTCAGAATCGAAAAAGCTGATCCAGATGATGCCACCCGACCCAATGCCACAGGTGCCAATTGGAACTTCCAGCCCAACGATGGCAGGTGGGCTATTACTTATGACGGACCAGGCGGAGATAACGAGGCAGTTCTGGCTTGTTTTGAACAGGCGGCTGTTGGGGTTGCCACGGCTGCCCGCGACATAACTACACCCGATGACGTGGCTGGATTCTGCAAAATTGCATTCAGAAATAGCACGTCTCATTCAGCCGGTATCGCCTTCAGGTTAAGCGACCAGACATTGGGTAGCGAGGATGGCTACGTCTTCATCCTGTATGGCTATGGCTACATTCGCCTGATGAAGTACGTAGCTGGTACGCCTACCTACCTGGCAGAGGTCGGGCTGGCTACCGGCAATCTATCGCTCGATACATGGTATTGGCTGGGTTTCAAGGCAGATGGCAACTCGCTCAAGGCATATTTGAGCCTGACCGAGCCGGTGGGCGACAGCAATTCCGAGAAATTAGCCAACCTACTATCCGAATCTAACCTGGTCGTCAGTGTGACAGATGCCACTTTCAGTTCTGGATCTGTGGGGGCCATGTCACACAATTCTGGCACACGCTTCGGGGAATTTTATGTCGAGCACGTCGAGGATCTACATATACCAGCCGACCAGGTAACAGTCGAGGCGGCGGCATTATTCAGGGGTGTTTACCCCTTCCCGGACTAAGGAGAGCCAACTTGAAACGAATAGCGATTATGTCAACCTTCTTCGAGGCCACCAGCGGCTACTCGCTCATCGGCGTAGCCGAGACGCAAATCCGCATGCTGCTGGATCATGGTTACGAGCCGGTGGTGCTCGTGCAGGATAATTTTACGTCACCTCCATCTCCCACACTCTGGTCAGAAACCATGATAGATTTGCGTAAATGCCTGCCCTTCATGCACTTACGCACCGACGTGGCCCCCGATTTTGAAGAGAGGGTTAGCAAGATCGAAGCAGCCCTGGCAGAGCACTTGGCTGATGTCAATGTCTGCATCACGCACGATATTATGCTTCAGGACTTCTACAAGGAGCACAACGCAGCCGTGCGGCGCTATGCCAAAAGTAGACCCGACTTACTTTGGCTTCATTGGCTGCACAGTTGCCCCTCACCCAGCAATGAGGCCCAATACCCCAACGCCCTGCGCTATATCTCGCCACCAGGCTTTCTCGTGTATCCTAACTCGACCGATCTAAGCCGTGTGTGCCAGACCTACCATCTGGGCGGGCAAGAGTGGCGTGCCAAAGCCTGCCGCGCCGGGCACGCCATCGATCCCTTGCGAGTGTGGCATTACGACCCTTTGACAGTCGATCTGGCGACCAGGGCCAGATTGCTGTCGGGTGAGGTGGTAGCGGTCTATCCAGCCAGATTGGATCGTGGAAAACAGCCAGAGAAGATCATCTATCTCATGGCAGGTGTCAAAGAGGCTGGCTACGAGCCACGCCTGCTGGTCATCGACTGGCAGAGCGCCGGGCAGCGTTTCCAGCAGTACATCGATGAGTTATTGGCCTTGAGTGAGAGCCTGGGTCTGGGCGATTGTGTTAGTTTTACCTCACGCCTGGATGACCGCTGTAGCCAGGGCGTGCCACGTCACGTGGTTGTGGAGCTGATGGATCTGTCCAATACGTACATTCATCCCAGTCGGGTGGAAACCTATAGCTTGGTAGTCCACGAAGCCGCTCTGCGCGGTAAGCTGCTATGTCTCAACCATGACCTGCCACCCATGCGTGAGCTATTTGGGGATAACAGCATCTTTTTCGACTTCGAGAGTGACCGCTTCAGCCGCAGGTACGAGCCGGATGAGCGTATCTTCTGGCAGGGTGAGGCCAAACGTCTGATCGCCGAGTTGAAACAGAACCGGGCTTTGTGGGCACAGACGGTGGCCCGCAGAGAGTGGACACCCGAAGCCATGTGGAAAGAATTCGAGACGCTATTTTTCCTGGAGTCAGTCGGTGAGTGATTATCACAGTCTGATGCGTAATTGGTCAGATACCTGGTTTATGGGTGTGCAGTGTAGTCAGTACGCTGTAGACTTCGTGTTGTGGGAACGCCTGCTGAACCATAACCCTGACGTGGATCGCATCATCGAGCTGGGTACACTGTGGGGCGGTTTCAGCCTTTTCTTGTTTTTACAAGCCCTACAGCGCAATATGACATTTATCACCTTCGATGATGGATCATATGCAGTTACACAATGCAAGACTGATGGTCCACTGGCTGTTGATACGCCACTTGGACAAAGACTCGATCTGACTGATCACTGTGTACATGGCAATGTATTCGATGATTGCTACGAGATAGTGACTTCATATTTGCAAGGCCCAGGCCGCTGTGTCTTGTTCTGTGACGACGGCAATAAGCCCAAAGAGTTTGCTACCTTCGCGCCACTTGCCAAGCCAGGCGACATCATCGTGGTGCACGATTGGGGCACCGAGATACTGGAGCAGCACATCGACTATGATTTGGTGGACGAGATCATGGCAGAGGATTGCCATAGCCTGGGCAGCCTGAGCCATTTCTTCATCAGGAGGTAATATGGCAGGTAGAAACATCAACGTCTGGATCGAGAACTGGACCAACGATGGCGTGAACGTTCAGGTGCCGCGTTATTCGGTTAGCGTGCGCATCGAGTGGACTAAAGCGGACGGCACGCCTGGTAGCCACGAGAATGCCTACAGGTTTCCCAACGCACTGCAAAACGTGCCGGTGGCACGTCTGCGGCGCTACATGGAGGAGATCATTTTGCGTGAGGTACGGATTCAATTGGGCATAGACGAGGCGCAGGAATGACTACCTATTATGTCGGCTCCGGTGGCAATGACGGCAATGACGGCCTTACATGGGGCGCGAGAAAATTGACCCTCAACGGGGTCGAAGACATTCCCGTCGTAGCAGGCGATACCGTCTACGTCGCGCCGGGCGTCTATCGAGAACTACTGACCTGTGACGTATCTGGCTCGGCGGGTAATCCTATCACTTATATCGGTGATGTGACGGGCGAGCATACTGATGGCATAGGTGGCATCGTGCGTGTCACTGGCAGTGACAACGATACGAGCACTGCCAGGAATTATGGCATCACCGGCACTGGGCGGAATTTCCGCACTTTTCGCGGCTTCCGTATCGATGCATGCACGCTGGACGGCATTATTCTCGACGGCACGAACTGGATCGTCGAGGATTGCGCCATATTCGACACCACTCGGTATGGCATTTACGTAAACGGGGCCAACCAGGCCAGTAACACATTCCGGCGCTGTTGCATGTTCGGCTGCAAACAGACGGGCATCCTATTTTATCATAGTGCCGACGTAGCCGGGACGAGCCAACTGGTCGAGAATTGCTTAATTCTCGATTCCGACTACGGCCTGCACAGCCTGATCGAAGTTTGGAACATCGATGGAATCACTATCAAACATTGCCTGCTGAGCGGCGGCATCGGCGCGGGTGTCCGCGTCCAGGCCAACACAGGCAACCCCATGGTCACTGTACGCAATTCGATGATCCAAAACTGCTGGCGAGGATTCAACGCCGTGGCCGCAGGCGACATCGACGAGAATTATAATAATCTGTACGGCAACAACGCGAATCGGACTAACACGAACATCGGTGCCAACTCGACGACGTACCCGCCCCTGCTGGCAGCGCCACTACTATTGGACGGCATCAGGCTGCCGTGGTGGTTCGGTAGGCTCTCGGAATGGTCAGCCATGCGGCAATTGACAGGGGAAAGCATGTCAGACGACGACCTGTCCGGCATCACGCGCCCGGCAACGGACAGTAAGAAATCGTGGGGAGCAGTGCAGTTCCAACCCATGGTGCGTGAGGCAACCACGGTGCGTACCGGGGCAGCCAGCCTGGAACTGTCCGACGCGGGCGAGCACCAGATCATAGTGCCGGTATCCAATGAGAGCACGACCATCAGTGTCTATTGCTACCGCGAGGCGGACTATACTGGGACCAACCCACGTATGGTCATCAAGCAGCCTGGGCAATCTGATCGGACTACGACCGACGCTGGTGCGGCCTCGCAATGGAATCAACTGACAGACACCTTCACCCCGGCAGCCATCCCGCCCTACGTGGTGGTATGCCTGCAAAGTCTGAACACAGCAGCAGCTACGGATTTCAAGGTCTATTTCGATGACTTGGTGGTTTCATAAGTGGCAAACCCACAAAACCCAGGCACCTTCGATTTCTGGATCACCGACCGGCTGGCCTTCCAAAATGCGCCGCCCCGGTCGGGTGATACAGGCACGTTCGACAACTGGGTTACAGACAGGGTTTATTTCCAGGATTATGTCGAAGCTGCTGGCGAGGCATCCAGCAGCAGCTCGTCCAGCTCTTCGTCATCCAGCTCAAGTTCTTCCTCTAGTTCTAGTTCATCGAGTACTAGCTCGTCCAGTTCTTCATCATCCAGCTCCAGCAGCAGCTCGTCGTCCAGTTCTAGCTCATCTTCATCGAGTAGCTCAAGTACGTCGAGCAGCAGCAGTTCATCGAGTTCAAGTTCTAGCTCGTCGAGCACTAGTTCGTCTTCATCCAGTTCAAGCTCATCTTCGAGTAGTAGTAGCTCATCCAGTTCGTCGTCTTCGTCTAGCAGTAGCTCAAGCTCCTCAACGAGTTCATCTTCTAGTTCGAGCACAAGTTCCTCGTCTAGTAGTTCTAGTTCTTCATCTTCGTCCAGCAGCTCAAGTTCATCGTCGAGCTCGACTAGTAGCTCATCTTCATCGTCGAGCAGTAGTAGTTCGTCGTCGTCTAGCTCCAGTAGTTCCAGCTCATCATCTAGCAGCAGTTCAAGTTCCAGCTCGTCGTCTAGCTCTAGCTCGACAAGCTCTAGCAGCTCTTCGAGTTCAAGCAGTAGCACTTCATCGTCGTCATCTAGCTCGACTAGTAGTTCTAGTTCGAGTTCATCCAGCAGCTCTTCGTCGAGTAGCAGCAGCTCAAGTAGCTCAAGCTCGACTACCAGCTCATCGTCTAGCTCAAGCAGTTCCTCAAGTTCATCGTCTAGCAGTTCCAGTTCATCTTCATCCAGCAGCAGCTCGTCATCCTCAAGCTCGACCAGTAGCTCTAGCAGCACATCTGAATCATCAAGTTCGTCGAGCAGCTCAAGTTCGAGTTCATCGAGTTCGAGCAGCAGCAGTTCCAGCTCATCATCCAGCTCCAGTTCGTCGAGCAGTAGCTCTACATCGTCCAGTAGTTCCAGCTCGTCATCTAGCTCAAGCAGTAGTAGTTCTAGCAGTAGTTCATCTTCGAGTTCGTCCATCTCAAGTAGCAGTTCGACTTCTATATCCAGCAGTTCCAGCTCGTCCAGCAGTAGCTCGTCATCGAGTAGCTCTTCAAGCTCATCTAGCAGTACATCTGTATCGTCGTCCAGCAGCAGCTCAAGCTCAGGCAGTAGTAGCTCGTCTTCGTCCAGCTCGTCTTGGTCATCCAGTAGTTCGAGTTCATCCAGCAGTATATCCAGCGTATCCTCGTCTTCGAGCAGCAGCTCGACTTCAATTTCAAGTTCAAGCAGCTCGATTAGTATCCAATACCAGCCTGATGCACTGGACTTCAACGTGACTATCTCACGCCTGAGTCTAGAATTCGACGTGGAGTGTGCGGATACACTGGACTTCGACGTAGAGTATACAGATACGCTGGACTTCAATGTAGAGAGGTAATTTTATGGAAGCACACCACAATGATATTGGTACGATCCTACGCCTGACGGTGCGCCGTCAGGATGGCAACGTGGAAAGCGGTCTGGGCTTGGCTACCAATCTATACATCTACCTGACGCCGCCCAGTGGCGTAGATAAGACCAAGGCAGCCGTATTAAGCAGCAATGGATCTGACGGGAAAATGCAATACGTCACCGTGAATGGCGATCTGGATGAGACAGGCTCCTGGCAGATCCAGGGCTACATCAAGTTCAGCAATAGCCAGATATTCAAGACCAGCGTGCGCCAGTTCAACGTGCTGGCGAATTTGGTGCCGTAGTATATGCCTATCATAAAAGCAAGTATCTGCTCACTTGATAACCTGCCTATCCTGAAAGAACAGGTCGAGATTCTAAGAGATGACCCCTTAATCAACGAGATCATAGTTGTTATAAATGGGTCTATCGATGGCAGCCGTGAGTGGATTGCAACCCAAACAGGCTTAACAGTAATCAACATGGAAGAGAACAGAGGGGCCAGTGTTGGCAGAAACACCGGCATAGATACCGCAGGCAAATTTGATTACATTCTATTGCTAGATGGCGGAATTGTTCCATTGCGTGGTAGCATTGGGTATATGCTTGACTATCTTGAAAAGCACCCTGAAGTAGATGTCATCTCACCAGAAATAGCCACATGTTTTTCTACGAATAGAGAAGAAGCCTGGAGACGCATGCCTGGCCCAATCGACGAGAGCACTTGCTTCCCACAACGCATGCTAAGTAGTACAGCCTATGCTCTATGTAGATTTAATGCATTTGATGGCATCAGATTTACAGAAGAAGGCCCATATGGTAAATCTGGTTGGAAATGCGAAGACAACTGGATGGCTTTTGTCTGGAATGAAGCTGGCATCATCCACCACGATTTTGGCGGCATCAAAGCATATCGCAAGCAGTCTGGTTCTTTCGCCAGGCAATACAAAGAAACTGGCGTATATCCATCGCAGTATGGGTCTGTGTATGAACAAGCCCTGGTCTTGCTCTGGCAACGCTTCCCCCACCAATGGAACCAATGGAACACCTATCGTAACCCGGTCCTCGACGTATCCTGCGTGGTGTTGGGCTGGAACGAGTATCCCATGTTTGCGCGTGCCATCAAGGCGCTGCACGACGAGCTGCACGATACGCCGCACGAGGTTATCTTTGTTGACAACGGCTCGACCGACAAAACGAAGTGGTGGCTGGACACTTTCGCCCTGCGCCAGCCCCACGGCGACACCACCATCGATGGCGAGACAGACGAGATATTGAGACGAGGTGAGCAGCTTGAATCCATCTGGACAGGCAACGTTATCCGAGTGGACTTACCAACTAATATGGGTGCCGGTTACGGTTACAACGCTGGTTTTGAACATAGTAGAGGGAAGTATGTATTCTATCTGTCGGGCGATATATTGCCCGTCCCAGGCAGTGTGCTTGGCCTCAAACGCTACCTCGACGAGCATCCCGACGTTGATTACGTAGCCGCCAATGCCTGGTGCAGTCAGGACCAGAGTGAGCAGGTCGAGTTCTCGCCCGCGAGCTACGAGGGCCTACCTGCCATGGGTTTAGGCAATTATGCCTTTTGCTACGCCATGATACGCAGGCGAGTGATCGACGCGGGCGTGCGCATGGGCGACCAGGGGCCATTTGCCGGACCTGGCTGCGGCTTCGAGGATGCCGAGTTCGCCAACCAGATGTATGAGAAGAGTTTCCGTGGCTTCGTCTTCAACCAGCCCGCTTACTACCACCAGCGACGCGACTTCAAGAGAAGCGGGCTTGTCCCCACCGAGGCAGATTGGGCAAGCGAGTCCAAAATCAGACTCGCACTTGACGAGCGCCGCCAGTGGCTATGGACGCGCTGGCCCAAGAGCAATTTTGCCATCCTGCACTATCACGACCAGCCGCCAGCGCGCCACATCAGGAAGGTTGCCGTCGTGTGGCAGGCAGTCGAGAACCAGCCGGGGCCAGGTGGGCACTTGCTGGCGGCTTTGCAAAGTATATGCCAGGCCGATCACTTCAACCCTGGCGACGAGCCAGAAGGCTACGATAACTACGTCTACGTAGACGATGGGCCGAGCAGCTACCTGGAGCCGCTGCGCCGACCGGCCTACTTCTGGGCCATTGACATGATCCTGCCCCACCAGACGTGGAGGCAGGCACCTGAGACCTACCTGGAACGCGCCCGCCATTTCGATAAGACCTTTGCCGCGCAGCCATGTGCAGTGGAGTATTTCAAGGAACGCGGTATCGATGCCGAGTGGCTGCCACTGGCGGCTAACCCGGACTATCACAAGCCTTATGATGAAACTAAGGATTATGATTGGATCGCCCTATGGCACAACACGGGCTTGCGGGTGGACTATGCCCAACTGGCGATCTTCAACTTCCCGCGTGGCTACGTGGGCTATGCGCCAGGCGAAGCCTACAGTCAGTATCTATCACGGGCTCGCTGTGCGCTCAACCTGAGCCGGTCAGACGAACTAAACCTGCGCGTGTTCGAGGTCATGGCAACCGGCGTGCCATTGATTACAGACCGGGCCAGGGGAGTAGATACGCTGTTCGCGGAGAACGAGCACTACCTGGGCTTCTCCAACAGCGACGAGGTGCTGGCGCAGATAGCCTGGGTGATCGGGCACCCTGGTGAAGCCGAACTCATGGCGACCAGGGCCAGGCAATTGGTTCTGGATAAGCACACCTATTATCAGCGCACGTTACAAATATTTGGCAGGCAGGAGTAAATGCCCCCCAGTGTAACCGCCGTATTTGACGCCAACAGCGAAGGAACCCTTGTTGCCAGCCTGACTATTTCGGGCGTGACCACCTCTGGCAGCAACCGCCAATTGTTGGTCGGGGTAGCTATCCGGTCTGATTCGTCTACGATCAGTGGCGTGACGCGGGGAGCCGAGACTTTTACCAGCCTGGGCAATGCCGCCAGCGGCTCGCTGTTGCGGGTGTATCTATTCCGCTGTGACAGTGAGCCAGCCACGGCGGCCACGGACATAGTGTGTACCGTCAGCGGTGCAGATCGCCCGGTAGCCGCCAGCGCTGTGGCATTACAAGATGTACACCAGACCACGCCGTATGGCACTGCCGCTACTGCCGCTACTGCCAGCGACGTAGGTCTATCTGTATCGCCTGGCAGCGCCCTGGGCGACCTGATCATAGACGTGCTGACCACCCATGCCAATGCGACTGCGCATGCCACCACTCAATCTGGACAGAATATCGAGGTCAGCAACCCGGCAGGCAGCGATGCGGCTACACGTATGGACGAGTACCAGTCCAGCCGCGCCGGTGCAGCAGGCAATACCACCATGGGCTGGTCGTGGACTACCGCCACAGAAGGCGGCCTGGTAGGTGTGGCAGTCAAGCCATCTGAGGCATCCTCCAGCAGCAGCTCGTCCAGCTCATCTTCGACTTCGAGTAGCTCGTCTTCGTCCAGCTCGTCCTCCAGCTCGTCTACTACTTCGTCATCATCATCGTCGCTGCCGCCCTCCGCTTACCCGGTCATCATCGACCACGAGGAAGGTGATTTCACCGATTACGACTCGACTGTAACCGACGGCGGGCGATTGCAGGTCACAGCCGCCGCTGCTATGGTCAGTCTATACGGACTGTCGGTGCCCACTGATGGCGACACGGATGCTATTTATGGACACAAGGACATGCCCACCCTGTCCACCGGGCTGGTGCGCTGCCGTTTTTACTTCGACCCTAACAGCACAGCCACCATCGGCGAGTTCTCGGATATACCCATCCTGGAGCTTAACAGTGCAGCCGGGCGGGTGGCGTCGGTCACATACCGCGTCACCAGCTCAGCAACTCGCAGTGTGCGTGCCACTATCGTGAACGACGCGGGCACGCCCAGCCTGACCGCCCTGATCACCATCACCGACGCGCAGCATTATATCGAGATCAGGCTGGAACGGGCCGCTGATTCCGGTAGCAGCGACGGGCGTGTCGATATTTGGGTAGACGGTGCCGGGCTACAAAGCGTGACGGGCATCGACAACTACGACAGGTTCGACGACCTGGATAGCCTGCGGGCGGGCGCACTGGCGGATCAGGGTGGCGACCCGCTGAGCGGCACCCTGTACATCGACGAGATCGTGGTGTCTGACGAAGATGTCGAGATAGGGCCGGTTTATGACTGGCAGGTATCAGCCGATTCAGATGATTGTTACGACACTGACTCGGCTGGATTCTACCTGGGTGGCTACGAAGGCTTAATTTACCTGGGGAACTCTATCTCTGGCGGGAATGACGCTGGTGGTTTCAGATTCCAGAATATAACCATACCCAATAGCTCAACCATCAATTCAGCAACATTGCAAGTCTACTCAACAGGCAGCATAGTCGGTACACCAGAAACTAAAATCGTAGCCGAAGCTGCTGACAATCCTGGACCTTGGGCCGGTAGCACACACGAGCCCATCGGCATCAGTGAAACCACAGCCAAAGTAGATTGGGATATAGCTTCATGGACAAGTGGCTGGCGTATTTCGCCAGACATCGCAACTGTTATTCAGGAGATTGTCAATCGTGCTGGTTGGTCGAGCGGCAACGCTATATGCCTGGTAGTGCGTAACGATGGTTCCAGTAGTGAGGAGTGCGAATTATATGACTACACTGGCAATAATGCACTGACTGCCAGATTAAGTATTAGTTATACGGAGCCCAGCAGCTCGTCGTCAAGCTCATCTTCGACCAGCAGCACATCGTCCAGTACGAGTTCGTCGTCGAGTAGCAGTTCATCCAGTTCGAGTTCATCTAGCAGCTCGTCGTCGAGCAGCAGCAGCTCAAGCTCGTCGAGTTCGTCAAGTACAAGTAGCAGCTCGTCGAGCAGTTCCAGCTCGTCGTCATCCAGTTCTTCATCGTCGAGTAGTAGCAGCTCGTCCAGCTCGTCTACTACTACTTCTTCTTCGTCGTCCATACCGCCATGCGTCAGCCCGGTCTACAAAGACGATGCCAACCTGCAAGGCTTGTGGCTGTTGGAGGAGGCCAGCGGTACGCGCTATGACTACACGCCCAACAACAACGATTTAACCGACGCCGCTTCGGTGGCCCAATCTGCTGACCATAAGGAAGGCAGCTACAGCGCCGATTTCGAGGCTGGCGACGTAGATTACCTGGAGATCGCCGACGCAGCCCAGGTCGGGCTGGACATCACGGGCAATCTGACCATCTGCTGCTGGTTCAAGGCGGAGAGTTTCCCACAAGACAGGCAAATCCCGGTTTCCAAGATGGGTGCATCGAGTCAATTCGGTTATGGATTATATATTGACCGCAATATCACAGATCGCCTGTTGGTAGCTCAACTTTCCGGCGATGGCAGCAGTACCAGCTCGGCCATAGGAGCAACCAGCCTCAGTGCGGAGACGTGGCATCACGTCGCCATGGTTTACAACGGCACAGATATTCGCATCTACCTCAACGGCGTGCTGGACGAGAACGGCGCGTCAAACCCACTGAGTTATTCGTCCGGTATTTACAATAACAATGCCGCCTTCCAGATCGGGCGTAGCGTGGGCGATGGCGACAGCTATACCTTTGACGGCCTGATCGACGAGGTGGCTGTCTTTGACCGGGCCTTGTCGGCTGACGAGATCATGTGCATCTATCTGAACGGTATCGAAGACCCGATACCCAGTAGTAGTTCATCGTCGTCTTCGAGTAGCAGCTCATCTTCATCGTCAAGCAGCTCGTCTACTACCAGCAGCTCGTCTTCGTCCAGCTCCAGCTCGTCCTCCAGCTCGTCGTCAAGCTCGTCTTCGACCAGCAGCACATCGTCCAGTACGAGTTCGTCGTCCAGTAGCAGCTCAAGCTCGTCGAGTTCGTCCAGTTCCAGTTCGTCCAGCAGCACGTCATCGAGTTCAAGTTCAAGCAGTAGCTCGTCGTCGTCCAGCAGTTCAAGCTCAAGCAGCAGCTCGTCGTCGAGCAGCAGCAGCTCCAGCTCTTCGTCGTCATCCAGCTCCAGTAGTTCTAGCTCATCATCCTCCAGCTCATCTACAAGTTCTTCATCTTCGAGCAGTAGCTCGTCGTCTACCAGTAGCTCATCTTCGTCCACGTCCACACAGACCAGCTCCAGCTCGACTTCGAGTAGCTCGTCGAGCTCTACGTCCATCTCGTCGAGCTCGTCCAGCACCACATCCAGCAGCTCGTCCAGCACCAGCAGCTCGACTTCGAGCAGTAGCTCGTCCAGCTCGCAATCGTCTTCGTCCACATCCAGCTCAACTTCCAGCTCGTCGAGTAGCATATCCAGCTCGTCGTCGTCAAGCAGTACGTCCATCTCCGTGCCACCCGTGGCCCACCCGGTCCACATCGCCCGACCCATCCTGGAAATCTACGATCACGCGGGTAAGCAGTTCCGCATGCACGACGCCACTGCCATCAAGTACAGCAACCACTACTCGGAAGAGGGCTCCGGCTACGGTTACTTAGCCTTCAACCTCAAGCGCAAGGTGGGCTACGACTACCAGGACATCGGCTTCGGCTACCGCGCCATACTGCGCAAGGGCATCAACATGGTCCTGTTCGACGGCGTGATCGTCAAGATCGACGAGACACACGGCGGCGAGGGCGACCAGATCGTGGTCGGCTGTGTGGGCTGGAATAGCTTGCTGGCCTTCGACGTGAAGAACTTCATATTGAGTGATAGCCGCCTCAACCGCTGGCTGGGCTCACAGGTGGTATCGGGCTCGTTCACGCCCGACAAATTCGACGCCAACAACTCGTGGACGGTAGACGACGTGAGCTACAGCGGGCTACAATTCAAGCCACGCCGAGGCAGCGACTATATAGAGGATGACTACACCTACTTGCGCTACACTTTCGAGTTCGGCGAGACGGTAGCCAAATTAAGCTACGACTGGGAAACGGCCTTTCCCAACTCGTGGCCGGGCAAGTTCGAGGTGCTCGATGCGAATGGTACGGTGCTGCACTCGGAGACTGTCACCGGCTCAGGCAGCAAGACGCTTTCCATCTCCGGCGGCAATCACGTCGAAATCCGCATGTACGTGACGCAGGCAGGCGAGAGCACCGCCGAGGATAACACGGTGTACATCAGGTTGCAGAACGTGATAGTCTATTCCACCCGCGACACGGTAGACATGGCACGAGTGATGCAGGAAGCAGTCGAGCACATGAGCGACAACTTCGGCTTCTCAAGCGACACCAGCTACCTGAATGCCACAGGCTATCCATTACCACAGGCTGCCTTCGACACCGATCAAACGTTGGACGAGGTATTGAAGTGGTGTGCCCAATTCGGCGGGGCAGGCTATGCGCCGCTGGCGTGGGGCATGCAGTTGAACGATAAGAAGCGCATGTTCGTGGAATTGCAGGACCTCAGCACGGTCAAGTACGTGGTGCCGCGAGCATCGGCTACCAGCGCCAACGTGTCGGGTGACTGGGCCACCTCGGTGCAGAAGATATATGCCGTAAGTCAGAACCAGGCCGGGGATACCGTGCGCAGCAGCGTGTACAGCGATACGGGCCAAATCGAGCGGCTGGGTGGGCTGTACCGTAAAGAGGTAGTGCAGGCCGGGCAGATCACGCCCGAACAGGCCATCCAGGCCGCCCGCTACCGGCTGAGCGAGATAGGCACGCCCAAGATCACCAGCAGCTTCACCGTGTCGGGTCACGTCCAGATGCCAGGTGGGGCCAGAGTGCCCATCGACGAGATCCAAGCGGGTGGCCTGGTCGAGATCAGGGACTTTCGGGCCAGGGAAGCCAGCCTGACACCCAACGATTTGAGAACGGGATATACAGTTATGCAACTGGTAGGAGTGGAAATCGACCTGGAGAGCTACAGCGCCACCCTGATCCCGGCTGGGGATCGTGGGCGTTACGAGCGTTACCTGGCACGTCTCACGCAACTGGCGAGGGGCTAATGGATAGAGAAATCAGTCGTTTGTGGAGTGCTATCGAGGATCTGAAACAGAGGATTTCAGGCGTTTGGGACCATACCTATGAGACATATGGCACGTGGCATAATTGGACCGCCGTTGTAACCCAGGGGGTGGCAGTCACCGTCAGTCCCATATCGTGCCGCTACAGCACTATCGGATCGACGGTGTTGTTGCAAGCTCGCCTGTACGTGAGCACGTCCGGCACAGCCGGGCAGCCCATCATCATCAGTGGCTTGCCGGGTGTTATCCAGCCTGCCAATCCGCCATGCACTATCGGCACGGCCCAGGTGTTGCAAACTGGAGTCAAGTGGCACGAGGGCGCACTCTATGCCGAGGGGGCAGATAGCTTGAAGATCCAGTGCAATGGGGAAGTGGCCGAACTGGGTATAACACCCAATTTTGGCCTGGCGCTTTACTCACAAATTTGGTTCAACGCTTGTTACGAGCGGTAGCCATTTACCAGGTGGCATGATGGCTCTCCTGCTGCCTGTGAATGGAGGCCCCAGCTAATAACTGGGGCCTTTTTAATATAATGACACCTGAAATGGTCTATCCAAGGCACTGACTGTACGCGGACTTAGCCATACAGACTCAATACGTGTCCCCTTGTTGGCTTTAGCTTTACGGTCGAAGCGCACGAAGCCATGGGCCTCATACAAGGCAGTGTACAAGTCACATGCATAACCGCTGACCAAAACATAACTGTCACAGTTACACAATGTCTCAGCGGCTTTGATATGGTCATCGTCAGACCACTCAACAGCATACAAATTGTCAAATGTTCGGCCACTCTTCATGTAAGGCGGATCGAGGTAAAGAAGGTTGTTAGGATGATCATACATAGCCACTATATCGCAATAATCCTGACACTCTATTTGGACTCCCTTAAACCTATCTGATATTAGTCTCAGGTAGCTAACGTCCATATTTACCAGACAAGCTGGATTTCCTGGGGCATGATCTACATTTCTGGTCATTACCATACCAGACACGGTATAGGCCATGTGGGTGATAGCCATGCAACAACCAACCCAAAATCGTCTAGCGCGTTCTACGTCATCATCTGTTTCTACACGGTGCAGCTCATACTCTATCCGCGACCATGGCGTCAGATTTATTTTATGTATCAATTCATCGGGCTGATCGCGTAAGACCCGGAAGAAGTTAACAACGTTACGGTCGATGTCGTTGTACGTTTCTAGCCTGGAGCGGGGTTTCCGAATCAAGACGCTGGCGGCCCCGCCGCATAGATCAACATAGTTATAATGATCTGGGAAGAAACTAATGATCCATGGAGCCAAATTCCATTTGCCACCGTAGTAGCTAATGGCTGGTCTATTTTTCGGTCTCATCCAAACCTCCGTGTGCGCGTGGATACCGCTTTGTCAAATCCAGCCCCCCCCTGGTGAAAGCCAGGGGGGCTGCTTGTTTGTCATCGCGGCTGGCATTCCTCGAACATGCGCCAGCCCTCGTCTGTCAAGTCTAAGCGACCGCTGACTGGTGCGCCTCCGATGGTGTAATACATGACCCATCCGCGTCGGCAGAGGGCATTAGCACTACGCAGGTCTAATCTCTCGCCACCCTCGTCGTAGAAGCCGCCCTCGCGCCCAAACACACCGTAGCCTATCTGCAACAAGGCTCGCTTCATGCGTGGCGTCAGTGATTCAGCCATCGAAATTCACGTCCTCTGCCAGCAAGTCGCCTGGATACTCTTCCCACATCCCCAGCCCCTCGTCGGCCTCCGCTTCCTCTCTGCGGTCGTAGCCAGCCCCGCACCAGTCACAAAAGAGGTCGCCGCTGCTGGTCACGTAGGCAGGCCGGATGATGTCGTCGCCCATCCTCACGTCGAAGCAGATCAGCTTGCCACAGTCCTGGCAACTCTGTCGCCCGCGACCAAATTCGTCGCACATGTCGCACATAGCATCATCACCACTCGCTGCCACCACTGCCCGACGAGCTGTCGCCAGAACCAGCATCATCCTGCCTGACTCGTTTCACCTGGCTGACACTCTGAATGTGCTGGTGGCCTTCATCGTCTGAGTAGACGGTGTACGGGCCACCCTCGTCCTGCTTCACGTCGTCAACTTTCCAGTCTTTAGCCACGTCATTCCTCCTTTACGTAACCGTGTTCCTCAGCCCACTCTTTCAGGGCCGGGATGCCGAACACTTCCTCTGGCGTGAACTCTTGCGCCACCCAGTCGGCACCAGTGTCAAGCGTATCTTCGATCTCTTCCAACACCTTGCCCTTAAGGACAAGGTGCCACGCATTGTCCTGCCTCCATGAAGTTGCCATAGCCTATCCCCTCACCAACGCAATGAAAGCACCCTTGGCATCGACGCCGAAGCTGGGCTCTCTCTCCCAGTCCACGTGCGTGACGCCCGTGGTGGTGCACCAGTGTCCATCGACGGCCTGGTAGATGGCCGTGCCGTCTTCCAGAAGGACGATGGGCGAGCCATCTTTTGAAAAGTAGGCTTCTTCACTCATCTCTTCGTACAGTTTTCCGTAGCCGAACAGGATCATATCAAGCCTCCATTGATCAGGATCAATATAAGTATTGCACCGGATGTCATGACAGCCGCGTGATGCAGCACGCAGCATGCCGCTCTACCCTGGACACTGACACCCATGAAAGCGTCCAGGATGGCAACCAGCACAGCCTGCAACACGATCCAGCCTGCAATGCCTATATAGTTCACCATTACTCCACCTCCTATAGACCAAAAATAGTTACCACTGCCCTTATCGCAGCAAAGGCAAGGCATGTCGCAAGCAAGAGCACCACCACGTAGATGGTGACTGACACGACAAGGGCGAGCATGTCCATAACTCTGTCTTTCATTCCACCTCCTCAGAGATCACGTGCCCGCAAGCCACACACGTGTGAAGATGTTGCTCACCGTGCTCGTGCACTTCCTGGGCCAGCGTCAGCATTTCGGTCTCCAGCCGGTTGCGCACGTCCCACTTTACCGCCCGCCGCCCGGTGTTCTCGGTGAGCATCTGCACGCCGCGCGTTACGGACTGCACCACGGCGAACAGGTTGTGCTCACCACCCGTCTGCTGCCAGTATTCGTGGGCGCTGTCCAGGGCATACTGCGGCACGCCCAGCTTCTCGCCGATGCGGTTGAAGGTGAGCACCACGTCCTCGATAGGCGTCCTGTGGAAGCTGCGCAGTTGCCCGGCCATCACCTCGGCGAACTCGTCGATACGCTTTACGCCATCGCTCAGGGCATCCCGAAAGTCTCCGAAGCTGGTGTAGCGGTGGGCACTCTCGAAGATAGGCGTAGCGGTCAGCGTGTAGTTGAAGCAGGCTACCTTGGACAGTGCGGCCTTAGCCACCAGTTTACCACCGCCCAGTTCGTCGTTGGTTATGTGCAGCCCAGCCAGCGCCACGTCTTTGTGGCCGTTGCCGATGTTGAACTCCCAACTGGGCACCAGGATGCGCATGTCCAGCACCCGCCCACCATCCGATAGGTTCCAGCGATGGGTACGTGCGCCCTCTTTTGGCAGCACCATGTCAAGCGCCACCGCCACGTCGAAGTTGCGAATGGGCACGTACTCGTCGCTGAGCACGGCCTGGATGGATTGCCCCTGCGCCCGCACCAGCAAGCCAACGATGTCGTCGTGTTTTTCCGCCATGTGCGTGACCATGGCACGCTGGATCTCCGGCGCATCGTCGAAGGTGCGCAGCGCGTTCACACCCAGGCCCAGCCGCTCGGCGAACTGGGCAAACCCGCTCGGCGTCAACACGTACTCGCCAGTCTGGTGGGCGATGGCCTGCCCGCCCAGGTAGCCACCTGCCAGCCCTTGCAGCGTGGTGCTGAAGTCGGCCTGGTCCTGCGTAGCCAGGATGATCTGGTCACGCACTTCTTTGAACTCCCAACCCTCTTTCAAATTGTACGGCATGTCATTCCTCCTATAGCTCAATTTGTTCTTCTTTTACGACGCCATCCTGCACGGTCAGGCGGGTGATACTATCGCCGCCCTCCCACACCTGAATGGCAACCAGCCTGCCCGTGCTATGTTCCAGAGTGGGCATGAGCACCTCACTCCAACACCTGCCACTGCCTTCCCCGCAGCACTCGATACTCGTTACGAAGATGCTGTCCGGCTTGCCAAGGTAGTAGGTGATTTTGCCCACCAGCTCGCCTTCGCCCAAGCCATAGATGGTTGCTTCGCCAGTGTCTTGGTTAAACCTCAAATCCCCAATGCCATACCGCCTGGCATTCTCGTACAGGACTTGGAGCGGAATGACCAGGCTATCCAACTCCTTAGTTGTACAAAATGTGCAATGCCCGTTGTAGCTTCTCGACCACTTCCTGCGGCACTTCGTCCTCCGCCAACAGTCCCTTCTTCAGATTGCCATTGGGATACTCGACCGTGTAGCCCAGGTCCAGCCCACGCCGTACGTTCTCGATCACCCAGAACTTGATGTCAGGGGTTTCCACACCTAAGTACTCCATCATAGCTCTGCGCATGTACATAGGCGTCAGGTCCAGGTCATGTGGCTGACCCGCATCGCCAACTGGCGCGATAGACTGGATCGCCTCGCGAATGGCCTCTTTCGGTGTCTTGCCATCCACGCTGACAGGGTGCTTGAAGCCGATGATCTCACCTGTCTCCCGGTCTGTGGTAACAAACCGCTTAGCGATAGTGAAGGGCTGGATGCCAATTTGGCTCACCTCGTCCATGCTGTAGCCCAGACCGCCGATAGCCAGCCTCAACTCAGCCTGCTTGGCGAACAAGGTAGACCGACTGGCCCGCATCCTGTCAGCCAGGTTGCGCAGGTAGTCCTCCTGTTTGAAGAAAGTCTGCCGATCTCCTTCACGCATGTACATCCACAGCTTATGCTCCAGGATGACGTGCACGGCCAGGTGCATCTGGTCGCCGCCTGCCTGATACTTGCTCCAGCCGTCGAAGGCCAGAGCCTCGTACTGGTCCAGGTAGCGGCGACCCTCTTCCAGCGTGGTCACGTGCAGCTCTGGTGAGTCCAAATCTGCCCCTGGGGGCACCTGCACGGCCCGTTCCAGAACTTCTAGTAACCCATTATCCATGTAGTCCTTTCCTTGGCTCTCTCCTATAGATTGAACATAGCCACAAGGACCCAGAGGGCACTCACAAGCATAGTAACCCCTACAATCACATCTCTCACTCCCATAAGGCTGCCCACGAGCGCGACGAGAATAAGGTAGATTGCAATCAGTGCCGCCCCAATCGTTTTCATGTCCAGAACTCGCCCTTGCGAGTACGTTCGCGGCACTCTTCCTTCAAGACATCCTTGGCTGCTTGGTTACTCTCAAGCGGCAGGGACTCTGATGCATACGTCACCATGTTGTGTAGCTCGCCCACGGTCAGGTTGGCCCAATTCTTCTCCGGGCCATACAGCGCCTTGAGTAAGTTGAGCTGATCCTTGCCCTTGGTGCGTCCCAATTCTGCCAGCCGCTTCTGGGCAGGCGTGATGCCTTCGGGCGTGCAGGCAGCATCAAATTGAGGCGTCTCGATGCCAGGCAGTTCAGGCTGCTCTTCCTCAGCCATGATCGGCTCTTCTACGACTTCCTGGGCAGTGCCCTCGATCACATCGCCGTTGCCTTCGTCGCCCATGCCCTCGACCACCACGAACTCTTCCCTGGGCCGCAAGCCTAGCATCTCCAGCGACGGCAGCCAGAAGTTGAGCGAGTAGGCTCGCTTGAAGGCATCCTTGATGGCGCGTGTCTCGGCTACCCAGTAGGGCGACCTGCCGGTAGGGATGTTCTGGCCTGGCTGCCACACGCCCTCGCCATAAACAGGATCTAGCTCATCCCTGGGAATGCCGATGCTGAAGGAATCCTTGACTTCGTTGTTGAGCCACAAGGGCTGGATCAATACGATCACGTCGCCCGGCTCGAACTCGCCTGCGCCATCACACTGATTGCACTTCTTGGCATAATCGCCACTGCCAGTCGTCTTCTTGCCCTTGCACGACTGGCAAATGTTCGCCCGCCGTCTCAACACTTCTTCGGCGCTCAATTGCTTGAGCTTGCCCCTGGAAAATGGCTCACCGCTGCGGGCGCGATCTTCGGCCTGGCGCTGGTAGGCGTAGCGCCCGATGTGAGTTTCGATACCCACCACCTTCCACTTGCCACTCACGTTGCGCTTGATAGGCCACACGCTAACCTCTTTGGTCATGGCGTTCAGACCGTGGATCAGGCAAATAGCCGCCAGGTACTCGGCAGCCATATCAGTCTTTTCCTCAAAGTCCTCACGCCGGACCACGCCAGCCGAGATGAGGCTGAGCATGAGCGGCTTGCGCTCCGCCTCCGATGGCACCAGGATCTCGGTGCGCTGGCTCTTGACTACTGCATACTTTGGATCTGTCACTTTGTTCCTCCTTAAATTGAGTTCATCTTCATACAAAGCCGCATAACCTGGCTCTTTGCTCTTGTGTACCCGCCGACAGTGCTGACCGTGCACGATGCACTGCCACACGCCGCCTATCTCGAATAGCGTGTTGTAGTGCCCACTTTGCGTCAGGCAATCACCGCACACATGATCGTCTACTGTATCGGTGGGGATGCCGATACTCTTACCATGAAACACCCTTTCCACCAGCGTCATGGGCATGACCATGCGTGGCGCGGTCGTCTTGAACATCCTGCTCAATAGCTGCCTCCTGTGCTTTGCACAACAACTCCTGAAACCACCTGAACCACCCGGCTATCTCGACGTGGCCCCGCTCTTCGTGGTAGCATAGACACGTGTAACATGCTATATCCATGTAGTTGGGACATAGACAGTCGGGACAGCACACGTGACTGTGCTCGCCAACCGCCAGGCAGTCGGCGATGGGACACGTGATGAAGTCGAAGATTCTCTCCATAGTCATGCCCTTGGTAGAATAACATGCGTGATAGGCTCATCTACCAGGACCAACATCTTGTTATCATAGCGATCTGTGCGAATGTTTCGTACCTGCATATAAACGTCCTCAGTCTCGATCTGTGTCAGAGCTTCCAACAGATACTTGCTGGACATGTTGATGTCAAACACCTCGCCATGGTGATCGGCAGGCAATTGCGTGTCGCCCCGGCCCAGCTCGTTACCACTGGCATAAATGGTCAGTGGGTTGCCAAACGAGATGGTAACGCCCGCTTTTCTATCCTCGGCACTCTCGCTCAATATGCACATCACACTCAGCGCCATGATAAGTGACTGACGTGGGATATGCACTTCGGCTATCGTCTGCATCGAGTAGTCGCCTGGCCTGCCCGCCATGTAGCTCGTAACACCCAGGGGTGTATCGCCCATAAGCGGGAACGTCAGCTCTACGTCTCCCATCTCATACCAGGCACGGTTGTTAGATAAGCCAAACATGCCACCCGCCATCAGCTTGGCATAATCGGTGCGTATGGCTACCTGTCCATCGTACAAGCTCCGGTCTGCCTTGTAGATGGCAAAGCGTTCGCGATTGTTGCAGGCAGCTATATCGCCGTCGATCCACAGCACGTTGCGAAACTGGTTGGGATCGCCCTGTGCATACATTAATTTGGAGAACTCTGGTGGTACGCCCTGCATGGCACACGCACCTACCGGGAAGTCGAAGACATCGGGCGGCACAGATAGTAGGTTGAGTTCCAGGTCCATCGAGCCGACCAGGTGAGCCTTGTTCCCGCTGGTTGTCACAGTCGTCTCACCCGTGTAGCCAGCCAGAACGTTGAAGCCATCCTGTGACATGACCACCATCTCCAACCCCTCTACGGTCGCCTCACTTGCCATGCGCAGGTTGATTCCGCCACCCGTGGCCCGTAACTGTAAGTTGCCATGCGTGGCATCTAGCAGCACGGCGTTGTGCAGCCCTCGACCCACATACTTGCGGACTGTGGCTATCTCTTCAGCAAACTTCTCGGCGTCAAACTTGATCTTCAATGTGCGCCCTCCTTAGTAAATCACTTATCAAATTATAGTCGGGCTGCTGCCCATTACGCAAGGCAGCCCTGGTCCTGCGCAGCCCTACCACCTTGGGACACAGTGGTGGACCTACGCAGTCGCCATTACACACCACGATCTTGTAATGGCTGCCACATTCACACACATCCCTGGTCACTCTGAAGCGGCTGCCGTGCACCTCCTGTTGCTTGCGCTTCCAGTCCATCTCGCGGGCGAACCAGCGGGCATGCTTCCAGTAGGCGTGGTTGAGCGTGGCAAGCCTGTACTCCGGCAGCGGCTTGGTGGTCGCGGGCGAGGTCGGCACCGATTTATTCTTGGTCATACCATCCTCTCATTCCACTTGACAGCCTTACCGATGAACGCTCCCGAAAAGGGATCGATGGGTATGGCTACGTCGGGGTGCATGCCGATCCTGGATTTGTTGGGCCGCCTGAACTTGATGTGGTATGGGTCGTCTTGATTGTAATCCACCGTCCAGGTAGCCGAACTCTCAGCCTCAGCCACCTTGCCGCCCTGCGAGTAGGGATTGATGCCCTCCCGCCTGGCTTCCCTTTCGGACGTGACCCCAATCTGCGAGATCAGCCACACGATACCGTGACTGGCCTTCTGCCAGCCCGCCAGCATCGGCACCACCCGCTTCTGGATCTCGAAGTCGATGGGGCTGTCGTGAAATTGATATTCCTGCATGTGATCCACTACCAGCTCACGCATGTTGTAGTGCTCGAACATCCAGGCCCAACGGACCTTGCTCTCGGCTAAATCCCAAGTGGCTGTGGTACGTGCCAATGCCACGGCAGGTACGGGATGCTCGCTGATGCCGAACACGAACAGCGGGAAGTTACGGATGACAGCGCGTGCCATCTCGATAGCCGCCTGCTGGCGGGGTGATCTGGTCGAGAACTGAAAGAATTCAGGCCGCAATATCGTTTCGCGCCTGCCCTGCCCCACTACTTCCTCCACCAAACGACTGGGCGGAATGTCGTCGGGCAAGCCCATACTCAGCAGCCTAAGTATGTCGCGCTCGTCGGTGTTGTTCCAGTGCCAGTACACCAGGTACTTGGTGGCGACCATGGCCCACAAGATGTCTGCGATGCGCTCGATGGTCATGCCACTTTCCAGCGTGTCGTAGGCGATGTGGTAGCCCTGCGGCAGCCTGCCACTCAGCAGTTGGTTCAGCAGGAAGTTGAGAGCTACCGTCGTCTTGCGCGTGCCTGGCACGCCCTGTAGCAAGAAGAAACCACCTCGATCCACCGGGATGCCGATGGTGGCCTGATCCACTGGCATTACCCCAAACGGCACGATACGGCCTATGTTCTCGTTCGGATCACCCCACCTGGCCTCGGCGTCGTCTACCAGGTCTCTGAGTGGAGTGAGCGGCATAGTATTATCCTAATGTTAAGATTGCATATTCCTGCTGTGGCAGGATGCTGCGATCCAGACGCAGCCTGGCCTCTTCGCCGTCGATGTGCTTGAGCGCCTTGGGGGCAGCTCCCCAAAACACCCGCCCGTTGCACTGCTGCAACGACTGTATTTTGGGGACCCAACTGGCATAGCCCGGATCTACGAAAATCAAGTCTATGACACGCACGGTAAAGCTGGTCGAATCGATGTCGTCCAGTCGGTTGTGGTAGCCGATAAACTTGACCGCCGCCGAGATGAGATTCTTGACCAGCTTGCGCTCAGCTACCCAGGCCGTCGATCCCTTGGGTGGCGGCATCCAGCGCGAGTCACGCCTGTGCATGTTATTCACGAAAGCCATCCATACTGCGTCGGGGTTGCCCAGGTCTTTGCGAATGCGCTCGCGTTCCTGGGGTGTCATAGCCCTGCCGTGAAAAACTTCCAACTGCTCTCCACAGGCCGGGCAGCCGCCCTTCTTTCTCTTCTCGAAGCCTGAACCACACAGCGGGCAAATCTTTACTCCCATGATAGTCTCCTTTCATCAGTCCAGTCGAAGTTGAAGGCTCTCCAGTCGAAGTCGCGTGAACTCAGCCCAGTGGGCTGGATTGTCCTTGTTACTGAGGTCACGGTCGTTGGCGATGTAGTGGCGGCTCATCTGCGCCGCCA
>Ga0154764_1160_pt1 | contig 66229 bp, 74 predicted proteins | sample Rifle2008BG16ft_FD_105772 | JGI IMG/M metagenome (GOLD analysis project Ga0154764, IMG submission 105772) | candidate division Zixibacteria bacterium RBG_16_53_22
CCGCGCGTCTGTGACATTGGTTGAAATCCCGCTCATAACAGACCAGGCATACCCTGCGTTGCGAGGCCAGCTCGGCAAGCTCTCGAAGCGTGTCCTCCTGGCCGGCAAGATAAGTCTCGTAGTCGCGGAAGAAGCGGACATAGTCGGAATCGACCCGTACTCGTTCGCGAATATCCTGCGGCGTGCCCAGCTCACGGAAATGGACATATTCGATGCCATTTTTGGCCAGTTCCGCCGCCAATTGCCTTTTCGAAAAGCCCTTCTTGCGCGAGTTCGGATTGATACGAATGTCCGCTGAGACCGCGATTTTATGCTCGAGGAGGATCGCGGTAAATTCGCTCAATTCGCGCTTTTCGTAACCTATGGTGAAAATCAGCATGGCAAGTTATTAAGAACAATTGCCCCGGGAAGCAATTCTCCAATTTATTTTGCGCATAGACAACTATGTTAGTGGCTAAAGATATAATTCTCTGCGTCGAAATGCAATGCATTATCGTCGCTTTTGGTCTGCGACGAGCTTGCGAAGCGGGCAATACGTCAGAGTGCCGTTAACGCCGTAACAACTTCCGATGGCGTGATATTTTCGATGCTCTACAGTCATAAAACAAAGCTCTTTTCGCTTGACTCTTTCAGGCTCAAAATCTATTATCCTGCCGAGCATTCAGGGCGGCTTAGCCAAGTGGTAAGGCGGAGGTCTGCAAAACCTCTATTCTCCGGTTCGAATCCGGAAGCCGCCTTTTTTGAGCCTAATGTAATTAATGCCGGAATGGCGGAACAGGAAGACGCAAGGGACTTAAAATCCCTCGGGCTTTGCGGCCCGTGCCGGTTCGATTCCGGCTTCCGGCACCAGATAACAACTGATCTCCATCATAACTATCAGCGCAAATAATCCATAGTTTCGAGTCAAGCCCCGGCCTCGATTGTCGATAATATCATAGGCATGGCAAAGGTGATGTGCAAACTGTGTTATCATCGACAATAGATCCTCGCAACGGGGCGATTTCAGATCTCGAGGAACGCCTCTTGGAGCAGTCGGACAGGTTCGCCGAAGTGGCCCGGGTCGGCATGATGATCACCTCGTTGTTGGAGTTAAACAAGATTCTGCCGGTGGTGATGGAAACAGCCCTTCAAGTAGCCAAGGCCGAGGTGGGGCATATCCTGTTATTCGACGGGCGTTTGTTGTCGGATGCGCGTGTCTCCTGGGGCCTTTCCGGCAAGCTTGCCGACTCGATCCAAAGCGACAGCGGGGAATCACTCTGGGATTACATTCAGTGCAATGGCAAGAGCCTCAATCTCGACTCGATCGAACAACGGAGTGATTGGAAGATCGACGACAATCTGACCCATGTCGATAATCTCGTGGCCGTGCCTCTCAAGACACAGGACCGCACGGTTGGGGCCATGGTAGTTGCCAACAAAATGGACGGGGGGCATTTTGGGCGGGATGACCTGTCGGCATTGGAGATGCTGGGCAATTTTGCGGCGGTGGCGGTCGAAAATACCCTGCTTCACGAGCATATGCTGGTCAGGCAGAGAATGGAAACTGAGCTTGACCTGGCCCGCCACGTGCAAAAAACCTTGATGCCCAAAAAGGTGGTTGACCTGGGCCGATTATCAATTGTGGCGCACAATCATATGGCGATGCAAGTCGGCGGGGATTTCTATGACATTATCGAAATATCTCCGCACAAATATATCCTCATTGTAGCCGATGTTTCCAGCAAGGGGCTTCCGGCAGCTCTATTGATGACATCCACCAGAAGCCTGATACGCGCCTATGCCGACGAAACGCTCGACCTCGCCCGGTTGATAAGAAACGTAAATATCCAATTGTGCAAGGATTCCAATGAACTTCGCGGCATGTTTGTAACGCTGGTGGCGGTAATGATTGATTTCGACGACCAGGTCATCAGGTCGGTCAATGCCGGCCATCCACCGGCATTTCTGCGTTACTCCGATGGCGCCATAAAGGAATTAAAAGTCGGCGGGCCGTTCCTGGGGCAATTCGATAACCTGGAATTCAAGCTGGAGAGCCATCCCCTGGCAAACGGCTGCAGGATATTCATGTATACCGACGGCACATTTGAGGGGGTCGACGACCAGGGCAAAATGCTCGGATTGTCGAATCTGCGCGAGTTTTTTGCCGCTAACAGCCATTTGTCGTCGGAGCGTTTTATCGACCGATTGCGAGAGGTATTGGATAGATATTCGTGCGAAGCATCCGAGGCCGATGATACCACTTATCTGATTGCCGACGTGAGGCGGGCATGAGCAAGTTCACGTTCTCATTCCCCACTGCCGAGATATCGCTGCGGGTGGCCGACGACATATTCGGAGTCATCATCGATGCCCAGAATTTCGACCGCATGGAGCGTCACCGCCTGAAAGTGATTGTCTCGGAGCTATTCGTAAACGCCTACCTGCACGGCAATAAGGCCGACCCCGAAAAATGCATCGATGTCGTGCTGGAGATAGATGAATATAATTTCGTGGTCATAGTCAAGGATCGCGGCGACGGCTTAAGTCGGGAAAAGGTCAAGGCGCTCTCGCGCGCGATTGTGGACCATCAAACCGAACATGGTCGAGGCTTTGGCCTGATGCACAGGCTGGGCGACAAAGTCGATTCGTTCAGGGATTCGGACGGCAGGTTCTGCGTGCGGGTGGCCAAGAGAATCAGGGTAGATAACAAGAACGGCCGTGTTGAATCACCGGCGAATCAGGAGTGATGATGGAAATTTCCAGTCGAAATAACGGTGACGTGGCGATACTTGAAATTTCCGGGCGGCTCGACCAAAACAGCGCCGGCAAATTGAAATCGGCCTGTCTCGAAATAGTGGCCCCCGGGAATTGCCAGTTGATAATCGGCATGTCGAGGCTGGAATTCATAAACAGTTCCGGTTTAGGGACGCTGGTTTCGATTCTCAAGGATGTCAGGACGAACAACGGCCATATGAAGCTTGTCAACCTGCCGCCATTTGTCAGGGAGATATTCGAGATAACCCAATTGCGCAATATTTTCGATATCTGTAACGACGAGGCATGCGCCAGGCGCTCTTTCAACACGGCCCTGGTCAGCGATTGACGGCCGCGGAGTCGGGCGCAGGCGATTTGGAGTCGAGATATAAAAACCAAGAAGATTGATTATGAGCAGGAGCAACTGCCTCGAATAAGTGAGCCAATCAGTTCCCGAGCCTCGATCCTCATCGTTGACGATGACCCGTTGGTCCTGGACCTGCTGAGCGAGTTGCTGGGCCACAGCGAATTCGCGATTGCCACAGCCTCATCGGGAGAAGAGGCCCTGGCCAAAATGAGGGCGATTCCGATCGACGTGGCCCTGGTCGATTTCAAGATGCCGGGGATCGATGGACTCGAGACAATCGAGAGAATCAGCGTCGTCGATCCCGAAATCGTCACTGTCATTATGACCGGCTTTCCCACACTCGACTCCTCCATAAGAGCCATCAAGCTCGGTGCCTCGGATTACCTGCTAAAGCCATTTAGGTTGGAGGAGGTCAATCTGGCAGTGGGCCGGGCTATTAAAGAGAGGGAGCTTCGCAGAGAAATGAGAAGTCTCCGCCGACGAGCAGCCGTGCTTGACAAAAGTACCGAAGGTAACAAGGACAATATCAAAATTAACCAGAAAGTGAATTCGACCTCAACCGCTTCTTTCCTTACTGCGCGCTCGGACCGTGAGCGAAATATTGATGATATGCGGTAACGCGATGCTTGAAAGAAGTTAATTTGCCGGCGTATTAGACATAATTCGCGAACCCATTGATAGTAATCGTCGGCCGGGCCGCCCCCGCTGATCAAAATATCAACACCTGCCTGCTTAGATTTCCATTGATAAAACGACCATCGATGTATTAATATAAAGTCCATTATGGATGGGCGTGAAAACGAGCTGGAAAAACTCGAGAAGCTGGCCGAGTCATTTTTGACCATGGGCGATTTCACCCAGATCATGCGGGATTCGTATTCCCGGCTGGAATCGCAATACGAGGATGTCAATACGCGGCTGGCGCGCGTTAATGAGCTTCTGCGGCAATCGCTTTCCGAGCGAAATCGCCTGGCGCATTATCTCCACAACATCCTCGAAAGTCTCGACACGGGAGTTATCGTAACCGACCAGGCCGGCCGAATTAATGTATTCAATTCGGCGGCGCGGAAATATACCGGAATCGAGCCCGCCGACGCCCTTGGACGGAACTTACACGATATTATCGATATAGGCAAGGCAAGGTCCGATGAAGCCTCTCGGCTGGCCGCGGGAGAATCGATTTCCGGCGAAATTCTGCTGCGCCCGACCGATGGGACGAGTATCGCGGCCGCCTTTTCGATTACCCGGCTCAGAGAGGCCGGATCGGCTGCCCAATCAGGATCGGTGCTGATTCTCTATGATCTCACCGAAATAAAGAGACTTCAGGATAACCTGAAGCGGGTCTCGACCCTGGCAGCGCTCGGCGAAATGGCGGCCACGGTGGCGCACGAAATCCGGAACCCGCTTGCCGGAATTTCCGGTTTCACGGCTCTGCTGTTGAGAGATGTCGAGCCTGGCAATGAGGTCAGGCGGCTGGTGGAGAAAATCAACGAGGGCGTCAAATCGCTTAATTCGATTGTCGGAAGTCTGCTGGACTACACCCGCAATGTCTACCCCGAGATGGTCGAGACCGATCCGATTAAAATTGTGGAAAACGCCATTTGCGACATAAAGACGGAGCCGGAATCTCAAAACCAGGTATTCGAGGTCAAGGTCGGTTCTCGGCGCTTGAAAGCCGTCCTCGACCCTCAACTATTCAGGCTGGTAGTATTAAACTTGCTCAAGAATGCTATTCAGGCCTGCCCCGCGGGAGGGAAAATCAAAATATGCCTGAATCGAACGAAAGCCGGCGCGCTGCAGATTTCAGTCGAGGATGAAGGCCCCGGCATATCCGACCTGGCCCGGGAAAAGATATTCGAACCGTTTTTCACCACCAAGGCAAATGGAACAGGCCTGGGGCTGGCTACAGTCAAAAAATTGACCGAGCTTCACGGGGGTCGAGTAACGGCGGAAAACAGGCCCGGCGGGGGCGCAGTATTTACAATTGAGATTCCGGATTCGGTCAGGGGTGATTAGTTTGAAGCATAGAATTCTCATAGTCGATGATGAAGCGATAGTGCGCGATTTCATATCGGAGGTGCTGATCCGCATGGGATACGCGCCCCTGGCGGTTGAGGACGGCCAGAAAGCGCTCGATTATCTTCGGCGCGGCGAATTCGATATCGTAATAACCGACATGAAAATGCCCGGCATCTCGGGAATTGATCTTCTCAAGCAAACATTGGGATTATGGCCCGATTGCCGGGTGATAATCATCACTGCTTTCGGAACCATCGAGCAGGCGGTAGGCGCCATGAAATTGGGCGCCCATGATTATATCACCAAGCCCATAAGCCCCGACCATATCGAAATGGTAGTCGCGAAGGCTCTGGAATACAAGACTCTGAAACTGGAGAACCGGGTCTTAAGACGCGAGATCAGCGAAAAGTATTCATTCGAGAATATAATCGGCAAGGCCTCCTCGATGAAGAAGGTGTTCGAGCTAATCCAGCGGGCCAGCCCGTCCGACTCCACGATTCTAATCAGCGGCGAATCGGGCACCGGCAAGGAGCTGGTAGCCAAGGCGATTCATTATAATTCACCGAGGGCGGGGGGGCCGTTTATCAAAATGAATTGCGCGGCGCTTCCCGAGGGGCTGATAGAGTCGGAACTATTCGGGCATGAGAAAGGGGCGTTCACCGGAGCCATCAGAGCCACTCGCGGACGATTTGAACTGGCGGATGGCGGAACTCTGCTGCTGGACGAGATTTCCGAGATACCGCCGTCGCTGCAGGCCAAGCTCTTGCGCGTGCTTCAGGAGAAAGAGTTTGAGCGGATTGGCTCGGGCCAGACAATTAAAACCAATGTCAGGGTGATCGCTACCTCCAACAGAGACCTGAAAGATGAAGTGGGGCGCGGTAATTTCCGGGATGATCTTTTTTATCGGCTTAATGTCATTCCGATAGATCTTCCACCCCTGAGGCAGAGAAACGAGGATATCCCCCTGTTGTGCGAATATTTTCTCGACAAATTTGCCCAGAAATTGGGGATTCCCGCCAAGGCGCTTTCGGACAAAACGATGGGGTTATTGTTGGCTTATCAATGGCCCGGCAATGTCCGAGAATTGGAAAACGTGATCGAACGGGCCACGGTGATATCGAAAAACCAGGAGCTGAAGCCATCGGATCTGCCATCGGAGGTTTCCTCGGGCGTGCCTGATTTTCCTCGCGGCGGACTCGAGGCAGGTATCACTATCGATGGCGCCGAAAAGATGCTGATATTGAAAACGCTGAAGGCCCACGGCGGCAATAAAACCAAAGCGGCCGAGGTATTGGGCATTTCAACCAGAACTCTTCGGAATAAGCTTCAGGAATACGGATTTTCGGAATAAGCATTTTGGCCGCGACTCCGGTTCATAAATTGAATGGTGACAACTTATCTCCGACCTGCAAACAGCTTATCTTTTCATAGCCATTGAATTGCAGCCTCGCTTTCTCCTATCTTGACCCCCGCCTGATGCCCTTCATGCGGCAATTTCAGCCTCAATATAGAAAGTAATTTGCATTAAGGGTCGTGTGTGGGGGCACGCGATGACATTAGTGATGATTCCAATGGTCTGGTTATTTTAAATTCATTACGATATATTAATGCCTGCCTTATGATAAATGCGAAAGACATAGTCGTACGGTATCAGTCCGACGGTAAAGTAGTCGAGGCTCTCGGCTCGGTTTCGCTGAATATCGGTGAGGGTGAATATGTCGCCATGCTTGGTCCTAACGGATCAGGCAAGTCGACATTTCTGCGAGCGCTTTGTGGATTAGTCGACATTGCCGGCGGGGAAGTGACTATTCTCGGCAAGACGGCCGCATTCGGCTCGTTCAGCGATTCTCTTTTCGGGCGAGTGGGTGTCGTATTCCAGGAGCCTGAGGGGCAATTCGTCATGCGCGATGCTGGAACGGAAATCGAGATGCTTCTTCAGAATCTGGGTATTCCGCACGATGAGCAAGAAGGACTATTTGAGCAAATAGTGAACGAATTCGAGCTTGGTCCGTTGCTGAAACGAAAACCGGAGTCGCTTTCCGGAGGCCAGATGCAGTTGGTCAACCTCGCTTGCGCCCTGGCCGGCGGCGCTCGCGTCCTGTTGCTGGATGAGCCGACAACTTTTCTCGATCAAACCTGGCGCGAAAAATTCCTTTCGCTTCTGGATAAACTCAGCGGAGATGGTCTTACCATACTTCATATCACGCAATATCCTGATGAGGCGGCGCGGGCGAGGAGGATTTGCCTGCTTGATCGCGGCCAACTCGCATTCGACGGCCAACCGGATGATATATTCTCCGATGAGAACCTCCTTTCACGGCTTCGACTCACAGCGCCGATCCGCCGGCAATTCGCCGGCGTTTTTGGCTTCGATGTCTCCGACATAGGCAAAGCGGCTGATTTCGCCAATAGCTTGAACCGTGAACCTGCCGAGCCGAACCAATTTTGCCATGTCGGGGAGGCCGTGATCACGGTTTCCGAGATGAGCTATTCTTATCGAACGAGCGGATTTGGAATTAGGGTCGAGCGCCTGGAACTCTATACAAGCGAGATTGTCGGGCTTGTGGGGCCGACCGGCTCCGGTAAATCGACTCTGGCATTCTTGCTGGCGGGGCTGCTAAAGCCGGCCCAGGGTATAATCAATATCAACGGCCGTCGGGCAGAAGATTGCGAGGCGGCAAAGCTTCGGCGTCCAATCGGTTTATCCTGGCAATTGGCCGATTTAGCCCTGATCGGACCGACCGTTGAGGATGATGTCAGATTCGGCCTGGAAGATAAAGAGGTCGATACACGGAATATCCTGGAACTGGTCGGGCTGGAGGGTTTCGAAGGCAGGATAGTCGATTCGCTTTCGGGAGGGGAAAAGCGGAAATTATCGCTGGCCTCGATTCTGGTGGCTGGACCGAGTTTATTAATTCTGGATGAGCCGTCGGCATTTCTGGATCCCGGCTCTCAGGCTGAGCTTATCGGCATCTTGCGCAAGATCGCCCGGCAAGGACATGGTATAGTCATAATCGGGCACGACTTGCATTTTATATCCGAGTTGGCCGACAGGGTATTGGGCATGAAAGATGGAAGAATCGTCATTGACGTGTCATCAAGCGAGTTTTTCTCCAGCCCGGATTATCTTGAAATGCTCGGCTTGCCCTCGAATTCCATCGTCGATTTTAGAAGAATGCTGGTCGGACGCGGCATAACGTTGTCGAGCGGGACCCTGAATGTATATGAAATGGCCCGTCAATTGGGGTTGGCACGAGCTACTTGACCTCGCCGGCGGCCTCGGGCATGATGGTCATGCCCAATTTTTTGCGGGGCTCTTTCAATTTAACAGAGATAACGATCGATACCAGCGTGGTGAAACAAACTATGAAAAAGATGATCCTCAGCGAGAACACCTGACCCAACAAGCCTCCGAGCGCCGAGAAGAAAACAGTTGGAGCTATCAGAGTGTGCATCAGGCCGATAGACAGAAGCCGTCCCCGCTCCGGCAGGAATTCGAGCAGATAATTAAAGTAACCCATCCCGATACCGGATTCGGCCATTCCCAAGAGCAGGAAAACCGCCGAGAAGGCGAACGGGCTGATATGGGCAAATGAGACCACAAAAGCCAGAAGCGGCGGGGCCAGACTGGCTGCGCCGGCGAATATAATTACCTTTCTGTTAGAGACATGATTCGAGAGCCAGGCCCACAAGGCGTTGGAGGCCAGGAAGCCGACCATTTCGGCAGTCAGGTATATGCCGGCCGTCGATTCCGAGGCCCCCAGCCTGCTTATGGCGAATACTACGTAAAAAGGAAGCGCCAGGAATATCGTATTGATGAAAAGGCGCGACCAGAACAAAAGCCTGAAATTTCCGTTTGTTCTAAAAACCGCCCAAGCCGATCTCAATTGCTGTGAAAACGGAGCCTTATCGACCAGATGCCGGGACTCGGGTTCCCTGACATAGGCGAAAGTAATCAGGCCCAGGAGCATCAATAACCAGGCGGAAATATATATGTAGCCGAAATTATATGGGAATGGATAAGTGCTGATTATCCTCCTTACAAATATGCCCTCGACAGCCGCCAGTGAGCCACCGATAAACATGCGCAATCCGAAATAACTTCCCCGCTTGTTGACAGGTATCGTCTTGCCGACAATTTCGGTAAAAGCGACACCCGCGAATCCGGCCGCAATGGAAAGGGAGCCGAAACTAATCGAAAATGAGAGCAGGATGGCATTTGGATTATTGCTGAATAAGAAGATACCGCCGATCGCCAGGCCGAAAAAGCCGAGTCTCAGAAAAGACAGGCTATTGTAAAATGACATCATGCGAGATCGGTGTGCGATGAAGGCCGCCGCGAAAAGCTGAGGAAAAAACCATCCGAAACTCTCCAACGTGGAGAAAAGACCGATCAGCACTTTCGACTCAGTCAATTGGGAGATGAAAACCGGTAAGATAGTGGAGCCCGACAAAAAGGCCAGCGCGGCGTTGAAAAGCGCGCCGTTTAATACTCCCAGGCCAAAATTGCGCCTGAAGTTCTTATCCGTAATAGGCACGGTGGCTAAAGATATGATAGCCGCGGCGTCCGGGCAAGCGGTAAACGGATATTGCGATGAGCGCTATAGGGGCTTGAAAGTTAAGGATTTATATATTATCATGGCGGCATGCAGAGCGGCTCAAGATCGGTCTCGACATACAGAATCGGCGGGGGAGCTGTTTCAATGTTCCTGCTTTCGATGTGCATGGCATTGGCGGCAGTATTTTCCCGGGATTATTTATTCGTATCGCTCCTGATCATGCTGAGCATGGCGGCCCTTGCGTTCACCGGCCAGAGATTTGACGGCATTGCGAAAGTGGGCCGGTATTCGATTTTATTGGCAGCGTTTGTATTCCTGCTGCATCTGTTCTCGCATCGAGGCCAGGTCATTTTCCATGTGTGGATTTTCGCGGCCACTATCGAGGGCGCCCGGGCCGGGCTCCTCTATGGATTGAAATTACTATCATTTACTTTTTCCGGCTACCTGATTTTCGCGGCTGTCGATCCTTTCGATCTGATTTACCCCCTCGAGCGGATAGCCCGCCATCTCGGGCCGCTCGGCAGGCATCTGGCCGCGGCGGCGATGGCATTCTACCTGGCGATGAGGTTCATTCCGGAGCTGATTGAACGCGGCCGGTTGACCGCCATGGCCATGCGGTCGCGCGGGGTCGACCATAAGGGCGGATTGAGACAGAAAGCGAGATTCTCCCTTTTCCTGATCGCTCCCTTATTTGCAGGGGCCATAAAGAAAGCGAGCCTGATCGCCCTGGCGCTCGATATTAAAGGTTACGGCACAAGATTATACCGGGCGAGATTTCGGCCGATGCGGTTGAACCCGGCCGGCGCGGCGATTCTGGCGCTTGCGGTGAGCGTATTGATTGGAGGGTTTTTGACGGCATGACAGGTCAAAGAGCCGGGAAACATGTCGAAACCGAGAATGAATCGGCGCCCGCGCGCAATATAGTGCTGAAACTGGAGTATTGCGGGCGGGATTTTCAGGGATGGCAGATTCAGGCCGGGGGCCGCACCGTGCAGGGAGTCATTAAGGAAAATCTGGAGAAAGTTATCAGGCACGAGGTCAATTTGATCGGCGCCGGCAGAACAGACTCCGGAGTCCATGCCCTGGCCCAATATGCCAATTTTCGGACCTCGAATCCGGTTGCAATCGGCCAGATAAAACATAAACTGAACCAATTGCTGCCGGACGATATCGTTATCATGGATTGTTGGGAAGCGACTCCGCAATTCGATGCCAGGCGAAGCGCCGTTGAGCGGCAATATGCATATCTCATTTGCGAGAGGCCGTCGGCGATCAAGCGGCATTTAACCTGGGTCTTGGGGCGAAAGCTCGACAGGGGCATGCTTGACCAGATGGCGGCGGTTGTCATGCGCGGCCGGAATTTCCGGAATTTCTGCAAATCCAAATCGCTTAAGGAAAATAGCGATTGCCGGGTGATGTCCGCCTCCTGGAGACGACGGAACGGATTGTTGAGATTCGAAATAACCGCCGACCGTTTTCTGCATAATATGGTGCGTCTATTGGTGGGCACCATGGTGTCCGTTCTTGATGGCGCCATTACGATGAGGCAATTTGAAAAAGCGGTCTTGGCGGAAATAAATGAAAAAGCGAAATATATTGCGCCTGCTTGCGGTCTATATCTGGCCGCGGTGAAATATGAAAGGGGTATTCGATGAAATTTTTCCTCGACACAGGGAGCATAGACGAAATTCGTAAGGCCAACGAATTGGGCATCCTTGATGGTGTCACCACCAATCCATCCCTGCTTGCAAAAGAGAAAAAGCCATATATGGAAATTCTTCGGGAAATAACGACAATGGTGAAAGGGCCGATTTCCGCCGAGGTCACGGCTACGGACACCGCCGGGATGATTCGCGAAGGGCGCGAGTTCGCCAAGATTGCCGACAATATCGTGGTCAAGGTGCCGATAATCAAAGCCGGAGTCCCGGCCATCAAGCAACTATCCTCGGAGGGGATAGAGGTAAATGTCACGCTTTGTTTTTCCCCGTTGCAGGCGCTGATAGCGGCCAAAGCCGGGGCCAGGTTTATATCGCCGTTTATCGGGCGACTCGACGATGTTTCCACGGAGGGTATGAAGCTGATCGAGGATATCGTTACTATCTACACCAACTACGGACTCAAGACCAAGGTGCTGGTGGCCTCGGTGCGGCATCCGATGCATGTGGTGGAGGCGGCTCTAATCGGGGCCGATATCTGCACCATGCCGTTTTCGGTATTCGATAAGCTCCTCAATCATCCGTTGACCGACGTTGGCCTGAAGAATTTCCTGGCCGACTGGGAGAAAGTTACCAGGAAATGATCGAGCGCTACACCCTGCCGGAAATGGCCGAGCTCTGGTCGGAGAAAAATAAATTCGACACCTGGCTTCTGATAGAGTTAGCAGTATGCGAAGTTAGGGCGGCGCGCGGCGAGATCCCGCGAAAAGCGCTGGCCAACATCAAGAAAAGAGTTGCATTCGACCCTCAGCGTATCGCCGAAATCGAGGCCGAGGTCAATCATGATGTCATAGCGTTCCTGACCAATATTGCGGAGAATATAGGGTCGGATTCAAAATATATCCACGTGGGCTTGACATCATCGGATATTCTCGACACTGCCCTTGGGTATCTCATGAAACAGGCGGGGTCGATTATCAGAAAAAAGCTTGTGGCGATTGCAGACCTGCTGGCAGAGAAAGCCGTTAAGTACGACAAGTCGCTTTGTATCGGACGGACACACGGGGTGCATGCCGAACCGACCGTTTTCGGCTTGAAGCTGGCCCTCTGGTGTTCCGAGTTTCGCCGCGACATAAGGCGACTGGACGCGGCAATCGAGGACGTGGCGGTGGGGAAACTCTCGGGCGCGGTTGGCAATTTCGCCCACATCGATCCTGAGATAGAGGAGCAGGTTTGCCGGCGGCTGGGGCTTGGCGCGGCCGAGGTCTCAACGCAAGTGATTCAGCGGGACCGCCATGCGCATTTTCTGGCGACTCTGGCGGTGATCGGCGGGACAGTAGAGAAGATCGCGACCGAGATCAGAAATTTGCAGCGCACCGAAATTCTGGAGCTCGAAGAGGGATTCGGGCGCCGCCAGAAAGGCTCATCGGCCATGCCGCATAAAAGAAATCCTGTCACCTGCGAGCGTCTGGCGGGCCTGGCCAGGGTGATCAGGGCCAACTCGATGGCCGCCATGGAGAACATGGCCCTCTGGCACGAGCGCGATATAACGCACTCCTCGGTGGAACGCATCATCATTCCCGATTCGACGACGCTCCTGTACTACATGCTGGAGAGACTTCATTTCGTGCTATCAAACCTGGTTGTCAATACCGATAATATGAGAAGAAACCTGGAATTGACGCGGGGATTGATATTCTCCCAGCGGCTGCTGCTCGGCTTGACAGAGCGCATGAAGACTCGTGAGGCGGCTTATGAGGCAGTTCAGGAACTGGCTATGAAAAGCTGGAGGGATAAGCTCGATTTCAAGGAAATGGTTGAACGCTCTCCGGTAATTAGAAAATATTTAAAGCCAAGAGAGATCGAGGCGTTGTTCGATTATGGCTATTTCAGCCGGCGGGCGGGCGATATCATAAGAAGGGCGGTAGCCGAATGACCAAAGAAGGCGCGATTTTCCCGATACCATTTTATATTATTGCCATCATCCTCTTTGTGGTCTTTCACCGAAATACGAATATAACGTACCTTTATTTATCGGCTGGCGTGTTTTATTTCGGCCTGATCATTATGTTGTTTTTCCGCGACCCCGACAGGAAAGTCCCGGAAGGGGAGAAACTGGTTATTTCACCTGCCGATGGGAAAGTGATCAGGCTGGATGGAAACAACGATTCGCCATCGGCCTCGATATTCCTGGCCCTCTACAATGTCCATGTCAACAGGTCGCCTGTGGACGGAGTCATCAAATCGGTGACTCATCATCCGGGTAAATTTCATGCGGCATTCCGCAGCGAGGCGATGAAGGAGAACCAGCGCAACGAGGTCGAGATCCAAACCTCCAACGGAATCGTGCGGATGCATCAAGTGACCGGGGCTCTGGCGCGCCGGGCGATATTCTACAAAAGGCCCGGCGAACGGGTAAAAGCGGGGGAGAGAGTCGGGCTAATTCGTTTCGGGAGCCGGGTCGACCTGTTCCTTCCGTCGGGAACGAAATTGGATCTTAGTTTGAACCGCAGGGTGCGGGCGGGTGAAACTGTTATAGGGATGCTGCCGTGAGGGATATCAAGGGAATACTCCCCGGGATGTTCACCATGGGTAATTTGGCCTGCGGATTTGGCGCGATCGTGTTGGCCGGCGGGGCCGGTGGCGCAGTGAGCACCAACGTGACCCGCAATCTGTTCGAGGCCGTGTGGCTTATCATTCTGGCGGCTTTTTTTGATTTTCTCGATGGTTTGATTGCGCGATTCTCCAAGTCTTACTCCAGATTTGGGGTGGAGTTGGATTCACTGACCGATATCGTCTCATTTGGTGTGGCCCCAGCGGTGATACTGGTTAGTTATTCGCTAATTTCACATGGCCATTGGGCATGGATTCTCGGTTTCGTTTACCTGATGGCGGCGAATTATCGTCTGGCGCGGTTCAATCTGTCGGCCTCCTTGGAAAAGAAGGCGAATTTCGTCGGCCTTCCGGTCCCATCGGCAGCGATAGCCATAGTATCATACATATTGTTTTCCTATGAGCTTTGGGGCGAGATCAGGATGGAACGCTTCTTCGTCATTTTGGCTCTGGCCTCATCGGCCCTGATGGTCTCGACAGTCGAATTCGAAACCATGCCGCGGTTCGATTTCACGCAAGCGAAAAATAGGATTAAGGTCTTTTTCATACTCCTGGCGGCGGTCGCGATCATGATTAATGCCTCGCTGATGATATTTCCTTTTGTGCTTCTGTATATTCTCTACGGGGTGGTCAAGCTGATGATCATGATATTTGTCGGCGCCAAAAAGGTGACCAAGAAGAAATCCCCGGGTGAGGCAGTAACGCATGGCGATTAACAGTGGGAGCGACCCTATGAGATTTTCGGCAAGTATCAAAGTAGTTCTCAAGGATGGTGTTTTGGATCCTCAAGGTGAAACCATAGGCCGTGCCCTGAAAGACCTTGGATTCGAATCTATCGTCAGCGCCTCGTCTGGCAGGATTTTCAGGCTCGATATCGACGCCGAGACTGAAGCCCAGGCCCGGAAAATCGCAGGCGAGGCGGCCTCGAAACTGCTGGCCAATCCTGTCATTGAACGGTATGAAGTGGAGATGGCCAAATGAAAGTCGGCGTCGTAGTATTCCCCGGATCCAATTGCGATCATGACGCTTATAGCGCATTCAAGCTGGTCAAGGGGGTTACGGTTTCGTATCTCTGGCATGGCTCGCAGGACCTGGCGGGAGCGGAAATTGTGGTTCTTCCGGGCGGTTTTTCCTATGGCGATTATCTTCGAGCAGGTGCGATCGCTCGCTTCTCGCCAATAATGAAGAAGGTGATCGAATTTGCCCGCGGCGGCGGTATCGTGCTGGGAATCTGCAATGGATTCCAGATCCTGACAGAATCGGGGCTGCTTCCCGGAGCGCTGATGAGAAACAGCGGTTTGCGTTTCATTTGCAGGCAGGTTATCTTAAGGGTGGAAAATGTCAACACGCTTCTGACCGCTGACATCAAAACCGACAGGCTTCTCAGGATGCCGGTGGCGCATGGCGAAGGGGGGTATTTTGTAGATGATGCGACTTTGGTCGACTTGGAAAAAAGGGGACAGGTCATTTTCCGTTATGTCGATGCCGAGGGGGTGGTGACGGCAAATGCCAACCCCAATGGGTCGGTGAACAATATTGCAGGTATAATGAATATCGAGGGAAACGTGTACGGCATGATGCCCCATCCCGAGAGAGCTTGCGAGCCTGTCTTGGGTTCAAATGATGGTTTATCATTGGTCAAGTCACTTTGTTCACAGGTGGCGGGAGGCGCAATTGCGAGATAAGGAAATCAGATTCGTAATCTTCTCGCTGCTCATGGCGGCGATAATCGGGGGATTTGTGGGTGAATTTATCGGCTCATATCTTCCCGAGGGTGCCGTAAAGACCCTTTTTGTCAAGAGCCTGGATATCGGTATCGGGCAGCGGGGTTTAGCCGTAAACGAAATTCAGGAACCGGTTTATATCAACCTCTACAGCATTTCGCTGGCTTTCGGCCTGTTGATTAAGATTAATTTTGTGTCGCTTTTATTAATCATACTTGTTATAATTTACTTTAAATGGTGGTACTTATAATACGCGAGGTGAATAAATGGAAAGATTAATATTATTATCCATGCCCGGCGGCACCGAGCTTCTGCTTCTGATGCTGGTGGTGCTGATCTTGTTTGGCGCCAGGCGCATTCCGGAGGTGGCCCAAAACCTGGGCAAGGGAATAAGAGAATTCAAGAAATCGATGAAAGAAGTGCAATCGGAGATCGATTCGGCGGATCCCCAAAAAGATAAAATTGAAAAATCCAAGCAGGATAGCATCGGACGGCCGGATAAACCTAATGAATAAGCCTGTTTTTTCCAAAGAGGATATCGACCGGATCGCCGCCTGCCTGGGAAATCTCAAGGTGTCCGACAATAAGGATCATTACAGGCTGAAGCTTTCGAATCCGGGGGAAAAACGTCAGCTCTCGCTTGAAATTTACCCGGAGGTTTCGCTGGGAGAGCACTCCAAAGGCGCCTTGATTGTGGTTTATACGCAGAACTGCCATCTGCAACTGCATGATTGCTCAGGTTACGTGGTCTCGGAGGAACTGGGTGAGGTGACTTTCGTCTCAGAGACGCCCGGCAAGATATCCGGCTTAGTTGTCGAAAAGGAGGCGGCCTGTTCGCTTTATTCGAATGCCGAGCGGGGATTGATATCGGACGATTTCACCAGGTTTGGGGTCGAGGTGATGCTATCGGGGGTGGCGCTTAGCCTGGCGGAGGAAATCTTATCCTCGAAGAGCGGTTCTGAGCAGTAGGCAAAGAAATTTTTTCCCTCATTACATGGACTTTAACGGTCGATAAGGTGACATATGCAATTCACGAGGAAAGGCGATTATGCGTTGCGGGCCATGGTCTACCTGGCCGATTCCCAAAACAGCTCCACGCACACAATTGATGAGATTTCAAGAAACAGCAAGGTGCCCCGTCATTTCCTGGCCAAAATATTGAAGGACCTGACTAGAGCCAATCTCTTAATAGCGGTCAAGGGGGCCAGGGGCGGCTACAGGCTTTCGCGCCAGGCATCGGAAATCAGCTTGCTGGAGGTGATCGAGGCCACGATCGGCCAGATAGCATTAAATCTTTGCAACGAAGGTGTCGATCGATGCCCCGACAGCGAAACCTGCGGGCTTTACCCGGTCTGGGATCAAGCCTCAACGGCGGTGAAGAACATATTCGGGCAGACCAAGTTAAGCTCGCTGAAATCCAAATAGGAATTTATGTCAGGAAATTTCATATATTTCGATAACATAAACACCACGTTTCCCGATGAAGAAGTTGTCGCCTGCATGGAACAGGCGCTGCATTCCAAATTAGGGAATCCATCGGCCCATATACACTCCGCCGGAATCGATGCTGCCAGATTGCTCGATAATTCCAGAGCCAAAGTCGCCGCGCTGATAGGCGCTCAGCCCGATTCAGTAATATTCACATCGGGTGCGACTGAGGCGAACAATCTCGCCATCAGCGGTTTCATGGGGGCCAATCCCGATTATCAACTGGCAGTTCTATCCATAGAACATTTTTCAATAATTAATCAGGCCCGCAAATCTAAATTAGGCGGGCGGAATGTATTATTCATCGATGTCGACAGAACCGGGTTGGCAAATCTGGAACAGCTCGCCGAATTTGTCAGGTCCGGCCCAACATTGGTTTCGATCGCTTACGCCAATCCAGAAATAGGAACCGTCCAGCAAGTCGAGCAGATCTGTCGAATCTGTCGGGACCAGGGAGCGACTTACCATTGCGATGCCACAGTCGCCGCATCCACCCACGCGATAGATGTCGGCAAGCTCGGTATTGATCTGCTCACTCTGTCGGGGCATAACATATATGGGCCGACCGGAATAGGCGCCCTTTTCATTGAAAAAGGGGTTAATATGCGCTCGTTGTTTGAGGGTGGCAACCAGGAGCATGGCATCAGGCCGGGCACCGAAAATATCGTGGGCGCCGTCGGATTCGGAAAGGCCTGCGAAATGGCTGTCGCAAACAGGATGAAATGGTCCCGTGAAATATCCGTCATGGGCTGTCGCCTTTGGCAGGGATTATCAGAAAATGTGCCTTTCATTCATCTAACCGGCCATCCCGAGAAAAGGCTTGCCGGGCATGTTTCATTCTGGGTGGAGCATATCGAGGGGGAGTCGATTCTTCTCCTCCTCAACATGAAAGGTTTCATGGCAGCCTCCGGCTCGGCATGCAGCTCGAATCTCAAGGGCGAGGACGAGACGGACCTGGTGGCCTCGCACGTGCTGACCGCGGTTGGAGTCCCCGCGGATATTTGCGCCGGCTCGTTGACTCTGACCCTTGGGAAATACAATACCATTGAAGAAGTCGAATCCGTCATAAATATCATGCCGGGATTAGTCGAGAAACTGCTGGCGATGTCGCCCAGTTATAGTGACTATATGAGGAAGAAGGAGTAACCAGATGGAAAATAAATCATTCCCATATTCCGAATTGGTGATGGAGCATTTCTCGAATCCGAGGAACATGGGCGAAATAGAGAACGCCTCGGCAGTAGGCAACGCCGGCAATCCCAATTGCGGCGATCTCATGCGTCTTTACCTCAAAATAGAGGATGGTATCATTATCGATGCCAAATTCAAGACATTCGGCTGCGGGGCGGCCATAGCATCGTCCTCCATGCTCACCGAGATGTTGAAAGGCAAAAGGCTGGAGGATGCCCTGAAAATATCCAATCAGGCGGTAGCCGATGCGCTCGGGGGGCTTCCCCCGGTGAAAATCCATTGTTCGGTCATGGCCGAGGAAGCGCTAAAAGCGGCAATGGAGGATTATGAAAAACGGAAGAATTCATAATTTTCACCCAATTCCAATCTGGCGTCGGATTTATTTCGGCGCTTTTTTTATTGCCAGGCCGGCCGGTTCCGCCCGCCCGCGCGGGCGGCAAACCCGCCCGAGATGCCGCTCGATTGATCTGTGGTGTTAAGCAAGCGCCGGCGAGCTTTCCTAGCTTACGCTGCGGCGGGTTCCGGGCCGAAAGGCCCGCGGAACCGGCCGGCCAAACTTGAGGCGGGCGACGGTTTTCCAAAAAGCGCTTGACAATATCGGCGGCATGAATTTAATAATGTCGAACTGAATGTTTCGTGCAAATATGGAGGTAGCATGAAAAAGCACATTATCATTGCGGTTTTGGGATTTGGCTTGATGGTCGTGGCTTGCGACAAACAGCGAGCATTGGACAGGATATTGGCCGATCCGCAGATGAAGACATATATCATGGGCGAAATTATGAAGAGCGAACAGACCAGGGCTCAGATTGCCGATTCCCTGTTCGCCGATCCCATTCTCACAAGCGCCTATTTGAACCGCCTTGTTCAAAACCAATACAGCAGAGAGGATTTGCTCAGACGAATCATGCAGGTCGACACTTCCGGTCTGTGGACAGTTTCGATATTGGCGGAGGATCCTCGTTTTAAAAATCAGATGAAGCAGGCATCCAAGTAGCCTGGCCGATAATGCGAATGCAGGATACGGCCGTACCTGGTAAGGTGCGGCCTTTTTAATTTCTCAGGGTATCGCGGAGCCTGACAATGACAAGCGCCCAGATAAGTGTCACGCTCATCAAAACTGCTACGATCAGGGGTGGTGACTGCGACACGTCCTTGACGATTTTCAAAATGGCTTCCGCTTGCGTGGCAATGTCGGATAAATTGATATCGAATGCCTGCGGGAAGCCGCTAATGATATCACGCGCATATCGGGTGATTGCACCCCGATAAAGGGCGACCATTAAGATCAGGCCGGCATAGACTGTCAAGATCAGTCCTATGCGAGCCATCTTTATGCGTCTCAGCATTCTGTGCGCGAATTTTTCGTAAGTCAGATTCGCCATCACATTATCGTAAATATCCAACGATGCCGGCAAAAGGTTGATATTTCCGATTTCGCGGGATATTTCCTCGGGCAATTCCAGGGTCTCTTGGCAACGAGCACAACCTTCCAAATGCGCCAGAATTGTGTCATGGTCCAAAAGAGGATCGCCGGAAATCAGCGCATATTGAATCTGTCGGCAGTCAAACCGCATATTTTTCCCAAAGCGTTTTCAATTCATGTTTGGCGCGGAAAAGCCTGATCTTGACTGTCCCAACGGGGCAATTGAGAACCTGAGCGATTTCCTCATATTTCAAATCATCGAAATAATGCAGCATGATAATTACCTTGTGTTCCGGCTTCAGGCGGTCGATAAGCCTCCTTATCGTCATTCTCAAGGGGATATTTTCACCGCTATCGAGGGGGGCATCGGGTTCGATCTCCTGGGCCGCGCTGGGAATCTTGTTTCTCTTTATATAATTCAGGGCCGTATTATGAGCAATTCGATAGAGCCATGTCTTAAATGATGATTTTTTCTCGAATCGCCGTAACGCCCTATATGCTCGAAGAAACGCCTCCTGGGATATATCCTTGGCGGAATCCTCGGATAATACCATTCCACGGATAAGTGTATAGATGAAATTTTCATATTTCTTAACGAGAATTCCGAAAGCCTCGATATCGCCATCGCCGACCCTGGCGATTATGTCTTCATCCGAAAGAGTGCCAGCCAGGCAATTCCTCAACGGGGGCGATGCCGGGATTGCATATCCCCGCACTATATTCAGTGCCAGGTTGTTGCTTATCATTTCCATCTCTCTGACATTAGATACGAGGAAATTGTTTCCCCGGATTCCTTTTTTTTGAAACATTTTCGGCCATTATATTGTCCAAGCGAAAAAAGAAGGAGGAATAATGTGGAATAGTGATCCCAACATGGGTGTAGTTTTGATAGTGGCTATATCGATGGCGGGTCTGGCGGCCGTACCGATCATGATAGCGACTCTTATTGCCAACAATGCCAAGAAGAAACGCGAGTCTGATTTGATCCGCCTGGCAATAGAGAAAGGGATGCCGGTGCCGGATTTCACTGAACGTATCAGCCGCTATGGAACGCTGAAGGCGGGATTGATCTGGATCGCCATTGGAGCCGGCTTTATGTTGATGGTAGCTTTTTCAGTTGATAGCAATAGCGAGGGAATATCGTTGGGATTCATACCAATATTAATCGGGTTGGCGCTTTGTATCAGTTGGTATCTCGAGGTTCGATATCAGGATAGAAAGGAGGCGCGGCCCAACATCAATACTTAGGAAATCTGGCTTCTAAATCTGTTTCGTTTTCCAGGAGCCGGTCCTAAACCAGATTAGGACTGCCATGCCCTTGATTATGGTCGAGATGGTTATGGCCCAGAATATGCCCAGGGGACCCAAGCCGAGCGGGATTGCCATGAAATAGGCCAGAGGTATCCGGATGAGAGTGCCGGGAATAGAAACCACCATCGGCGGGATGGTATTGCCGGCCCCGGCGAAAGCCCCCTCGAGCACGAATTCAAGCGCCATGAAAACCTGCGACAGCGCAATGATCCTGAGATAATAGCCGGAAAATTTTATGACCTCGGTGTCGCCGGTCAACATCGAGGTTATCTTTTCGGCGAAAGTGAAGAATATCACGCCATAGACAAATGTGATGGCCGCGATAATTCCCAGCGTCGTCCAGGCGGCTTTCTCGGCGCGGTCCGGCTGTTTCGCCCCGAGATTCTGACCAACCATGGCGGAGGCCGCGATGTAGAAGCCGAAACATGTCATATACGAGATCGATTCGGCCCGGTTGCCCACCGGAATCGAGGCCACTGCGGTGGTGCCGAACTCCGACATTATCCTGGTCATGCCGAGGTAAACCAGAGCGAAATTTATCGACGCCAGGGACGCGGGAAGGCCAATTTTGAGAAGCCGGGCGATCACATTGATGTCGAGGTCCCCCAGGGTTCTGGGAATAATCCTGAAAGGGAGTCGCCCTCGAAGAACGAAAATCAAGGCAACAAAAAAAGATACCGTATGGGCGATCGTTGTGGCGATGGCGGCCCCCATCGTCTCCAAACGCGGGAATATCCAGATTCCATATATCAGCAGTATATCCAGGATAATGTTGGTCACGACTGCCGTAATCATCACGATCATCGGGGTTGACGTATCGCCCACGGCCCTGAAAATGGCCCCGGCAACCTCTGCCAGGAATAACACCGGCACCGCCATGAACACTATCCTGAGATAGACTCGGCCCATTTGCTCGACTTGCGGCTCCAGGCGGAGAAGATGCAGTATATTTCCAGAAAAAGTGATTCCGATGATCGAGAGGGCGATCGCGAAATAGAATGCGAATTTGAGTATCTGCATGGAGTTTTCCGACGCGGCCTCGAGTTCTCCCGCGCCATAATGACGAGAGACAATAGCCATCGTGCCCACCCCGAATAAATCCATGAGGGAGAAAATCATCCATACAATAAATCCGGCCGAACCGACCGCGGCCACCTGGGCCGCGCCCAGGTGGCCCACCAATCCGGTGTCGATTAGGTTGTTTACCACAATGGCAAACATTGAAAAGACGGCGGGGATGGCGAGTGCCATCACATGTCGAGGAATTGAACCTTGTGTAAGATCTCTTGCCATGAATTAAAAAATGCCCCGGAAAAATATCGGCGCATTTCTCCAAAATCAAGATTGAATTACGAATATCGGAATTTATTGTTGCAGCACTGATTCCTAAGCTGTCGGTTTGTCATTTGTCGGTTTCGGCCTGGGATAATATGTTGAAACCGGGTGAAAAGTCCTTCGATGAATCAGGCAGGGCCCATGCTCAAATAAATTTGCCAGATGCTCCGGCGTGCCGTAACCCTTGTGCTTTCCGAAACCGTATGCGGGGTACAGCCCCGAATATTCGAGCATGAGTTGATCGCGATAGGTCTTGGCCATGATGGATGCAGCCGATATGCACGGCTCTGATTTATCGCCACCGACAAGGGCCTGTTGCTTGAACGTAAGTCCCGGCAGTGGGTGACGGCCATCGACAAGGACGATTTCCGGCTCGACTCCGAGCGCCTCTATTGCCCGCCTCATCGCCAGAAACGACGCCTGCAGAATGTTGATTTTGTCGATTATCTCATGGCCCACCACACCGATTCCCCATAGGCAGGATGAGTCTAATAGTCTCTCTCGTTGCTCTTGGCGCCGAGCCGGAGTCAGGCTCTTGGAATCACGGATACCCTTGGTATCAAATCCGTCGCATAAGATAACGGCGGCTGCGACCACCGGCCCGGCCAGCGGTCCGCGCCCCGCTTCATCGACCCCGCAAATCAATTGCCCAATAAAACCGCGAGGCGATAGAGTGTCCGCCTGCGCCCTGCCGGGCATATGTTTCCAGCCGAATAGGCTGCTGTTATTTTGAGAGCTTTCCATTTCGATAATCAGGTTTGCCCGTCATTATGATATTATCAAATATGAAAAAAAGCCTTAAAAAAATCAAAGGGCGCCAACTTGAACGCCCTCGAATATGCGTTTGGAAAAGCTGCCGATTTCCGCCTAATTATTCTTCCTTTTTCTCGCCGATCCTGGCCTTCTTTCCTTTCAGGCTTCTGAGGTAATAAAGTTTCGAGCGTCGAACCCGGCCTTGCTTGATCATCTCGATCTTCGCGATATTCGGCGAATGAAGAGGGAACACCCTTTCTACTCCAACACCCGATGAGAGCTTGCGGACCGTGAAAGATTCGGATATGCCGCCGCCGGTCCTGGCAATAACCGTTCCCTGGAATACCTGGATCCTCTCCTTATCGCCTTCCTTGATCTTAACATGAACCCTGATGGTATCCCCCGGGGAGAATTCTATGATATCCGATTTCCGGTATTTGGCCTCGAGCGATTTTAGAACTGACATACTATGATTCCTTTCAACTTACGTATTCACCTAATATTTTTATCTCATCCTGACTCAAATCTCTCTTGGCGAAAAGATCCGGCCGACGCTCCCTGGTGCGAAAAAGGGCATTCCCCAGCCTCCAACACCTGATTTTCTCGTGATGCCCCGATATCAGGATCTCAGGCACCCGGCGATTTTCGAAAATCTCCGGCCTGGTATACTCAATCGGCCCGAGCAGCCCCGAGAAGTGAGAATCCTCCGCGGCCGAGCCGAAATCTCTCATGGTGCCCGGCAGAAGTCTCAAGACGGCATCGGCGATAACCACCGCGGCATATTCCCCGCCGGTCAGCACATAATCGCCAATCGAGACCTCTCTCAATTTTGCGATTTCAATGGCTCTCTGGTCAACGCCTTTATAATGCCCGCAAACTATTAATATCCGTTCCCCGGCCGCAAGATCCGAGACAATCTCCTGATTCAAAAGCTGCCCGCCGGCCGAGGTTACGATCCTGACTGCCTTATTGTCCGGATCGATGGCGTTAACCGCCGCGACAATCGGCTCCGGTTTCATGACCATACCGGGCCCGCCGCCGTACGGAATATCATCGACGACCTTGTGCTTATCCGACGTAAAATCCCGCAGGTCGTGGATATTGATTTCGAACAGGCCGCTTTGACGTCCGCGGCCAATCAGGCTCTCCGAAAGCGGCACATCCACCATACGCGGGAATATTGTTATGATGTCGATTCTCATACTTAATAGAGGCCTGCAATCTTTCTTATGATAATCTTCTTGCCTCTGATATCAACGGAAACCACCACCGACTTGACAAACGGTACCAGTATTTCGCCGCGTTCGCCGTTAACAGTCAGGACATCATTGGCCGCGACATAATCGATGGCTGTCACCTTTCCCAGGTATGCCCCGCCGTCCTCAAAAACCTCGGAGCCCTCAATATCGAAATGATAATATTCATCCTCGTTCAGTGTTGCCAGGTTTTCAAGCTCGACCAGAACCTCGCCGCCTTGCCAGGCCAGGGCCGAATCCTCGTCATCGATTCCAGCCAGTTTCAGAGCGATTCTCCCCTTTAGCGGCCTGACAGCCTCGACCATGAATTCGCCGGTTCTATTTCCTTTCTGCAAGGTCACCACGCGCCCGACCGACAGGCTCTGCGTGTTAACCTTGTAAGGGACGACCGCCAACTCACCCTTAAAGCCTCGTGGCCTGGTAATATTCGCCACAGACACTTTCATCTCAGAATCGACGCGGATCCGGAAAAGCCGGCGGATCTTCAATTATGCAGCGCTGTCCTATTCCAGAATCTCCAACAAGGCCCGCTTGCCCTTCTTGGCAGATACTGCGGAGATAAGCGTTCTTATAGCCTTAGCTGTCTGCCCCTTTCGGCCAATTACTTTACCAAGGTCATCCTGGTACACGCGGAGTTCATAGACCGTCGTCTTTTCGCCCTCGACCTCTGACACGCTTACCTGATCCGGATGGTCGACCAGCGCTCGTGCAATGAATTCGATAAACTCCTTCACAATGCCTCCTTAGTCTGCAGTGGAACGAGAGGTACTATAGGAAAAATCTATTTGGATTCCTTAGCTTTTCTCTTTTTCGTTCTTTCCCTTATGGTCGTTTTTAGCTCGATCGCCGATACATCCTCGCCCTTTTTGCGCCGAGTCCATTTGTCCAACAGGCCGGTTTCCTTTAACAAGGAATTAACGGTGTCGGATGTTTCAGCGCCTTTTTCCAGCCAGCGGCAGATCCTGTCTTCCTCGAGGACCACTCGACCTGGCTTTTCAATTGGATGGTAATATCCCAATATTTCGATGAACCGCCCGTCGCGGGGCATGCGCGAATCGGTTGCGACCAGACGATAATATGGACGATTCCTGGAACCGGTACGGCGTAATCTGATTGTTACTGCCACTTATCCTCCTGCTTGACCTGTAACTCCTGGTTTTCTATGACGGGAATCCCTTGGGAAGGGATAGCCGCGAAAATTGCTTAATCATCTTCTGCATCGATGCGAACTGCTTTAATAGCATATTCACGTGCTGCACGGAAGTTCCCGAGCCGGCCGCGATTCTCCGCCTTCGAGAACCGTCGATAATGGATGGGTGAGTGCGCTCTTGCCGGGTCATGCTGTTTATTATAGCCTCGACCCGCGCCATTCCATTCTCATCGACAGTCACCCCTTTGAGCTGCTTGCCGACCCCGGGCAGCATCTCCAACAAGTTTTGAAGCGGGCCCATCTTCTTTATCTGTTTGAGCTGGGCAAGAAAATCCTCGAACGTGAAAGTCTCCTTGAGAAGCTTTTTCTCGAGCTTCTCGGCCTCGGCCAGGTCTATGACCTCCTGGGCCTTCTCTACAAATGATACGATGTCACCCATGCCCAGGATTCGCGATGATATCCGCGCAGGATGAAATTCCTCCACATCGGCCGGCTTCTCGCCGGTGCCGATAAACTTGATCGGAATCCCCAGCGCGGCTTTCAAGGACATGGCGGCTCCACCCCTGGCGTCACCGTCCATCTTGGTCAGGACAGCGCCTGTCAGGCCTATACGCCTGTGAAACTCGGAGGCCACGTTGAGGGCCTCCTGCCCGGTCATGGCATCGGCCACGAAAAGGGTTTCATGCGCCGATACCGCCTTCTTGACATCGGCCAGTTCGATCATGAGCGCATCATCTATCTGCAGTCGCCCGGCCGTATCTATAATGACCAGGTCGAACAAATTCTCCCTGGCTTGCGCAATTGCGCCCCTGGCGATATCGGGCGCGCCGGCCTCAGCCGTGTAAAAGGGGATTTGGATCGATTCGGCCAGCAGTTGAAGCTGTTTTTTAGCGGCGGGCCTGTGAATATCTGCCGCCACCAGCAGGGGATGATGCCCCTTTTTCCTGAGATAAAGGGCGAGTTTCCCCGCCAGTGTGGTCTTGCCCGAGCCCTGCAATCCGGCCAATATGATAACCGTCGGAGGGGTGCTCGAAATGGCCATATCCGAACGGGTGCCCCCCAGGAGGTTTACCATTTCGTCGTGAATTATCTTGATAAGCTGCTGGCCGGGGGTGATCGATTTGGTGACCTCCTGGCCGATAGCTTTTTTCTCGATTTCGGCCACGAAGTTTTTCACGACCTTGTAGTTGACATCGGCCTCCAGCAGCGCCATGCGGATTTCCCGGCCGGCCTCCTGAATATTCTTCTCGGAGAGGTAGCCGCGTCCGGTCAGCTTCTTGAAAATGCCGTCGAGTTTGTCTGTTATCTGTTCGAACATATCGCCCAAGTATCTGAAAGAATTATACGCCACAGCCAAATGGGAAAATTGCCAAAATCATCCCTTGTGCTAATTGGCTAAACCGATAAGATATAAGTTTTTGAACAATTCGCAATAGCAAATTATGCAGTATTTTGTCTTGACGATCCGACAGATCCGGCTCTATCACAGGCCATTTTGACGTCAGCCCACCCTGAGCGAGTTGATCGCCGCCCTGTAATCCCGTGACCCAAAAATATATTCGCCGGCCACGATTATCGTTGCGCCGCCGGAAACGGCTGTCATTACCGTCCGCTCGTTCAAGCCCCCATCGACTTCAATCGCGAAATGGTAATCGTTGTCGGCCTTGAGCCGGGCGGCCTCGGCAATCTTGGCGGTCACGCTTTCGATATATTCCTGGCCCCCGAATCCCGGATAAACTGTCATGATGAGCAAAATATCGATCATGTCGAGATAATCAGACACTGATTCGAGAGGGGTGTCCGGCTTGATACTGAGCCCGAACGACTTAAAATGGCTTTTGACCATATCGAACAACTGCGGCACCGGGACAGTAACCTCAGAATGGACCGTTATATTATCGGCGCCGGCACTGATGAATTTCTCGATAAAGGTCTGCGGATTATCCAGCATGAGATGAACGTCGAGCGGCAAACGCGTGATGCCGCGAATCGACTTGACGAGCTTGGGGCCGAATGTCAGATTGGGCACGAAATGACCGTCCATGATATCGACATGGAGCCAATCGGCGCCGGCCTTTTCGACCGCCTTGATTTCGTCCTCCAGATGGAGAAAATCGGCCGAGAGAACGGAGGGCGCGACAATAATCCCGCTCATGTTATTCCGTAGCCGAGACGGTGAACTCAATGGTGCTCCACTTCTTGACTTCCCGCCCCGGTGAGACAGACTGGCTCATGATGGTTTCGGGCAGGAGATCGTCATTGACCGAGTAATTTATCCCCGCGACAAGCAGAAAGTTGTCTTGCGCCAGGGAGCGGGCTTTGTCAAGGTCGAGGCCGACGAAGTTCGGCACGCGAATCATCATCTCGGTCTCGATCCGATTTACAATCAATTGCACATCGGCATTGAGGCGCATGACCGTGCCGGCGGCAGGCATGGAGTTTATTATAACGCCGTCAGGCAAATCCAAATCGGTGTGCCAGATGATCTCGCCTGGTACCAGACCCTCGCGTTCAAGCATCATGCGGGCCTCGCGCAGCGTAAAACCTTCGAGTTCAGGCACGATGGCCGAGGCGGAGCCTTTGCTGATTGTCAGAATCACTTTCCGGCCGCTTTTAACCTTGGAGCCACCCCCGGGTATTTGAAGGATGATCGTTCCTTTGGGACGCTTGGAATCGTACTCTTCGCTGCCGATCATGAATTTCAGGTCAGCCTCCCTAAGCCGCGCCTCGGCTGCCTGGAGGGACAGATCGACCACATTGGGGATCTCGACCTCGGACTCCTGCCTGGTGAATATCGGCATCACCATCGCATCGACTATCATCAACAACAAGATCAAGCCACCAATGAAAATGGCGGCCGCGATCAGTATATCCGAGATGAGCTCCTTGCTGATTTTAATTTTCATCGCCTTTCACCAGTAACGCGAAACCGCCCCCACCGATACCATGCTTGTGTGGCCAGGTGCGGTATAAAGAATCGGGTTCCTCAAACGGCTTCAGCATGTCATTTTTACTTCGCTCAGTCCTGAACTGCCTGTTATTTTTCAAAAAATCGGCAACAATATTTTCAATTTCGTCCGGCTCGGTTGTGCAGGTAGAATAGACGATCCTGCCGCCGTTCGCCGCGAGCTGGGCCGCTTTTTCAAGCATTTTCAATTGCAGCCGGGCCAGGGTTTTGATATCGCTTTCCTTCTTTGTCCACCTGATATCAACGTTGCTCCAGAGCGTGCCCAAACCGCTACAGGGGACATCGAGCAAAATATACCCGAATTTCCTCTCAGGCGCAAATTGTAAGACGTCATCGCATATAAATTCGACATTGGCTAATCCTGCCCGGGCGGCGGCCTGCTTGACGAATTCGAGCCGCTTGTAGTCTCTGTCGACCGAGACCACCTTGCCCTCGGGTCCGACAATATCGGCCAGGGCCACGGTTTTCCCTCCAGGGGCCGAACATAGATCGAGAACAACGGCGCCTTTCGTGGGATCGAGCAGTTGAATCGGAAGGCCCTGGGATTCATCCTGGGCGATCAGGCGGCCTTGGTGGAACGGCTCGGAATTGAGAATTTCATAGACCTGGGTGGAAGAGAAATATCCGGGCATGAATTTCCCTGGCTCGATAGTTATCCCCAACTCCCCGAGTGTCCGCAAGACTGATTCGGCGGAGGCTTCCCCGGCCAGCGTTTTGAAAAATACAGGTGGCCTTCGATTGAAAGCGATCATAATTCTTTCTGCCTCATCGAATCCGAGTCTTTTCAGCCACCTTTTCACGAGCCAATCAGGATATGAATAATAAGTCCCCAGGAATCGGCCTGGTTCGGCGGTTTTATCGGGGAATTTGGCCTTTTCCGGCTCACGGATATATGCTCTCAAGACCGCATTAACGAATCCAGCGTCACGTTTCATGCCGGTTTCGGAGAGAAGGCCGACTGTCTCGTCGACCGCGGCGTACTGCGCGATGCCGGCCATTTCGGTCAGTTGATAAAGGCCGGTTCGAAGCGCCGCGACCACGCCCGGTTTCTGTTTGCCGATTGGGGCTTTCATAAAGGATTGAGCGACATAATCGAGCTTGCGCATATATTTTACAACGCCCTTGGTGATTTCCCAGGCCAGGGCCCGGTCTCTTTCGGGAATTCCCGAGTGAGCCAGGTCATCGAGGATCCGGTCGAGATCGCCCTCCGTCTTCTGGAACTCCAGGAGCGCGGTCCAGGCAAGGCTTCTGGATAAGGTGCGGCCCTTCATACCAGATCCATTGGCTCGATCAGCCGCAGGCCCGATTTATGAAACTGATTTTTCCGATGAATGGTGAGCGTCTTAACCAGTTCCGGCTCTATCCCCAGTCCGAAGATGAGAATCTCGTCAGGCTTGATATGCCCCTCGGGACGTTGCCAGACATCGATGATGAGTTGTCCGCTCTCTATCAAAACGTCCTGAAGAAATTCGCCGGCATTAAGCCGTTTCTCAACGCCCTCCTTGATTCTAATGACTTCAAGGCTTTTCCGGTCCGCAATCGCTTTCGCCTGCGCTGGATCATATTCCAGGCCGTCGATATGGGGCACCTCGTACCGAGCCGTATTCAACTGCTTGGAGAGGGAGCTGGCATTGACATAGAATTGTTTATGACCGGTTATTGACAGGCCCGGCGGGAGTGACGCGATCAGCCTATCGATGAATTCCTCCCGGTATGGCTGCGACAAAACCAGATCGAGATACTCGGCCTCGGAAGTGTAGCCCAGCGGCAATGGCTGTCCAAACGAGACCTTGATGTGCGGATGATAACCTTCGGAATATGACAACGGTAACTCGGCCCTGCGAAATGCCCTATAGATCGCCCTGATGGTATCGAGGTGCGATAGAAATCTCAACTCCGGACCGCGAGAATATTTGACCCGGACCTTATAGGCTCCCCCGGGGGTTGTCTGCTTCACAATCCTGCGCGGCTTGCGGCCAAACCCCTCTTCTGCCGTCGGTGGCCGAGGCTTGTCATCCTTCCGGCGGTCAAAAGCCGTTACAGGCGCAATTCCCTCTTTGGATTTGGCATTATCCCTGCGCAGGAAATCTTTGGAGATGCCCTTTTCGATATGATCCCACGGAAGCGGTGCATCCTCATCGATAGCCGAGGCATAACGGGTGGGATCGATCCCGGCGTCAGCGAAGGAATCATACCACCTTTGGGGATCGAACCACTCGGACCAGCCGTCGAGCCTGGCGCCCCTGCGGAAAGCGTTAAGAATAACCCCACCCAGGCGTCTGTCACCTCGGCCGAGGATACCCTCGAAGAACGAGAGATCGAAATTGCGGTATTTGACATTGATGTTCTGTTTGCGAATTCCCGAGATAATTTTGTCGACTTTCTTCTGTAACCGTTCCTTGCCGGCCTGTTTTTCCCACTGCCAGGGCGTGTGGCTCTTGGGATTGAAAGGGGAGAGGGCCACATTGATATTTCGTCCTTTGCCCCGACTCACGATATATGACAAACGTCGTAACAATGAAATAAGGCCCTCGATATCATCATCCGTCTCCGAGGGCAGACCGATCATGAAATAAAGCTTGAAGGTCTGCCATCCCGATGACAATGCTCTCTCGAAGGCCTCGAAAATATCGGCATCGCCGATCTTCTTGCCGAGCACGTTGCGCAGGCGCTCCGTGCCGGCCTCGGGGGCCAGAGTCAGGCCGCTCTTGCGAGCTGACGACAGAAGATCGAGAATAGAAGAACTTACTGTCTCGGGCCTGATCGATGGCAAGGCCAATCCGACCCTCTGCTCCGATAGTTGAGGGCTTATCATGGTCAAAAGCTCACCGAGATGGTCGTAATCGGTTGAGGATAGAGACAACAGCGTCACATCTTCATAGCCGGTCGAGGAAAGGCACTTGAAGACCTGCGAGGCGATCTGCTCGGGCGGCCGCTGCCGTCTGGGCCGATATTGGTATCCAGCCTGGCAAAATCTGCATCCTCTAACACAGCCGCGCATGATTTCGATCGAAAGGTGATCATGGGTTGTTTCAATGAAAGGCAGAATGGGACGCTCCGGATAATATTCAGGTTTGAGTTCGGGGACGCTTCGGGCCTTAATTTTATCGGGGATCTGGGAGTGAAGTTTTTCAAGAGAACGAAAGCGCCCTGAATCGTCGTATGCAGCTCGATAGAAGCGTGGCACGTAAATTCCGGGAATCCGGGTCAGTCCAAGCAAGATCGCCTCACGATCAAGGCCTTGCGCCCGCGATTTTTTTACCGAGTCGATAATCTCATGTATAGCATCCTCGGCATCGCCAATGAAAAATGCGTCGATGAAATCTGCCATGGGCTCGGGATTCATGACCGAGGGTCCGCCGGCCATTATAATCGGGTCCCGCTCGCGGCGGTCTTTTGACAGGAGAGGAACGCCGGCCAAATCAAGCATATTTAACGCCGTTGTATATGTCATCTCATAAGTAAGGTGAAATCCGAAAATATCGAATTCCGCAAGCGGCGTGGCCGATTCGAGCGAAAAGAGAGGGATATTTTTCCGGCGCATAATTTCTTCCATGTCAGGCCAGATCGACAATGCTCTTTCGGCCAGGGAATCGGGGCGCTTATTTATTATATTGTACAGTATCTGCATGCCCATGTATGACATGCCAATCTCATACATTTCGGGGAAACAAAGGGCGATCCTCAATCTGCCCGGCTCATGTGGTTTATGAACGGAGTTGAGCTCATTGCCAACATATCTGCCGGGCTTGATAATAAACGGCAATATTTCTTTATCGAGCTTTTGCGAAAGCGCATGTCTGAAATGCGAATTCAAGAATTCCTCACGAATTAAATAACTCAACGTCCTGCCAGGTAAGTCGTATACGGCCTGACAGCCTCAAATACTCCCCGATGCTTTTCGAATCAGCACGGCAATATAAAGTCATGAATGCATTTAATCAACATCGATGGCGCCCCGCTAATGCAGGCGCAACGATTTGATGCGGCCTCTCGCGGGGAAAGCAATTAACAACGAATATCATTGTCGGCTGTTATGGAATGCAGGCTGGCGCGGCTCAAGTCATGGATTGCAGACCTGGGAAAAGATGCATTTGCCGCCATTTGTTCACAACTTTCGATTGGTTCTTGGGTTCCAACGCCCCAGCCAGTTGATCCAGCGGCAATTCCCGACTGATTATACTCTTTTTAGCCATTAGTTGTTAGATTGATTGACAATAGGACTTTATTGGGATATATTTGCAGTTCGGTTGGATTAATCGTGAATTTCAGCCGTAAGGTCTGGACGAGAAGAAATTGAAAGGAATCTGAAAATGGCGCTTTCCAGGGGAGCGATAATCGGACTTGGGCTTGTGATCGTGGTTGTATTTCTGCTGATCGTGGTCGGCATCGGTATCATTGCGCCCTACAACAGGTTAACCAGGTTGGATGTGGGGGTTGACAAGTCCTGGGCGGAGGTCAACAATCAGCTTCAAAGGCGAAACGACATGATCCCCAACCTGGTAGAGACGGTCAAGGGGTACGCGGCCCATGAGAGAGAGCTATTTGAGCATATCGCCGACGCCCGCGCCAAATTGGCCGGCGCTACCAGTATACCCGACAAAATAAATGCCTCAAATGAAATGAGCGGACTTCTTTCGCGCCTCTTAGTGATTGTGGAAAACTATCCACAACTCAAGGCCAACGAGAATTTCATGAGACTGCAGGATGAATTGGCCGGTACCGAAAATCGGCTGGCCGTGGCCAGGAACAGATATAATGAGGCGGTCGGAATTTACAACACACAAATCAGGGTATTCCCCACCAATCTATTCGCCGGGATTTTCGGATTCGGTCAGAGGGGATTTTTCGAGGTTCCTGAGGCAGCCAAACAAGTGCCCGTGGTGAAGTTTTAGGCGGGCCGGAGCTCAGGGCCAGGAACATTGATAACAAAATCAGGCAGGTTGGACGGTCGCCCCGAAATCAAATTAGGGGAGGAAAGTCCGAGCTTTCAAGGGCCGGGATGCCTCGTAACGCGAGGGGTCCACATGGACACGGAAAGCGCCACAGAAAACATACCGCCCAATTGGGTAAGGGTGAAATGGCGGTGTAAGAGACCACCGGGGCCGCCGCAAGGCGACTCGCATGGCAAGCCCCATCCGAAAGCAAGGCCAAGTAAGGGGAGAGAGGTGGCCCGCCTCATTCGATCCCCGGGTAGGCCGCAAGATCACGATGGTGACATCGTGACCAGATAGATGACCGTCACCCGCAAGGGGACAGAACTCGGCTTACAGACCTGCCCAAATTTCGAGAATTGATTTGGAGTGATACATTAATGGAGCTCAAATGGGTCGTTCAACCAGACCCCGATAGTAATATCGTCAGCAGATTTACAGGCGATTTAGGCATATCCGAAATCGCCTGCAGGATATTGGCGGCTCGCGGCATCACCGAGAGCGACCCGGCCCGCAAATTCCTCAATCCCAGCTTATCCGACCTTTTCGATCCCTTCTTACTCTCCAGGATGGATGAGGCTGTCGATCGCGTAATCCAGGCGCTCAAGGCCAACGAGAAGATGATGATATATGGCGATTATGATGTCGATGGCATCACCGGCACGGCTTTGATGTTCCTGGTTCTTAACAGGCTGGGCGCGAATGTATCGTACTATCTTCCCAACCGTCTCGTGGAGGGTTATGGAATCTCAGAGGATGGCCTCCAGGAGGCTGAAAAAAGGAAAATTAATCTCCTGGTCTCGGTTGATTGCGGCATCACCGCTGTGGATGAGGTCGAAACGGCTCGCAGGATGGGAATCGACTGCATAATTACAGATCATCACGAGCCGGGCGATCGGCTGCCGGTGGCCAACGCCATCGTGAATGCCAAGCTCGACGGGCCGCTCAATCCGGGATTCGAACTCTCTGCTGTCGGTGTGGCTTATAAATTCGCCCAGGCCCTATACCGCAAACTGGGTCAAGACGAGACTGAATTGGAGCAGCATCTTGACCTGGTAGCCCTGGGGACAGCGGCCGATATCGTGCCGATGGTTGGCGAAAATCGAATCCTCACGAAATTCGGGCTTCAACAGATAGCGCGCACCACCAAGCCGGGCCTGAAAGCCCTGATATTCATAGCCGGTCTTATGGGGCATAAGATCGGCACCGGGCAGGTGGTATTCATACTGGCCCCGAGGATCAACGCCATCGGCCGTTTGGGTGATGCCCAACAGGCAATCAAGTTGTTGACCACCAAGGACGAGGTAATGGCGCATTCGATCGCCCGTATCCTCAACGCCGAGAACAAACGTCGCAAGGATATCGACGAGCAGACGATGATGGAGGCATTGGAACAGATCGAGCACGATGTCGATATGAGCCGCGACCGGGCCATAGTGTTGGCCTCGCAGGGATGGCACCAGGGAGTGATCGGAATCGTGGCCTCGAGGCTGGTGGAACGCTTCCACAGGCCGACTGTGATGATCGCCATCGATGGCGCCGAGGGAAAGGGATCAGCCAGGTCCATTCCCGGTTTCCATCTTTACGAGGCCCTCAAAGAGTGTGAATCCGAGCTCATTCGCTATGGGGGGCACAAATATGCCGCCGGCCTATCGATTCTGCCGGAGAAAATCGAGTCATTTCGACGTCAGCTTAATATGGTGTCATCGCGCATGCTATCCGATGAGGACCTTATTCCCAAGCTCGAGATAGACTCCGAGCTGGATCTCGAAAAGGTAGATGATGATCTGGTGTTGCTGCTGGAGAAATTTTCCCCCTTCGGCCCTCAGAACATGAGGCCGGTTTTCGTTAGTTATGGCGTTGAAGTTGTAGGGACTCCACATGTGGTCGGAAACAACCACCTTCGGTTCCGGGTCCGCAAGGGAAACAAGGTTTTGGATTGTATCGGATTCAGCCTCGGTGAATACCTGAAAAACCTGACATTCCGACCGAGCAATTTGGATATAGCCTACGTTCTGGAACATAATTACTGGAACGGGTCGAACAGAATACAGCTTCGATTAAAAGCTGTCAAGGTAGCCGGCGAAAATGCCGCTGCCTGAATTAGCTGTCATGACCTGAAAATCGATTCAATTTACTATAGCGGTATATTGCCATGTTTTCTGGGCGGATTCTGGTCGCGCTTGGAATCGAGCATCCGAAGGGCCCGGATCAGGCGGGAGCGAGTTTGCGACGGCTCGATGATATCATCGATATAGCCCCGCTCGGCGGCGATAAACGGGGAGGCAAACATCTGACGATATTCCTCTTCTTTTTGCTTAAGAGCGGCCTCGGGATTTGATGAAGCGGAAATCTCTTTCTTGAAAATAATCTCGGCGGCGCCCTTGGGGCCCATGACTGCAATCTCGGCTGTCGGCCAGGCGTAGTTGATATCGCCCCGAATATGCTTGGAGGACATGACATCATAAGCGCCGCCATAGGCCTTACGCGTGATGACTGTGAGTTTGGGAACCGTGGCCTCGCAGTAGGCATAGAGGAGCTTGGCGCCGTGTTTGATTATGCCGCCATGCTCCTGGGCCGTGCCGGGCAGGAATCCAGGGACATCCTCAAACGTGACCAGCGGGATGTTGAAGGAGTCGCAGAAACGCACGAATCGGGCGCCCTTGATAGCGCTATCGATATCGAGCACCCCGGCCAGATGCGCAGGCTGATTGGCGATGACGCCGATCGGCTTACCCCCGAGGCGAGCGAATCCCACAACGATATTGGGCGCGTAATCGGGATGGATCTCGAAGAAATCGCCATCGTCAACGACACGGGTTATGATGTCCTTGATATCATATGGCTTATTGGGATTATCCGGAACCAGGGTGTTCAAGGACTCGTCAATTCTATCAATGGGGTCCGATGGCTCAATGTCGGGGGGATCTTCCATATTGTTAGACGGCAGGAAGCTCATCAATTTCCTGGTCTTGGTCAAAGCATCAGCCTCATTTTCGCACGCCACGTGGCAAACGCCTGACCTGCTGGCGTGGATATCGGCGCCGCCCAGCTCCTCGAAAGTGACCTCCTCATGAGTGACAGTCTTGACGACATTTGGCCCGGTCACGAACATGAACGACGTGCCTTTCACCATAAAAGTGAAATCGGTGATGGCCGGCGAATAAACCGCCCCGCCCGCGCATGGTCCCATGATAACCGATATTTGAGGGATAACGCCTGATGCCAGAGTATTGCGCAGGAAAATATTCGCATATCCGCCAAGTGAGACAACACCCTCTTGTATGCGGGCGCCACCCGAGTCGTTCAGCCCGATGACAGGCGCGCCAACCTTCATGGCCATGTCCATTATCTTACAGACCTTCTCGGCGAAAGCCTCGGACAAAGTTCCCCCGAAAATTGTAAAATCCTGAGAAAAAACGAAAACCAAACGGCCATCGATGGTCCCATATCCGGTGATAACGCCATCGCTAAAATACTTCTCTTTCTCCAGGCCGAACTCCTTGGTGCGGTGCGTGACAAACAAGTCAAATTCCTCGAAGGAGTTATCATCCAGTAGAATATCGATGCGTTCGCGGGCAGTAAGCTTGCCCTTCTTATGCTGAGTCTCAATCCTCTTTGCGCCGCCACCCAGAAGGGCTTTCTGGCGCATTTCCTTGAGCCGCCTTAATCTCTCCTCAAGTTCCAAATTCAACCTCGCGTAACAAAGTTTGAGATGCATCGCATGATAACAGCGCCGCGGGGGTTCCGCCCCCTCGCCAAAGGCGAGGGGAAAGAAACCCCGAGGCGAATTTTTAGTGCAAGCGTTGGTTTCATGACTGACGCAATCCCGGGAATCATTCTTGGCAATGGGGTTTCTTGTCCCGACCGAGGGTCGGGAGCGGAACCCCCGACGGGTCCGAATGCCGTTCTATTCGACCTTGACTGGCTCGACCTTGCCCTTCTCGCCCTCCCTGAATCTGGCGAATTTATAGTTTATGTCGTGGTCGAATGCCAGTATCCAACCATCTTTAAGCATCTGTTCATGAAGCCAGCGTTTGCGTTTCATGGTAGTAAGCGGGTCAAGGTCAACCGCGGCGACATAAGGGATTTTGATATGCGCCGATGATGGCATGATATCGGCGGGGTAAATTACGCGTTGGCCGCCGCCATCGACAATGACGGCTTGAGAGTATGGCGTGTGACCTCCCATGACCTTGACAGAGACTCCGGAAAATAGCGGACCATCGCCCTCGAGAAGCTCCATCTTTCCGGAATCATCCAGCACTCTCAAGTTATCGACCAGGTAGGTCGCGGCGGTGCGCTCATTGGGATTCATGGCATCATTCCATTCGCCCTGTTGGACATAGATTTTGGCGTTCGGGAAACGGAGCCCGGGTCGGCCATCGGGATTTGCTTTCAGCGCCCCCGATGCGTGATCGGCATGGGCGTGAGTTAGAACGACAGCGGTGATATCCTCCGGCTTGAAATTAAGGCGCGCAAGCTCCTGATCCCATCGTGTTTCGCCGGCCAGGGCATTGATTTTGCGCTGGCGCTCGTTGAGGATATCGCCGAAACCGGTATCGACAACGATGATATCTTGGCCGGTCTTAATGAGAAGCGGGTTGAGGTCGAGGCGGATGAGGTTATTATCATCCGATGGGTATAGCTTGCTCCATATGACTTTGGGAATGACACCAAACATGGCGCCGCCATCCAGATGGAAGTAGTTTTCCAGGATTGAGTGAAGTTCGATATCGCCTAATCTCATGTTTCTCCGAATTCCGGATATAAAATAAAAAGGGGCTCGCCAAGGAGCCCCGGAACCCGATTATCTCAAGTAACTGCTCGAGATGACAAGCCTCTGTATTTCAGAGGTCCCCTCGTATATCTCCATGATTCGCTGGTCGCGGTAAAGCTTTTCGATCGGGGAGAACTCACCGATATAGCCGTAGCCGCCGTGAATCTGCATGGCCCTGTCGACACAGAATTTGGCTGCCTCGGAGGCGAACAGCTTGGCCTGCGAGGCCTCGATTGTGAATTTCTCGCCTTTGTCTTGAAGTTGAGCGGCTTTGTACGTCAACATGCGAGCGGCCTCGACTTGTGTAGCCATGTCGGCAATCATCCATTGGATCGCCTGAAGCTTGGCGATCGGAGCGCCGAAACAGACTCGTTTCTTCGCATAATCGATCGACTCTTGAAGAGCCCGTTGGGCGATTCCAAGCCCTTGAGCGGCCACGCCGATCCTGGCGCCGTCGAGAGTGTTCATGGCAATCTTGAACCCTTTTCCGACCTCGCCAAGGAGGTTTTCTTTTGGCACGCGGACATTCTCCAGCCAGATGCGGCCGGTGGTGGCGGCTCTCATGCCCATCTTCTTCTTGAGGGTGGCGACTTTGATACCGGGAATGAGCTTCCCATCCTTCCTGGCCTCGACTATGATCGCCGAGATTTTTCGCGAGGCCTTGTCGTCGTCGCCGCCATCGGCCATCTTCACGAAAAGGACGAATAGGTCGGCCACGTCGCCATGCATAATAAAAATTTTCTCGCCATTGATAATGTAATGATCGCCATCGGGGACCGCGACCGTTTTCTGGTTGACCGCATCTGATCCCGCGCCTGGCTCGGTGAGCACGAATGCCGGAATCGATTCGCCGGATGCGCACTTGGGCACATATTTTTTCTTTTGTGCATCCGTGCCGAACGTGTAGATGGGATATGTCGCCAGCTCGGTGACCGCGTCAAGAAGGCAGGCAACCGCGTCATAATAACACAGCTCTTCGATTAGGGTCGTGTATTCAACAGATGAAACATTGCAGCCGCCGTATTCCTTGGGCATCCTTTGAGCCACGAAACCCTCTTTGGCCAGGGCCTTAAACAAGTCCCAGGCGAAACGATCGGGATCGTCGCGGTGATCGAGTTCCTTGGAGAACGGAATAATGTGCTTCTGGGCAAAAGCGGCCACTCGATCACGGATCGCCTGTTGCCTGTCATCGACGTTGTAACGAAACATAATCCCTCGCTTATCTCTTTAATTAGTTTAAATAATCTTGCTATATTATCTTTTCATCTTTTATAATTTTGGGCAGCACCCGGTTGAGATAATCCACGATATCCTGGGTCGAAGCCCCCGGGGTGAATATCTCGCTGACCCCCGTATCTTTTAACATTTGAATCTCGCTGTCGGCAATGATGCCGCCTCCGAAAAGCAGGATATGGTCAGCTCCGTTCCTCCTCAGCCCCTCCAGCACCATTGGAAATAATGTCATATGTGCCCCGGAAAGGATTGAGAGGCCGACCGCGTCGACATCCTCCTGGATGGCGGCTGCCACAACCTGTTCCGAGGTCTGGCGAAGGCCGGTGTAGATGACCTCGAAACCGGCATCCCTCAATGCGGCGGCTATCACCTTGATGCCCCGGTCGTGGCCGTCGAGACCGGGCTTGGCCAGCAAAATTCTGAATTTCCGCTCCATAAAAACCTCGCCTTGCGGGATTTAACTCAAATTGGAATTCTCTCAAAGCAACAATATAACATCCCCGTTGGAATTTGGCAACAGTCGCTTATGACCATTTCTAAAGGAATCCATAATTTCTGATAAGATTATTATTCCCACGTCCGGGCAGGCTTACTCGGGGCTAACCCCATAGTCGCCGCCATCCTTGACATGAATCATCTGGGAGCCGTTTACAATCAGGTCGACAGTGTTTTGAAATAGCGGATGGCTGGGGTCTTCCGGATCGGGCGCGGCGGCTCTGAAATGGACTTGCACTCTATCGCCGCCGGCGAATATCTGGCTATCGTTGTTGTCAAGGGCGTTGCGGAGATAAACGCTGTAACCGGGGAACAGTGTCGATCCCAAATGAACGGTTATCTCCAGATCGCCACGGCTATGAATGTACTGAGTCAGCACTATCGGCACATTGCTGCCGTTGGAAATGGCTACCCTGCCGCTCAGACGCTGATAAGGCCGGGATGGCGAGGATTTATCATTGTCGGAACATGCCCCCAGGCCGGCCAGAAAAAGGCAGGCAAGCATTATCGAAAATCTCGTTTTCATCTATATTATTTTAAGATAATTCCCCAAAAATGTCAAGTATCAACCCTGAATTCTATTCCAATAAATCCTGCCTGCTCCGTTCCGGAATGCCCCATAACAGTCAGGTGTTTCTCATATTAGCGGGGGTTCGGTATATGTGCCATATACCTCAGTCAAGACGGAAGTTATCTCTTCCTCGGTGGTGTAGCAGCGAATACAATCCAGAAGCGGCGGCATGTGGTTCTCGCCGGCCTGGGCCGCCTTTTTCAGCGCCGCCAATGTTGACTTAACCCGGTCATTGTCGCGGCCCTGCTTGACCTTTTTCAACGATGCGATCTGGTCACTTTCCACCTGTGCATCGATCTTAAGAAGCGGAATCTTCACGTCCTCATCTTCTTCGACAAAATCGTTGACCCCGACGATTATCCTCTCCTTCTTCTCTATCTCCTTTTGGAATCGATAGGCGGCATCGGCAACCTCACGCTGCAAATATCCCTGCTCGATACACTTGAGCACCCCCCCTCGTTTCGCGATTTCGTCGAAATACCGCTCGGCCTCGGCCTCGAGCTCATTGGTCAGAGTCTCCACGAAGTAGGAACCGGCCAGGGGGTCGATAGTATTGGCGACACCGGTCTCACAGGCGATCAATTGCTGGGTGCGTAGCGCCAGCTTGACGGCGTGCTCTGTCGGAAGAGCGTAGGTTTCATCCATGGAATTGGTATGCAGGGATTGTGTCCCGCCCAGCACTCCGGCCAGGCCCTGGAATGCCGTACGGACAATATTATTTTCGGGTTGTTGAGCTGTCAGTGAGCAGCCTGCTGTCTGCGTGTGAAACCTCATCAACCATGAGTGAGGATCCTTGGCTTTGTATTTCTCACGCATGTGACGGGCCCAGATGCGCCGCGCCGCGCGATACTTGGCAATCTCCTCGAAAAAATCAAGGTGTGAGTTGAAGAAGAAAGACAGCCGTGGCGCAAATGTGTCGACATCCATGCCCACAGCCAGGGCGGCCTCGACATACGTGAATCCGTCGGCCAGCGTGAAGGCCAGCTCCTGGGCGGCGGTGGCTCCCGCCTCTCGGATATGATATCCCGATATCGATATGGTATTCCACTTGGGCACGTGTTGGGCGCAGAAAGCCATCATATCGGTGATGAGCCTGATCGATGGTTCCGGCGGGTAAATCCATTCTTTCTGGGCGATATATTCCTTGAGAATATCGTTTTGTAACGTGCCGGTTAACATCTCCGATGGTACGCCCTGTTTTTCGGCGACAGCGATATACATCGCCAGCAGGATAGTGGAGGTGCAGTTTATCGTCATCGAAGTTGATATCTTGCCCAGATCGATACCGTCGAAGATGATTTCCATATCCTTCAAAGTGTCCACGGCGACACCGCAGACTCCGACCTCGCCAACCGACCGCACGGAATCGGAATCGTATCCCATAAGGGTTGGCAAATCAAATGCCACCGAGAGGCCCATCTGGCCGCGCTTGAGGAGGAAATGATAACGCTCGTTGGTCTGGGCGGGGCTTCCGAAGCCGGAGAATTGACGCATGGTCCAGCTCTTCTTGCGATACATCGAGGCATGCACCCCCCGCGTATAGGGGTATTGGCCGGGATACCCTATGTCGCGGTCGAAATCAATGTTTTCAGCGTCTTTTGGAGTATAGAGAGGTTTGATAGGCTTGGATGACACGGTCATGAATTTCCGGCCTTTATCCGGCTTTGATTCGTCATATTCTTCCAGCCACCTGGCGTAGGCGTCGTCGGTCTCTTTTTTCCTCGATGTCTTATCCATCTTTCTCCTCCATGTCAATCCGGCAATTGCCGAATCTGGCCGGCCTTCAAATCATCTATCAATTTCTGGGCCAGGTCGTAGGGATTGCCCTGCCCGGCGAATATTCTCTCCACCTGACGCTCCAGAATATTGTGCGGAAGTATCTCATTTATCAAGCGGATTCTAAACCGGTGCTCGATTGTCTTCAATATATCATAACGGATCATCTTTTTGCGATGTTTCAGAAAATTATCACCGGTTTTCATGTGCTCGTATTCCTGGTCAATCTTCGACAAAAGTTCGTCCAGGCCGATATTGTTGACGGCCTGAGTCAGCACGACCGGAAGCTGGCGCTTGCATTTCTCACGCTTTACGTCGAGAATCATGTTCAGTTCCGAGGCTACGCGCTGAGCTCCGTCGCGGTCTGCCTTGTTGACCGCGAAAATATCGGCGATTTCCATAAGGCCGGCCTTCATGGCCTGGATCGAATCGCCCGACTCAGGCATGAGAATGACAACGGTCGTATCGCAAGCCTCGGCAACGTCAAGCTCCACCTGCCCAACACCGACCGTCTCGACCAAAATGATGTCTTTGCCAAAGGCGTCCAGGGCCCGTATGACCTCGGTGGTTGCCAGCGCCAGCCCCCCGGTAGAGCCTCTGGTCGCCATGCTGCGAATGAAAATGTCCCTGTGGACCGCCAGATCCTGCATCCTGATTCGGTCGCCGAGAAGCGCGCCGCCGGTGAAAGGTGACGAGGGATCGACCGCGATTACGCCAACCTTGCGGCCTCGGTTGAGGTATAGATAACACAGCTTATCGACAACGGTCGATTTGCCGGCTCCCGGAGGCCCGGTTATACCTATTATATGGGCCCCGCCGGTCCTGGGATAGAGGGCGGCGAGGATCTTGTCTGTTTCAGGCCCGCGGTTTTCGATATGCGAGATAATTCTCGCCAGCGCGCCAGTGTCGCCGGTATAGAATTTTTCGATTAACGACATCTTCCAACACCAAACGCTTTGCTATTTTGAAAAAATGTAAGAAAAATAACCTAAAATTACAGGAAACCATAAACCATCCTGACTGAACCCGTGACACTTCACAACATGCTCATGGCATTAGCCAGGCAACCGCCCGATAGATTCGATAATTATACCATAATCAAACCCGGATTTCAAGGGCGAGCACATCAACACTTGAATAAATGTCTTTATCGCAATGCAACACCTGATTCATATTAAGTCAATGATGAAGGTCAATAAATCTACAGTTGTTGTTTTTTGCAAAAAGCATTTGACAGTGTTCATAATTAGTAATAATTTCTATTAAGCGACACAATTATTTTCCACAAGGAAAGCCTATGGAGCTACGGGGGATGAGTAGTTTTCGGCTGCGGATAATAAGCTGGCGTCTTAGTTTTGTCGGCACGTTGTTCCCCTTGTTTGACTCGACCGCCCAGAATATCGATTATGCCGGATCATGCCTTTGGACCGGAGCGGTTGATATATCCACAGACGGAATCCATGCATATTGCGCATTTCAAAATGGGCTGGTCATATTGGATATTAATAACCCATCGGCGCCCACCATAGTCAGTCAAACATACTGCCCTGGAGAGGGTACCGGGCTATGTGCCGGGGGTGATTTTGTCTATTTGTGCACTCATGACGATGGTCTGCAGATAATAGATATTTCCAATCCCCAGATACCTCAGGTGGTCGGATCCGTGACAGTTCCCGGTTTTGCCCGCGATGTATATGAACTCAATTCCTACGCCTGTGTCGCGGGAGATTATTCCGGATTGCATATTATCGATATCGCCGATCCTCAAAACGCGACTTTGCTTTCCACTTTTAATACCACAGGCCTGGCTCTCGATGTATTTGTGGGGGATACGTTGGCATTTATTGCCGATTGGGAAGCTGGTCTGCAAATTGTGAGCATGGCTGATCCGCTTAATCCGTATTTTGTCGGCGGTCTTGCTCTAACCGGCTATGCATACGGCATTTTCATTTCGGGTTCGTATGCATATTTGGCAGCTTTTTCCTCGGGGCTTCATATTGTGAATATTGAAAATCCCGCAATGCCCGCACTAATAGGGTCCTGCGATACTCCAGGCCAGGCCATTGGAATTACCGTGGCGGACAATTTCGCCTTTATAGCAGATTCGTATGCGGGAATACAGGTAATTGATATCAGTGATCGCCAGCACCCGGGCCTGGCGGGAATAATTGGCACGTCGGGCAGGGCAATGAAATTGGCATTGTCAGGGGCCCATCTCTATGCAGCGGATTACACTTCGGGTATCGAAATTATAGATATTGCGATGCCCACTTTCCCGATAGTGATTGGTAATTATCCCGCTCCGGATTATACTGTCGACATTCATGTCGAAGGAGGTCTTGCGTACACCGCCAATTCCTCCGACGGATTAACTATCGTGGATATTTCAAACCCGGTGGCGCCGATTGTCACCGGTTCGCTGGCTTTGCCCGATTCTGCGTTCAGCGTTGCCAAGAGCGGCGAAGTTGCGTTGGTAGCAAATGGCTTAGCCGGATTGAGCATAGTTGATGTTTCTCAACCTTCGCAGCCTCAACTAATTGCATTCTTTGACACACCTGGTTCGGCCTGCGCAATCGCAATAAGAGGAGGCTACGCTTTTATAGCAGATTCGGACTCGGGGTTAATTGTTATCGACATATCATTTCCGTCAGAGCCGATGCCGGTTGCCAGATTGGGGACTCCGGGTAAAGTCCAATCGATATTCATTGATAGCCTGTTCGCTTTCGTGACCGAATCAAATCTCGGCTTGTTGATTATCGACATATCTAATCCGTCGGCCCCTCAACTTCTGGGCGCCTACAACGCACCCGGGAATGCCCGGGCGGCATATGCGAATCGCGATTATGCTTATATCGCCAATACCTATTCAGTCGAAATTGTCAATATCGTCGATAAAGCGCACCCGTCCTTCGCCGGGCGTTATGATTCCATTCGGAATGCCATGGATATCTCTGTAAATGGCAATTTTGCCTATGTTTGTGACGGATACGACGGGGTCAAGATGATAAATGTCGCCAACCCGTCGAACCCATACCATGAGGCTTCTTTCAACACGCCCGGGTACTCGCAGGGTATCTTTGTAGTTGACGAGTACCTGTATGTGGCCGATCAATCATCGCTCATTATTCTAAGATCGTCAATTGAGGGGCCCGGGGAATGTTCGTATATACCCGGGGACGCCAATGCAAACGGGCAGGTTAATGGGCTTGATGTGGTTTACATGGTCAGTTATTTGAAAGGCGGGCCAAATTCACCGCCAAATCTCTGCGATTGCCCACCGCATGGGACAGTATTCGTGGCTGCTGATGCTAATGGAAATTGCGCCTTCAATGGAATAGACGTAGTGTATTTGGTAAGCTACCTGAAAGGTATCCAATCCCCACCCAGAGGATGCGCCGACTGCCAACCGAACAGGTAGGTACTCTCATACTGATAGTGACCCGTTATTGAAAATGCGCTTGAGGTTATGATCGGTTTTCACTGGCATGGAAGATGACCTATGATAATTGTATTGTATTCGCGATGATCAATGGTTATTAATGGCTTCGGGCGATTAATTCACTGATTGAAAAGTTTCAAGTTGCGAAAGCGAAAAGTTGATTGATATCAGACAAAGACTCGGATTCTCATCCGTGAGGTGGGCCGACGATACACTGATAGCCCTCAATCAGCGGGCTTTACCGTTAAAAGAGGAATATCTTTCCCTGAAATCGGTCGATGAAGTTGTCGAAGCCATCGGAGTCCTCACGGTTCGGGGAGCCCCGCTAATAGGCATTGCCGCGGCCTACGGGCTGTGCCTGACCACAAATCTCGGCGATGATGCGCTTTTCGCTGATTCGTGTCGGAGATTCATCGATATTCGCCCCACGGCGGTGAATCTGCGCTGGGCCGTGGAGCGAATGGCCGGCTTCCGTACTCGGAATTTGAGATGTGACAATCTTCGCGAGTTAATGATTGAAGAGGCCCGGCGCACACATGCCGAGGATGCCGAGATGTGCGTCCGGATTGGGGAATCAGGGAATTCCATAGTCCCGGAGCATTGCCGCATTCTCACCCACTGCAACGCCGGAGCGCTGGCGACAGGCGGCATCGGGACGGCGCTGGGGATCATCTACACGGCGCATTTTTCGGGCAAGCGGGTCGAGGTCTGGGTCGACGAGACACGCCCGGTGCTTCAGGGGGCGCGCCTGACCGCCTGGGAGCTATCGAAAGCCGGTGTGCCATACAAATTGATATCTGATAGCATGGTCGGCCATCTCATGGCCCAAGGCAGAATCGACCTTGTCATCACCGGCGCTGACCGTGTGGCCGCCAATCTCGATTATGCCAATAAGATCGGGACCTATTCACTGGCGGTCCTGGCAAAATATCACGGAATTCCATTCTACGCCGCGGCGCCATCCTCGACTTTCGACCCGGCCTGCCCCAATGGCAAATCGATCGTGATCGAGCAACGCCCTGAAAATGAAATCCGATATGTGGGGCAAAGTCAGGTTGCGCCATCGGATGCGCCGGTCTACAATCCGGCCTTTGATGTTACGCCCCATGAATTGGTGACGGGGATTATCACGGAAAAGGGAATCCTGAGACCCTGATTGACATTGATTTGCTTTTGGGTCGCCCATTTGATCCCATCGGTCTGCCCAACCGTTTTCGCGATAGGCAATCGGGCGCATGCTTTAGTTTGAAGCATCATTTTTTCGCGGTCAGGGTAAGCTTATAAAGCGTGCCGCGCCGTCATGCGAATATGCTGGATCAGGGGGACTTCACTTGAGTGCCTTGATTCCCTATGTTTGCAGGCCGGCGGAACCGCTCGGCGGCCCTCAAAGGGCAGTTAAGGCAATAATATCTTTTCGGTTAACTGGGGGAAAGGCGATTATTTTTGCTTGACATTGGCATTTTGGAATATAAATTGTTTGTTTCGTAGTTTTTAGCGTTTCTCTAATATTTGGAGCCGAAGTCGTAAAAGGACCGACTAAAATGGAAACAAAGACATTCGTGCCTAAGCAAGACAGGCAACAACAAAAATGGTATTTGATAAATGCCGAGGGCAAGGTGTTGGGCCGTTTGGCCACCAAAGTAGCCACCCTGCTTCGAGGCAAAGATAGTCCGCTGTTCACGCCGCATCTGGATATGGGGGCATATGTCGTGGTTATCAATGCCGAAAAGGTGCAATTGACCGGCAGAAAGCTCGCCAACAAGATTTACAGGTGGCATTCGGGTTACCCCGGCGGCCTCAAGACCGTGCCGGTCTCGAGATATTTTGCCAATCGTCCGGAACGGGTTCTCCAATGGGCTATCAAGGGGATGCTTCCGCATAACCGTCTGGGGCGCCGTCTCAACCAGAAGCTGTTCATTTACAGCGGCGGAGCTCATCCGCATGCCGCCCAAAAACCGACAAAAATAGAAATCTAATATCGTAAGTGGAGGAATTTTGCCAGAGGAAGTATACGCGGCGACCGGCCGGCGAAAAGAAGCGGTCGCTCAGGTAAGAGTCAAGAAAGGAAGCGGCAAGATAGTGATTAACGGCAAGGACGTTAACGCCTATCTGTGTCGTCCCAATATCGTCCTGGCGGCGCTTAAGCCGATCGATGTCGCCGAGTTCAACGGCAAGCTCGATGTCATATGCGTGGCGCGAGGAGGCGGCCTTTCCGGGCAGGCAGGCGCGATGAGCCTGGCGCTGGCGCGGGCGCTGATTATCATGGATCCCGAGTTGAGAACGCTGTTGAAGCGCAACGGGCTCCTGACCCGCGATTCCAGGATGGTCGAGCGCAAGAAATACGGCCTGGTCAAAGCCAGGAAGAGATACCAATTCTCTAAGAGATAATACAACCAACGACACACACCGGTTGTCCGCCGTTTGGCCGGATGCCGTTCGAGGTCTCCTGTCAGGCAGAATTATCGTGGCCCGACTGGAGTCGGACGGGTGTAAAGACCGGTGGAGGAGAAACCAAAAAATGTCAGAAGTAACTGTCAAGGACCTCCTTGAATCCGGGGTTCATTTCGGCCATCAGACCAGGCGCTGGAACCCCAAGATGAAGCGATTTATTTTCACCGCCAAGAACGGCATCTATATTATCGATCTGAACAAGACCCTGATGTCGCTGAATCGGGCCTGTCAGAAAGTAGCCGAAGTCATCGATTCCGGCGGCAGCATCCTGTTTGTCGGCACCAAGAAGCAGGCCAAGGATGTGATAAAAACCAACGCCCTGAAGGCCGGCCAATTCTACATCACTGAGCGCTGGCTGGGCGGGATGTTGACCAATTTCGTAACCATCAAGAAGAATATCAAGCGGCTCAAGGAAATCGAGCGGATGCGCGAGGATGGCTCATTCGGTAAGATGACCAAGAAGGAGGCCAAGAAACTCGAGATAGAAGCCGCCCGCATGGAAAAATACCTGGTTGGTATCAGGGAGATGTATAGCCTGCCGTCGCTCCTTTTCGTGATCGATACGAAAAAAGAGAGGATAGCGGTCGCCGAGGCCAACAAGCTGAAAATTCCCGTAATAGGGATACTGGATACGAACTCCGATCCCGATCCGATCGATTACCCGATCGCGGCCAATGATGACGCGATAAAATCGATATCTATAATAACCAAGGCCATATGCGATACCGCGGTTCAGGCGCAGGCCAAAGTCCGTGTCGAGGAGATGGAGGAAGCGGGCGCCGATCAATCGGCGGAGCATTCCGCTGGAGAGGTTTAGCATCGATGGGAATTTCGGCACAGACAGTCAAGGAATTGAGAGAAATGACCGGCGCCGGCATGATGGACTGCAAGAAAGCGCTGGAGCAGGCCGGCGGCGACGTGCAGAAGGCGATCTCCGTCTTGCGCGAGCAGGGGCTGGCTAAAGCTGCCAAGAAAGCTGAACGCACCGCCAGCGAAGGCCTGATATACGCCTATATCCATCCCGGCGACAAGCTGGGGGTATTGCTCGAGATTAATTGCGAGACCGATTTCGTGGCCCGCACCGACGATTTCAAGCTGCTGACCAAGGACATTGCCATGCAGATCGCGGCCGCTAACCCTCTTGTTGTGGATAGGGACCAGGTCGACAGGGCGCTGGTCGAAAAGGAAAGGGAAATTTACAAAACTCAGGCTCTCAACGAGGGCAAGCCGGAGAAGTTCCTCGATAAGATAGTCGACGGCAGGCTGGAGAAGTACCTTCAGGAGGTCGTCTTGCTCGAGCAACCTTTCATCAAGGACCAGGATATCACCGTGAAGGATCTTCTGACGGCGGCCATTTCCAAGCTCGGGGAAAATATCGTAATTAAGAGGTTCACCCGGTACAGACTGGGGGAATAATTGGCTGATAAATCGCATTCAAAAACCTCTGGTTCAGCAGCGAACAACGTTAGATATCGTCGGGTGCTGCTAAAGCTATCCGGCGAGATCCTGATGGGTGACAAATCGCTCGGGGCCTTGGATGGCACCGTGCTGTCCAATATCGCCGAGCAGGTCGCGGGCATAGCCGGCCTGGGGGTCGAGGTCGGTATAGTGCTTGGCGGCGGCAATATATTTCGCGGGTTGCAGGCCGCGGCTGGAGGTATGGATCGTGTCAGCGCCGACTTCATGGGCATGCTGGCGACCGTCATCAATTCCCTGGCTTTGCAGGAATATCTCGAGAAGAGGGGTCGATACACCCGCGTCATGTCATCGATTTCCATGGAGCAGGTGGCCGAACCTTTCATTCGGCGGCGGGCCATAAGGCATCTGGAAAAGGGACGCATAGTGATTTTCGCGGGGGGGACCGGTAATCCGTATTTTTCGACCGATACGGCGGCAGCCCTCCGCGCCACCGAGATCGACGCCGAGGTTGTTCTGAAGGGGACGAAGGTTGATGGTGTCTACAATAGCGATCCCGTCAAGAACAGTGATGCCAAAAAATATGATCAAATCTCCTACCTGGATGTCATCAATCTGGGATTGAAAGTCATGGATTCGACTGCCATTTCCATGTGCATGGACAATAAGATTCCCATCGTGGTCTTCAATTTATATGAAAAAGATAACCTGCGGCGTTTAATCCTGGGTGAGAAAATCGGAACTCTTGTTTCATGAGAGGACTATATGCTCAAAGAGATCTATCGCGATTCGGATAACAGGATGAACAAAACCCTCGAGACTTTGGCCCGGGAGTTGGCCGGCATCAGAACTGGCAAGGCCACGACCAACATTCTCGACGGTATCAAAGTAGAATACTATGGGACTCCGACTCCGTTGAAGCAAGTGGCATCCGTGACCGCTCCCGACCCCAAGATGCTGGTCGTCCAGCCCTGGGAGAAAAATCTGATTCCTGAGATCGTGAAGGCGATCCAGAAAGCCGACCTGGGCCTAAACCCGATTTCCGAGGCCGGCGTTATCAGGCTTCCGATTCCGCCGCTGACCGAGGAGAGGCGCAAGGAGATGGTCAAGCTGGTCAAGAAATTCGGCGAGGACGCCAAGGTAGCGGTGAGGAATGTCAGACGTGATTCAATCGAGGCTCTCAAAAAGGCCGAGAAAGAAGGCAAGATCACCGAAGATGAGCTTCACCAGGGCCAAAAGCATCTTCAGGATGCTACCGATAGCCATATTAACAAGATTGACAGGATGATCGATGCTAAGGACGCCGAGGTGATGGAGGTTTGAAGAAAAAACCCTCCGCGCTAATAGAGGACCTGAAAAAGCAGGTCCTGGCCAGGGGAAAACTCCCGGTGCATGTCGCCATCATAATGGATGGCAACGGGCGCTGGGCGCAGAAAAGGGGACTGCCTCGTACCGCGGGTCATAGAGAGGGCGTCAAAGCCGTCAAGCGTATCGTGCGCGTGGCCGGCGATATAGGGCTTAAGTACTTGACCCTGTTCACATTTTCTACGGAAAATTGGAAACGTCCCAAGAGCGAGGTCAGCGCCCTCATGAAGCTTTTAGGGGAAACCACCAAGCGCGAACTCTCGGAGCTTTTGCAGAATAATGTCAGGCTCATCGCAACCGGCAACATAGAAGGGCTTCCCGACCTCAGGCGGGAGATATTAAAGGATGCCATCAAGACAACCACTAACAACACCGGTTTGGTGTTGAATCTCGCCCTGAACTATTCCGGCCGCAACGAGATAATCCTGGCCGTAAGACAGATCGGGCGCGAAATAGCCGAGGGTAAGATAGACCCGGCCGGCATCGATGATAGTCTATTCGCCTCGTATCTGCAGACAAATGGTCTCCCCGAACCGGACCTGCTGATAAGGACATCGGGCGAAATGCGAATTTCAAACTTCCTGCTCTGGCAGACCGCCTATACCGAGCTTTACGTAACCAACATTCTCTGGCCAGATTTTTCGGAGGACGATTTTCTACATGCCATCCTCGATTTCCAAAGCCGAGAGCGACGTTTCGGGACCATCTCCCCGTCCTGAGGTCGCATTGCCCTTTTTTTCGGCTAATCTTTCCAGAAGACTATTAGTAGCGTTAATTGGTATTCCGGCGCTTGTCTTTATCTCTTACAAGGGCGGATACTGGCTTTATGCTTTCTGTATCCTTGTGGCAGTGCTGGGCAGTTGGGAATTGGCGGCGATGCTTTTGGCCAAGAATGTCAGGGTCGGGAAGCGCCTGGCCACGCTATTGGCGATTGTGCTGGTATCGATGTTTCAATTCAGCAAATTCGGCCAGCTTGGGCTGTTTGTCATCTTCATCTTATTTATGCTGGCGGCTGTCCTGAAACTTATCGAAACCGGGGTAGTGAATTATACATCGCGGCTGGCCATGGCGATCCTAACTGCCATCTACCCGGGATTCTTCGTCTCGTTTTCAATTTTAATTCATCGTGAATTTGCCCCGACAGGCTGGGTTTTCCTGTTGTTCATTTTCGCCAACACCTGGCTGGCTGACACATTCGCTTACGCTTTTGGGCGATGGCTGGGGAAAAGAAAACTTGCCCCGACCATATCGCCCGCCAAGACCCGGGTCGGCCTAATAGCCTCATTTCCCGGAGGATTGATAGCGGCATACATGGCAAAACCATTCCTGCCGAATTGGTCGATCGGCAGCCTGATAGCGCTTTCGATAATCGCGACCGCCTTCGGTCAAATCGGTGACCTGGTGGAATCGGCAATTAAACGCGATTGCGGTGTTAAGGACTCATCGAGCCTGATACCCGGACATGGCGGCGTACTGGACCGCTTCGACTCCTTTGTAATCGCATTGCCTGCAATTTACTTTGCGGTGCGCCTGTTTAGCTGATGTCAGCCGCGACATCTGATAATATCAAGCCAAGAGCCAACATAGCCGATTACTTTTTCTTTTTGAGGCCCATGCTGCATCCTCCGGTATGGACAATTGTCATTTTGGGGTTTTTTCGAATATCGGATAACTACTCTTTCAAATTAGGGCTGCTTATGCTGACGTCGTCAGCGGCCGCCTCCTGGGCATTTATCTTAAACCAACTTAGCGACATTGAATCGGATCGACTCAACCGCAAGTTGTTTTTTCTACCGCAAAATATTATTACCCCTGCGGCGGCCAAAATATTGGCGGCAGGCATGTTAATTTCAACTATATCTGGTGGTTTCGCCCTCGGCCCGGAAATAGGGCTGCTTTTTGTGTTTGGCCTTCTTCTTGGCTTTGCTTATTCCGTTAAGCCCTTTGACTGGCGGGCTCGCCCGCTAGCCGGTTTTCTGAGCAACGCTGTCGCTCACGGTACGCTTCCATTTGCCGCGGGATATATTGTGGCCGGGGGAGAACCCCTGGCCGGTTTAATGAGATCCATTCCTTATTTCCTCGCAGTCGGTGGGGTATTTATCGCCACGACCATACCCGATTATGAAGGAGACAGAAAATCCGGCAAAGTGACCCCGGCAGTCAGGCTGGGGATGAATATGGCCTCGGCCTTAATGACGCTCTGCACGATCTTGGCGATAATCTCCGCCTGGCTTTTTCATGACACGGCATTGGCGATTTCGGGCCTGACTTCGTTGCCTTTTTACTTTCTCAATTGGGTGAAAACATCGGCTCGAAATTCCGCCCTTGCCGCCAAGATATCGATCTTATTCCTGTCCCTGGCGGCCGGGTGGTATTTTCGCCCATACCTCCTGATTATGCTGATTCTCATTCTGCTGACGCGCATTTATTATAAATGGCGTTTCAAAATGACATATCCCACGCTTGCCTAATTTCGGCATTTATAAAGTCGATAAGGTAAGTGATATGGGACGTGCACCATGTTTAGCCATTGGAGCTTTGATTTTTCTTTCGGCTTGCGGGGGCCCGGTCAGGCAGGATGCGCCAATTCCCGAACCCCTGCCGAAAGAGATCGTAAAGAAGCTTGTCACCGAGGCCAAGAGCCATATCGGCGAGCCTTATAGGTTTGGGGGCACCACCGGCCGGGGCTGGGACTGCTCCGGCTTTGTCCGCACCATGTATTTGCGGGCCATGGGGGCCAGGCTTCCCAGGTCGGCCAGGGAGATGTACGAGAGATGTCGGCCGATCCCGTATTTCAAGAAGAGAGAGGGCGACCTGGTATTTTTCCAGATAAGATCCCAGAAGCCTTCGCATGTTGGAATTCTCATCAAAAATAATAAATTCATACACGTATCGATTTCGGAGGGCGTGATAGTCTCTTCGCTCGAAGATGAATATTACAGGAAATATATCCTCGGTATCAGGCGCCTGACTCCGGATCTGGTCGCCATCTCTCGCTGAATCCCCGTTTTCCCGAATTCACTTGAAATTATAGCCGTTATCTCATAAATATTCTCGGCATTGCCGGGTATATTCATCGTATTCATATATTGTGAATGAAACCACGGAGGAAACCATGATCGTAACCACAACTCCCAATGTCGAAAGCAGGAACATCCGGGAATATAAGGGAATCGTGACCGGCGAGGCCATCATGGGCGCCAACATATTTCGCGATTTCTTCGCCTCCATCACCGATATAGTCGGCGGCCGCTCGGCAGCCTATGAAAAGGAGCTGTCCAAGGCCCGGACTGTCGCGTTCGACGAAATGACGCAGAAGGCGCGCGAGCTCGGCTGCGACGCGATAGTCGGGGTTGACCTTGACTACGAGGTTATTCGAGATGGAATGCTGATGGTCACCGTCTCGGGCACGGCGGTCAGCCTGGGCTGATTTTATTGCCTTGATAATATCGTAGCTGCGTGATACAATCGTGGATGGAACAGTCATTCTGGAAACTATCATCGAAAAATATTAAAGGAGAACTGACGTGGCCGAATATCATAATTGCCCAAATTGCGGCCAGCCCATCGGCGCCGACGACAGGTTTTGCAGCAATTGCGGCCAGCCTTTGGAGCGCAGGCCCTTGGAAGAACCCATACCCTCGTCGCCGCCGACCCCTCCTCAGCCGCCACAACCTCCTCCGCCAGCCGCAGAAGTACTCAGGTATGTGCCCTGGGAGGATCGGCAGAAGGTGGGCTTTTTCAAGGCCCTCTGGGAAACCTGGAAAGAATCGGTATTCTACCCCAACCGGTTCTTTTCTCGCGCGCCTTATAGCGGCGGCCTGGCAAGCCCCATGCTATACGCCGTAATCGTGGTCTGGGTCAGCTATGCCATCAACCAGTTGACCGGATTGCTTTTGTCAAGTTTCACGATCGGCTTTATAGCCAATATGATACATGACGAACAACTCCTTGAAAGCCTCGGGCTGCTCGGCGGGCTTGGTTTCCTGCAGGTCCTTGGAATCCTGGTGTTGCTGCCATTCATGATTATTGCGGCATTATTCATCGGAAGCGGCATCTATCACCTGATCTTGATGATTTTCGGATGGAATAAACGCAATTTCGAGGCCACATTCCGGGCGATTTCCTACGGTGTTGGGCCTCTTATATTCATGATCGTGCCGGCATGCGGCTCATTGATCGGTTATGTCTGGGTTCTGGTCTTAACAATACTCGGCATAAAGCATCTGCAGAAGACAACCGGGGGCCAGGCCTCCTTTGTGGTATTGCTGCCACTGATTTTATGCTGTTGTCTGATAGCTCTGCTGGCGGCCTTTTTCGGCGCCGCTATTATGGCGCTCATCCAAGGCGCGATGAGCGGAGGATATTATTACGATTAGGTTTCCAGATACCTAATTGTAAGATGGTCTAAGCAACGGCAGAATTGGATTTCGGATTTCAGCGCAGGGGCGTGTTTTAATGCGCCCCTGCATCGTTTGAAATTGAAAATATGCTTATTCGAACTGAACAGGGCCGGCCCAAATCGCCTATACATCTGATCTGGGGCGGCATCGCCATCGCCGGAATCGCTTTAGTCGGCCTTCTGAAAAATCACCTGGAGCTGCTTCCGGCCTGCGTCTTCAAAAAGGCAACCGGCATTGCCTGCCTGACATGCGGCGCAACCAGGTCGGTGACAGCACTTTCGGATTTTCGATTAGCCGATTCGTTCCTGTTTAACCCCTTGGCGATGTTGTTTCTGGTCGGCCTCATCGCATTCTCGTTCCTGGTCGGATTCGGCCTCATCTTTGGAAGAAGGCTCGAAATCAGGATGACAGCGAGGGAATCATGGATTATCCGCAGTACGGTCATCGGCGCCGTAGTTGCCAACTGGATTTACCTGATAAGTCATTTGGCATAAGCGGCCGGATTCTCGGGGGTTGATATTTGAGCGCCCATTTATTATCATAATCGATAATTCTAATTTTCTACGACTTGAGGAACAGCAGCTAATGTCTTTCAGAAAAATCTTTATCTCCGGAGTAATACAGGGATCCTCGAGGGATAAAGGGATTCACTCCCAGGAATATCGGGTACAATTGAGGGAGATACTCAAGAGAGCCTACCCCCAGGCGGAAATATGCGATCCGTTCGACGGCCACGAGAACTCGGTCGATTACGACGACGAGACCGGCAGAAGGACTTTCTACGGCCATCTCGAGCATGTCAGAAGCTCCGATCTGTTAATAGCCTATCTTCCGCATGCCTCACTGGGAACCGCCATCGAGATTTGGGAGTCTCATAAGAATAAGATTCCGGTCTGGACGATTTCACCCATGAAGACGAACTGGGTGATCAGGTTTTGTTCGGACAGGGTTTTCGAGGATATCGAAGCTTTTTCAGAGTATCTGAAAAATGAATCCATCGAGGAAATTCAATAATGCCAACATACGAATACAGATGCCGCGATTGCGGAGAGAAATTCGACGAGTTTCAGAAGATATCCGATCCGCCATTGGCCAAATGTCCGTTCTGCGGCGGGGATGTCGACAGGCTTATATCGGGCGGGTTAGGAGTGCTTTTCAAGGGCTCCGGATTCTACCTTACCGATTACAGATCCGAAAGCTATAAGAGGGCCGCCGAAAAGGACAAATCCGGCGAATTTTCATCGAAAGTGTCGCCCTCTGCCGAAAAATCGGCTGAGTCGGAAAAGGCCTCAGCCAAAGATAATAAGAGTATCCACAAGAAAGATTAAGTTTTTATAGTGTGATTCTGTTGGTCTATCATCTGCCCGGCCAACTGCCCGCATGCGCCCTTTATATCGACCCCGCGGCTTTCTCTTACGGTTACGGCGTATACCCGCGGATTGAGATATCCCTGGAATCGTAATACATCCTTTTCGCGCGGACGTTCGAAGGGGAGACCATCGACAGGATTATACCTCATCAGATTGATCTTGCAGGGGATCCCGTGAATGATCTTCACCAGCTTTTTGGCATCGGTGATAGAATCGTTGATTCCCCCCAACAGAAGATACTCGAACGAGATTCGCCTTCTGGTAAGCTCTGTATACCGCTTGGCCTGGGCCATGATTTCCGACAGCGGATTTTTCTTGGCCACCGGCATTATTCCTTGACGGGTACTCTCATCGGCCGAATGAAGAGACAGCGCCAGGCCGAGCTTGTTGGCGGCGACCACGAATTTTTTCATCCCCCTGACAATGCCGACGGTCGAAATGGTGATCTTCTTTTGCGACAGCGCCGGGCCATAATCATCATTGAGTATGCGGCAGGCTTTGAGGACATTATCGAGGTTAAGCATCGGTTCTCCCATGCCCATGAAAACGACATTGGATATCCGCCGCCTGGAAACTCTCTGGGCATGAATGAACTGATCGACTATTTCGCCGGCCTTCAGATTCCGCTTGTAACCCAGATTCCCGGTGGCGCAAAAAGCGCATTTGGCCGGACACCCTGCCTGGCTCGAGACACACAATGTTACCCTGTCGGCTTCCGGGATAAGAACAGATTCGATGTGGGGGCCGTCCGCGAGCCTGAATAGGAACTTCGTCGAACCATCGACAGACTCAAGCATTTGGACCCGCTCCAATTCGGAGATCATGGCCGCCTCGGAAAGCTTCTGGCGGAGACCCTTTGAAATATCGCTCATCGGGCTAAAATCCCGAGCCCACTCCTGATATATCCAGCGGAATATCTGTTTACCGCGGAATCGGTCCAGCCCGAGGCTTTGGACGAACGCCTCGACCTCGGTTCTGCCCATCCCCTTTAAATCGACCCTTTCCATGATCGCGAAATTTAACCGTCGCCGACACATTTTCAAAATGATTTGTCTTGACGTTAACTGTTGCTCTTCCTAAGCTTTAGTTGTTATGAGAGTTGCATTTATTCAATTTAACCCGGAGTTCGGACAAGTTAAGCAAAACATCGCCAGGGCCAGGAGCTTGATCGCCAGGGAAAAGGCGGAGCTTTATGTATTGCCGGAGCTCTGTTTTTCAGGTTATACCTTCATTTCGAAAGAGGAGGCCTTCTCTTTATCTGAGCCGGCCGATGACGGGTTCGCAATCAACGAAATGAAGAGTATATCTGCCGAACTCGAAGCCGCTATTGTGTTTGGTTTCCCGGAACGCTCGGGCGATGATCTGTTCAATTCTTGCGCATTAATCAGGCCAGATGGCTCACTTCGGATCTACAGGAAAATTCACCTTTTTATGCACGAGAAGGAATGGTTTAAACCTGGAGATAAACCCTTTGAAATACATAAACTTAATGGATGTCAAATTGGCATGATGATTTGTTTTGATTGGCGATTCCCGGAGGCCGCCAGAACGCTGGCTTTGGCTGGCGCCCATTTGCTGTGTCATCCGGCCAATCTGGTGATGCCACATTGCCAAACGGCCATGATCACCAGGTCCCTTGAAAATGGGATTTTCTCTATCACGGCAAACAGATATGGACACGAGAAAAGGGGAGCATACGAAAACATCTTTACCGGCCGAAGCCAGATAGTGGGTCCACGAGGGGAAGTGCTGGTTTCTGCATCCAGCGGTAAAGATGAGATTGGTGTTGCCGATATTAATTATAGAGAAAGCGAGGATAAGGCGATTAGTCTTCAAAATAACCTCTGGGCTGACCGTCGGCCCGAATTCTATCATAGAGAAAACTATGGCGAGAAAAGGTCATAAGATACTGGTAATCGATGATGATCCGGAAATAACCGACATCATCAAATCGTTTCTGACAAACGCGGGGTATGATGTTTTGGTCGAGAATTCGTCCGTGATCGGTATCGAAAAGGCCAAATCATTCAGGCCGGATCTGGTCCTGCTGGACATCATGATGCCTGTCATGGATGGCTACGAGGTCTGCAGCAGCATCAAGAAAGACATTTCGTTGTGCACCGTGCCGATTCTATTCTTGACCGGCAAAGAGGCGGGTGAGGATGCCGGTATGAGTTTCAAGGCGGGCGCCGATCTTTTTATCAAAAAGCCATTCTCGTGTGAACGGCTCCTGCAGATGGTGAAAATGGTGCTGATCTCGGTAGCCAAGTAATGCCTTCTCCATTCGTCTTGCCGCGGGTCCCGAAGGACTCGCGGTTTTTTATTTGACCCTTTGTGTCAATATTGCATATAATGCCGCATTATGAAATTTTGCAGACTGATGGCATTGTCGGTGCTGGCCATGACAGCCACGGTTTACGGCTCGCTGCCGCAACCTCTGGGATTCGTTTCAGATTATGTGGGATTGTTAGGCAGCCAGGAGGTTGATCGTATCACGCAGGCGGTGATGGCTATCGAGGCCAGCACGGGGGCCGAGATTGCTGTCATCATACAGGACACTCTCGGTGAATACGCCACTGTCGAAGAGACGGCGCTGGCCTACCTTTCAGAGTGGAAAATCGGGAAAAAGGGGACCGACAACGGGCTGGTCCTGTTAGTTGTGGTTGATCGATCTCGTCAACACGGGCAGTACAGATTTGAAACCGGGCGCGGGCTGGAGGGCGAATTACCCGATGGCCGCCTGGGCCAGATAGGTCGCGAGGACCTGGTGCCCTATTTCAGGCAGGGCGACTACGGCGGTGGGATTCTATCAGCGGTGGTCAGTATAGGCGAGGTTCTGGGGGCGGACATGAGCGCCTCCAGGCCCCAGAGGCGCCGGAGCAACGGTTTTCCAACTCTGGGGATAATCATCGCGGTTTTCATACTGTTCATGATATTTGGGGGCGCCGGAAGAGGGGGACGCCGGGGATTCAGCGGCGGTACGGGCGGCTCCGACCTTTTATGGCTTATGCTCCTGGGAGGCATGGGGGGACGGCGGCGCGGCGGTGGATTCGGCGGAGGCGGTTTCGGAGGGGGCGGAGGTTTCGGCGGTGGATTCGGCGGCTTTGGCGGCGGCGGAGGCGGCGCCGGCGGTGGAGCCAGCGGCAGTTGGTAAGGGAACATTTTATGGTGCGTCGCACTATAAGATATTATGAGGCTGATCAAGCGCCATAAGAATCGCAGGCTTTACGATTCCGAGCTTAAGAAGACTATAACTTTATCTGATATCAAATCATATATATTAAAAGATATCGACCTCAGGGTCGTAGATCACGTTAGCGGACGTGATATCACAATCCCGGTGCTGTCGCAAATCATCGGCACAAGCCGGGCCGATTTCAAGCGCTCGGGCGTGAAAGTGATAAACATGATCATCAGAAAGGGAGGAGTAGACATCATGGATATGTTCAAGAAGTTGGCTCTGGCCTCGATAGGCGCCGCTAATCTGACCGCCGAGAAGCTGGAAGAGATGTTCGACGAGTTAGTGAAAAAGGGCGAGATGTCCGAGGACGAAAGATCGCGGGCAATCAAGGAATTCCTGGAAAAGACGGCCGAGTCGTCCGAAAAGGCGCGCAAGTGGACCGAGGATGCTTTTAAGAATATGTCGGCGAAATTCTCATCGAAATACAACGAGCAGATCGCCCAGCTTTCCGGCAGGATTGAGCAGCTCAACGTACGCCTGAATGAACTCGAGAAGAAGATCGAGGGCAAGTCCCCATCTCAATAAGCAGCATAATAAAGGCCCCCTTCATTTTCTCGATCGAAACCCGCCAATCGACGCGCGGGCCCTGGTCGAGGTACGGCAAAAACGATTGACTCGATATCGTTGCCTCTCATATACTCACAATCGGCATTTATTGCATGAAGGGGATATCGTGGTTGAGAAGGAGTTGGCATGGCAATCAGACGCCCTGGCACAACTATCCGAAATATAAAACGTTACCGCGAGATAATAACCGTATTGATGAAATACGGATTCGGTGAGATAATTGGACGTCTGAACCTATATACCGCTTATCGGATCAGCCGCAAGATATTTCGCAGGATTCCCGCGCCCGAGACATCCTACGCAGTCAGAATCAGATTGGCGCTGGAGGAGTTGGGGCCGACATTCGTGAAGCTCGGCCAGGTGCTTTCCATGCGCCCGTTCATGATCCCCGCCGAGTTGGCGGTGGAGCTGAGCAAGCTTCAGGATGAGGTTGCCCCGGTGGCCTCCGATGTTGCTATCAGGGCGATCGAAGATAATCTCGGGCAGAGCATTCCCGAGGTCTTTATGTCGCTCGAGCCCTTGCCGGTGGCATCGGCATCTCTGTCGCAGGTCCACCACGCCGTTCTGCGCGACGGTACCGCTGTGGTGGTCAAGATTCAGCGCCCCAATATCAAAAAGATCATCGATTCCGACCTGATTATTTTGCGCGAGCTCGCCGGTCTGTTGGTGAAATATGTCCCCGAAAGCCATCAATATGACCCGATTGGAATTGTCGACGAGCTGGCCAAGGCCACCCGTAAGGAGATCAATTTCCTGCTCGAGGCCAGAAATATCGAAACTTTCAAACGCAATTTCGAGAACGACCCTCGTATATATGTTCCCGGAGTATATTGGAAATTCACCACCCGTCATATGATCGTGATGGATCGTGTCGATGGTATCAAGATTTCCGATATCGAAAAGCTGATCAATTCCGGTATCGATACGGCCGAGGTTTGCAGGGTCGGCGGTGACATGGTTTTCAAGATGGTTTTCGAGCACGGCTTCTTTCATGCCGATCCTCATCCCGGAAACCTTTTCGTTACCAGGTCCGGCCTCATCGCGCCGGTCGATTATGGCATGATGGGGGTGCTGTCGGCCACGCAACTGAACCAACTGGCCAATATCCTGGCGGCGGTGGTCTCCAACGATCCTGCGATGGTGGTCTACGCTTTCATTAAAGCCAGGGTCCTGCCCGACGATGCCAACCTGTCATCGATTGAAGCCGACTTGAATGAGATTATCACCCGATATCACAAGATTCCGTTGGCCCAGATTGACATGGGCACGGTCGCCGATGAGTTTTTCGACGTTATCCGCAGGCATCAGATAAGGATGCAATCGGAATTCATGACATTTGCCAAGGCCCTGATCACGTATGAGGAGGTGGCCCGGACGCTCGACCCAAACTACGATTTTATAAAGAGCGCCGAGCCATATGTAAGAAAACTGGCTGTCAAGAGATTCAAGCCATCCAGGATTAAGCGCGATATCCAGATAGCCCTGACCGAAATGCACGATTTGATGGTGAAACTCCCGCTGGAGGTCGATGAGTTCTTGTCGAAGATCAACAAGGGGAAAATAAAAGTCGGCCTCGAGGTGCAGGGACTGGAGAAATTAATCCTGGAGCTGGACAAATCATCGAACCGCCTGTCATTCGCGCTGATCATCGCCTCCATAATAGTTGGATCATCGCTGATCATGACCTTGGATGTGGGGCTGAAAATATACGGCTTGCCGGCCCTGGGCTTGTTGGGATATATCTTCGCCGGAATCCTGGGAATGGGGCTGGCCTTATCGATCTTACGTTCGGGGAAATTATAGGTTTATCCCGGGCGCCGCAAACTCGAATCCTCTTGACTGGTAACAGCAGTTAGGATATTTTCACCGGGGTACTGTGATTATGTCTTTTGCTAATTTAAGCGATAGAGAAAAGCTGATCTTGAAGGTCTTGATCGACCATTATATCGGCTCGGCTGAACCGGTCAGTTCCGCGATCCTGGCTCAGAAGTATGGCCTCGACCTTTCATCGGCCACCATCCGAAACACCATCAAGGACCTGGAGGGAATGGAGCTGGTCATGCAGCCGCACACCTCAGCCGGCCGGATACCGACAACGCTGGGATACCGGCTCTATGTCGATTATCTGTTGCGGCCGGAAAGGCTGAGCAAGACCGATAAGGAAAAAATCGAGAAGAATATCGCCGTGGAATACGTCGGTATCGATCAAATCCTCGAGCAGACATCGAGGGTGCTTGGCGACGTCTCCAGGCAGCTTGGTGTCGCCATTTCTCCGCGTTTCGAATCGGGTATCCTGACTCGGCTGGAGCTGGTTCCCGTGGCCGAAAGGCGGGTCCTGGTGGTTCTTGTCATGAAATCGGGGCTGGCTCGCACCGTGCTTCTCGAGGTCGAGAGCGAGCTTCAGGACCGGGGCCTTTATGAAACCGCCGCGATCCTAAACGAGCGGCTATGTGGGCTCTCGATCGGTGAAATAAAAAGCACTTTGAAAGAGAGGTTGGCGACACCGACTCTGGGCGACCCCCGCCTTATAAAGATGTTCATTGAGTCATCGGATGAGCTTCTGCGATTCTCGGATGATATCGAGGTGCATCTGGGAGGCACAAAGCATATATTGAGCCAGCCCGAGTTCAAGAATCCGGCCAGAATCCGCGACCTGATTGATTTGATCGAGGAGCGGCAGGCGGTCTATGAATTGATGTCGAGGGCCGGCATGGAGGAGGGAATCTCCGTCACCATCGGCGTAGGTGGAATGAGGGGAGGGGCCAGGAAAGGTGACGGCACAGAGGAGTTATCTCTCTTATCTTCTATTTACCAGGCGGGCCGTTTCAAGGGCACGATCGGTATCATCGGGCCGACGAGGATGCCGTATTCCAAGTTGCTCGGGATAGTCGATTATGCCGCCAAGCGGCTGTCCGAGGTATTATCAGAGTAGAGGCCTGGCTGGTTTCAGGCCGAAATCGAAAGATTCCATAATTTTCTCATGGGTGAGTGGAATGGGCAGAAACTTGCATCCCGCCGCCGAATTGGCGGCTTATAAGACGGGGTTGACAAGGGAGGTCAACCGGGTCGATCAGCAAGACAGATACCTTCGGCTGGCGGCCGAGTTCGATAATTACAAGAAGCGGACCGCGCGTCAATTCGCCGATTTGGTCAGGAGCGCCAATGAGGAGCTCATATTGGAAATTGTGGCGGTGCTGGATGATTTCGACCGCGCCCTGCAGACAATGAGTTCCGAAACGAGCGATAAGCAGTCGGCTGCGGCCGAGAGTGTTCTATCGGGCATGAGGCTCGTATACGACAAGCTGATGAACATGCTCAAAGGAAGAGGGGTCAGCCAGTTCGATTCTATCGAACAGCCTTTCGACCCCCAGTTTCATGATGCTGTCATGCAGATGCCGTCGGACAAGGAAGAGGGCACGGTCATCGGCGTCATTTCGCCGGGATATATCATGAACGAAAGGATTATCCGGCACGCCAAGGTAATTGTGGCTTCATCGAAATAGCAGATATATAGCATCATCACTTTTGCAGCTAAGGAAAGGAATTTTTAATGACCAAAGTTATTGCAGTGGTCAATCAAAAAGGGGGCGTGGGCAAAACCACCACCTGCGTGAACCTCGGGGCGGCGCTATCGCAGAAGAGGTTCAAGGTATTATTAATTGATCTCGATCCCATGGGCAGCCTTTCCGGTTGGCTTATCGACGAGCCATCCGAGAACGGCAACGGCTCCGGCGAGCTTCTGCGCGGGACTATCGGATTCATGGAGACGATAAAACACAGCGACGAACTGGGCGTCGATTTCATACCGGCCGGCAAGAGCCTGATGGATATTGTCCTGATGGAGAGCCTCGATCCATTCATCCTGGGAGAGAGGCTGGGCAGTTGGGTTGAGAGATACGATTTCGTTCTCATCGATTGCGCGCCATCGTCAAACGTATTAATAGCGAACGCCCTGCTGGCCTCGGATTCCATAATAATCCCAATACAGACCGAAACATTGCCTCTCAAGGGCGGGATCAAGTTCATTCAATGGCTCCGAGAGTTCAAGAACGAATATAATGTGAATGTCAATATACTCGGGGTATTGCCCTGCATGTTCGATTCGCGGACGAAGCTTTCTTTTGGCATACTCGATGCCATGAAGCAGAGCGAAAACCTCGGTCCGATGGTATTCAATACGGTCATACGCAAGAATATCAGATTGGCGGAGGCGCCCGGGGCCGGACGTTCGATTTTCAAATCGGCCTCAAAAAGCTTCGGGGCCAATGACTATGCCAGCATGGCGTTGGAGGTCGCGGAAAGATCCGGCATGCCGATTCCGGCGGATACCCCCGTGGAGATTGTTCCCGGAGCGGGCGCCGAGAGCGAAATCAATGTTGAAAACGTCGGTTCCGGGACGGATGACGCGGCACTGCAATCTTAGGGCGATTGCCGAAATCGGAATTCAAGCGGCCCCCAGCGCTTACCAGTATCGATAGATAATTGGAGAAGGAATATGAGAGTTGTCATAGAATACTGCGATGTCTGACATTACGATCCGCAGGCCGCCAGTTTGGCGAAGGCGATCGAAACGAAATTCAATGTCAAATCCCAGTTGATCAAGTCGGGAGGCGGGGTGTTCGAGGTTACCGTGGATGGAAAGAAGATATTCTCCAAGAAGCAGACCGGCAGATTCCCCGAGCATGAGGAAATACTGAACATCATCGGCGGAATTGACAAGAGGTAGTTTCCGGAATGGCCTTTGTCAATCGGGGCTGCGCCATGTATCATGCGATATCCCTTATCGAGAACGGCGAAATTAATTTTTGCCGCGGTTAACCTCATTTCTTGAATTTTCTCAAGCCATATCGTATTATGTGCAGCGTATCGGCCTTTCGGCGGATCATTATATAGAAAGGATGTAGATTGTTCACGTTAATGAAGCATGGTATCAGCATCTTGATATGGGTCGCAGTGGCCGCCCTTTTGATTCTGACGGGGAAAATCGTATATTTGGCATTCTGGGCCATTCTTGGAATAATCCTGCTCCTGATATGGCTGGGGCAGGTGGTCTATAAGATCGCATTCATGTTTAATCCGGCTTTTAAGCCGATAAAGATCATTGTCACATTTATCATAATAATCGCCGCCGGCCTGTTAGTTTACAAAATATTCATTCTGCCCACCTGGAACAGATGGGGATCGTCGGAGGAGGAATTGCGGGCGCATTACAAAGCCGACGATTTCTGCCCGGAGGCGGACCTTCGAATAGTGCGCACCGTCGAGATCAATGTGCCGCCGGAACAGATTTTCCGGTGGGTCAGGCAGATGCCCGAGACAGGGTCTTACAGCTGGGACCTGCTCGATTTCCGAAATAAGAAAAGTGTCGAACGGCTCATCAGCGACCTGCCCGATTTGAAGGAAGGCGACCGGTTTCTGATCGGCCAGGTCGTCGAGGTCAAGCGTAATAAGAGTATCACGTTCGATATCGGCAACGATCCCAGGTTTCCCAAGATGGGTGTCAACTGCATGTATGGCGGATATTATTTCAGGGAGATCGACGGCGACAAGACCCGGGTCAGCATGGTCATGAAGGTGGATTACCAGGGTATCTGGGGTTGGTTCTATTCGCAGGTGATTGTTGAGATCGGTGATTTCTTC
>Ga0154764_1142_pt1 | contig 62741 bp, 55 predicted proteins | sample Rifle2008BG16ft_FD_105772 | JGI IMG/M metagenome (GOLD analysis project Ga0154764, IMG submission 105772) | candidate division Zixibacteria bacterium RBG_16_53_22
GTCGCCCAGGCGATTAAGGGCCGTGTATCTGCATTCAAAGAACTGGTCGAGCGCTATCAACGCCGGACATACTTCTTCGCGCTGGGCATGGTGCATAATCCCGATGATGCCCGTGATTTATCGCAGGAGGCATTCGTGCGGGTCCTCAAGCACCTCAAGAGGTTTGACCAGAAATACCCATTCAAAATCTGGCTTTTTCATATACTGTCTAACCTGTGCAAGAATCACCTGAGACAGCGCAACACCCATGACAATGTGGTGGTGGGCGCTGCCGATGACATGGCCTCGACAATTCCGGACCATCGCAATCCCGAGGCGGCACTCGATCAGATTGAATTGAAATCGCAAGTTTGGAAAGCGATTGGGCTATTGCCGGAGAAATTCAGGGAGATAATTATCCTCAGCCATTTCCAGGAAATGACATACGATCAGATGGCACAGGTATTGGAGATCCCACGTGGCTCGGTGATGTCGCGCCTCTACTACGCCCGTCTGAAGTTGCGGGAAATCCTCGAAAAGATGGGGGTGGAATTATGACACATGAAGAGATCAAGATTCTTCTTTCGGCGCTTGTCGACAGCGAATTGTCCCCCGAGGAGAAATCGGCGGTCGGGATGCACCTTGAAGGTTGTGCAGACTGCCGCCAGGAATATTCAAAGCTCTTGAGGTTGAAGGAGGTAACATCGGATATGCAGTTTTTCGACCTGCCCGATCGTCTGCGGGCAAGCTACTGGCGGGAGATATACAATCGCCTTGAGAGGGACGCGGGCTGGATTTTCTTCTCGATCGGCGCCATCTTGCTTTTGGCATTCGGCGCCTGGGAACTTCTCAATAATTTCTTCCTGAATCCTCAACCATCGCTGATTCTCAAAGCCGGGGTCGGCGCGTTTATCCTGGGCTTGATAATCCTGTTGGTCTCGGTCGGCCGGGAAAGGCTCTTTACCCGCGCCCACGATCGCTATGAGGAGGTCGAAATATGATAATGACATCCACCGACGAGATAAAGGGCAAACGCATTATCGAAGTCCTGGGCCTGGTCAAAGGAAATACAGTCAGGGCCAGGCATATCGGCCAGGATATACTGGCCACGCTCAAAAATATAATCGGCGGCGAGGTGCATAACTATACCAAGCTGATCGCGGAATCGCGCGAACAGGCGATCGATCGCATGATTGCCGAGGCCGAGGCCAGGGGCGCCAATGCCATAGTGGGCGTTCGCCTTATCACCGCCTCCCTGATGCAGGGCGCGGCCGAAATCCTGGCATTCGGCACGGCCGTGCGCATAGAGGATGAGAAATAGGCGGAACTCATGATGATCGGGATTCTGACGAGCCCGGAATACTAATTCCCTTCGGCTACTCTGAAGGCTACAATAAATAACGCACAATGCACATTCCTTTTATGGGAGTCCTTTATCCTAACAATATGATTGATATTAGACTATACGAACCCGTTTAACGCTTAATTTAATAACTTGTAAGATAGGAAAAAGCCCGGCAAAGGAGCAGTAGAGTCCCAGGCAACGGAAGACCCGATCGGCGGCCAACAAATCTCTACGCTGATCGGAAAAAAAGCGGCAGGTCCCTGGACCTGCCGCTTGTAATGAGATAACGAATGACCTAATACATACCGTAATAAACCAGCGGGCGGACCATCAAAGCGTCCCATGACGCGTCGCCGTCAGAATCGGTTTCGATGGTGATGGTCTGGAGTTTCCTATTGGAGCCGCGCGGGATAATGACCTGTTTTCTGATCAGGCCGTTCTCGGCATGGTCGACACGTTTCCAATCCATCAGGTCCGTGATATCGGATGCTGTCTCCCCCAATAAACGAAGTTGGATGCCGCCAGGCGAATATTCATCCGGGAAGCGCGGCAGGCCATATTCCAAGACTATCGAATCGATTTCGGCATCGGCGGGTAGACCCAATGGGATTTTGATAGTGATTGATCGGCTGCCATCGACAACTGTCTCCGGCCCGTGGATGTAAATCCAAATCCTTCCGTTGTATTCCAGCTTGCGGGCGGCTGTCTCCCAATATTTGTGATATGGCCCGGCGAAATACCCCTCGAACAATCGTCCGCCCCTGAATTTCAGTTTGCTGTCCTTACTGGTTGAAAGCTCCCAGACCAGGCCATCCGATGATTCCACACGATATCTCCTGATGAAATCGGAGGTTCCCAGGTGAAGGACGTTGGCGCCCGATTTCAGCGCCGGATCGGTTATCGGCGCCGGCTCTTTCGGCTTTGGAGGCGGAGCCTCGACTTTGGGGGTAGTATCGGGCGGCGGCTCGGGAGGCGGCGGTGGCGGCGGTGGCGGTGGCGGCGGCTCCAGGAAAATCACCATGTCATAAGTGACAGTTTCGCCGGGGCGAATTGGGCCGAGCTGTTTGACTGTCGAATCGGTGTCGTATTTGGCCAGGAGGGAATATTCTCCGGGAGGGACTTCGTCGAATATGAAGAAGCCGGCGCTATCGGTCAAGGTCGATTGCTGCTGCGGGACTGTGTATACCGCAGCTCCAGCCAACGCCCTGCCGTCGGTATCGGTGACCCGCCCTTTAATCGTAGCCGGTTTTTTGGCGCATGCGGCTATTAGCGTCATTAGGACCATTAGGATAGTCGCTGCTTTGATGAATCTCATCTTCCTCCTCCCTGATACGGCAGCCGGATTCCGGCATTTACCTGCAATATGCCGTCAGCCATCGTACTAATTGGACTCCGCCATTATAGTATCATCGGATGATCTTCTCAAGCGGTTTAATACGATCTTTTATGATAAAAATCGACCCCCAACTATTGTCCGGGCGGCAATTGCCGCAGATATGAGAGCGCATTCCGAGCCTGCTGATTGGCCGGGTTTATCCTGAGACAAGCCTCGAGCGCGCTCCCGGCTTTTTCCTTTTCGTTCATTTGGAGATAGGCGATTCCAAGGTCGAAAAATATCTCCTCGTTGAACGGAAATATGATTTTGGCACGCTCAAGAATGCCAACGCCAACCGCAACTCTTCCATTCCTGGCATGGACCATGAAATGATTGATGAACGGCTGGTATCGCGTTGAATCTGCAGCCTCGGCTCTTTGGAACAGGCCGATGGCCTCATCCCAGCGCCGGCGACGCATCGCTATCGTGCCGAGGTCGTTATAGGCCAGCCCCAGCGACGAGTCAGCCGCTATGGCCTGATTAAGATGAAGCCGGGCCTTGACTATTTCCATCGGCAGGGGATCCAGCAAAGGGGGATCGTCCTGGCCTCTGACGCTTTCCTTGTAAAGGGTAAGATATGCCGAGCCAAGGTAATACTGCCCGTCGGCCTTTACCCGCTCCTGGGTCAGGTCTAAGATATAGTGATTGCTTTCCACCAGGAGGAGCGCGAGCGCGGCAAGGCAAACCGCCGTAATTTGATAGTTCCGGCTCTTAATCAGCCGGATGACCTGCGCGACACCGAAAACCGCAAACATGATCAGTATCGGTATCAGGGGCTGACGGAAGCGGGCGCAGACGAAAAACAGCAGGAAGGAAATCGTATAGGCAGTCAGCGAAAGATAAATTACCAGGAATGTTCGCCATTGAGAAAGCGAGAAGGCCAGCCCGATAATCGCCAGCGGAGCCAGAACTCCATAGGGAAAGAAAACCGGATAATCGAATAAAATCGGCGCCAGGATGGGGGCAAATGAGCGAATTATGTATTCGTGCTGGTTGGGGATTTCAAAACCATTAAGAAAAAGGCGTGCTTTGAGAAATGTCATCTTAGCGAAATGGCCGGGATTCTCTATAATCTCCTTAAGCGCCTTCCCATACCAGTAATCGGAAACCTCGGAGCGCAAAAGCTTGCGGCCGGAATCGTACTCGGCTATCGAAATCATCTCCTTGTAGCCACCCTGCCAGCTGGGATCGATTCCCGGCACCGTCGCCGACCAACCACTGGCATGGATATTATTGCCTATATAGAAATTGAATCCCCCCTGCCAGGCGATTGGAACGAACTCGTTTGAAACCAGGTAGTTCCTGATTGTCACCGGCATTATTATTAATGCCGCCGCTGCGACGAACAGCAGATACCTGGTAATCGCATTACGGAGGCCGATTTGAGGTTTGACAATCAGCCATACCCAAACCAATAGAAAAGGAACAAGAAGCAGAAAATTGGGCCTGGCAACGGCTCCGAGCCCGAGCAACCCCCCAGTTAGGATAAAATTAAGGGCGTTGGGTTTTTCCTGGCATCGATAAAGCTGATAGACCACCAGTAGAAATGTCAAAACCTCGACAAAGGTGATCAATAGCGTATTGTCGTAGTAAATGAATGTCGGGTAGAAAACTGCAATTGCGCCGGAAATATAGGCGATCTTCCTATTGAATAACTTCAGCCCCAAATGCATCAGGAGAACCGGAACAAGCGAGGCTATCAATATTTGAATGAAGCGGCACCAGAAAAGGGATCCGCCCGTGAGCTTGTAGGTTAAAGCCAGGAAATAGGGATAGAGCGGCGCCCGGAAGAACGGCTCGCGCGGCAAACCCTCAGGGGAATCGATTTGCCTGGCCAGCTCCACATGATATTGCTCATCCATTATGGGGTAATCGAATGTCGGCATGCTCCTGATCTCGAGCAGGAAAATTAGTCGGATGGCAAGGGCAGCCGCATAAAAGATTAGAGAGGCGATAAGCAGGTCACGGCCGGCAGGGCGAATCGGAACCTTCGTGATTTTCTTGGAGCCTTTCTTGCTCACGGCTCAAATATAGCCATATAAATCGGGCAGTCAAATGACATTCGCGCATATTGGTCGGGATTCGCCTGGTCATTCCGGCCAACTGCCGATAACGCATTCCCTGGGAATTGCCGATTTTAGCTCATCGAGCAGGCGCCTGTAATGGGAACCTCTCCAGTAGAGCCTTCGGCATGATGGGCATTCGCTGATCAATTCCTGGGTCTTGAGAATGAACGGAAAGGCCCTGTCGACGACCTCCTCTTTCTTGACTGGATGGCAAATATCATTGCACCGCGAACAGCGCGAAAAAAAGTCCTCCGGCCTTACCTGAATTCCGAGAGAACCAATCACCATGGCAATCTGAGCCGGGGGATCGTCCACGGTCAGATGCATCACCCCAAATGGATGTTTTTTGTCGAGGATATGGCTATCGCGAGTAAGCAGGAAACGACCCTCTGAGGCAGCGGCCGCAAGGAGGTCGCTATCGGAAATCGGTTCCTTGAACGAGGTGTCGAAACCCATTATGCGCAGATACCTGGCAAGTTTTCCGAGGTTGTCGTCGCAAATGAATTTCACGACCTTAATTTAGGTTGTCAACTGGATGCTTTCAAGCGTATAGTGGTAAAGTCAGGGACCAATTTTTACTTGACTCCCGAGCATGAGCGGATATTTTATGCTTTTGCCCGAAAGGACCGGGGGTGTAGCTCAGTGGTAGAGCATCTGCCTTTTAAGCAGGTGGTCGATGGTTCGATCCCATCCACCCTCAATAAATTGAATGCAATGCGCCTTTAGCTCAGCTGGTAGAGCAACTGACTCTTAATCAGTGGGTCGCAGGTTCGATCCCTGCAAGGCGCATTTTTTAGTTTAGTGCCCTGCGACATCCCGATTCGCAGGCCGAGGAATTCACTTCTATGTGAATAGGATTCTCGTGGAATTGATTTTGAAAGGGAGGTAGCATGGATAAGGAAAAGGAAATTCTGGCCGCGGCGTTAAGGCAGGCCATGCAGGCCGAATGGGACGGCCATAATTACTACAGGATGGTCGCCGAGAAGACGTCCGACCCCGGCGGACGGGAAACGTTCAACATGCTGGCAAGCGAGGAATTGCTGCATTTTGAATTTCTGAAGGCGCAATATAAGGCTGTTATGGAATCCGGCACGCCGAACGAAGGTTTGGTCCTGGAGGAAAAGAGGTCGCCAAATGACGCCGGGCCTATTTTTTCAGCCGATTTCAAAAAGAGGCTGGCCGGGGCTCATTTTGAAATGAGCGCCTTATCGATTGCCGCTCAGCTTGAACTGTCCGCCATACACTTTTACAAGGGCGAATCGGAGAAATCATCGATACCAGCGGTAAAGAAGTTTTTCCAGGAACTGGCCAATTGGGAGTCCATCCACTACAGGTCATTGCTCCAGCAGCAGAAGTCCCTCCAGGAGGACTACTGGAATGCAAATAGGTTTTATCCCTTTTGACAATCGTGTCTTCCCGGCGAAATAAAGCGCCGATGTCGATCTCTGACATCGGCGCCTTACTCAGGCTTAGAGTCAGAGCCTATCGCCAGGCGCCAATGATCAAGCCCGAGACGATCAGTCCCACCACATGATATAAGGCATTAATGACCAACAGGCTCTTGGAGCGTCTCTCGAACAGGTTATTGATAACAAATGGGGCTATCACGAAACTTATACCGGCCAGCAGGCCAATCACGAAGCCATCGCCGATTGAATTCCCGCCGGTCCAAACCAGGAATCTGGCAATCCCATAGGCGGCTATGAAGCTCCAGATAAAAGACCAGACGAAGGCCATATATGAAAAGCCTTCCTTAAGTTGCTCCTGAGTCTTGCCAATGCCCTTCATCCAGATTTTGCCGAAGACAGCCGGCGAAAACCAGAGCGCCCCGATTACCCAATAAACCACGGCGCTTACAACGACTGCGAGATAATTAATACTGCCGGATTGCATAGCCAAACCTCCATTTAAAGGATTCGATCATTTTCACATAGCCACCGGATCTTATCCGGACAATAGGAGAAAATTCGGGCATTTGCCCATCGGAACTTTGGGAATTTTCACCTGCTCTTCCTCATGAAATCGAGAAAGGAAGACCTGAGAGTCTCACTCATCAGGCTTTTCTTTACGGGCGGCATTTTGAGGAAAGCCCCAATGAAGCCGCGCATGAATTTATGTCCGATTCGTTCGGGCTCGGTAAACAGCAGATTCTGAAGATTGCCCCGTTCCAGCGATTGCAGGATGACCCTCTCGAATGTATCCTCCGGATGCAACACAGCCTGCTTCCGCCTGGACAGCTTCAAAGCTCCGGTCCGACATTTCAAAGCGCACACGCCGCATCCCAGGCATATTAATTCGTCAATTACGGGACTTCCGACTGGTACGGCTTTCATGGCGCCCACCGGGCAGGCCTCGGCGCAATCGCCGCATTCGGTGCAAAGATCTATTTCCCGCCCGACCATGAAGCTCGATGTCACCACCGAGTGGGGGTAACCGAACCGACTAATCCCCAGCAGGACATTGCAGCAGCAGCCGCAGCAATGGCAGAGGAATGAAACGTCCTTTTTCACATTATCGGCGCAGATGACGAGGCCGAGCTCTTTGGAGCGGGCGACGAGTTCGAGTATCTCGCTTCTCGAGGCGCGCCATGCGAACCCATGGGAGATCATATACTCGGCCGAGGCGTTTATGCTGGTGCAAGTTTCGAGCGGGGTCGAGCATTCCTTGTGGCCGGCATGATATTTCTCGTGTCGACATGAACACAAACCTATGGCAAATGAATTGCCCTGTTCGATTATGCTTGAGGCTTTCTCGTAATCGAGGATTTCCACGTGGTCGCGGTCCTCGATAGCCTGCTCATAAGGCAGGGCCCTCAAAGGAGACAACTTTTTCCCGGCGCCGAAATTGGCCCGGTAGAAGACGTCATTTTCGCCCATGTAAGAATAGAAGAGCCGCGCCCACTCTTTGGTATTGAGGTTTTCCCCGACTCTCATCATTGTGAATTCGAAAATTCCGATCACCAACGGCGAGAGCATGTATAGAAACTTATCGTTAATCCAAAAATCCATTACCAGCCCCTTGACGCAAAGACCGTCGAGGATCTTCCGCAGCCTGTCGCTTTCAACGCCGGTAACTCTCGAGACCTGTGCCAGCGAGGCCAGCCCGTATGGCATCCTAACCGCCACCTCCGCCTCCTCCGGCGTGTAGAGTTCCTTGAGGATAGCGTAAAGCGATTCATTCCAGGGGGCTTTTGCGACGAGGCCATCGATCTTGCGCCCCAACTTGCGATAAAGGTCTTTGCCGACCATATGGCCCATAGCCGTATCCTTTGCTGATAGATGCAGATCGCTAATCTGTCTTTTGCTTTAGAAAAAACCTGAACGACTCGCGCCGTAAAGACTATGGGATAATTGGCCGCGGTGTCAAGGATTATTAAGGGAAAAAATGGCCGGCCAGGGTACGCTCAAACAGAGCGCTGTTTTCAGGCGGCTTGGGGCGCGGCATCTGAGGGGAATTGTCCGGCCCCAAACGCAAACGCCCGCGAATCATTCGATCCGCGGGCGCCGCTTCAGTAGGTGAATATTCCCCTCTTTATATTTTGCCTACCAGCCCCAAACCTGGCTTAAGGGTTTCCTTTCCAGGGGTCCAGCTCGCCGGGCAAACCAAACCCTCGTTTTCGCGCACGAAGCGAGCCGCCTGAAGTTTCCGCAAGATCTCGCCGGCATTGCGGCCGATGCTGTTATCATGAATGTCCATGGCCTTCAATACGCCGTCGGGATCGATGATGAAGCTGCCGCGAAGCGACAGCCCCTCGTTTTCGATATAGGTGCCGAAAGCCTTGCAAATCTTGCCGGTTGGATCGGCGGCCATCGGATACTTGATGACGCCGATCGATTTTGCCGAATCGCGCCAGGCTTTATGCGAGTAAACGGTGTCGGTGCTGACGCTGATAATCTCGGCGCCCTCGGCGCGGAATTTCTCGTAAAGCATGGCAGCCTCAGTCAATTCGGTCGGGCAGATAAATGTGAAGTCGGCCGGATAGAAAAGCAGAATCAGCCATTGTCCTCGAAAAGCGGCAAATTTCATTTGCCTGATGTCATCGTTGTGGTAAGCCTCGAATTCAATATCCGGGATCGTTTGTCCGATACCGATCATGTCGCTCCTTCCTCTTCAATTCTCACAACATTCCAATTCCATTTGGCGCCCCCCGGCAATTGATTTCGCACCCTTAAACTGCCAAGCCTTAAATAAGGTTTCAAGACATGGTAGATATTTGTAATTATTTAAATGGACAATACTTATATGGCTTTGTTAAAGTGAAATATTAAGCAGAGCGGGTTATGCCGAGACTGTTTCCGGAAGCCCCACGGGGTCGGGGATTTTTTCCTGGGCGGCCGGAAGATAAACGACAAACCTGGTCGGCCAGTCCGGCGCTGAATCTATATCGATCCGCCCCCCGAGACAGTCCACGATGCGAGCGACAATCGGCAATCCCAGGCCGGTACCATCGGCTTTGGTCGAAAAGAATGGCTCGAATATCTTCTCCCGAAGATTTTCGGGGATGCCCGGCCCGTTGTCGGCGACTATCAGACGCACCATCCCGGCCTCGCCCGGATCGCGGCATTCATCGGCGGAGATTTTGATAATGCCGACAGACTCATCCACGGCCTGGGAGGCGTTGAGCAGCAGGTTCCACAGGATCTGTTTAATTTGATCGTCGCCACCCGACACGAAAATGCGCGACTTGCGCATGTATCGCAGGATATGAATCGACTGACTGATCTGGCCGTGGCTCGAGGCCAGGGCGATTACCTCCGATATGACGGATACCAAATCACATCGGCCACTCGAAACTCTCGTGACTCGAGCGAAATTGAGGAAGTCGGTGAGGATAGTGTTGAGGCGCGCCGATTCCTTGACGATGAGATCGAGCAAGCGAAGATCATCGCCCTGAAGCCGGAGGTCGTCTTTGAGCACTTCCACCGAACCCGATATCGAAGCCAGAGGGTTGCGAATCTCATGGGCGATGCCTGCCGCCAGACGGCCGATGGCAGCCAGCCTGTCGGAGGCTCTCAAGCGGGCCTCGAGTTTCTTGGCTTCAGTCAAATCCTGGAATATTGCGATAATACCGCGCGGCCTGCCATCGTCGGAAAGGACAGACAAAGATATTCCCAGGGGCAGTTCGCCTTTTTCGGGATGATTGATATTTATCTCCGACCGCAGCTCGGAGCGGCGGCTGGAAAGCGCGCTCTCTATTCGCTCGATAAAATTCTGTAATCCGGAGTGGAAAAGTTGATGGATGGTCCGGTCTTGGGCCAGGCGATGATCGACCCCCAGAATTTCTCCGGCGGCCCTGTTGAAATAGACTATCCTGCCGTTAGAGTCGATGGTCATCAGGCCGGAATGCATTTGCTCGAGAATTTCATTAGTCTCAAAGCGGATTTTCTTTAATTCACGCGAGGCCCAGAAGAGGTTTTCCGCCAGGTATCCGGATATGAAGGCGCAAAAGTAAAAGAGGCATAGATGCAGGAAAACGGTATAAAAGGCCTCGTCGGACGATATGCCCATTCCGGCCAACCTGGTAGGCTCGATCAGCCCCTCGTAAAGCGCGGAGAGGTCGAGAAAAATCGGCAGCGAATAGAGCAGCCCGGCCATCGTGGCGACCACGATTGAACCGATCAGCCGAAACATGAGGCTGGCCGTCACGATAGTAATGATAAAGAAGATGACGAATGGCGAGAAATTGCCTCCGACATGGTTGACGAGTAACCCCTCGATAATCAGCTCCCCCGAGATAAGCACTATCAGCGCCGACCTGATGATGCTCTCGGACAACCTGCGGAAAAGAAGCAGGCAGACCAATAGAATCAATGAAAAAAGCCCATAGAGAAAGAGAATGGCGTCATTGAAAGTGGTGGGACGGAGGAAAACGATGCCCGAGCCGATCAAGAGGGCCGGAATCGCAAGACGCAACGCCACGAACCAGCGACGCCTGCTAAGTGGAATGACCTGAAACTCTCTGACGTTTGACATAATAAAAGGGCCTCTTTCCCAGGGGAGATTCCCGCGGAAAGAGGCCCATGAGAATCAGCCCCTTAATTTATCTTGCCGATAATGTCGAACATCGGCAGGTACATGGCGATCAGAATTCCACCTATCATGATACCCATGAACACAATGATAACCGGCTCGATAATCGAGGTCAAAGCGGCCACGGCGGCATCGACCTCCTCGTCATAGAAGTCGGCGATCTTGGAAAGCATCTCGTCCAAGCCACCGGTCTTTTCGCCGACCGAGATCATTTGAGTCACCATCGGAGGGAAAACCCCTGAGTCCTTGAGTGGGGCCGTGATGGTCTCGCCCTCGGCGATTGAGAGCATGGCTCTCCTTATGGCATTCTGCAGAACCATGTTGCCGGAGGTTCTGGCGGTGATGTTCAAGGCATCGAGAATCGAGACACCGGATGAGAGCAGGGTCGAAAGCGTTCTTGTAAAGCGTGAGATTGAGCTTTTCCGGATCAGGTCGCCAAGAAGCGGCAGGCGCAGCTTGAGCTTATCGACCGAGAGCCTGCCGGACGGCCGCCTGACATAGAGCTTGTAGCAAATTGCCAGGCCGATCGCCCCAATTATCATGAGCAGGGTGTTGCTTTGCAGGAATTTCGAGATGTTAAGGACTATTTGAGTGGGCGCCGGGAGCTCCGCTCCCAAACCGGAAAACATCTTGGCGAAAACCGGCACGATGAATCGCAACATGGCGAATGTGACACCGATGGCCACAATCATGACTACAGCCGGGTAGACCATGGCGCCTTTCACCTTGCGTATCAATCGGTCGGCCTTTTCACGGTAAGAGGCCAGACGGATGAGGATTGTGTCGAGCGCGCCGCCCACCTCGCCGGCCTCGACCATATTGACATAAAGCTCGTCGAACGTCTTTTTGTGCCGGCCCAGAGCCTCCGACAAAGTAGAACCCGACTGAACCGATTCCTTAACCTCGGTGATGACTTTGCGAAATTCAGGACTCTCCGTCTGGGATGCCAGAATTTCGAGACACTGCACCATCGGCAATCCAGCCGAGATCATGGTGGCGAACTGCCGCGTGAATCGCGAGATATCGATTTTTTTGATGCCGCTGCCAAACCTGATGTTTATCTGCGAGGGCTTTTTAGAGACGCTTGTGACGAGGATCTTATTGGCCCGCAAATAGCGCTCCAATTCGGAGCGGTTCTTGGCCTTGAGCTCCCCATTAACCGCCTTGCCCCCCAGGGTTTTACCCTTGTAATCGTAGACGGGCATATTGCTTACCTCTCAATCTTTTCGATAAGACTCTTGTTTGTGCCGTCGGCGCGCGCGCTGGCCTGCCTGATCATCTCCTCAAACTCCGCCGCGTTGGACGATCTGCCAACCGCGTCGTTATATGATATCTTTCGCTTCTGGAATATCTCCGCAAGCGACTGATTCATCGTCTTCATGCCGTACTTGGCGCCGGCCTGGATCAGCGAATAAATCTGATGAATTTTGTCGTCGCGAATGACGGCCCGGACCGCCGGCGTCACGATTAGTATTTCCATGGCCAATACCCGGCCGCCGCCTATCCTCGGTATTAATTGCTGAGTCACGATTCCCTGCAGCACAAATGAGAGCTGGATCCGCACCTGCTCCTGCTGGTTGGTGGGGAACACGTCGACAATTCGGTTGATGGCCTCGGCGGTGGAATTGGTGTGAAGAGTCGCGAAAGCCAGGTGGCCGGTCTCGGAAATCGTCAGGGCGGCTTCCATGGTCTCGAGGTCTCGCATCTCGCCTATGAGTACAACGTCGGGGTCTTGCCGCAGGGCATACTTCAGGGAGTTTGCGAAACTCTTGGTGTCGGAATGAACCTCCCTCTGATTGACTATTGAATTCTTATGCCTGTGCAGATATTCGATCGGATCCTCAACCGTGATTATATGATAATTGCGCTCGTCGTTGATTTTATCGATCAGGGCTGCGAGCGTGGTCGATTTACCCGAGCCGGTCGGCCCGGTGACAAGAACCAGCCCTCGTGGAAGCTCCGCCAGCTTGGTCACGACCTCGGGGACACCGAGCTCCTCGAACGACATCACTTTGAACGGGATCTGCCTTATGGCCGTGGCCACGTTGCCTCTCTGCATGAACACATTACAGCGGAACCGCGAGAGCTGCTCGATGCCAAACGACAGGTCGAGTTCGGAGTTTTCCTCGAACTTCTGGCGCTGCCTCTCATTCATGATCGAATAAGACAATTTCTTGGTGATATCCGGTGTCAAAATGTCAAATTCGGTCTTCACCAATTTGCCGTCGATTCTCAAAATAGGCGGCGCGCCTACGGTCAAATGCAGATCGGAGGCATGGCGTTTGACCATTAATTCAAGCAATTCTCTTAGCGTTACCATATTTATAAACCCTCTTATTTATTTATCGACAAATAATTTTCGGACTGAAGCGTCACAATGCCGTCTCGGCTACCACTTCTTCGATGGTAGAGATACCGAGGCGCAGCTTTTCAAGGCCGGCATGTCTGAGGCTCAGCATACCCTCCTTTATGGCATGAGCTCTGATTTCCGCCGACGAAACGCCCTGGACAATCAACTTCTCGATCGAGGCCGTTATTGGCATGACCTCAAAAAGTCCGGTCCGTCCCGAATAGCCGGTATTATTGCATTGGTTGCATCCCTTGCCCTCGTACAGCTTGAGGCTCTTGGCCTGTTCGGGGTCGAGCTCCAGGAGTTCTATAATCTGCGGCGTGACAGGAATTTCCTGCTTGCAGAAATTGCATATCTTGCGGACCATTCTCTGGGCCATGATGAGCTTGGTAGATGCCGCCACCAAGTAGCTTGGCACGCCCATATCCACCAGCCTGTTTATAGTCGACGGCGCGTCGTTAGTATGCAGAGTCGAAAACACCAAATGCCCGGTGAGCGCTGCCTTGATGGCGATATCGGCCGTCTCGGCATCGCGTACCTCGCCGACCATGATAATGTCCGGGTCCTGGCGAAGGAACGAGCGCAGGGCGGCGGCAAAGGTCAGGCCAATGTCGGTTCTGACCAACACCTGGTTGATGCCATCGAAATTGAATTCCACCGGGTCTTCGGCGGTCATGATATTGACATCGACCGTATTGAGCGTTTTAAGCGCCGAATACAGGGTCGTGGTCTTGCCCGAACCGGTGGGGCCGGTAACGAGGATCATCCCGTACGGCAGGCTTATCGCTTTCGCGAAGTTCTTCAGGGCCAGTTCCGGGAAACCAAGCCTGGTGAGATCGATCATCAGGGATTTGGGGTCCAGGATTCGCATCACGATTTTTTCGCCGAATATTGTCGGCAGAACAGAAACGCGGAGGTCGATCGTGCGCTCGCCGAGCTTGACCTTGATCCTGCCATCCTGGGGCAGACGGCGTTCCGAGATGTCGAGATCGGCCATGATCTTAATACGCGATATCATAGCCGCTCGATATTTGAATGGGATGGGGGCCATCTCCTGCAAGGCGCCGTCGATACGGTAGCGTACGCGCACGCGCTTTTCATAGCTTTCGAAGTGGATATCGGACGCGCCCTTTCGGATGGCGTCCGCTATGATACCGTCAACCAGCTTAACGAGCGGCTTGTCCTGGACCTGTGACTGCAGGTCCTGCTCCGACGGTTGGTCCTCCGGCGCTTCCTCGATAACCTCGAGGTCGCTGGCCATGCCCTTGATAATTTCGTTTATGCCGCCGGAATCATCATAATAAGATTCTATCGCATTCTGGATGGTGGTTTCCGGCGAGATGACCGGCTGAATATTGCATCCAGTGATAAATTTAATGGCGTCCAAGACATATATATTATTCGGATCGGAGATGGCAACGATGAGCGTTTTGCCCAGCTTGGAGACCGCGATGACATTGAACTTGCGGGCAATGTCCTGCGGGATTAGCTTGACGATGTCGGGGTTGAGCTCTATATCGGTCAGCCTGATGGCGCCGATATTCAGCTGCTTGCCGATAAATTCCGAAATGATATTTTCATCGGTCACGGCGCCGATTTTTACGAGGATCTCGCCCAGCTTTCCCCCGCCCGTTTTCTGCAGTTCGAGGGCTTTTAGAAGCTGCTCGTCGGTGATCTTACCCGCTTTTACGAGAATCTTGCCTAACTCAATCGCCATTATATTGCCTGATGACGGACTGCTCGAATTTCAATTGCAACTAAAACTTGTCCTGGAAAATGTCATCGAGCTTGGCCTCGGCGGTATCGGAAAATTCCTTGCCCAGCTCGAGGCTTTCGCTTTTTGACGTATGTCCGCTTTCGAGTATGCCCTTGAGCGACTCGCCAATCTCCTTGGAATAAAGCCTGATCATGCCGATTGTGGTCCTGTCATCGAAAATAATGACCAGGATGGTCCGGTCGTTTATCAGCGAAATGTGGATATGGTCCTTCTTCCCCTGGTGAAAGAGAACCGAGAATTCCGGCTCGCCGACAAGGCGCGCGATTTCCTTGGTGGAAGCGAAACTCCCCGCCAGGAGCGCGGCCAGAGCGGTTGTATCGAGAGTGTGGGTAAAACCCTGGCGCGTGACCAGATGCCCATCCTTATCAACCAGCAAGGCGCACTTGGCCTCGGCTTCCTTGATTATGCGCATCAAGGCCTGGTCTATCTGCTGAATTTGATCCTCGTAAAGGACCTGTTGTTCGCGTGACAACTTAAACCTCCTTTATGGAACGGCCTCTATTTTGACTCCTTGAGCAATCCAAAAAATGTGAACTTACGTCGCTTGCCCTTGACCTTTCGGCTCTCAGCCATCTGGGGACGACCCAGCGCCATGGGAACTCGCAAGTCTATCTCAGGCACCAGAACCGTATCCTCCCCCTTGGCATTGCCATAGTCCTCGTCGAGCACATACTGCGATTTTTTGCGGGCCGGCTTCTTCTCCTCGGTCTCGCTGTAATCGTGAGTCAGGGGAAGGCTTTCGTATTCGGCGGCCACCTTCGAATCAGTTTCATTCAACCCATTTTTCAAGACGGTTCTCTCGGTGGTCTCTTCCAGATCATCCTTCTCTTCCTGGATCTCGTAGTAGGGCTTCGGCTCGTCGGCTCGATCGGATACGACGACGTTGGTGGGCGTATCGGCATCGGCCATAATGGCCGGCTCGATAGTCCTAGTCCCGATCTTGTCTCGGGTGCGCAATACCTCGAGCGGAACCTCAACCGCCTCCGAAATGCCGTTGCGATGATTGGCCGGGGTTTTGTCGAAATTCCGCGAGGGTTCCGGTATCGGCGCCAGCGGCCTCTCGATTCTCGCAGACGCTGCCGGCGGCCCGCCGACCGGCACCGCTATCGGCTGTGCCTTCAAAGCCCGGACTGGTTCCGTCTTCTTGGCTTTGACCTGGTCGAGGACCATCTTGCTGATTGCCTTTAGTGTCTTAAAGACACCCTCGCCTGTTACCGCCACCGCCTCGAAATATGGAACTCCCTTTAGGTTGAGTGTCCGCTCCAGCTCCTCGATCGAGCCTATATTCGGCAGGTCGCGTTTGTTATACTGTATAACCAGGGGTATTTGGTTAATGTCGTAGCCATACTCCTCGAGGTTGTCCCGCAAATTTTGAAGCGATTCCAGATTCTCCTCCATCTTGGCGGTCTGGCTATCGGCCACAAAGACCAACCCATCGACCCCGCGCAGCACGAGCTTGCGGGTGGCATTGTAATAGACCTGGCCGGGCACGGTGTATAGCTGGAATTTCGTGGCGAATCCCTGTATGGTTCCGACATTGACTGGCAGAAAATCGAAGTAGAGGGTCCTGTCGGCATCGGTGGCCAGGCTTATCAACTCTCCCCTGGTCTCGCTGGGCACTTTCTTGAAAACATACTGGAGATTAGTCGTTTTCCCCGAAAGGCCCGGGCCGTAGTAGACGATCTTGGAGATAATTTCCTTGAACGCGTAATTTATCGATACCATATAATATCAACCCTTCTCTACTGTCCCTTTATCTGAGATATTGCGTTCTTGATCTCAAGCCTTACCAAACCGACGTTGACATTCGGCTCGGTGACGACCGCCAGTATCCCCACGCCGGCGTCGCTTAAGAAAATCTTCCCGGCATCGGCCTCTATCGTGACGCGATCAGGGGTTTGCTGTTTTAGCCTTTCGAGAGCGCGGCCGACATTCGACATGATCGAAGCCGCCATGGCGCCGACAGTTTCATCTTCCAGCCGCGCATCCAGATCGGCCGCTATGATAATGCCATCATTGCCGACCAGCATCGAGCCCTTGACTCCCGAGGTCCTGTTGAGTTCGCTTAGGACGTTATACATATATAGCCTCCCGGCTTCTTGCATTTTTCTTCGAATTATCGATCGCTGATGAAACAGAGTATTTCTCTTTTACATAGGAAGATATCAGCTCGAGCGAACGAGTTATCCTGATGTGAAGGAGATCGTCCGCCTGGCGATCCGCAACCACCAGCAGCATGACAGGAGGCGAAACGGCTATCGTCAGCCAATCATGCGAGGTTTTTATCACCAGATACTCGATTCCCGGCTCGAAAAGCCTGTGAAAAGGAACCCCCACTGCGTTGATGATTTCCATGGCATAGGCGGCGTACTTCTCGAGCTCGAAATTTTTCGCGCCGCGACCGGTCAGGACCAGACCCTCGTGATCGGCTATGACAACGCCCCTGACACCCGAATATTCAGCCAGATAGGCAACGGCGTTTTGAAATTTATCGACGCTCTTTGGTTTTTTGGCTCGACCCATAATCTATCCAACAGCTACAATTCTATGTTCCCGAACAATTCATCCACCTTTAACTTCAGCGCTCCCATGCTGACATCATCACGGGAATAGACGACCAGGAAATATTTGCGCTTCTTGATAATCCAGATCTTCGCGGCCGCGGTTTCGATCAAGACCTCGAAGGCGGCCCCCAATCCCACCCTCGACATGCTTTGAACGACGTTATCGTATATGCCTTTGGACAACGCCCCAAACTCCTCCTTGGAATAACTGCTGTCGATCCTGGCCTCCAAAATCAAACCCTCGTTACCGACTGCCAGCACGCCCAACACCCGCGGCGTAATTTTCAGGAGGCCTATCGCCTGAGGAAGAGAAATGCCCTTCTTTTCGACGGCATGTTCCTGCGGGCTATGATCGAAAGCCGGTTCGCCGACGTTCCGAGTCTTGGGTTCGAGGCGAACCGAAGTTGTCTCTTCCTTTTCTATCATTTCCAGCAGCCGCTTGATATTCTCGTCGTCGGGGTCGCTGCCGGATAACCTGTCGATAATGGCCGCGGCCTCCGACTTCTGGCCCCGTCTGATGAGAATCTCCGCCTCGAGCAGATCGGTTGACCTCGTCCGTCCGGCTATGTCGATGGTGCGCTGAAGCTCGGTCCAGGCCTGCTCGTAATTTTCCTTGGCCAGGTGGATCTTGGTCATGACTATTCTGGCGGACGCATATTCGGGGTGAAGCATCAGGCCCTGATGACATATATCATAGGCCCTGACGACATCGCCACTTTTCCGGTAGGCGTCAGCCAGAGCCGCAAAAATCTGGCTCTGCGGATCGGCCGCCAGGATTCTTTCGCATTTTGCAATACGATCATCTATCTCAACAGTATCGAACATATGGGACCTCACAGGTCAATCTGACTAAATAAGTTATCGACAATAATGCCGGGATGTTTAGGGCCAACGCCGATTCCTATCTCAATCCCTTCCGGTATAAATAAAGACCCACCATGAAGAGCAATACCGAGCCGACTCGGGTCACCAACATGGCCAGGCGCAAATCATATTGATTCAGGACGATTTCAAATAATTCGAGCAGCCGTATCGCGCCGCCAACCGCCGCTACGGCGATGCCGGCCAGGATGAACAGCCAGGGAGTCCCCAGACTTCCGCCCTTTAGCGCCGAGAAGATTATCGCGGCCAAAAGCAGGCAAACTACCGAGAAGAACATAAACAGCGATTCCTGCAGAATTGCATACTGTGTCTGGTCCATCGCGCAAGCCACGCCGCTATCCGCAGCAATCACAGTCAGGGTCAGGAAAAAGACACGAGCCGGCATATTACCTGTCCCTCAAGGCCCGCGAGAACTCCTCTTCCAGGCCGTATTTCATGGCAATTTGCCGGTTGCGATTGATAGTGTTCTGGATATTGATTTTTATTTCCGATAGGACGCGCCTGTAGATCTTATTCCCCAGATTCTTCTGCACGGCGATCAAGTAGTCGTTCATCAGGGAGTTGAAGTTGGATACCAGGCGCCAAATCCTGGCCTCCTCCGGCAGCCTTTTATAGAGCTCCACGAAAAGGTCGAGTTTAACCTGGCCATCGCGACCGCTGAAAATCTGGTTCAGCACCGGATAAAACATCCTGTTTTCCTCAAAGGTCTCGTAGATTACCCTTTCGCCTTTGGCGCCGAGTTTCTCTTTAAGGTTCGAGAATATGAATATCAAATTTCCTATGTAGACATTGGCCAGAAGCTCGATCAGCGCCTTCTGCTCCACCTCGGCCGTCTTGTCGACCGCCACATGCTTCCCGATTTTAAGGAGGCCCATATTGAGCAGATTGGCGATCGATTTGCAGGTTAGAAATTGATCCAGAAAGCTCTCCTCGACTATCTTCTGGAGCGTCTTGCCGGCGCCGATCAAGGCCAATACCATGAATTCGCTCCTGGACAGGTTCATCTCCTCCGATTTCATGGCCGGCTCCGGCACGATTTCCAGAAAGGCATCATCGGGGGGCAGGATTTTCTTGAGCTCCTCCCATTCGTCGATTCGCCTCATCCCCTCCATTATCATATTCATGGGATTCAACTCGGTCTGGATAACGCTGGCCGGGGGAGCTTTGCCCTCGGTCAACTCGAATTTCCCGTCCTTCCAGCCGAACAGGGCATAAACGATCTCCTCGATCTGCATCTTGAGGCATTCGAAGATTTCCTCTTTGGAGAATAGTTTTTTTTCGACCAGGAGGGCCCCGATCTTCTTGCCTTCGTTTTCGGTGTTGAGGATCTCGTCGAGCTCGGCCTTGGAGATGCGGCCCTTCTTGAGCAGGAGATTTCCGAAAAGGTCTTCGCGGGAGTTTGACGAGGCATAGACCAGCAGGCCGTCGCGGAAATATATATCGCGCCTGGCCTCGTCCCTGCTGATAGATAACATGCCGGTCTTCTTTGATGAGACGATCAGCTGGAAAACGTCTGGCAGCGAAACGGTTTTCAGGTTACCGGCAAACCCCAATTTGGAATCCTCTCTATTTTCGCGGCTTCATTGTCTCGAGTTCGATGGCGCCGCCGAAGCCGCTGACAGCGAAAGCGCCGCAAAGCGATGTCGACAGGATCTTTTCGCGCGAATGCGTTAACTTCTCGCGTCTTTCCGGCGCAGTGACCGAGTATCTGTCTGGAGAAAATATTGCGAACTGCGGATCGCATTTATAAAGTATCTCCAGAGACCTGCTTTGGGCATACCGGCTCCAGGGCAGCTCGATGAGCATTATGTTGCTGGCGAATATTTCCTCACGAATCGTCATACCTGCCCAGCCGGCCAGAATTAATACACTCCCGTCAACACCAATCTCTATAGCGGGATAAGCCAATGCCCCCGCATTGGTATTATCGGATTGATCCCATAGGACCTTAATGCCGGGCAAAGAAACATTGGCGCCTATAATGGAATCGATACGCGATTTAAACGGCTCTTTGACCTCAAGCGTAACGATCTTTGAATCGAATTCCGATGCGATGCGGTCGATTTCGCGGCATCCGGGCGTAACGGTCAGAATGATATCCGGACCATGATCGTAACTGCTTAATATATGGGGAATTACGATGTCATCGGCGTCGCTGCCCGGCTCGTAGATATCAAGACCCGCGACCGTGGGTTGTCCCGCGGCCGTGAAGATCCAGGCGTGATTTCGACGCAGGTCGAGAAACTCCAGCCTCCAATCCGGATGCCGTTCGAGTGCCTTGCCCCAGATGAGGATATTCAGCGCGACCAACATCGAGATGAGCGCGCGCCGGCTCAACCGGTGTCGGATGGCGTTCTCAAAGACAATATAAAAGGCGAGCCAGAAGAGAATAATCGCGTCCCAGCCGGGAGAGGCCGATACAATCTTGGCATGCGGCAGCGAAGCGAAAAACCTCAAGATCGCGATTATAATATCGAGAACAATCTGCAGGGGCACAGCCGCCGCCAGCGGCAGCCATCCGCCAATAATGGTAAAGGCGAGAAGAGCGATTCCGAACGTAATGGCGAGTCCGGCAAGCAACATGACAGGGACATTCGCCAGCGCCCCCAGAACCGGGATGCTGTGAAAATGATGCGCCACGAGCGGCAAGACTGCGACTTGGGCGGCCGATGTGCCCAGGAGCGCCAGGGCCACCCATTTCAACCATCTTAAATAAGGTCGATCTAAGACCTTGGTGACTCCCGTAAGACCCGGCAAAGCGTAGATAATCCCGAACGTGGCGGCAAATGACAATTGAAAGCCGACGTCGAATAAGTGAGAAGGTTGCCAGAGGAGCATCAAGAGGCCGGCAAAGGCCAACAGGTTGATAAGGTCTGGTTTCCTCATCCAGCCATAGGCGAAGATTACGACCGCCGCCATTATTGACGCTCTTATCACCGATGGCTCCAACCTGGTTAGTATCGCAAAGGCCGCAACGACCAAGAGAAGGACAACCGCCTTTACGCTCCTGGGCAGATGAAAAAGGGATAACAGGCACCCGAATATGAGAAGCACCATGCCGACATTGGAGCCGGATACCGCCATGAGGTGCATCGTGCCGGTGTCCCTGAAAAGCCTCTGATAATCTTTGGGCAACTCCCGCCTCTCCCCCAGGGCAAACCCTGTCAACATCGATGATTTTTCCGAAGAAAGATATTGTTTTGCTATCGAGGTCAGCTTCTGCCTGAACGGGGTCACTGAAGAACTTACAAACGAATCCCCTCCCTTGACAACGACGACATTCGAGGGATCTGATACATAGGCCTCGGCGAAAATCTCCTTCATTTTCAGATAGGCCGAGTAGTCAAAGCCTAAAGGATTGGTGGCTCCGGAGGGTTTGTACAGAAAGCAGGCGATCTCAAGGTAATCATCGTGGCTTATGTCAAGCCCGGGCTGGGATATTCTGACCCTGATTCGTCCGAGAGTCGGAATCCAGGCTCGATCGAGACGCAGGGAATCGACCTCCAGAATCAAATAGGTCTTGTCCGGCCTGAAATCCGGTTCCTCTATCACGCGGCCGGCGATATCGGTCCGGATACCTTCACCCACGATATTTGCGATATGATTGGGCGGGAACGGCCCCAGCGAGACCGCCGCCAGATGCCAGCCCAGAAACGATAGCGATAGCATCAAGAAAATCGAGGCCGCCCGGGCAGCCTGTCTGAAATGCAGATAGAGAGCGCACAGGAATACAGCGGCAAATGAAATAAGCGGATAATAATAAGGAATGTGGAATTGTGTTGAGGCTAAAATGCCGGCGATCAGGAATACAAGCGCTACTAATGCTGGACGGCGACCGAACAGCGAGTGATCAGGATCGCTCATGCAGTCGATTTCCAGCGCCGGTGGGGCCAGAACCAGTGGTCGGGGTATTGCCTGACATATTTTTCCAGGGTCGTGGTGTAGGCTTGAGTGAGCTTTTTGATATCCTCGTCTTTATCGCCGGATGGCTCGATCTCGATGGGCGGCTCGATTATGATCGTCTGCTTCAGGCCTTCTCTGATTATGAATCCGCAGGCCAGAGGCGCTCCCGTTTTGAGCGAGAAGGCCGCCGGTCCCTTGGGTGTCGAGGCCGGCCGGCCCAGGAACTGCACTATGACACCATCCGAACCGGCATCCTGGTCTGAGAGCATGCAGACCATTCGTCCGTTCTTGACTGCCTTGAATACGCCGCGCGCGGCCACGCCGAGTTCGATAAGGCCGATACCGAACATGGTGCGGTGGCTGTTCATGAGCGCGTTTACCTTGAGGTTATGTTGCTCGCCCACCAGATAGTCTATGGGCCACCCCTCACTGGCGATTAGAGCCCCCATCAATTCCCAGCTTCCAAAATGCCCTGTGATCATGACAGCGCCCTTGCCGCGGTCGCGTATCGCCTGTAGATTCTCCTGTCCTTTAAGGCTCAAGAATTTCTCCAGGCCCCTTTTCTTCAGCGATGGAAACAGGCCATATTCGACCATGCTCCTGGCGATATTTCGGTAGGCGCGCAAGCCCAATTTTCTATATTCCCTTTCGGTATATTTGTCGCCGAAAGAATTCTTGAGGTTTGCCAGGGTCACCTTGCGCCTGATACCGAATACTGAAAAACCGAGGAAACCTATAGCATCCCCTGTTAAGAGGGCCAACTTGTATGGAATCAGATTTATTATTGCCAGGAGTGATTTTACAGCAACATATTCGACTTCATACCTTATTTTCTTCATCATGGTAACCATCAAAATATTTCTTATAGCTGTCGTCGGGCGGTTTCAACATTTCCTCACGTTTCCATCGCCGCCTGACTCTGGCGTTTTGCCTTCGCTTGATAATAATCATAAGAATAAAGCCGATTGTCAAAACAATCCAGAAGACCTCGCTATCGAAAATGAAGATGAAAAGGTGATACTGGCGCGAGACGCTGGAATACCAATTGGCGCTCCAGGTGCCATAATCGACTCCCAGCGTGGCTTTCCAACTTCGATGAAAATCCTTGTTCTCGCGATAGAGAGCCAGCAAATCGGAAAGGACAAGCGGGTCGGTGCGTTTTAGCAGGCGCGTGATTGCCAGATACGATTCAGTGTAGGCCAATTGGGCCTCGGCCCCGTTGAAAGTCGTGAGGTCCTCGAGTTCGGTTAAGTTCATGAGCCGTCCGGTCCAGACAACACGCGCCACGAGAATGTCCTGCCCGATCCGCCATTCGCCGGAGACGTACATTGCCAGCCCCTCGTGAATCCAGCGCGGCAGCCATCGCCCATTTGCGGCTCGGTAAAGCATGATATGGGCTAACTCATGTCCAATCAATTCCCTGAACGATTTATTGACCGGCAGATACTTGGGCGATTTTATGACAATCCGGTTTTCGTCTAAAAGAGCCAGGCCGGCTCCCCAATCCGGAGGCTGGAAACCGGCTTGTTGATTGAATTCCTTCTCCGTAGAGGCGAGAAATATCGTAATTGTGGTATCCAGGGGTTGGCCGACAATTGCCGCTATTCGGGCATGGAAGAAATCGAGATAATATCTGGTCGAGTCGGCGTAGATGTCATCGGAAGGCAATACGCTGAAACGAGGTTCCGCCCAGGTCCCAGACGGCGCTAATATCGTTGTTGCGCAAATCAAAAAGCCCAGCGCGAAAATCTGGGCTTTGGCAAATTTGAAATGCCGGATGGTCAATTTAACTCGTAAGTTTCGCCGGGTTTTAAGATTATGCCCTCGACCCCCAACGACTTGATCTTGTTTATGAATTCCCGGGGGTCGGCGGCGACTAAATCAAATGTGTTATAGTGCATCGGGATGGCTTTTTGAGGGTGAAGAAATTCCACCGCCTTAACCGCGTCGCCAACATCCATGGTGAAATTGCCGCCTATCGGCAGGAGCGCCACGTCAATCTTGTCGAGTTCGCCGATCAGCTTCATGTCGAGGAAAAGCCCGGTGTCGCCGGCATGATAAATGATCTTGCCATCGATTCTGATAATGAACCCCGCCGGGCTGCCGCCATATTGATAATTATCCCCCAGCGATGAACCGTGATGGGCAATAGTAAGTTTAAGGGAGCCGAAATCGAACTTGTTGCCACCGCCGATATGAAGAGGATGAAATCTCTTGACTCCCTTAGTGCCGCAATAGGTGGCGATTTCATTGTTCGATATGACCATGGCATCGCTTGCCCTGGCGATCTCGATGGCATCACCGAGGTGATCGCCGTGCCCGTGCGATATCAGGATAAAATCCGGCTTCTTGACGGCATCGGTGGTTTTGGCCACCGGATTCCCCTTGATGAAGGGGTCGATCAGAATCTTGTGCTTTCCGTTATCGAGAAGAAAACAGGAATGTCCGATAAATGTCATTTTCACCATAATTCCTCCATTTCCCAATCCGAATTTACCCTCTCAACCGGGGCCTGTCAATTGATAATGACTTAGATTTTAGTCAAGCACCCTGTCTATGACACCGCCACCCAATACGCGGTCGCCGTCATAGAACACGGCCGACTGGCCGGGCGTTATGGCGCGCTCGGGCTGATCGAACGTGACCGTTGCGCCATACCCCGCCAACTCTGCATGTCCCCGGCCTCCGCCATGACGATAGCGAATCTTGATATCGACTTCGTCCGGCATTTCCTCGGGCTTGATCAGCAGGTTGATATCGATAAGCGAAAATTGGCGCGCAAGGAGATGATCCCTGGTGCCGACAGTAATGCTCTGGTCATCGGGATTAATCCTCGTCACGTAAAGTGGTACCCCCTCCGCGATGCCGAAGCCTTTCCTTTGCCCGATCGTGAAATAGGCGTATCCCTTATGCTCCCCTAATTTGTTGCCACGAACATCATAAATCGGGCCGGGCTGGAGAGAACTATCGCCTCTCCGGCGCTGGCCAATAATGGCGGCGTAGTCGCCGGCCGGCACGAAACAGATCTCCTGACTGTCTGGGCGGTCGGCGTTACGGAAACCGTATTTCCTGGCCTTTTCCCGAATCTCGGCTTTAGTGAAAAGGCCAATCGGCAGTATCGTTCTATTCAACGCCTCCAGAGGGATACCCCAGAGGGCATACGATTGGTCCTTGCCGGTATCGACCGCTTTGAATAGCCTGACGCCGGCCTCATCCTTCATGACACGGGCATAATGTCCGGTTGCCACCAAATCACACCCGAGTTTATCGGCGGTCTTCAGCATCTCCCCCCACTTGATAAAACGATTGCAGTTGATACAGGGATTGGGGGTGCGACCATGAGAATATGAATTAATGAAATCGTCGATAACAGTCTTTTCGAAAGCCCGCTGCAGGTCGATGACATAATGCGGCACCCCCAGGCGGTCGCAAACCAGGCGGGCGTCGTTAATGAGATCGATCGTGCAGCAGCCGCCATCGGGCGGCTCGAAATTCAACTTGGCGTAGTCGTAGAGCTTCAGTGTAATCCCAATAACGTCATACCCCTGCTCTCTCAAAAGCGCAGCGGCCATGGAGCTGTCTACTCCACCCGACATTCCAACCAGAACGCGTTTCGTCATAACAAAAATGCCCCGGAGTAACCGGAGCATCCGATTACACTCCTCAAGATTTTTCTAATTCCCCGATTTGGTATAGAGCGGGGAGATATTCCTGAGACGTTGGACCTCTTGAGCGACAATATCGACGACGTAATCAATATCCTCCTCGGAGTTGCTTCTTCCGAACGAGAACCGCACCGAGCCATGCGCTAATTCTCCGGGCAAACCCATCGCAATCAGCACGTGCGAGGCCTGGGTGGTCCCTGACGTACAGGCCGAGCCCGATGATACTGATATCCCTTTCATGTCGAGGCTCAAGATCATGGCTTCTCCCTCGACCCCTTTGAACGAAATATTAAGGGTATTGGGGACTCGCTTTTCAAGGCTGCCATTGATATGGATATCGGGTACGCATTCTCTGAGCCTTTCGTAAAACCGAGTGGTCAGGGAGTTGAGCTTGGCGGTTTCCTTTGCCATATCGCGGGCCGCGATTTCAAGCGCCCTGGTGAGACCCGCGATACCAGCCACATTTTCGGTGCCGGCTCGTCGACCTCGCTCATGCCCTCCACCCTGGTTCCAGGCCTGAATCTTCGTGCCCGACTTAATGAATAGCAACCCGACCCCCTTCGGGCCATAGAGCTTATGAGCTGATATCGAAAGCAGATCGCACCCCAGTTCGGAAATCGAATAAGCGATTTTGCCCGTGGTCTGAACAGCATCGGTATGGAAGAGGGCTCCAGCCTCATGCGCAATCCTGACCAATTCCTTGACGTCTTGAATTACTCCGGTTTCATTGTTGGCGTGCATGATGGTGACCAGAGTTGTGTCGGGGCGAAGCGATTTGCGAAGCTGGTCCGGGTCTACTATTCCCTGCGAATCGACCGGCAGGTACGTGACGCCGAATCCCTCTTTCTCGAGAAACTCACAAGAGACGCTGACGGCGTGATGCTCGATCGGCGATGTAATGACGTGCTTTCCCCGGTTGCGGTTGGCGAATGCCGCACCCTTGACCGCATAATTGTCCGATTCGGTACCGCCCGACGTGAATACGATTTCGGAATCTCTACATCCCAGAATCCGAGCGCAACCGGCCCGCGCATCCTCAAGCGCCGCTTTAGCCTCGCGCCCGCTCGAATGCATGGAACTGGCATTGCCGAATTTCCGGGAAAAATACGGAAGCATGGCCTCCAGCACTTCCGGATGAACCGGTGTGGTGGCATTATGATCTAAATAGATATTCCTCATCGTCGTCGACTCCGTTGCCATGAATATAATCCTATGTCAGAGGGTTGTCAAACGAAGAGAATATTAGTCTACTTTCGCCCCGATGCCTCTACCAGCGCTCTGAATACCTTGCGGCTGTGCTCCCGCTCGAATATCGCTTCCGGATGCCACTGCAAACCCAGTACGAACTTCTTTTGGGTTTGTTCAATGGCCTCCGGCACGTTGTCGGTGCTGGAAAACGCTACGATTGCCAGCCCTGCGCCAAGCTTATCGATCACCTGGTGGTGGCTGGAGTTGGTTTCGATATGATCGGCGCCAACGATGCGATGGAGCAGGCTCCCCGGCGTGATAGTGACATCGTGGAATACTCTGGCGGTCTGACCGGGATCGGAATGCTGTATGGTTTCATGTGGAAAACATGACAGGTCCTGGTATAGGGTTCCACCAAGGGCGACATTCAAGACCTGATGGCCTCGGCAGATGGCCATAATCGGCAAGTTGCGGCCCAAAGCCAGCTTAGCTATGGATATTTCAAGCGAATCTCGATTCGCCGTGGTCTCGGTCAATCCTGGATGCGGCTCTTGATTATAATAGGACGGGTGCAGATCTCCCCCTCCGGTCAAGAGGAGACCATCAATCATATCGATCATATTATCAGCCGCGGCTGACTCGCCGGCGTTCGGGAGCAATATCGGTATCCCACCCGAATTCAAGATAGCCTCGTGGTATTCGCGCTTCAGGTAATCGAACGGTTTCCAGGTCGGCTTCCGCCGAGAACGGTCTTCGAGCATCTCGGAAATCGTAATCCCGATGATCGGTTTATTAGAACGCATACAGAATAGCAAGATGATACAGCCCGGCCCCCAGGTCAAACTGTTTTTGGAACCGAACGGCATAATCGAATCTGATCGGACCGATGGGCGTGAAGAATTGTATCCCGAGCCCCGTTACGAATCGAACCGAGATCGGCGTAATATCATTCCATCTCCCGTAGGTGTTGCCGGCATCGAGAAATGCCGTGCCGCCGAAACGCCAGAATAGCGGGCGCCGGATTTCGACATTCCCCATGATCATATAGCGCCCGCCGGCGGGTTCCCCGGCAAAAGGCCCCGACGTAAAAATCGGCCCAAGTGTATTTTCTCTGAAACCCCTGATAGTGGACGACCCCCCAATGATGAATCTGTCATCGCGAGAGGAACGCCCGCCGCTGAAACGGTCATCGAGAAATCCCATCCAGATCCTTGTCGCCAGGATATTCTGTCCGCTTATGCGATTGAATCGGCTCCACATGAATTGTGTCTTTACATAGCTGAAGTCCCCTCCCAGGACACCGCCGACATACTCGAGGCCCCCGAATGAATAAGAGCCTTTCTGGGGCGCCAGGATGTTGTCGCGAGTGTCGCGATCGCTATATAGGAGCAGCCTGCGCTTGACCTGATTGTCCCCGGCCGCTCTATATGCCTCTTCCTGGTCCTCAGGTACGTCCAGGATATTTATATACTCCATATTGGCCGTGATGCGGGCCGTGGTAAACCGATCCAATTCTCGCGAAAATACCACTTCGCCGGCCCATCTGTCGTAGCGATAAGGAGTATTGGCGATCGCGTTGAGAGTATAAGGCTCGTAGAGGACTCTGCCTGTCACGGGGATTCGCCAGCTGAACATCCAGGGGGTGATGTAATTGGCCTCGATGGTCGAACGTATAAGGGAGAATCTCAGACCCTTGCCGAGGTCCGAAAGTCTGGGGGCGGATAGGTCGCCGCCGGCCTTGGTGATTTGAAAAGACGGCCTGACCGCCACGATAACCTTGCGGCCGGTCCCGAATAAATTTCTATTGCCCCAGAGCGCCGAATTACGCAGGACCAACACAAACTGCTCCTGCCGACCCAGGCCGATCCCAAAATTCATGAAATAAGATTTTCGCTCGCGCAGGCTGAGGTTGAACCCGACCCGGCAGGTATCGTTAATTATCACAGCCGTGGAATCGTTGCGGCGCATGTTGACCAGCCTGAATATCCCCAGGGAATAAAGCCGTTGCTCCGAATCGACAACGTCCTTATGGCTGTAGCGTTCGCCCGGCTTTACAAGGAGGTCGCGTTCAATGACAAATGGACGGGTGTACATTTTTTCGGGAAGGCGCGTCTCGCTGTAAACGGTAAATACCGATTCCGTAATCGCATAAGTGATCCGGGCCAGGGTGCTGTCCGCGTTAAAATCATACCGGCTGAAAATTTTCGCGTAAGGATATCCGTTATCGAAATAGAGGTCGCGCAGTTTGAATCCGCCCGAGGCTACTTCCTCGGCGTCGACAGGCTTTCCCGGCTCGAATGCATTCCAGACCTTGTCGAAGCCTCCGTTGACCTCCTCCAGGCCGCCGTCGAGCCGGATGCTTTCGAGGTATGCTCTCCTGCCCTCCTTGATATTGAATGTCACCATGGCCTTATCGCCCGGCGCGCGTTCTATCACCGATTCGACCTCGGTAAATACGAAGCCGCGCCTCCCATAGTAGCGCCTGATTATTCCCTCGTCGAGATTCACATTGGATTTCGAGAGTTCTCTTTTTTTGAGGAAATTGTACCAGTGATTCGGTTTTGTATACAGCAGCTTCTTGATGTCCGACTCATCGAAAGACGTGGCGCCGACAAGTACGACCTTGGCGACCGCTCTTCGGCGCAATAACATGACCTCACGCTCAGGCTGGTTCTGGGCGACTGCGAACGAAGACGATATGGAGATGATGCTAATACTCGAAATTAAGATTGAGATCGAACGAAATGCCCTCAATGCCCTCATTCTCCGTTCCTTCGATAGGCCCACGCGAAATAGTAAACGATACATTATCGTTAAGGTAATATTCGACCCCGATCGTACGCCCGGCCACCGAAAGCCTCTGGGAATATCGCACGTACAGGCTGCTCGAGATATATTTGGCCACCGATATCTGGGTCTCGTCCTCGGGAGTCCGAGAAATCTCGAACTCCTCCACGAACTGCCCGCCCAGAGGTCCTATGACAGTCGACAGGGCCGGAAGAGCGCTGCCGATGAGGTTTTGCGAGAAATCGCTTCCCCCGACACCGTTGCGTCCGACCATCCCCAACTGACCAATCTGGCTTCCCGCCACCAGCCGGGTCAACAGCTCTTCCTTAGTCAATTCGGATCCCTCGGCGACATCGATTTTCGGCTCCAGTAGCGTGCCGGTTATATGTATCTCCATTTCCACCGGTTCGCCAGTCCCCTGGCCCGCCGGCGAACGGAGGCGCTTGGTAATGACAAAATCGATATCGGGATTGATGGTTGCCACGTTGTTGAAAACCATGGTTCCCGACTGGATATCGAACGGTTCCGCCAGAAGCAGGTAATATTTGCCGCGCCGAATCGTCTCGAGCGTTCCCAGCGGAATGGTGATACCCACGGTGCGTTCGATAAATAAATCGCCCTTGAATTCGGCGTCGATATCGCTGTTTCTTATCCAGATATTATTATAGGCATTGATATTCAGTCTCAGGTTCCACATCGTCGAATCCTCGATCACGAGGTTGGGGTCAAAATCGGGAGCGACAAAAGCATCGAATTCATCGCGTATTTCGAGGCGTTTCAGGGTGATATCTCCTGCCACGGTCGGCGGCGTGTCGCCGAGCACCGCCAGATCCATGTCGGCCAGACCCTGAACATCATAGGCATCGGCGATAAAGAAGAAATTCCTGGCTTCGATCTTTATATCATATTGGAAATTACCCAGGGTGATCAGCTTCATGGTGCCCGAGGCCCGGACCAGCGATTGGTCCTCGTCTTTACGTCCGGGCAGAAGCTCGCCGAGTCCCCTGATCCACTCTCCTCCCCCGGGAGTGTAGGCAAAGGCGCTGTCGATATATATGGTCTCGTTTTTCATTCGGAAATAAGCGCGCAGGTCCATCAGCGGATTGACGAGATCGAGCGCCTTCAGCTCGCCATCGATAAAGTATCCCCAACCATCGATGTTTGGCTCGGCATAGGTTCCGGTCAGGTTTGTTTCGATGCGGAAATTCGTTTCGAAGTATTCGATGGTGGGGACGAAGACCTCGCCCGATACAAGCCTGTTTCCCGACGCTACCAATCGCAGGTCGATCGGCCGATTGGGAAACCGGTTCTCGACCTCGTCAAAAGAAAGGTCCAACGGCAGGTATCCCGAGAAATAATACCGGCCATAGCCCGATTCCAGATGGGTTGAATCGGTGCGAATATAGCCGTCGCGATATTGCAGCCTGGCATGCAGATTTCCCAGGACGACAGTATCGATGGCGAGGCTGTCGATCATGATATCGAAATCGATAACCGGTTTCTCGAAAGTCCCCCCGAGAACCGCATCACCCCACCAATAGCCATTGAGAACCTTCTCCTTGTAGAACTGCTCGACTATCGGCTGGATCTGAAAATCGAACGCCTTGACATCGAGGTTCAACAGAATCGTGTTGGCCAGGGTATCATTGGTGACATCGCCGGCGGCCGTTATCGTGCCGGTATCGAGCCCCATTATAGCCTGCTGGAATCTCGTGACATTGCCGTCGATTAAGAGAATCACCGGCTTTCGGGACGTGAAGTTGTTGCCGGCGAAAATTCCATAGAGAGTATCGGCGCGGAAGACCGGGGGAATCGAGGTGCCATCATATTCGCCCTGCATTTTCGCGAGTCCCTGGGGGCCATAGATCGATACACCGTCGAAAAAAACTCTCTCGCCCGAAACGATCGCTTCGAACCGCCCCGAATCGGTCGGTATCGAATAAACCTGGCCATCGATCCATGAACCTGTCACGCGACCTACCCGATGAGTGACAAACGACTTCAAATCGGCATAGACCTTCAAATTCCCTGGTTCCAGCCCATAGGTCCAGCATGAGTCCGACTCGAAAGTTGCATTGGCAGTAAAATCGGCGGTCGGGCCGGTCAAGTGAAAATCGGCATTTCCCCTGCCTCCCAGCTCTCTTAAGAATGTCTGCTTGGTAAAATTCGTGAGGTCTTGAAACTCGGCGCTGCCGGTGATATCGAGATCCCCAAGATAATCAAGATTTCCTTCGGCGGTTACGTAAGTATTCTTGTAGCGGCCCCGGAAACCCGGCAGGAAATTGATCGCCTTCTGGTCGAATTGAACCGAGCCGGTGACCTCATCGAAATAGTACAGATCCACTCTGACCGCATCCAGGTCGCCGTCCACCGTCATCGAGAAATTGCGATCGCTCAGGCCCTGGCCTGTCATCCGCACCTTGCCTGTGAAATCGGTCGCAAGTTTCGGGCCGATCTCGCGCAGGTCGAGATGCTCGACTGTCCCCTCGTAGGCATACTCCTCCGGCTTGGTCGCGAAATCCAGGTAGCCGGAGCCGGCGAATCGAGCCTTAAATATGTCCCCTTCGATGTAACTGAATTGCATCTGCTTGTCGGAATAGGCGAAAGCGACCCGGACATTATCAAAGGGCTTTTGCATGAATCGGCCATTTACCAAAGCCTCGCTGCTGAAGTTATCGATATCCCCTTTCAGGTGGCCCTCGATATCAAGCTCTCCTTGAATCTTAACTCCCGTCAGCTTCGATATTTCGGCCAGGCTGACCGGGTTGGCTTTATAATCCAGATCGAGAGCCCTGGTGAACGATGGCCCCGCACGACCCGAAACCAGCAGCCTGGACTGCCCCAGTTCCGCTGCCATGGATTCCAGATAATACCCGCCATTCGACGAAAATACCCGGCCGGATAACGAGTTCAGGACAATGTCGCGCGCCGGCCAGGAGACCGAAAGAGAATCCAGCGCGATATGGAGGCTATCGCGCACCAATGCAAATGAGCCCCTCAACGACTCCGCCACGATCATGTTCGTATCGCTTATGGCAAATTCCACTGCCCCGACGCGAATATTATCGAAAGACAGCGACAAACCCGATTTCTTGCCACCATCCTTCTTCTTACCGAAGAGGTTCTTGAATCCGTCTTGCGGCATCCTGGCTGAAATGGAATCTATGGCAAGCGAGCTGAATTCATATTTTCCGTTTATCAACTCGAGTACGTCATATTCAAGCTCAAGTCTGGATATATAGGCCAGCGGCGCGGAACCGTCGCGCGGAGAAATCTCCACACCCTCGAGGACAAGGCGGTTCCAGATATCTCTGTTGACCTTCTGCACGCTAACCTCGTAACCGGTTGCCTTCGATGCCATTCCGCGAATATAGTTGTTCAGCTCCGATTCCGGCAGAGTCGTAAAGTAGTATATGTAGGCCACTGCCGAGGCCATGACCAGAAGAATCAAAAGCAGATATAATGGGAGCTTGGCAACCTTTTTCATATATAATTATACGCGGAACCGAGGGTGTTAATATCCTCTCCGGTTATCGATGCCCAAACTTCGGCTGCCCCTCGAACCTTGTCGATCACGAGCCAGGGTGATGTCATTAATATCGCCTCGAAAACCTGCGCGGCCGAGCATCCAACATTAAGCGACCCCCTGATATGCGAATTGAGTTGACGCATCGCTCCAAGTCCGGTCAGGCAGGCAACCACGGCTAACTCGCGGGCCGGCAAATCGAGACCGGGCCGACACAGGATATGCCCATACCCCTCGGCAATCATTAAATACCCCAAATCCGGCGAAATTGCATTAATTTTATTGCGAATCTGCCCCAGCTTTCCCCGATGGACCGCTCCTGCGGCGGCTATCCCCCGGTCCATAAGAACCTGAGACCCCTCCAGAGGAACCGGCACGATTTCATCGAGTGCCACCCCTTTTTGCCTGGCAGCCTTGTGAAGGCAGAAAAACGATTCTATAGCCCTGGGGTAACCGCAAAAGAGATACCCCTGCAGAAGCACCTCATATAAAGGAATGAGAGCCCCGGGATCGCTCAAGGCGAGGTTCAGCATTTCCGTTAATGCCGTATCATCACCCACAGCCTGGAGACAGGCCACCGTGCACAAGACCTTCTGCCTATCGGAGATAACCCTGCGGGAGAATAGTCCGGATAAGTCCCCACCCTTTTCGATTCCGAATGCCTCCTGCAGGCTGGATTTCGATATCTTCATCGCGGCGATAATAAATAACAAAAGCCGCCATTTCAGCAAGCTGAAACAGCGGCTTTTTCCCCATAATGAATTTTTAGCTGATGCCCTTTCTGAAAGCGAACCCCATGTAGAACACGGGCAGGTAAATAATGATGACTATGGTCCCAATGACAATCGCGATCAGCACAATCAGCATCGGCTCGATCAGCGAAGTCAGACGCGTAATCACGGCCTCGAGCTGTTTGTCATAGAATGAGGCCGCCTTGGAAAGCATCTTGTCCATGTCGCCGGTCTCCTCGCCGGTGGCGGCAAGTGAAATCAGCGTATTGGGGAAAGCGTCGGTCTTCTTCAGCGAGGCCGCGATGGAAAACCCGTCCCTGATCAGACCGGTTGCCTCGCGGACCGCACGTTTATAGTGGACGTTGTCCATTACCCTGTAAACCAGGTTCATGGAATCGACCACCGGAACGCCGGCCCCCAGAAGCATCCCAAAGGTGCGGCAAAACTTGCTCATCAGCGAATTGATGATGATATTCTTGATGATCGGTATGTTCAGCTTGATGCGATCGACCACCTTCCGGCCGGTCTCGGTCAGGCCGATCACGATGAATGCGCAAGCAGCAAACACCAGGCCGATCAATGTGTATATTATATTGGCGCTGATAACGTCGGAAACGTGAATGAGAATCTGGGTCGGTACCGGAAGTTGGGCGTTGAATTTGGAATAGACATTCTGGAACATCGGCACCACCCACGCCATCAGAACGATCGTCAACATTGTCAGCACAACCACCACAAACGACGGGTATGACATGGCCGAAAGTATCTTGCGCTTGGTGTCCTGAATGAATTCAAGATAGTCGGATAATTCCTCGAGCACCCCGTGGAGAGATCCGGAGATTTCGCCCGAACGAACCAGGGCGATATATAGCGGTGTGAAAACGCCGGGGTGCCTTTCCATGGCATCCGATAGCGAAAAGCCCTTCTTGACATCGTTCAGAAGCTGGGCGACCACCTTCTTGAATTTCTTGTTGGACTCCTCATAAAGAAGATTGTTCAGGGCCTTCTCGATTGTCAATCCGGCCGAGAACATGGTCGCCATCTGGCGCGTGAAGAATACGAGAGTTCCCAGCGGAACGTGGGTTCGGAGCTTGTAGATAAAAAGCGATATCTCATCTATCAGGCCCCTCTTCCTGGCCGAATCCGCCACCTTGGAATCCAGCACCGAGATTACGGTCTGGCCCGATTCGCGAAGCTTGTTCAGCGCCGCATCGAGAGAGGTCGCCGAGATGGTTCCCTCGTGTTTATTTCCCTTGCTGTCTTTAACTACATACGCGAATGTTGGCATCTATATTCTCCCTCGACAGGCGAAAGTATCACTGCCTGCTAATGTCTGAAGGACAATTCTAGCAATTAATCTTCGTCTACCGTTTTCTTGAGCACCTCTTCGGCCGAGACCTTTCCGGCAAGAACCTTCCTGATTCCAGCGTCGCGAAGCGTCAACATGCCGGCCCTGGTCGCCTCCAGCCTGATGTCGTCCTCATTCTTGCCCTCGAAAATGACCCTTCTGAGACCAAGCTTCATCTCCATCAGTTCAAAAAGCGCGGTCCTGCCGAAATGACCGGTGTTGCGGCATCTGACACACCCCCTGCCCTTGTAGAACATGACATCCTGGTACTTGTCGGGTTCCATCTTCAGAGCGACAAACTCCTCGGGCGCCGGTTTGTATTCCTGCTTGCAGGCGCTGCAGATTGTTCTTACGAGCCGTTGCGCCATTACCAGGTTAGTCACTGAGCCGGCCAGATAACGGGGAACGCCGATGTCGAGCATCCTGGTGATGGTGGAGGGGGCGTCATTGGCGTGCAGCGTGGTGAATACCAAATGGCCGGTGAGCGCGAATTTTATGGCGATGTCTGACGTTTCCTTGTCTCTGATCTCGCCGATGAGGATTTTGTCCGGGTCCTGCCTGAGAATATGCCGCAGCGTGGTCCCGAATGATAAACCGATGGAATCATTGGTGGCGACCTGGTTGATCCTGTCGATTTGGTATTCGACCGGGTCCTCCACCGTTACGATATTGTCCTCCTCGTTCTGTACTGCCTTCAAGGCGGCATGCAACGTCGTTGATTTTCCACATCCTGTCGGGCCGGACACGATAATCATGCCATATGGCATGGTAATCCATTTGCGGAAAATCTGAAGCATGTCGTTTTCGAAACCGAGGTTGGCCAGGGTGAATTCAAAACCCTTCTTGTCCAGAAGCCGCAAGACGATTTTCTCGCCTCTTACCGTGGGCAGCACCGAGACACGGACATCTACCTCTCTCTCGGGCGTCTTGATGGAAATGCGGCCGTCCTGAGGCAGCCGCCGCTCCGCAATGTTGAGGTTGGACATGATTTTGAGTCGTGAGATTATGGCCGTCGCCGATTTAGCCGGAGCGGTCATAATTTCCTGCAGGGCCCCATCGATCCTGTACCTGACAAGCAGGGCATCGAACAGCGGTTCGATGTGGATATCGGTGGCCCGGCTCTTGATGGCCTCCGATATTATGAGATTGACCAGCTTGACAATCGGGGCTTCGTCGAGTTCCTTTTTCAACTGGTTGACATCGATGTCATCAATCTCGCGCCCGTCGGCGGAGACAATGAAATCCATGCCCGAGAGGGCCTCGGAAACCTCACCCGTGGTGCGCAGCTCCTTGTAGTGGCGCTCGATAGCCTCGTCTATTATGAGCTGCGGCGCTATGCTCAGGGAAATCTGACTCTGCGTGATCTTATGCAGGTTGTCGATTACGACGATATCCTCGGGATCGACCGTGACCACGTGGAGAATGTCGTTTTCCTTGCCGAAGGCCAGGCAATGATATTCCCGCGCGAAGAACTCCGGAATCATCTCGAGGGCCGACTTATCAACCTTCATCAGGCCCTCGGCCGTCATCAGCGGAATCCCCAGCTGCCGGGAGAGGCCGAGAGCCAATTTCTCGTCGGTGATGAGGCCCTCGGCCAGCAGTACTTCGCCTAAACGCTTGCCATTTTCCTTCTGTCTCTTAAGGCCGATCTCCAGTTTATCATTAGAGATGAGTTTTTCCTTGAGAAGTACTTCTCCTAACAACTCCATTAAATTAAGCTCCTAATGCGTCATCCCGCCGGAGGCGGGAAAAAAATACTAACTTCCAAACGGCCGAGTGCAAACTATGTTGACCTCGGCGCTGACATCCTCGGGGGACGGGAAAAGGGAAGCCCGGACCCTGGTTTCTATCGTCGCGGTTCCATCTGGCAGATCCGGAATGTCGCAACCCCTGATGTAATACCGGCAACGGGCAACCCCATCTTGATCCGTTCTCACCGAATCCGGCGGGATAATAAATCCGGCGACAAGCGCGGTGAAATTAATCAGGCCGTTTTCGATTGGGCAACCGCCGCCATCGTGCAGGGCGACAGTAATAGTCGATGTGTCGCGGTTGTTATAAGGTGGCCCCGGACCGCAACCGCTGTTGTCGGTCCAGAGGTTCCCGGGGCTGGCCCCAATCGACAAAACTCCGTCGAAAATGGGTAATATGAAAATTCCGGATGTATCTACCACCAACGCGGAGTCTCCAGCGGATGAAGCAACTACCCGAACCGACCTAAAAGTATCAAAACAACTGTAAATTATCCTGGTATAAGCGTTACCTTCAACAGAATCTGGATGATAAGGTCGTGGCGTGCCGGTTGTTGAATTTCCCTCGATATTAGCCATGTCGTTGGGGATGAGGGTAAAGTAAACAGCGGTATTGTATTGAACCGGATTGGCGTAAACATCGCCGACGATAGCCGCGACCTGAACAAACCTGGTAGCGCCCCCAGCCGACTCACCCGCTCCCTCCAGCGAGATGTTAATCCAGTTTGGTGGGCCCGACGATATGGTTACAAGCGATTTTTCATTGCAGACAAACAGCGAATCCGGGTATTCCGGTACCGTGCATGCCCTGATCGCCACCGGCCCCGAATGACACCCGGAGTAAAGCTGAATTATCGCCTGGCCGTTGGGATTGGTTGGGACCGTATCGTGCTCAACCAAAAACTGCGAGTCAAACGACGGTCGCCAGTCGAGTGAACTGCACCCAGGGGGCGCGACGGTAATATCGAAGGCCACGTCATAACCTTCTGAAAGAGGATTACCAAAAGCATCCTGCAGGGTCGCGATAATCTGCGTCGATTGGCCGCCGACCTCAATATTGGTAGGAGAGGCCGTGAGATTCATGGTTGTGGCGGTCGAAGATATGCAATGATAGATCACTGGGCTGACGGTCCTGATCGTGTCGCTTGAAATGGTCGGATGGGGAACAAAAGCTATGACATTGTCATCCCCAATAAGTGGCCCGACCAGATATATCGTCCTGGCGATACCATTATAAGTGGGGGCGGCCTGCGGCGCCAACGTCGAGCTCGAGTCCAACGTGTTGCGGAAATTGATCTGGGTGCCATCGGCGACGGGATTACCGTTGGCATCTCGAGCTTCCACTTCGATAGTATCGGTCGCGGCCGAGCCCGCCACCAGGGTAACGGTGCCGATCGGCCTGACGAATTGCAGGCTCGCAATGTCCCCGGCGATATAATGAACCACGACCGTATCGGCAATCAAACCGGTCGCCGTATCGCTCAGCGCGCTGCGAACAACAATGGAATCGACACTGGAGCTGGTAGTAGTGGGAGCCGTGATCTTGATCCGTGCCTGGCCCGCCTCGGTGTCTGCCTGTAGTGCAGAAAGGGCGCCTGTCCCGGTATTGGATATGTAGACGGTAGTACCGTCGGCGATCAGGCCGCCGAGAGAATCCTGAACCGTGATGAAGATCGATGACGTTTCGGCGCCGTTGGCGGTGATCTGCTGCCTCTGTGCCGAAACAGTGATGAAACCGATTGCCCGGACCGGCAGAAGTGTGACAGTAGTGGTACAGATAGCCTGGTGGACCGGCGAGCCAAATCGATAATCAGCGATGATGTGCGAAAGCCGGGTCTCATTGACCCTCTGCGATGGTGTAAATGTCACGACCGCGGCGCCGCTGGCATCGGTATCGTCCTGCGACGTTATTGGTCCGTCGCTTTCTACATTGCGGAACTTGACAGTATCACCGACTATGGCATGACTGTCGGTATCGAGAAGGTAGGCCCGCACAGTGATACTGGTCGTGCCGTCACTGACCAGCTGGCTGGGCGTAGCCTCCAATCTCAGGGTGTTCATGACACGACGCATCGGTATTACAACGGAGGCCGCCAGGACCCCGCCGGCGGGAGCCGCGGTTACCGCCTGAATAATCGCGCTGTCGGGAATATTGACCTCGTCGAGCTCCGTATTGTAAAAGAGAGCCTCGGCTATTCCGGAGCTGTTGGTGAGAGGCACCGTGGTGTTGGGATCGGAAAATCCGATTCGGCCAACCTCGTTACGGACTGCAAACATAACTGCTTGCCCGCTGACACCTCTCTGGGTGGTATCGACCAGCATGGCGGTGATCGTATAAGGGCTGCCTTCGTGGTCGATCAATTTCGGAACAGGCGGCGAGAAAGTCAAATTCAGTGAATAATCGGACGGGCCGCTTATGTAAAGAGTCGTCCTTTTCTCCTTAGTGCCCGCCATAGCCGTTATGGTGACGCTGTCGTATTGACCAGGTTCTGTCACAAAAATAGCGTCGGTAAGTCCCTGGTAATCGGTCGTGTCGGGCGTAGTCAGAAGCCCACTATTGGGGGTTCGGGCCAAGCGCACGGCCACGCCTTGCATGCCGATACCATTGGAATCGGTGACCGCCAGGGCAATCTGCACCGTATCTACCGCCTGAGACGAGGTCAAATATACCTGATTCGGCGACAGCAGAATGAGTATATTCGAAACCTTGCTCGAGGTTACAGCCTTACCTGGTTCGACGGCGCGCCTTCTGTCGCATGACAACAGGGCAGAAAGCGCAGTAAGCATCAATAAAATGCCAAATACAACCAATTTTGTGGGGTTCTTGGTTGTCATGTTCACCTCCAAGGGATAAGTTTCTGGAGCTTCATTCTCCATCTTGCCTTTGGTCCAAGGGCGTTGTGATTTTCTGCTGGTCATCCTTGAGACCCTGAACGTCCGATTTGATCTTCCGTAAGTCCTCGAATTCTGGCTCTAGGGCCGGCAAATTTGTCGTCTTTCCTTCATCCAGTATCCGGTATCCTTGGCTGGTTAAATTGCCGGCATCGGAGTAGCTTAATCCCTCTTTGACAATGCGAGGTGTTATCTCTATAAGAAGATCCGTTTTCTTAACAGACGAATTAACATGGGTGAATAATTTCCCGATCAGCGGGATATTCGAAAGGAGCGGCATCCTGAATTCCACCTTGGCGTCCTCTATGGAAAACAGGCCACCGATAAATATCTGCTGCCCGTCCTTCACCAGGACCGTCGTGGAGGCTGTCCTAATTCTCTTTCTGGGATATATTCCCAGGACCAATTCCGTGATCGATGAGACCTCCGGGGTGACCCTGACCGTGATGTAGCCGTCCTTGTTGATAGTCGGTGTCAGCTGCAGCTTGATTCCGACCGAATCTGTGACGACGATGGCGTTTTGCTGCGAGACCACCGCCCAGCGCAAAGTCTCACCGATCAGGATCGTGGCGGAACGGTTGTTCATGGTCGTCAACTGCGAATGCGCCAGGACCTTGGCCTTGTTCTTCTTCATCAGGAAGTCGAGAGTGACATCGAAAGCGTAGAGCTGACGGGAGAACTTGAACATGTTGTCGAATCCTTCGACTTTCTCGAAAGCGTACTTCTCGGGCAGTTCCCCCAGGCCCGGCAGGTTGCCGCCGAAATCGTTTTCATCTGGCGCTCGCGAGGCCCCGGTCGACTGGCCGTCCTGGTCTTTCACCAGCGGCGATTCGGCCAGTATGGTTGTCAGCCTCGAGAGTTGTTCCCAGTCTATTCCCAATTCGTCGAGATCATCCGTGGCTACCTCGATCAGCCTGGCCTCGAGAAGAATCTGCGGCGCCGGCACGTCGACCGCCTTGATGATGTCGTTGATCTCGGCCACGACTCTGGGGCTGGCCAGCACCAGGATCTTATTGCCGGAAGTATCGATTTGAACCCTTTCGGTGAGGTCCTGAAGCAGATCCTTGACCTCCTCGGCCTTGGCGAATTTGAGATCGATCACGTGCGCCGAAAGGCCGATCTCCTGCTCCAGCGCCTGGGCATCGGCAACCAGTATGGAGTTCCCCACAATCTCATAGGAAAGTCCGGCGGCCCTGACCACCAGGTTGATAGCCTCCTCGATGGGGGTATCCTTCAGGTGGACCGAGATTCTCTCCTGCGTATTGACGCCGGGTCCGGTGACGATATTGAATCCGGATTTATCGGCCAGTATGGTCAGGATCGACGGCAGGAAGGCGTCGTCCGCATCGAGCGTAACTGTCTTCATCAGGCCGCGTTGAACAGTCTGCGGCCTGGAAACATCTGAAGCCTGTTGAGCGCTTGATATCCGGGGGAGCAGCATGACTCCGACGATCAGGCACAATAACATACCCTTCACGGATGATTTAATCAAGATTTCCTCCTTAAGTGCTTTCTGCAACATCCACCTAATAATTTTCCATTCCGGAACCGTTGTTGGAGAAATCCGAATCTTCCCCCATCGTCTCCAACTCCTGAATTGGCTTGTTGACCAGGACAAGTCTTCCTGCTCCGCCTTCCAGGACAACCTGCTTCTCCTCGATGCTTGTAACCCGGTAGGCCTTTTCGAGCCATCCGCCGACCTGGACAACGTAGCTCTTGCCGTTATACTTGATTATGGCTTTGGGATTATCGTCTACAACCGTGGCGGTCAGCCTGATCCGATCCTCTTCGTCGGTTTCCTTATATCCCGCACTGGCATAAGTGAAGCCCTTTATGACACGGCCAAGAAAAAGAGGATCCTGCGAGACCGCGAACCTGTGGCTCTGCGTGTTCTGCCAGATGATTTCGAGGGAATCGATGGTCGATTTGAGCGTCACGTTGGCGTCCAGCGTGGCCGGTTCCGATCCCTCGGCGCGCAGTTCCTGCCGTGCGCTGTTCATCAACATCCAGACAATCGAATAGCCCACGAAAAGAACCAGCCCAATCGCTGTCAAAATGGCCAAACCTTTTATAATGCTATCCCGATTCACTTCTGAAACTCGCTTTCAATATGGCTAAGGCGTTTATTTGAAGAGTTATCGGATGTTGCCGCGGTTTGCCCACGATTTCATCCTGAATCGATGTCTGATCGATTTCATTATTGACCGTGAAATTGGAAACCCTGATCATCTGCGGAAATTTCTCCAACACGTCGAGGAATCTGCCCAATTCCTCGTAACTCGCCAGGATCCTCATTTCATAAGGCACCTGAAGATATTCCCTGATCACTTCCGAGGCCGGGTCCCTGGCCTCGATGATATCCATGGGTGACATGGCCACCAGCCTTATTCCAAGATGATCCATGGCCGTAGTCAAAAATTGCAGGAACGGTACCGAGGCTTTCTCCACCAGCGAATCATTGCGGCTTTCAATCAGGTTGTTCTTGATTAGCTGGGTGACGCCCTCGCGCTGCTCGGCCAATATCTGGGCGGCCAGAAGCTGCTTGTTTTTCTCCTCGATCTGGCTTTTTAATTCCGCCAGCCTCTTTGGCTGAGGCACGATGACATTATTGTAATAATAGTAGCAGCCCAGGAGCAGAACCAGGACCAATATCAATACGATTAAATTTTCCTTCATCCTGCCTCCCGACTATGATCTCAGCACGCAGGCAATCTCGAATTTGACGATTTCCTGCTCGTTGTGCTTGACACGTTGTGACGATTGAAACTTGATCTCCGCAAAATCGGAGCTGAAATCGGTATTGGCCTTGAGAATGTCTATAATCGATACCACCAGGTCCAGGTCCTTCAAGTCGCTTTTCACCTTGGATATTCCCTTGATAACGAAGGCATTGATATTGTCGTCATAGGAAAGCTCGGTGATGGCTACATCTCTGGGTAAAATGCCGCCCAGCAGAGCAATCTTCTCCGACCAGGTCATCCGATTCTTGGCGACGTTGGCCAGCGTGAAAATATCCTCGGGCGAAAGGTAGTCGCTCGAGGCCTCGAGCCGATCTATCTTGGCCTCGATGGCCTGAAGCTCGGCCTCCTGGCTCCTGATGAGCTCCTGGATCTTGTATGATTTATACCCCGCATAGCCAATTCCGGCCAGCACCAGGATGAAGAAAAGCGCCAGCGATATTATTTTGCGCTTCTTGCGGCCGCTCTCGAACTGATCCAGGCGGTTCGAGGCCTTGTTCAAGTTTATTTTATAATATTGCGCCCTCATCAATCCTCCCTCAGGGCCAGCCCGCAGGCAACGGCCAGCTTGGTACCGATGGCTTCGTCAAAACCGGGCGGCACGGTGAACATTTCGAAAGGATTGTAAACCTCCACGGTCATCGAAAGGGCCTGGGCCATATGAGAGTTCAGGTTGGGCATCATGGCCGTTCCGCCGCAGAGAAGTATCTTCTCGAATTCGCGCACACCCGTTTCTTTAGTGTAATAGCGAAGCGAGCGCCTGATCTCGTCGACCAATCCGTCGACCGCCATCCTCCTGGCCACCCTGATGCCGGTCGCGGCAGCATCCTCCGCCAGCATGGCGCCCATGCCGCGTTCCTTCTTCTGGCTCTCGGCCTCGGCGTACTCGACTTTGCGCGCGGCCTTGATATCCTCGGTGATCTTATGGCCGCCGATTGGTATATCGCGAGAGAAGAGAATATTTTTGTCGGTGAAGACGGTGAGCGTGGTTGCCCTGGCGCCTATATCGAGAAAGACCAGGCCGGCTTCTCCGGCCGGCTTGCCTTTGGTCAATAGGTATGAATTAACCAGGGCAGTGCAGCCGGCGTCGATTATTCTCGGCTTTAAGCTCACCTCCTGCAGCAGCTTGAGATAGTTGTCGAACGACTTCTTGGTGGTCGCCACAAGCAGGATGTCCATAAACGACGCCTCGCCCCCGCCATCGATTATCTGAAAATCGGTGATGGCCTCGGTGTCGTCCAGAGGAAGATGCTTGCGGGCCTCGAAGGAAAGTGATGATTCAAGTTCCTCGGGGGCCAGGGGTATGGACCTGATCTGCTTGACCGCCACGCTCGGGCCGCTCAACGCGCAGTTGATATTCTTGACCCTCTTGGGGGAAATTTTCATCTGCTTGAAGCAATGCTTCAGGGCCGTGGTCAAGCGAGAATAACTGGCGCCCTCGGGGTCGTACTCCTCGCCCTCGCCGAAAATCTCCACGACGGAGTAGTTTTTCAGCTTGCGACGATTGTCCTCGACATCGACCTCTACCATTTTCACGGAATAAGTGCCGATATCAAGACCCAGTGATGTCCTCGCCATAGTACTCCTTTATCTTACAATTAGAAATGAATTCATATTATTAATCACAACAATCGTGGCCTGGTCGAGTGGATTGCCTGATAAAGGGGCGCTGATAATTCCTGGAGCCGGGGCGCATCCCCACCCGCGAAAAAAGATACAATTTCCTAATTTCCTCTCATCACCCGAGTAATCTGTGCGATCAAACCAAATATCCTGACAGTTTTACCCCCGCCTTCACGCTCTTTAAATCAGAGGTCGAGCGATCATCCCCCGCCGTCATCCTGCGCCACCTGCATATAGATTATCTCCTGGTCCAGGGTGGGCAGGTAATAGGGTGGCGGATAATCTTTCAACCTGACATCATAATGATAATCTTTTTCGTCGAAACCACGCTCGCAATAAGGTTCACCGCAGGGCCATGTGGTATGAACGATGCCACGGTTCCGCTGTGCCAACGAACCGTAGATCTGCAGGGATACCTTGGGATTGCGATTGCTGGGATGGGTATTGGGAGTCACGTGCCAGTAGATATCCTGGACCGAGATGGAGCCGGAAACCGCGGCCATGGCCGCGTTAATATAAACCGTATCCCGCACTTGCCGATGAATCATGATGCATTTTTCCGAAACCAGCCCGAGAACGTCGGAACAGGAATCCATGGTCGGAGGAACCGAATAGGGAAATGGACCGGTGGCGGGTCGCGAACGCTTGTAAACAAGATTATCCGTGATAATCATCGTGTCGGAGGACCCGATGGTCAACTGTCCCTCAAATCCCTGCGTAATGTACGCCCCGGGATGCATCGGAATCCGCTCCGGGAATTCGCCGTCCATAATATCGCCGCGGCCCCGCGAAGAGGAAATCCAGAGTTTGCCAATGACGAAGACGACGCCCGATCTCGGATGGGTCAATACACTCATATCGGAAATCGTGGTTGGCAAGCAGGCGATACTGTCGGCGCCGTTGACATTGCGAATGCCGCATCTGCGCCAACGGATCAGATCTCCGTCGAGAACAATATGTATCAAAGAATCAGTGCCAGCGGTCCCCAGCCACAGTCCGCAATTATCCCGGAGAATTTGAGCCTGGTTCGGAAAATAGATCGGATTCCGATAGCCCCAGCCCTCATCGAATCGCGCATGATTGTTCGGCGGGTCAATATAGTTCATGGTAGTGGTCACGCGCTTCTTGAAAACCGGCCGGTCGGAAAACTGCTCTATCCGGATGGTGTCATTGGAATGCACCTTACCGTCGAGCGTATCGGGAGTCCAGAACCTGATATCGTCGTGCCGGATAGTATCTCGCTCGCGGTGCGACAGATACAGGTAATCGGCATAGGTCTCATAGCCGAATTGGATCGCCGCCTTCCTGGTTTTTTCCTGGCCTTCGTAGTCAGATTTGCCATACCCCAGAATGGTGACGTAGTTTCTCGTGCCGTAATTGATATCCTCTTGATTGCCGGTGATGATTTCCGGGTAAAACCAATCGGTATTACGGCGATTCTCCCTGTCACGATAGAATAGCTGGTATCCGTATTGTCGGTGCCCGGAAAGATGATTTTCGACTCCTATCCGCGTGGCTCCCAGGGCGTTATAAAGCGCCTTGTGGTCCCCAATATTACCGCTGATGCTGTTATGCAGGTTAATCGCGAATGATAAATAAGCCACACCCAGAAGTATCACGATGAAGGAAAATACCACAGCCATCACCAGCATGCTTCCTTGTTCCTGACGGTTATATTTGCTCATCTTGCCTCCTCGATGTCTTCGCAATGGATAATTCGTCACTGTTTCTTATTAAGTTTCGCCACAGCCCGCGAAACCATCAGGGAATCGCCCCGGGGAGACCGCAGCTTCATGTCCACCCTGATAATCGCGAAACCTTCCGTCGTCGGATTCCTCGGCTCGTCCTCATCGATGGCCGTAAAGGTCAATTCCTCTACGGTGATATAAGGATCATCCTGGGGCCCCTGTGCATAATCGAACAATGGAATGAGCCTCAAGTTGAATCGACCCCTATCACCGCTGAGATCGTTCCACCGGAAACTCAGATCCGATGAATTATAATAAAAATTCCTTTCGGCATATCCGCTCCCATCCATATCGAGACCTTTCACAAATAAGAAATCACTCGGTCGGTTCAGGCCGGTCCGCGTGCTTATATATTCGGCGTAGGTAACGGCGTCCGAAAGAACATTAAAGGCGGCTTCGGCCTCGTTATACATGACCATCTTATCGGTCTCCGTGTTCAATAAGCGGATACTGTCGACATAGGTTATGGCCAGGCCGCTGATCGCGATTGAGGAAATGAAAACAGCCACGACGACCTCAATCAGGGTTGTTCCCTTTTCGTCAGAACGGTATTTTTTCAGTCGATTCTTGCTCATCGATCATTTCCTTAAAAATAACTCTGGAATTCCACTTTCTGCGAGCGGCCGCTCTCGCGTTCAGTCCAGACATATTCCACGCTGACATGGCTGTAATTGGGCAGCCCGTTGGCCTGCCGCGAGCGGCTGGGAGTGATAGTGACGGTGCAATCAGCCACCAACGGCTGCTCTTGCCCATCCTCCAGTACGATATATTCCTCGAATCTGCCCGCATACCGCCTGGGGATAGTATCGCAGACGACATGAAAAGACTTGAGGTTTTCCATTCGCGCCACGGCCAATTCGACCGCCTTGGCGCGATGCCTTTCCTCGGTCAGCATCTGCGAGCCCTGAATAAACATCTCATAAAGAGCGACCACCGATATGGTAATAATAAAAACCGCAATCATTAGCTCGACCAGGTTGTAGCCGGCCTCACCGCGCCTGCGTTTAACGGGATTTTCAGTGACCCTCATGCTTTCCTCTACTCCAGGAATAGTTTCGGATTATCGGCCCTCTGCGCCGCCACTGACCGCTCGATCTTGCCCTCGGCAACAAGCGTCAGCAGATGTTGATCCAGCGATTGCATGCCGACCTTGCTGCCGGCCTGAATTATCGACGGGATCTGGTATATCTTGTTTTCGCGAATCAGGTTCCTGACCGCCACCGTCGCAATCATGACCTCCAACGCCACGATACGCCCCTTATCCTTGCGAGGGAGCAAGGTCTGAGCCACGACCGCCTGAAGCGATTCCGAAACCATCGAGCGCACCTGCGATTTCTGCTCGGCCGGGAAGATATCGATGATACGATCGATAGTCTTGACCGCCGATGATGTATGCAGGGTCGCCAGGACCAGGTGCCCTGTCTCGGCAGCCGTCAACGCCAGTGATACTGTCTCCAGGTCGCGCATCTCACCGACCAGGATGACGTCGGGGTCCTCGCGCAGGGCCGCGCGAAGGGCATTGGCGAAAGAATGGGTCGAGGCCCCAAGTTCACGCTGGTTTATCAGGCTGTGTCTGCTCGAATGGAAAAACTCGACTGGATCCTCGATGGTGATGACATGGCATTCCTTGTGCTGGTTAATCCAGTCGACCATGGTCGCCAGCGAAGTGGTCTTGCCCGATCCGGTTGGACCGGTGAGCAATACCAACCCCCTCTCCAGCAGCGAAAGCCGCTTCATGGCGTCCGGCAAACCCAGCTCCTCGAATGAGCGGATATCGGCCGGAATAGTACGATAAGCCCCGCCTACACCGTTTATCTGGCGGTAGACGTTACAGCGGAACCGCGTGTTGTCATCGATCTCCTTGGCAAAATCGACCTCCCAGCGCTCCTCGAAACGCTTGAGCTGCTCGCCATTCATCGAGCTTAAGACCAGATCCCTGACCCCCTGGCGTGTCAGGCCGGGCAGGTCGAGCTTGAGCAGACGCCCGTCGACACGGATCATGGGTAACGAACCCTCGGAGAGGTGAAGGTCCGAGGCGCCCTGTTCCTTGGTGAATTTCAAAAGATCATCGATGGTGAGCCGCTGTTCAACCGCTGTAATGCCGCCAATAGTTTCAAATTCTTCCAATGTCTTATCCAAATTATGGGTTTACGTTAATCCTGGGTTATACCGTAGCCTGTCCAAACGCCGGTCTGAGCATTGAAATTCACATTCTTGCCGGTTACAGGGGCGCGTGTGCCTCTGGCGGTTATGGTCCTGATACCGGTGCCGCCGGCGCTGATCGAGAATTCCCATTTGTTTTGGACTATTTGATCAAGCCTTAAGCCGTCATTCTCCAAAAGCTGGATATTGTTGGGCCAATTACCATATTTCGAATGATAAATTTTGGCCGCCGCCCATATCGCCCCAATGGCCTCCTGGGCCTCGCCGGCCCTGGCGCTGGCAACATATCTGAGATAAATCGGAACAGCTATGGCCGCCAGGATTGCCAAAATGACGACCACCACCAGCACTTCAACGAGTGTGAAACCACGAATCTTGCGTCGCATCATCGACATAAAGCCTCCTTAAAGGGATCTATTTATTTTGACTTATGTTTCGTTTTCAAAAAAAACTACCCGTCTACAACTTGTCGAGGTAATTTGCAGGCTCCCTTATCAATTAAATTATCAAAGGCAATATACCTTTGAACGACTCTGGCGTCAATCGAAAATACCGCCAAAAATCCCGCATTACTTTATGGTTTAACAAAATCCCGAAAAATCGAGTTCCAGAATTTGGAAGCCGCTGATTCTATGAAAACTGCTGCGGACCTTAGATTACGAGGGCAGTAAATAAAGGGGTTACTTGTTGAGTTCCTTTTTGAGCTCCGAAAGCTGGGTTTGAAGCTGGTCCATCTCTTTTCTGAGCCTGGAAAGCTCCGATTTCAAGCCTTCGAGGCTGTTTACCGGCAAGTTCCTGGCGGCCTCGAGAGCCGATGAGAGATTCCCAAAATACCCGACCAAATTCTCTTCCGGGGCTTCGCTCAGGCTAACCCGAAGCACCATCTTTTGATCATCCCGAAAAATCTCCAAATTAACCGCATCGCCCGGCTTACGCGATCGAACCATATAGAAGAGCGAGGTTCTATCCTTGACCGGGTAGGTGTCGAAGCTGACGATTATATCTCCTTTCCGGAGACCAGCGCTATCGGCCGGGGATTCCCGATCAACCTCCGTCACCCAGACGCCTCGGTCGATTCCCAATCTCTCCCTGGTCTCAGGGGGGAACTCCTCGGTGCTCAAACCAAGATATCCCCGGCTGACACGGCCCTTTTCGATAATCTGATCCGCCACGAAGCGCGCCGTCGCAAACGGCATGGCGTAGCTTCTACCGGAGCCTCCGCCCCCTTGCTCCAGGAACCGCAGGGCATTCGGATAGGCCGTCGAAATCAGCGATAGCGAACCGTCAAACCAATTATTACTGGCGCCTTCACGGGCAACCAAAACGCCCACGATGCGCCCATCGATATTAAATATGGCCCCGCCCGATGAGCCCGGACTGGCGCTCAACGACAGCGACAGGAAGCCCTCCTCCGTTCTCTCCTGGAAACTTCCAAAATTCACTGTCGATGGCCTGTCATAGGAATTGCCGACGAGGGTGATCCAATCGCCGCATTCAAGCGGCCCGGACGCCGGCCAGGCGGGTATGGAAAATTGCTGTCCCTGAATTTTCAGGACGGCAAGTCCTGTAAAATTATCCACGCCCACTTTGAGGGCCGGATATGACCTGCCGTCCTTGAAGGTTACATTGAAACCCGTCGCCTCGAATATTTGCGATGACGTTATAACATGGCCGGAGTCGTCATATACGATGCCGGTGGCGACCAGATTCCTCCAGCCCCCGTCGCATCGTACCGTTACAAGGTATGGCTCGGTGCCCTTGACAAGAGCGTTCAACTCCAGATCGAGCGATTTTAATATCCCGGCCCCGGCGTGTCCGGAAAGGCCAATCGCGGCCCCCACAATCAAGGGTATTAATTTCGCACCCCGTATCATCATGCGCCGCCCTAAAACTTATGGTCGACAGTCTCTTTAACCTTCTGATAGTCCGGCAGGACATACTCCTCGATTCTCAGGGTCGAATCGTTCCGAAGAGTGGATTTGCTGTCAACGGCCTGCTGAGGAATCGCCCCCTCGGGGACCGGAAAGGAACTGACCTTGGTTTCGGGATGGGCCCAAAAATCGGGCGCTGTCTGCGACTGCCTCATCAGCGAATCCTGGACTCCGGAGTAAGTCGATGTCACATTTGTCGATGGTGGACCGACCAGGAAGAAAACGGCCGCCGACGTCACCATGAAGGCCGCGCCGGCAATTGTAAATCTGTAGCGAAATGCTCCTAAAACCTCCTTGGTTTCCTGCTGGGAATTGATCGCTTTGACAACCCTCTCGACGAATCCATCCGTGAGTGTCAGCGAAGGCAAGTCCCGCGCCGCCGTCACAATGGCCTCGTACTCCCCAAGCCGCCGTTTACAGGAGTGGCAATGCTCGAGATGCTCCTCGACAGCCTGTCTTATGCCCGGCGAAAGGTCGTTATCAATAAAGGCTGATAGTCTGCGGGATACCCCTCGACAGTTCATAATAAATCTCCTTGTACGGTTTAAGTTTATCTCTCAACATCGCTCTTGCCCTGTTTATCCTCGATTTCACGGTCCCCACGGGGACTCGCAGAATCTCGGCAATCTGCTGATATGGCAGCCGCTGTATATCGCACAGAATAAATGCCGTCCTGTAATCTTCAGGAAGGGCATCGATGGCCTTTTGCAATATAGGCGCCAACCCCTCCCCGATGCCGCCCGTTCTGCCGGCTATCTCGACATCCGATTCTTCCTTCAGAAAATCGAGGCTTAAGAATCGTCGCAATTTCCTTTTGCGAAGCTCGGAGCGGGCCAGATTCAAGGCAATCGTGTAAATCCAGGTGGAAACGGCATATTCCGGCGTATAGCTGTGCTTCTGATTGAAAATCCTCAGGAATGTCTCCTGGATAAGCTCCTCGGCCGTCTCCTGGTCGGTCACAATGCGCCCCACGAAATTCAGAAGCCGGTCCTGGTAACGGGCCACCAGCTCGGCGAATGACTTCTCGTCACCGCTTTGAATAAGCTCCATCAACTCCTTGTCGGAAATCCTGGAGCGTCCTTTTTCATTTGTTCCGTTAGACACACGTCTCCCTTTTATAAAAGAATGTTCTTAAATAATTATACACAATTTTGAACAGGGAGTTCCTGAAAAAAGGAAATACAGGCAGATAAAAATCTATCGTCGAGGGCCTTTAGCGATAGATATCTTGGGGATAGCCCTTATAATTGGTACTGGTTTTTACAGTACCCGTGGCGTTCTTCTTGAGCGCCTCCTCGAATTTCTTGAACCTCTTAATATGCCTGTCGACTTTTTCGTTAATCTTGGCCACCGTCCAGGAGAGGACTACGACCGATGCCCCTAATAAAATGAATGTCAAATCGCCCATTTTTTCCCCTTTCAATGTTTATATCGGAATGGGCGGACAACACTTTAAGATTATCTATAAATAGTCGTGGCCAACAGCCAGGAGATCAAAGAGGTCAGGATTATCGGCAGAATCAGCAGCGAAAGGGTCCTGGCCAGCGAGGCCTTGAAATAGTCATTTGTCAGGACCAGGCAGAGATGCACCGGCGAGGCCATCACCCCCATGAACCCCCCGGCGAACGCCAGTAGCATCCCGGCTTTGTATGTCAAGTCCCCGGCCCCCAGGAGCGGCAGGACCACCGGAAAGCCGACTCCAATATAGGCCGACGTAATCCCCGTTAAAAAGCCAACCACGAATGGCACCGTAAAAACAACCATCACGGATGGTATGTGATAATAAAGCAGTTCGTTGTAGAAAATCGCCGCCGCGCCGGTGTTTTCGATGGCATACATCAGGGTCATAACCCCAAAAATCAGAAGCATGATGCTGGGTGAAAAGCCGTTTTTCAGGCCCTTTATCACGTCCGGCCTGGAGACCCGTCGAATCAATATCACAGTCAGATTCACCAGCATGACCGATATTATCAGGTCGACCCGGAAGACCAGCCCCAGAAGCACGATGGTGGCTATCGGCCAGAGTGACCCGAGAAGGGCCCCAAAATCGAGGCCGCCTGCCTTGCGATGCGACGAGCCCACCTTCTTGAGTATCAAGCCGGAAAGAATGCAGGCGACCGAGATCGGGAAATTAATAATGGCAACGTCCCATACTGAAACTTTGAGCACCGCCGCGGCCAATATGATGCTTGGATAGAGCGGCCAGGTGGTCTCCCAGACGTGCCGCCACCAGTAATTGAGAGCTGTGAATTGCTCCGGTGTGATATCCGAATTGGCGCCCAGTTCCTTGACCAGGGGGGCCGAAACCATCGCTCCACCCGGCATCGGCAGCAGCCCTATTATCGATGGCGCCACTCGGGCAACCCATTTGGGCGGAAGAAACGTCTGTAGCGAGGCCACCATTTTCTTGACATACCCGGCCGATTCATAGATGTGAGCGAACGTCAAAATCAGCGCCACGGTAATCACAAGCCGCCAGCTTTTGAGATTGATCAGGGAATCGTAAAGCATCTGCCAGAACCGCTCCGAGAATTGGAAATGATAGACCCCCAGGAATATGGCTCCGACCAGAAGCGCCACGCCTATGGGTAATTTGAATCGAACCAAGACTACTATAATCGCGAAAAGCAGAAGCAAGGCCAGCATGTTGGCGGGTAAGGTATAATTTTAGGGGGTGATGTCAATTGAAAATGCGAAGTGGAATTTGGATCGACAGATTGAAGTACACCCGATTTATATTGACAAATATTGTCAACTTTGTATGATTACGTGCTTATAATAAACGGAGGAATACTGGCCACATACAAATCTACCGACATACAGCTTTCGGCGCTTGAAAACGCAATGCGGCAGTTCGACGAGGCCGCCGCCAGGATGAATATCGATCGGGCCATGCTCGATATCCTCAAGCAGCCCCGGCGGGCGGTCATTGTCAGGCTGCCAATACTCATGGACAACGGCAAGTTCAAAGTCTTCACCGGCTATCGCGTCCAGCATTCGATCACCCGCGGCCCGGCCAAAGGCGGCATCAGGTATCATCCCAACGTCACGCTCGACGAAGTCTCGGCGCTGGCGGCCTGGATGACATGGAAATGCGCCATCGTCAATATCCCGTTTGGCGGCGCCAAGGGGGGAATCGCCTGCGACCCGACCACAATGTCCAAGAACGAGCTCGAACGCCTGACCCGTCGCTATACCGCCGACCTGATCGATGTCATCGGCCCGGATATCGACGTGCCTGCTCCCGATGTCAACACCGATGCCCAGACCATGGCCTGGATAATGGATACATACTCGATGCATGCCCGCCACACAGTTACCTCCATCGTTACCGGAAAACCGATCGAGGTTGGCGGCTCGAGAGGTCGACGAGAGGCCACCGGCCGCGGCGTTCTCATCGCCATTCGCGAGGCCTGCAAATTCAAGAAAATCAGCCTCAAGGGCGCCCGCTGCGTGGTCCAGGGGTTCGGCAATGTCGGCTCTGTCACCGCCGACCTGCTTCATAATGACGGCGCAAGAATAGTCGCGGTTGGCGACGTTTACGGGGGGCTGCATAACCCCGATGGCATCAACATCCCCGAATTGATTGAATACGTAAAAATGAGCAAGAAGGTAGTCGGATACCCGGGCGCCAGGCCGTTTGACAGCGACGAAATTCTTAAGATGGATTGCGAGGTCTTGGTGCCCGCGGCCCTGGAAAATGTCATTACGGAGAAAAACGCCAAAGATATCAAGGCCGCCATAATCGCCGAGGGCGCCAACGGACCCACCACCCCCGACGCCGATCGGATATTGGAATCCCGGGGCGTTTTCGTGATTCCCGATATTCTCTGCAACTCCGGCGGGGTAACGGTGAGTTACTTCGAATGGGTGCAGGATCGGATGGGATATTTCTGGACCGAGGAGGAGGTCAACAGCCGTCTCGAGTCGATCATGGTCAAGGCTTTCGAGGACGTTCTTCAGATGTCGCTGGCCAATTCCTGCAACATGCGAATCGCGGCTTTCATGTTGGCCATCAGGCGCGTGCTCGATGTCATGATGTTAAGAGGGGTTTACGCTTAAGGCTTATGGAGGGATTCTTAAATGATCTGATAGAAAGGGCGATCTATTTCTTACCCCCGTTTCTCCTGTCCATTTCCTTCCACGAAAGCGCCCACGCATATGTTGCCTACCGGTTCGGTGATCCCACGGCTCGAGATCTGGGACGCGTCACACTAAATCCGCTGCCGCATATCAATATTCCCGGCCTCATTGCAATAATGCTGTCACCGTTCGGATGGGCCAAGCCGGTGCCGGTTAATCCCTATAACCTGAGAAATCCAATCAGGGATAACCTCTGGATTTCCCTGGCCGGCCCGGCCTCGAATTTGATCCTGGCCGCCATCTTTGGTGCAATCTTTCAACTGACACATTCCCTCTTCCCGCCGTCGGCTGGCGGGCTGTATGCGGTGACGTTTATCCAAAACTGCGTGGTCTTGAACCTCATGCTGATGACATTCAACCTGATCCCTATCCCACCTCTTGACGGCTTCCATATCCTCGAGGGATTGGTTTCGACAGAAACGTATATCAAGCTTCAGGGCTTATATAAATTTGGACCGCTCCTGCTGCTGGCTTTGGTATTGCTCGGCGGCAATATTCTGGGGGCGATAATCTCTCCCGTAATCAGGATAATCGGCGGGTTTCTGCTTGGCGGGCGCGTTGGCTGACAAATATCGCTTGCTGTTCCTGGCGGCGGCGACCGCACTCATTTCATCGTGCGGAATATTCATTGTCGACAAATCCAACAACTTAAATCCCATCCTGGTCTTCGGCGACGGCGCGTCTTTTCTCGACAATGCCTCCACCCTGGCCATAAGGGGGCGGATAGAATTCAAAGAAGGGCGGGCCATAACGCAATCAGGATCATTTCAACTTTTCCTCAACGGCCCTGATTCGGCGTCGTTCCTCATCGAGGGACCGTTTGGCGCTGATGCTTTCAAGATGGTGATTTTGGGGGACGCGGCGAATATCCTGACCAATGAGGGCTGGACGCATCTTACCCGCGGCCAGAGCATTGGGGTCGCCGAGTACGGTATCAGCAACATCTCCCCCTTCCTGATCGGCCCGGTTATATTTCCTCAATATTACCCCGTTGATGTGGCCGGCGATGATGACGGCCGCAAAGTCCAACTGCGAATCAATGGAACCGGATTTTCCAGCCGGATCATGAATTACGGCGGGTATTTCAATCTCATCGAACCCCGAACCGGGCTTATATCCGAATATACTAATCGTAAAAATCTCGATTCCGGCTTCTACCCCGCGCGCGTAGAGATTCTCAATCCCCAATCGGGTAATTGGAGAATTATCCTTGAAATCACTCGCTTAAAAATAAACGCCGAGATTCCCCCGGCCGTTTGGGCACCCGATTGACCGAACTCCCGGAGCATCATCTAAGGACTTTCCCAGAAAATGCGGCTTCATTTTATAGAACTTTGGTTTCGACAAAGGGTTAACTATCTTGGGAAGTGGAAATGGTCATTTTTCAAGAATCGGGGAATCTTCTGGGCTTTTCCCCATGAAAAAGTTCCGCAGGGTCGTAGTCCCGACCGGAGTTGTCGGGGCGTGACCCTGCGGTGTGAGAGAGCAAGTGCGTGTCGGGTCACGGCCATTTGGCCTACGACCCGACACAACCCAGAGCGGGTCCGACTGGGCGAGGACGGCTTAGTGAATACAGCTATAGACATTTGTACAAGAATTCCGGGGAAACTCCTCAGCATCATCTTTCTTGACAATGTCGTCATAAGTGGTATTTTACAACTATGGTAGACGGGCGATTACACCGATAAATCGCAGGCAGGATTATGTCCGTGGTTAGACGCAATTCATCATTCGCCCCTTTCTCACAGCTCCAAATATCGACAATAATCATATTGACCATCTTGGGCGCTCTCTTGCCCGTTTTGGGGATCGCGGCTGAATCCGACAAAGGCCATTGGGCTAAATATGAGGCCGAGCGATTTCTGCGCCGCGACAATGATGATCCCCCGATGCTCTTGCAGGCCGGCGGCCCTGACGCCTTCGGATATTTCTATATCGATTCCCGCGATAACGCCCTCAATCGCCCGAATTTCAGCTGGCGAAACATCACCGGAATCGGCACGAATATTTACCTCGAGGAGGATGACCAGCTCCGCGGCCCTTTTGATATCGGATTCGGCTTCAATTACTACGGCCAGGAATACACCCAGCTTTTCGTCTGTTCCAACGGGTGGATCGGATTTGGCGCATCGCCGCCGGAATTCCTCAATCGGCCCATCCCGACCGCCGACGAGCCCAACAATATCCTGGCGGTCTATTGGGACGATCTTGTGCCCGAAAATGGCATCGCCTATTTCTATTCGCACAACGACTCCTGTATCGTTGCCTGGCATGGTTTTGGGCATTACTCCGCCGAGGGTGTGTACACTTTCGAGGTTGTATTAACCTCCGATGGAAATATCCGCTTTCAGTATCTTAGCCTCAGCGGCACGCTTGATTCCCATACCATCGGTATCGAGAATGCCTCCGGAACAACCGGACTGCTATACACCTACAATGTTTTCGGGAATGAATCCAACAGGGCGATATATTTCGGATTGCGGCCGCCGCGCTACGTCGCGCATGATGTTTTGCCGATTTCCTTTGAGTCCCCGGCGGCTGGCGGCGCAGTCGGTGACTCCGTCGGGCCAAGCGTTCGCTTTTTCAACAACGGGACCTTCCTGGAAAGCTTCAATGCCCGAGTGACTATTCAGCATAACGGCGAGGTGTATAATCAATCGACCACTATCGGTAATTTAGGAGTAGATTCGTTCGCGACCGTCAACTTCCCCTGGTATCAACCATCCGAGGCCGGCAGTTACCAGATCCGGGCCGTTTCCGAACTTATCGGCGACCAACGGAGGATCAACGATTCGATTCGCATGACATACGTGGCGTTTTCCAACATCTACACAAACAACTTCGAAACCGACAGCGCCACTTTTATCGGCAACAACGACTGGGAATGGGGCGACCCGACAAATGGTCCGCTCAATGCTCATTCCGGAGTGAACCTCTGGGCCACCGATTTAGACAGCAATTACACCGTGGGGCCGCTGCTTTCCTCTTTGATCGCCGACACTCTGCTGCTCGATACCGGCTCGGTTATGACCTTCTGGCACTGGTACGAAATCGAGGCATTGTTCGACGGCGGCAATGTCAAGATATCGACCGATGATGGTACCAACTGGAGCCTCCTCACACCTATCGATGGGTATGATGGCATCATTTCGGATATCTTCTTCAACCCGCTTGCCAACGAGCCGGCCTTTTTCGGCGCATCCGGCATGTGGCTTTTGGAAACATACGATCTGACAGCTTATGGCGGACAAGTGGCGCTCATAAAATTCGATTTCGGTTCCGATATTTCGGCCGATGCCCCGGGATGGTATGTCGATGATTTGACAGTCCTCGGGGCCAGGCCAGCGTCTCCGGGGTGGGCCGGCGGAATTGTCCGCGACTTGGTGACATCCAACCCGCTTGCGGGGGCGGTTGTGCGCACCTCTCGGCGCGCCGATACCTGCGGCACCGATGGCCGCTATGTTCTGGAGCTTCTGCCCGGTTTGAGCTCATTGGCCGCGAGCGCCGACTACCATAATCTCTTGACCGCCGATTCGATTGATATCGTCGTTGGCGAAACCACCTATTTCGATTTTTATCTGCCGGCGCCGGTTATTCAGGTCGATACGGCGCCGATTGACACCACTGTCCTCGAGGGCCGCATAGTGACATTGACCAGGCGAATCAATAATATCGGCAACGGCCCGCTCACGTTCGAGTTGCGGGTGGATTACCTTCCGCGCTTATTATCAACCATACCCGGCTCGACCGAAAAATCGGTCAGGGAAATTCAACCCAATGAAATATTGGAGCCGCTTGATTTCGGTGATGAGGTTTTCGTATTCGATCCGCAAACCCCCACCGGTGATATCGGTTGTGTGGGAGTTGAATTCGATGGCCGGAATTTCTGGGTGACCGGCCGGCATAATATCGATGATGTCCACAAGCTGCATAAATTCGACCGCGCCGGCAACCTTGCGGCCTCTTACAATCAAAATACAGTATCCATCTGGGGATGGCGCGATCTGGCCTGGGATGGTGAGTATCTCTACGCTTCGGATGAAAACGAGCTGGCCAAAATCGATCCATCGACCGGGCAGAAGTTCGATACGCTTCCAATGCCGGCAATCATTCCTCCTCCGATCCGGGCTTTGGCCTATGACCATATTTCGGATCACTTTTGGGGGGCCAACTTCTCGTCCGATATTGTCGAATTCAGCAGAAACGGCGCCGTTGTCAATTCCTATCCCAATGACCGCCATGCGTATGGCCTCGCCTGGGATAATATCTCCCCCGAGGGTCCCTGGCTTTGGGTCTTCTCGCAGGATAGCTTGCCAATGACACAGGTATCGCAATTTGATCCCCGCGTGGGAGCCTATACAGGCGTCGGTTTCCAGGCGATCGACCACAATGGAGGCGAGCCCGACCTGGCCGGAGGCGCCTGCTTCACCGCCGAATGGGATTCCACCAGGGGCGTGTTATTCTGCATGGTTATGGGGCGGACCAACCTCTCGGATTCTCATGACAGGGTCCAGGGATATGAAATCGCGCCATATTCGCGCTGGCTTTCGCTGACGCCACACTCGGGAGCTATAGCGCCAGCCGGAGGAGTTGATCTTAATATCACAATCGATTTCACCGATTCGACATTCCGTCCCGATGATATCTATGGCGCGCTTCTTACCATTGTCAACAACGGGGACATACAGCCGGCAATCTCGCTCACAGTCGGCGTCAGGTCCGGCATAGATAACGATGGCATCAACCCCTTGCCGGCGGAACTGGCATTGCACCAGAATTACCCGAATCCGTTCAATTCCGGGACCCTCATATCATTCGACCTGCCTCAGGCGTCCGAGATAAGGCTCGATATTTTCGATATCCAGGGGCGCAAGGTCGGAGCATTAACAAAAGGCATGCTTCCGGCAGGCCGACACAGCGTTATTTGGAATGCCGCGGGATTTTCATCCGGCTTATACTTCTACAGGCTGGCCGCTGGAAATATGTCGAAAACCGGGCTGATGACCCTTCTCAAATAACCTCCCTTTTATTTCTCCACATTATGTAAACCTTTCGCTTGGCTTGCCGAAATAGTTATTGTATGCTTGTTGCCATGACCGAAAGTCTCGGGCGATACCTGGACCACCTGGGCCTGGAGCGCGGCCTCTCGAGCCACAGCCTCGATTCGTATCGCAACGATATCGAGAAATTCCGGCGCTATCTCGAAAAGCTGGGCCTGGATCCGGAGACTCTCAAGCAGGCGGAGTTAACGGGATTTCTCGACCACTTGCGGAAATCCGGCCTGGCGCCAAGTTCAATCGCCCGTAATCTCAGCTCCATTAAAGGATATTATCGTTTCCTGAAACGAAACGGCGAAACCGAACGCAATCCCGCCGAGTCGATTACCGGACCGCGCATTTTTCGATCCCACCCCGGTGCGATGAGCGTCGATGAGGTCTTCCGTCTTCTCGACACCGCCAGATCGGCCTGCCGGAAAGACAAAAGCAAGAAGAAACTTTCGGCCAGGGACTGGGCCCTGCTGGAATTCATGTATGGCACCGGCGCCCGTGTCTCCGAGGCGGCCGACACCAGGCGCGACGATCTCTACCGCGAAATGGGCCTGGTGCGCCTCTTCGGCAAAGGGAAAAAGGAACGCGTCGTTCCCATGGGCCGAACCGCCTGGGATGCTATCGGGGAATATCTCGAGATTTGCCGGCCGGGCGTCTCCGGATCGAAAAGCGGCGACTTTCTATTCCTGAACAACCGCGGCGGCAAACTCTCCCGCATGGGGATCTGGAAAATTCTCAATAAGTACGTCAGGGCCTCTGGTATCACGCGGAAAGTCTCGCCGCATACGCTGCGGCACAGTTTCGCGACACATCTTCTGGACGGTGGCGCCGACCTCATCGCCGTGCAGGAGCTATTGGGCCACTCCGATATCACCACCACGGAAATCTATACCCATACCGACAAGGATTTCCTTATCACCGAGCATCGCGAATATCACCCGAGGGAAAATTGGTAATCTTGCTGGAAAAAGAGCGGGCCCGGAAATCCACGTCGAAGGTGACCAAGTTCCACTGTGGATTGTGCCAGCGGGGCACGTCCATAGAGGGCCTTATTAAGCATTCACTCTCGGCTTACGATGTTGTCATTCATCATTTCGACACTATCAGCGAGCTCTACGAGCATAACCATCGCTCATATATCGACCTGGTGGTATTCGGCTCCGAGACCGACCCGCACTGGATCACGCCGCTGGTCAAGGAAATCAAAGCCCACACCATACTGCAATTTATTCCAATTATCCTTTTCACCCCCACCGCCGAGAAGAAGTTCAAGGTCGAATCGTATAAATTAGGCGTCGAGGAGTTCATCGGCACCGAGTGGGACCACGATGTGGAGGCCGCCAAGATCGAGATGCTGATCTTTCGCTCGCGACGAGACCTCAGTGTCAACCCCTCGAGCAAGCTGCCCGGCCCTAACGCTATCGAATACGAGATTGACAAGCGCCTGCGCCTGGGCGAGAAATTCGCAGTCTGCTACGCCGACCTCGATAATTTCAAAGCCTATAACGATTACTATGGGTATGTCTATGGCGACAAGATGATAAAGATAACCTCACTTATCATTCGTAACGTGGTCCAGGATCTGACCCCGCTGGGATTTGTCGGGCATATTGGCGGCGACGATTTCCTGTTCATCGTCCCGGCCGACATGGTCGACCCGGTCTGCAAGAACGTCATTGCCACGTTCGATCGCATGGTCCCCTATCGATACGAGGAAAAGGACCGCGAACGGGGCTGGATCGAGGTCGCTAACCGCCGCGGTGTCACCGAACGCTTTCCGATTGTCACGATTTCGATCGCCGTCTTAGTCAACCAGAAGAAGATGTTCAAGCATCCCGGCGAGATGAGCCACATGATGGCCGACCTCAAGAAATATACCAAGACTCTTCCCGGCTCCAACTACATGATCGAGCGCCGCAGAAAATATTAGCCTGGTTGGTGCGCACGGCGCACCCTTTGCGGGTCTGAAAGACCCGCCTATTCGGCTACTCGCTACTCGCCATCGCCGACACGCTTCGAGAGTAGTAATCGGTGAGAATCTCGTTCTTGTGGACTGGCAGGAATTGCAATTTCACCCGCGTTTCGATATTCAGGGTGTACTCTTGATTGTTACCAAGCTGGCTGATACCGCTGCTTTGGATCGTTACGGTCGAATCGGAGAGATTGACCTCACCCCAGGAGGCCTCGAACGATGCGCCGTTGATATAGTACTTTCGTCCGATACCACCTTGGACCACACGCCCGTGGCATTGGATATGCCATGTGGCGGCCTCGACACCGGCCCGCGCGGCGGCCGAGGCCATCTGATACGGATCGCGCGAGGCGGCCGCGGCCTCTACCCTGTCGTGGCTGGTCATGGTAAACAGCGATATGAACACGGCCGCTATCAGCGCGGCCACCGAGAGCATCAAAACCGGGATTTCATTACCTCTGGAAGAATTCATTCAAAGCCTTGCAAAGCCTGAGCGTTGTCGAAACTTGCATTCCTTTGCAATTAAGAGGTTACTCCGCTTGCATCTTTGTGAGGGTTAACCCTGCTAATACAAACAAAATACTCATGTTCCGACATACCTAAAAGGCAATTTTGATGCCGGAAATTGAAGTTTGGGCGGCCCCTTGCATTTGGGCGGCAGACGTCTCCCTTTGGAGCCGCATGGCCCGGTCTGCCCCTACCATGACAGCGTTACATCCGCCTGCCTTTGGTGGCGTCAGGTCCTCAGACCTGACGCATTTGCCCCCATTTGGTCGCGGCAGGTCTCCGCACCTGCCGCATACCCCCCCAGGCAAAACCTATTAATATACCACCCCTCACTGACACTTACTGTCAGTGCTTACAAAAATATTTTCACCCGCCCAAAAATATTCTTGCCTCAAAATGGACAATTTTGCTTGACAATAATAGAACTATGGGTTAAGATTAATATGCACCTGAAATTCCTTTACAAATGGGGGTATATTAATTGGCAATCATGGTCTTTACGTATTTGGGGCATTGACAAGCGCCAAAGGAAATGGCCAAGGGGCCCATTTGGGCCGCCCATGAAATTTAGGAAATGTTAGAAGGAAGGAGTAAGTTGTGAAAAATCTGCTATTAACAGGTATGCTGTGCACGGCGATTCTGCTGATCTCCGGTTGTGGTGCAATGTTTCAAGGTTCTAATCAGACTGTCAATATTCAGTCTGCCCCGT
>Ga0154764_1094_pt2 | contig 61808 bp, 43 predicted proteins | sample Rifle2008BG16ft_FD_105772 | JGI IMG/M metagenome (GOLD analysis project Ga0154764, IMG submission 105772) | candidate division Zixibacteria bacterium RBG_16_53_22
ACGCAGACAACGCACAATGGCAAGATCATCGGGAAATGCGCGCGCCAGGGCAAGGTGTCGTTTGACATAGTCTGATTCCTTTCCGGGAAACTATGCTGGTATTTATTGATGTCCAATATCATGCTCTATTTTTCTCAAGTTCAGGGGCTATATCAAAGTAACTTCGGCGCCGTATTATAGTTCCCACGCCGGCCCGGAGAGAGGGCTGCCGGCGTTATCGCATCGTCCATCCAAGAAACTATTTGCCAAGCTGGCTTTATAATGATAAATTACGCCTTGTTGTTAAGATGCATACGCCCCCGTAGCTCAGTTGGATAGAGCAGCGGCCTCCGGAGCCGTGTGCGGCCGTTCAAGTCGGCCCGGGGGTATTTTTTGTAGTAGCGAGTAGCGATTAGCGAGTAGCCAGTAGGGAAAGAACAAGAAATAAAGCCGCCGGTGATTGAATCAATGAATGGGATAATCAGCGTATCCCTCGCGAGTCAGAGCTTGTTGCTCTGAACCTGTTTGGGCTCTGACCGCGAAAGATTAAATGTCATTTTAGGAAACGGTTAGTCCGGGGCCAGAAGCCGCGGCCATTAGTATCAGAAATAGAATGAACATGATGGGGCGTATCGCAATACGCCCCTACACGATTAAGCACATATTAAAACATTAAACTAACGATGTAACTCATTACAGGGAAACAGAAATAGGGCCATGCTTTGGAGCCAGACATTTATCCCCACTCTGCGGGATGACCCCGCCGATGCCGTTATCGATTCGCATAAGCTGATGCTTCGCGCGGGATTTATCCGTCAGTTGACGGCGGGAATCTACAACTACCTGCCGCTCATGCAGTGCGTCATCCACAAGATCGAAAGGATTGTGCGTGAGGAGATGAACGCCGCCGGCGCTATCGAGATCACCATGCCGGTGCTTCACCCGGCCGAGCTCTGGCAAAAGTCGGGCCGCTGGGACGTAGTCGGCAAAGAGCAGATGCGGATGAAAGACCGCCATCAACGCGACCTGGTCCTGGGCGGCACCCATGAGGAAGTTATCACCTGGATAGTCAGGGGAGAGCTTCGCAGTTACCGTCAATTGCCCAAGAACTTCTATCAGATTCAGACCAAGTTCCGCGACGAGCCGAGGCCGCGATTCGGCCTAATGCGCGGCCGCGAATTCATCATGAAGGACGCCTACACGTTCGATGCCACCTGGGATGGCCTTAAGAACGCCTACAATAAAATGGCTGAGGCCTATTTCAAGATATTTCGACGCATAGGATTCGATGTCAGGATGGTCGAATCGGATGTTGGCGCCATGGGTGGAACCGGGGCTCATGAATTCATGGTGCCGGTCGAGACTTCCGGCGGCGAGAATGTCATTCTCTCCTGCGAGCGTTGCGACTACGCCGCCAATATCGAGAAGGCGACATCGCTAAGCCTGGCCGATGAGGGCGCCCGTCCCGAGGAGCCGCGCCAAAAGGAGATGGTGTTCACACCGGGCATGAAAACGGTGGAGGAGGTCACCGGATTTCTTCGGGTGGGGCCGGAAAAACTGGTCAAGACGCTTCTTTATGAGGTCGATGGCGAGGTCGTGGCCGCCTTGATTCGTGGCGATAGGGAAATCAACGAGGTCAAGCTCAAGAATTATATGCGGGCCAATGAGCTCGTCATGGCTGCCGCTGACGTGGTCATGAGGGTGACCGGAGCGCAGGTTGGATTTGCCGGGCCGATCGGGCTATCCAGGGTGCGTATCATAGCCGATCCCGAGGTCAAGCGCATGCGCAACTTCGTGGTCGGCGCCAATCGCGACGACACGCACATAATCAATGTCAATACCGTCGATTTCACGGTCGACGAATACGCCGAGATCCGCCAGGCCCAGGCCGGAGAAATATGCCCGCGCTGCAATCAGGGTCGGCTGCAGTCTTATTCGGGTATCGAGGTCGGCAACCTCTTCATGCTGGGAACCAAGTATTCCGATGCGCTGGGCGCGAATTTCATTGACTCCGATGGAGTGGAGAAACCGTTTGTAATGGGCTCATATGGAATCGGAATTACGCGCACCGCCCAGGCGGCTGTCGAGGCTTTCCATGATGAGAAAGGTATCATTTGGCCCAAAGCGATAGCTCCGTATGATTTTCACATCGTGCCGATCGAGATCACCGACCGCCGCCAGAGAGAGGTCGCTTTCGCTTTATACGAGGAACTTCAGGAACGCGGATATGCTGTCTTGATGGACGACCGCGAGGAACGCCCGGGCGTGAAATTCAATGACGCTGACCTGATCGGTATCCCGGTGCGGATTTCGTTCGGCGATAGAAGCCTCAAGGACGGACAGGTTGAGATAGTCAAGCGTCGGGGCAAGGAAATGGTCAAAATACCAGTCGAAAAAGCTGTGGACAAGGCTATCGAAATATTCGGGCAACTTTAAAAAAAGCTTGCATTTAGGAATTTAGAAGGTTATAATTTTAGGTTCGAGAGTGGGTCAGACCCACTCTTTTGGCTATACGTATTCAACATTAGCAAACGGCGCGGTGGGTATAGGCCTTGAAAATAGATGTTGAGAGTTTGAAAGACAAGATGCAAACCGTCACCGAGGGGATGGGTTTCGAGTTGGCCGATTTGACGGCCCCGGTGGTCGGCGGGCGGTTGATTCTGCGGGTCTTTATCCATTCACCCCAAGGAGTTACACTCGATAGCTGTGTCCGGGTCAGCCGGGAAATCTCGGATATGCTCGATACCCTCGATGCCATCGACACGCGCTATACGCTCGAGGTATCGTCGCTGGGACTGGACCGGCCATTGATTACGCCAAAGGATTTCAGCCGTCGGATTGGTGAACGGGTCAGCGTATCTTATTCGGTGGACGGAGGATCGAAGAAAGTGGAAGGCATTTTGATTTTCAGCGACGATACGGATATCAAGATCGACCGCAACGGTGAAATGATTACGATTCCTGCGGGCGCGAACCCCAGGGGGAAGATAATAATTTGAGGGCTCCGTACCTGCGGATCCGTATGGACCGCGGAGGTTGAGGGAAAATGAATTACGATATTCTGGAAGCATTTGGGCAGATAGCCAAGGAAAAGAACCTGGAGTTGGATTATGTTCTGCAGACTGTGGAATCGGCTCTGGCATCGGCCGTAAAGAAGAAATACAACACCGAGGATAATGTCCGCGTGGAAATAGATCGCACCGAGGGCGAAATCAAGGTCTTCCTGACGAAGAAAGTTGTCGAGGAAGTTGGCAATCCGGGGCAGGAGATGACGGTCGAGGAGGCCTCGGAATATTACGAGGACGTGGAGATCGGGCAAGTGCTCGATGTCCCCATGGCCTTCGAGGATTTCGGCCGCAACGCTATCGCGACCGCCAAGCAGATTCTGATCCAGCGGGTCCGCGAAGCCGAGCGTGAAAAAATATTCCAGGAATATAAGAATCGTGTCGGCGAGTTGGTGACAGGAAATGTGCAGCAGGTGGACAAAGGGAACATCATTGTAAACCTGGGTCGCGCCGAGGCCATTGTGCCGCCTCGCGAGCAGATCAGGAAAGAAAAATTCCGCCAGGGCGACCGGATTCGCGCGGTCATAACCGAGGTTCAGGACACCAACCGCGGCCCCCAGATCACGCTTTCGAGGGGCTCGACCGATTTTCTAAAGAAGCTTTTCGAGCTGGAAGTACCGGAGATCGCCGAGAGAATAATCGAGATAAGGGCCATGGCCCGCGAAGCGGGGGAGAGATCGAAGGTGGCGGTTTACTCGAACGACGACAGAATCGACGCTGTCGGGGCTTGCGTGGGCGTAAAGGGAGTAAGAGTTCAGAACATAGTCCGCGAGCTGAATAACGAACGGATCGACATCGTGCCCTGGTCATCGGAGCCGATGATCTTTGTGACCAAGGCCCTGGCGCCGGCCAAGATCGTCAATGTCGACGTCTACCCGCCCGACAAGAAGATGCTGGTGGCGGTTGCCGATGACAAGCTGTCACTGGCGATCGGGAAAGCCGGGCAGAACGCCAGGCTGGCTGCCAAACTGACCGGCTGGAAGATAAACATCATGTCGGCTACGGAATATGATGCGCTCAAGAAATCGGAGGAAGAGGAGAAGGTCGATATCGAAACCGTCGAGGAAATCGGCGCCAAGATGATCCAGAAGCTCCTCCATTCCGGGTTCGAGACGGCGCAAGATGTCATCAGGGCCGATAGGGAGCGCCTGATGAGCATAGAAGGAGTCGGCGAGAAGACCGCAGATAAGATAATAGCGGCCTGCACGGCAGCCATCGAGAAAGCCGCTATCGAACGGGAGAAGCCGGAGGAGCCGGCTCCGGCGGCGTCAACATTGGAGTTTTCGCCGGATGACGAGGGGCAGGCGCCGCCACGTCCGGAGGACTATTGAGAATGGCTGGCAGGCTCGAATTTTTAAGGGCAGCCATCAGGGAAAATGGCCGCATATCGCCGGAGTCAGGCGGCACGACGGGCCGAAATCCTCGGCTGCAAGAGAATGAGCGAAAATGATTGGTGGTGAATAATGTCGAAAAAAAGACTTTATGAACTGGCAAAGGACTATAATGTTTCATCCAAGGCCATGGTCGATATAGTTCACGGGCTTGGCTTTGACGTGAAATCGCACTCCTCGACAGCCACTGATGAAATGCTTCAGGCGGTCCAGAACAAGTTTGCCTCCAAAAAGGAAGAGGTGAAAAAGGAGATCGAGGAGCGCAAGAAGAAGGCCGAGGCGCGCCAGTTAGCCGAGGGGGAAGCGATTCGCCGGCGCCAGGAGATCGAGCGCCGAATGATGGCCGAGCTTCGCCCCGCCGTCGCCGCCGCGGCAGTCCCCAAGAAGAAGGAGCTGCCCAGAGAGGAAAAGAGGCCGATTCTCAGGAAGAAGAAAGACCGCCGCAAAAAGAGAAAAGAAAAAGTCGTTGACTTAAAGGCCATACACGCCAGTTTCAAAAAGACGATGTCAAGCCTCGACCTGGGCAAGAAGAAACGATTTCACCGACGGGACGAGCGTCCGGGAATGGCGGCAGAGGAGAGCGAGCCGACAAACATCATTAAAGTAACCGAATATATGACCGTTTCGGAGCTGGCGGGCCTGATGGGTGTGCGCCCGGCGCAGGTCGTGGCCAAGTGCATGGAGATGGGCATGATGGCCACCATCAATCAACGCCTCGACATGGATACGATCGGCACCCTGGCCCTGGAATTCGGCTTTAATATCGAGGAATCAAAGCAAATCGGAGAGGAAGAAGAACTCCATGACGAACCGGGCACTCTCAAGTCTCGTTCGCCGGTCGTGACCATCATGGGGCATGTGGATCATGGCAAGACCTCGCTTCTCGATTATATCCGCAAATCCAATGTCATTGCCGGTGAGGCGGGTGGGATTACCCAGCACATCGGAGCCTACGAGGTGGAGCTGTCCAAGGGCAGTATCACTTTCCTCGATACACCCGGCCACCAGGCGTTTTCGGCCATGAGAGCGAGGGGAGCCCATTCGACCGATATCGTGGTCCTGGTTGTGGCCGCCGACGATTCCGTGATGCCCCAGACGATCGAGGCTATCGATCATGCCAGGGCGGCGGGCGTACCGATTTTAGTCGCCATAAACAAAATGGATTTGCCGACTGCAAATCCCGAGAGGATTCGCGAGGCCCTTGCCAAGCATAACCTCGTGCCCGAGGATTGGGGCGGCAAGACCATCATGGTTGAGGTTTCCGCCAAGACCGGCCAGGGCGTGGATAAGCTCCTGGAGATGATTCTCCTGCAAACCGAGATGATGGAGCTTAAAGCAAATCCCGACAGAGAGGCTCACGGGGTTATTATCGAGGCCAGGCTGGACCGAGGCAAAGGTCCCGTCTGCACTATCCTTATCCAGAAGGGTGCGCTTCGGGTTGGCGAACCATTCGTTACAGGCACTCAGTTTGGCCGCGTTCGCGCCATGTTCGACGAGCGAGGCAAGAATGTCGAATTGGCCACGCCGTCGACCCCGATTCAAATTCTGGGCGCCAATGGTGTCCCGCAGGCCGGAGATACGTTCATGGTCGTGGCGGATGAAGCCGAGGCCAGGGATATTGCCCATAAGCGGCTTCGACTCAAACGCGAGAAGGATTTCCGCACCCTTAAGAGGTTGACCCTCACCGAGGTTTATGATCGCATCAAGGAGGGGCAGATCAAGGACCTCAACCTGATAATCAAGGGCGATGTCGACGGTTCGGTGGAGGCTCTGTCCGATACATTAGCCCGGATTCAGCATAAGGAAGTCAAGGTCAATGTGATTCATCGGGGGGTTGGGGCAATATCGGAATCCGATGTTTTGCTGGCGGCGGCATCGCAAGCCATCATAATCGGTTTTCATGTCCGTCCCGAGCCGCGGGCCGCCGAGCTTGCCCAGCGCGAGAAAGTCGATATCCGTCTTTACAAGATCATTTACGAGGTCGAGGCCGATATCAAGGCGGCCCTCGAGGGGTTGCTGGCTCCGGAAATCGTCAGGGTAAATCTCGGCGAGGCCGAGGTGAGACAGCTCTTCAGAGTCCCAAAGTTGGGATTCATAGCGGGCAGCTATGTCAGGAATGGCACTATCAAACGCGGGGCAGCGGCCGAGGTCTTGCGCAACGGTGTCAAAATAGGCGAGGGCACCATAACGTCGCTGAAGCGGTTTAAGGATGATGTCAGAGAGGTCAACAGCGGTTTTGAATGCGGGATCGGCATCGAAAACGTGACCGACATCAAAGAAGGAGATACGATCAGGGTCTTCGCCGAGGTTGAGGAGGCCCGCCGGCTGGAGTCGGGCGTTTAAGAAAAAGATGGTTGTGGCAATACTCAGGATCAGCATATCGATACCTCACGCAAACTCATTAAAGGACAAGCGCCGCGTTCTTAAAAGCATTAAGGACCGAATTCGCAGCGGCTTCAACGTCTCGGTGGCCGAGATTGGTGACCAGGACATTTGGCGCACCGCCCAACTGGGCATAGCGGTCATCTCCGAGGATTCGACTTATGCCAACGGCGTTCTCTCCCGGGTGCAGGATTCGATCAGGGACAGAAGCGACGCCATCATGACACATTGCGAGATGGAATGGCGGTAAGATTATGGATTTTTCGCGCGTCGACAGGCTTCAGAGTCAATTCATCAAGGAGATATCCGACATAGTCGCCAACGAGCTGAAGGATTCGCCGCCGGCCATGATAACGATTACCAGAGCCGAAATTACCCGCGACCTGAAATTCGCCAGAATTTTCTTTTCGGCCTTTGGCTCCGACGAGGGAATTGAGCATTGTGACGAATACTTACGGCGCCACACCGGTATCATAAGACATTTGATAGGACGCAGGATAAGGATCCGCGCGCTGCCGGAATTATCGTTTCATTACGATGCTTCCATCGAAAATGTCATGAGGATAAACGAGATTCTGGAACAATTGAAGAAAGATGAAAACAAGTCCTGAAATAAAGCAAATTCATAAGCTTCTGACCGGTAAGCAGCGATTCCTGATAACGTCGCATAAGGACCCCGACGGTGATTCCATTGGGTCACAATTGGGATTATTCCACGCGCTCAAGAGCCGCGGCAAGGACGTGGTCATTGTCAATCAGGGCGCAATCCCGGAAAAATACGCGTTTCTCGACGCCGAGAGGACCATTAGTTTCTCTAACGGGCCATTGCCTTTCGAGCCGGAGGTCGTCATAATCCTCGAGTGCCCGGTGCTCGATAGAATCGGTTTTGTAAGAGAGCTGATTCCGCAATCGGCCGGGCTGGTCAATATCGATCATCATATGGATAACCAGAACTACGGGCAGATAAATCTGGTCGACACCGCAAGCTGCGCTGTCGGCGAGTTGATTTATTTCATCCTGAGCGACGGCGGCTATGAACTTACCCCGCTGATTGCAAAGAACCTCTATGCCGCCGTAATTTGCGATACCGGCAATTTCCGGTTTGCATCGACCACCGCCAGGGGCATGAAGATCGCCGCCACGCTCGTGGAACACGGGGCCGACCCGAAAGCGATATTCGACCAGATTTTCACGAAATCATCGGCCGCGACCCTGCGCCTTCTCGGATTAACGCTGGCAACTTTGGATACGACCGCCGGCGGCCGCATAGGATATTTGACCGTAACCAGGGATAATGTTGACAAGGCCCGGGCCCGAATCGAGGATTCCGAGGGCTTCGTCGATTACTCGCTGGCAATCGCCGGCGTGCGCATGGGCATGCTTTTCAAGGAGTCGGGCAACGGCGAGATTAAGGTCTCGATCCGCTCGCAAAATGGAATCGATGCGGCCTCATTCGCGAAGAAGTACGATGGCGGCGGCCATGTCAACGCCGCCGGATTTACGCTCAAGGGCCGGATAGATGATGTCGTCAAAAAGGTGCTGGCGGAGGCCGAGGGGTATATCGATGCTGCCTAAGAACGGGATAATCCTTATCGACAAGCCGGCCGGGATGACCTCGCACGACGTGGTTAACCACCTCAGGCGCAAACTCAAGACCCGCAGAATCGGGCACACCGGCATACTCGATCCCAACGCCACCGGGCTTCTAATCATGTTGATCGAGCGGGGCACGCTGCTGTCGAGCTGGCTTATCGGTATGCCCAAGCGTTATGTCGCCAGGTTCGCATTCGGAAGCTCGACCGATACCTATGACGCCGATGGCGAGATCACGGGTCAATTCGACCCCGGACAAGTCGGACGAGAAGAATTCGGGAAGCTAATTCCCAGGTTCATGGGGGAGATCGAGCAGAAGATTCCTCCCTATTCCGCAACCAAGCGGCAGGGCAAGAAATTCTACAAGTTGGCTCGTAAAGGAAGCCAATTCAATCCGGGACTAAAGGTTGTCGAAATCGAGAATATCCAGATTCTGGATTTTGCCTGGCCCGAGGTGGCGTTCGATATACAATGCTCATCAGGCACATATATAAGGAGTCTCGCGTTTCAAATGGGCGAGGAGCTTGGATGCGGCGGCCATCTCAAAATCCTGAGGCGGATCGAAGTCGGCCCATTTCATTTATCGGAGGCCGTGGGCCTTTCCGATCTATTGGAATCGGCGGATCCATTCGGATTTATCCGGCCGCTTAAGGAAGCTTTGCCGATGCTGCCGGGAGTTAGAATAAAGGAACAATATCGCGGGGCTGTGCTTGGGGGACGGCCGCTGGTTAAGAAATTTTTCGAAAATGACGCTTATCGCGGGAGCGGGGGTGAGCTGTCGCTTCTGCTCGACCATGACGAGAAGGTCCTGGCTTTGGCCCGGCTGAATATGAATTGGAGAACCGCCGATAAGCTCAGTCCCACCGAGATCATGGGCACATATTTGAGGGTTATAGATGAGGGTCATATTCGGGATAAATGAGCTCGAGGCATCGGGGCTCTCGGATGTCATCACCACGCTGGGGTCGTTCGATGGCGTTCATGCCGGCCACAAACGAATCATATCGACCACGCTCGAATATGGCCGCGATAAGGGCCTGGCTCCGGTGTTGCTGACTTTTCATCCGCATCCGCAGATAGTGCTGGGTCGCAGGGGTCCTACGGAGCTTCTGACTACGCTCGAAGAGAAACTGCAGTTGTTCGAAAAGATCGGGGTCGAAAACGTAGTCATCCTCGATTTTAATCGCCAGTTGGCCTCTTACCCGCCGGAGAACTTCGTGCGGGACGTGTTGATTGGCAAAATGGGGATGAAGGCTTTGGTGATAGGGTATGATCACGCATTTGGCAAGGACCGCAGCGGCAATAAGGAACTTCTCGAACGGATGTCGAAATCCGAGGGCTTCGATTTCCTGGTGGTGCCGGAGTTCAAGATTAACAATCAGACCGTGAAATCGACCATAATACGGGAATTGCTTAAAGCGGGGGAATTCGACCTTGCCAGGCGCGCCCTGGGGTATAACTATTTCATGACCGGCAAGGTCATTAAGGGGCACGGTGTCGGCAAGGCGCTTGGTTTTCCCACTATCAACCTGGCCATACCATCAGGGAAACTCCTGCCCAAAGAAGGAGTTTATTCGGCATTGACCAGTTTCGACGGGATCCAATATGCCGGCATGGCCTATATCGGCGCCAGGCTGACATTCGGCGACACCTCCATATCGGTTGAGGTGAACCTGTTTGACTTCGACGGAAAGGCCGGCTCCGATCATGCCGCCCTGGAGCTAACCGATTATGTCAGGCCGCCCGAAAAATTCAAGACACCGGGCGAATTGGCCCAGCAGATGAAGATAGATGAAATTGAAATTAGAAAGAAATTTTCAAATAAGGAGGCTGTAAGTTGACGATGACCAAGGAAGCGAAGGGTAACCTGATGAAGCAGTACCACCTGCATGATACCGACACCGGTTCGGTCGAGGTTCAGGTAGCCCTGTTGACCGCTCGCATTAACGAATTGACCGATCATCTGAAAACTCATACGAAAGATCATCACTCTCGTCTGGGTCTGCTGAGGATGGTGGGGCAAAGGCGCCGGCTGCTTGAATATCTCAAGGGCTCCGATCTGGAGGCTTACCGGGCGCTAATCGAAAACCTGAACCTGAGAAAGTAACAATCCGGGTTTATTGGAGGAATTAATTGGAAACAGCAGAATTACGTCTGGAAGACGGTCGAACCTTATCAATTGAAACTGGTCGAGTCGCAAGGCAAGCCAGCGGCGCAACTCTGGTTCGTCTTGGCGACACCATGGTCCTGGCCGCCGCAGTCAGCGCCCCGGCGGGCGAGGAACGCGACTTTTTCCCTCTCACGGTGGATTACCGGGAAAAATCGTATGCCGCCGGAAAGATCCCCGGCGGATTTTTCAAGCGCGAGGGGCGACCCAGCGAGAAGGAAATTCTCTCCGCCCGCCTCGTCGACAGGCCGATACGTCCACTTTTCCCGGAGGGATACAACGACGAGGTCCAGGTGATGATCCAGGTTTTGTCGTCCGACCAGGAGAACGACGGCGACATCCTCGGAATCATCGGCGCCTCGGCGGCGCTGTCGATATCCGATATCCCGTTTCATAATCCGATCGGCGCGGTTCGAATCGGCAGGGTCGACGGGCAATTCATTGTCAATCCGCTATTCTCACAGCTTGAGGAATCCGATATCAACCTGACTATCGCCGGCACCAAGGATTATATCATCATGGTCGAGGGTGGCGCGCAGGAGATTGTCGAGCAAGACATGGTCGCCGCTCTATCATTCGGACACGAGCATATCAAGAAGGTCGTGGCCATGATCGAGGATCTTGCCGCTCGAGTCGGCCGCCCCAAGAAGGAAGTGGTCAAGCGCGAAATTAATCCCGAGTTGGTCGCGGCCGTGACCAAGATGGCGGCCGAGAAGATTAAAACCGCCGACAGGATCAAGGAAAAACAGGCTCGGGGAGAAGCCATCGAGGCCATAAGAGTCGAGACAGTCGAGGCCATGGCGGAACGTTTCCCCGAATCGGAGAAGGACATCGCGAAGCTAATCGGCGACATCGAAAGCGCCGACTTGCGCGGCATGATCCTGAACGAGGGTGTCCGCGCCGACGGCCGGGGGCTCGACAATATCCGCGACATCTCGATCGAAATCAGCGTCCTGCCTCGCACGCATGGGTCGGCGATATTCACGCGCGGCCAGACCCAGGCGCTGGTCGTTACGACGCTGGGCACCAAGATGGATGAGCAGCGAATAGACGACCTTCTGGGCGAATCTTTCAAAAGTTACATGCTGCATTATAACTTTCCATCATATTCGGTGGGCGAGGTCAGGCCGATCCGGGGCCCGGGACGCCGGGAAATTGGGCATGGCGCCCTTGCCGAGCGCGCCCTCGATCCCGTCATTCCGGCCGAGGAGAATTTTCCTTATACGATCCGGATTGTCTCCGATATCCTCGAGTCCAATGGATCATCGTCGATGGCGACTGTCTGCGGAGGCTCGCTGGCGCTCATGGACGCCGGTGTTCCCATCAAGGCGCCGGTGGCAGGGATCGCCATGGGGCTGGTGATGGAGGGCGGCCGCAGCGCCATCTTGACCGATATCCTGGGGGTCGAGGATCATCTCGGCGATATGGATTTCAAGGTGGCCGGCACGGCGCAGGGAATTACCGCGTTCCAGCTCGATATCAAAATCGGCGGCCTTACAATAGAACTGATGGCCTCGGCGCTCGAAAAGGCGCGCGCGGCCAGGCTCTTCGTTCTCGACAAGATGAACGAGGCGATTTCGAAACCGAAACCGGATCTCTCGCCATATGCGCCGAGAATTATCACGATCAAGATTCCGATCGATAAAATCGGCGAAGTTATCGGGCCGGGCGGCAAGGTCATTCGCTCTATAATCGAGGCCACCGGCGCCAAGATCGATATCGAGGACGATGGCACCGTGACCGTGGCCTCGGTCGACCAATCCGCCGGCGAGGCCGCCAGGGACAAAATCCTGGCGCTGATAGAGGAGGCTGAAGTCGGCAAGGTGTATATCGGCAAGGTCAAACGCATCGCCACATTCGGCGCCTTCATCGAAATCCTGCCCAATGTCGACGGTCTCGTGCATATCTCCGAACTCGAGAACCACCGCGTCGCCAAAGTCGAGGATGTCGTGAATCTCGGTGACGAGATCAAGGTCAAGGTAATCGGCATCGATGCCGAGGGGAAGGTCAGGCTGTCGCGCCGGGTGCTCCTGGAGGGCGCCGAGGATAGGCCGCCACACTCCAATGATGACAGGCCTCGTCCGCCCCGCGGGGATCGGCATTCCGGTGGTCGTCAAAGGCGGTAATATTGGTTACCGAGAATTCGAGCTATAAAAGGACAGTTTTTCCGAATGGCCTCAAAATCATTTCCGAGGCCATTCCTCATGTCCGCTCTGTCTCATTGGGGCTATGGATCGATGTCGGCTCGCGCGATGAGAACGAGAAAAACGCCGGTGTCTCTCATTTCATCGAGCATATGGTTTTCAAGGGTACCAGGAACAGGGATGCCTCTCAGATCGCCTCGTATCTCGAGTCGGTTGGAGGTGTCCTCAATGCCTTTACCAGCCGAGAGCAGACCTGTTATTTCGCCAAAATCCTCGACCAGCACTTACCCCGAGCGGTGGATATAATATTCGACCTGGCTCAAAACGCCCTTTTTGACAAGAGCAATATTGATAAGGAGAAGCGCGTTATCCTCGAGGAGATCAAGGATATCGAGGATGCCCCATCGGACCTGGTCCACGATAGATTTGCCCGGGCCTTTTTTGGGCCACACCCTCTTGGCCGTCCGATTCTCGGTGAGAAGGCTACTGTCAAAGGCATGGGCCGGGTGGCGATCCTTCGGCACCTGAACAAGTATTATCGTCCCGACAGAATGCTGGTGGCGGCCTCAGGCAATCTGGATCACGCCGCCCTGGTGAATTTGGTCGGGCAGGCGTTTGGCGCCGGCGAGCATGACGGCAGCCCTATCAATAGAAAGAGGCCGGTTTTCAAGCCATTGCGCAAGGCGATCAAACGCAAATCCTCGCAGGTGCATATCTGCCTGGGAGTCCCCGCCAGGGAATTCAACGATCCCTCGCGATCCGCCATGTTTATATTGAATTCCATGCTTGGTGGCGGAATGTCATCGCGGCTATTCCAGAAATTGCGCGACAATCTCGGCATCGTCTACAACGTCTATACATATTTGGATTATTTCCAGGATACCAGCGTTCAAGGCATTTACCTGGCCACCGACAGGAAGAATGTCAGGCGCGCCATAGAGGCTGTCATGAAGGAGATCGACCGAATTGCCTCGGAGCCGCTTCCCGAGGCCGACCTTAGCCGCAACAAGGAGCAGCTCAAAGGGCATCTCATGCTGGGCCTGGAGAACACCTCCAGCAGGATGAACCGGCTGGCCAAGCACGAGCTATTGATCGGCAGATACATACCCCTCGATGAAACCGTGCTGGGAATCGATACTGTCAAAGCTGAGGAGATCACCGATTTGGCGCGCGAGCTCTTTCGGCGCGACCGCTTCACGGCCGTCACCATGGGGAATGTCGAGGGAGATATTTTCTCGGCGCTGGAATAATATCCTGACATTGGCAAATATGTCCAGCCGCCGTCGGTTCGCACTTCCGACAGCGATATCTTTTTGGGTTGCCAAATGCAAACATTGACGCTATCATAACGTATTATTTTCTTATAAGGTAAATAGGGGGGAGGACGGCAAAGAGGTTTGCGGTGCAAAGGTTTCTGGTCAGGACACTGATTACGGCAATTGCGATTTTCGTGGTGGTCATGATCCTTCCGTGGGTCGAGGTCGAAAGCCCGCTATCGCTCCTCGTTACGGCCATTATTCTGGGGCTGCTCAATGCCATACTGAGGCCGCTGCTCATCTTCCTGACCCTGCCGATAACGGTATTAAGTTTCGGTCTCTTCGTCTTCGTAATCAATGGCCTGATCCTGTATCTGGTGGCGGCGCTGGTCCCCGGATTCCGGCTGGCGAATTTCGGGGTCGCTATCCTGGCTGCCTTCCTGATATCGCTGATATCGTGGGCCATTAATTGGCTTATCAGAGATTCGATAGCCTGAATCGAACGTTGAGGTATCCTGAATATGTCTGACATAAAGTCGAAAGAAGTATCCGCAGGTTCGCACCCGTTCAAGGAAATTGAGGCCAAGTGGCGCAAGTTCTGGGAGGACAACGGGCATCATACGGCCGACCTGAACGATTCCGCTAAGAAGCTTTATTCGTTGGTGATGTTCTCATATCCGTCGGGTGAGAAGCTGCATATTGGCCATTGGTACAATTACGGGCCGGCCGACACATGGAGCCGAAAGAAGAAGATGGAGGGATTCAACGTCTTCGAGCCGATGGGGTATGATTCGTTTGGCCTGCCGGCTGAGAACTTCGCCCTCAAGTCGGGAGTTCATCCAGCCATCTCCACGGCGGCCAACGTCGATTATATCCGCGAGCAACTCAAACAGATCGGCGCCATGTACGATTGGTCGAAAGAACTGGCCACCAGCGACCCGCAATACTACCGATGGACCCAGTGGCTTTTCCTGAAATTCTACGAGCATAGCATGGCAGTTCGAAAAGAGGCGCCGGTTAACTGGTGCCCATCGTGTAAAACCGTTTTGGCTAATGAACAGGTTATTAACGGCCGTTGCGAGCGCTGCGAGACGGAGATCACTCATAAGAACCTCAAGCAATGGTTTCTCAGGATCACCAGGTACGCCGACCGGCTCCTTGCCGGCCTGGACCGGCTCGACTGGCCGGCCAAGACGATCGCCATGCAACGCAATTGGATTGGCCGTTCCGAGGGTTCCGAGATTTTTTTCACTGGCGAGAAGTCAGGGGAGAGGATCCCCGTTTTCACCACCCGTGCCGATACCCTGTTCGGGGTGACCTATATCGTGCTGGCGCCAGAGCATCCGCTGGTGGAAAAAATCACCGTGCCGGAATGCCGACAGGCAGTCATCGAATATGTTGAACGCAGCCGCAGGCTTTCGGAGATCGAACGCCTGTCGACCGTTAAGGAGAAAACCGGCGCCTTTACGGGAAGTTTCGCCCTAAATCCCATTAACGGAGAGCGCATTCAAATATGGATTGCCGATTATGTCCTGTACTCGTATGGAACCGGGGCTGTGATGGCAGTGCCCGGCCACGACCAACGTGACTGGGAATTTGCCACAAAGTTCAATTTGGAGATCAGGCAGGTTATAGAGCCGTCGGATGACTCATCGTTCGACCTGGCTCGAGGCGCCTTCGAGGATTACGGCAGGATGGTCAATTCGCGCGAGTTCACAGGCCTGGACTCCAGGATCGGCATGAACAAGGTCACGGAAAAGCTCAAATCGCAAGGCCAGGGCGATTTTAGGGTCAATTACAAGCTTCGGGATTGGCTCATATCGCGGCAACGGTATTGGGGCGCCCCGATTCCGATTATCCGCTGTGAGAAATGCGGCGATGTTCCCGTTTCGGAATCCGAACTGCCGGTGCTCTTGCCCAATATCAGGAATTTCCATCCCACCGGCGAGGGCGAATCGCCGCTGGCGACATCGCCGGAGTTTGTCAATGTCAGATGTCCCAGGTGCGGCGGGGGCGCCCGACGCGAGACCGAGACGATGGACACCTTCGTGGATTCATCCTGGTATTTCCTCCGCTTCCTCGATCCCGCCTACGAGAAAGGTCCATGGGACCACGATCTGGTTCGCAAGTGGTTGCCGATCGACATGTATATCGGCGGCGCGGAGCACGCCGTAATGCATCTGATGTACGCTCGCTTCTTCTGTATGTTCTTGTTCGACATCGGATTGGTTCATTTCGATGAACCGTTTCTTAAACTGCGGCACCAGGGTTCCATAACAAGCAAAGGCTCCAAGATGTCCAAATCGCGGGGCAACGTAATCAATCCGGAGCATTTTCTCGAACGATATGGTTCGGATACGCTTCGCATGTACTTGATGTTTATGGGTTCGTACAGCCTTGGCGGCGATTGGGATGATTCCGGCATAAATGGCATATCTCGTTTTCTGGGAAGAGTTTACAGGCTTGTTTCGAAATACGCGTCAGAAATCAAGACGCGCTTTCCATTGGCGTATTCGGCAATCGATCAGATGGACGCCGGCCTGAATCATCGCTTGAATCTGACAATCAAGCATGTCAGCGGGGATATCGAGACCTTGGAATTCAACACCGCTATAGCCGCCTGCATGGAATTGGTTAACGACCTGCAGAAGGTTTCTGAAAGCCAGCGCCTCAATAATAATCAGTTCTATTATTCGCTTCAGACATTGGTCCTGCTGATGGCGCCAATGGCCCCGCATTTGGCGGAGGAACTCTGGAGCATGATTGGCGGCAGCGGGACGATTTTCTCGCAAGCCTGGCCTCAGGCCGATCCACAGGCACTGGCGCTGAATACTATCACGATGGTGGTGCAGGTTAATGGCAGATTGCGCGGTAATTTTGACGTTCCGGCCGGGATCGATGAGGACGCGTTCTTCAAAATCGTGTCGCAAGACGAGCGCGTGGGCAAATTCATAGAGGGCAGACAGATAGTGAAGAAGGTGTTTGTCCCTGGAAAACTCCTGAATATAGTAATACGATAACCTTAGCCCGCATCGAGAGTTGATGCGGGTTTTGATTGCTATCTAAAGTTTACATAATATATCTTATAGGACGTAATACACACAGAAAGATGTCGCCCCCGATGACTGGCACCTGCTGCCTCACACTACCCAGGGTATCTCTTTCGGGTTTGGAAGCTCGATTTTCAGGGCCTCCGCTGGAGGCCATGATTCCGATGGCTTGCCACCATCCAGTACGCTCAGGCGGACCAGATATTGGTTTTGCTTGGGAATCGGAAGCAGATTGAACGGAATGCCGACTTCAAGGATGTCACCAATGGCAAAATTGATTTTGTCATCGAGTCGGCCATCAAGCGTAACGCTTTTTTCGGTGGGCCGAATAAGGACCGCCGATTTGCGGGAATTGACAAATTCAATTTCAAAGTCAAATGACATGAAACGCTTTCGGTCGACTGTGACACCCCTATCGAGCCTGAAATAAAGCTCAGATTCATCATATCCAAACCAAATACCCGAAAGCAGCCGTTCGGCCTTGTGCATGGTCGAGCCCGCCTTGGCGCAGTCAAAGAAGCCGGCCGACGCCCATTCATAATATTGTGTCACACGCCCATCGATTTTAGGCCTGATAAAATCGATAGGCTTGAGATAATGGGCGTCGATAAAACTGGTCCGTACCGGCTGGAATAGCTCCGGGGGTGGCTCGCGATCGGTTAATCGGTAAACATTCGCCAGATGCGACCTGAAAAGCCTATCGAAATCGTCATTGTTGGGGCCAACATGATCGGGGCCGAACCACCAACACCAGTCGGAACCCTCGGCGATCATTATCTCTTTCCAGGCCACCTTGAGTTTATCCTGGTCAAACCCCGGGGTGGCCTTCTGAAACGCCTCCAGCTGGTCGCGAACCGCGCCTAAAAGGTCCCAGGCCTTGTTATCCTCGGAATGGCCGATCCAGACAGCGAAATTGTGGCTAATCCAGCTTCCAGGAAATAATCTTTTGAGCTGCACAAGGTTAGGTCTACCACTCAAATACTGTTCAAAGGTGCAGGTCTCCAACCAGGGAGCAGCGCCGATTTTTGTATATAAGGCTTGCAGAAAGTCATGGCCATCGTTCCTATAATATTCCCAGGCGTTTTCGCCATCGAGTATGACACAGGCAATCGGATCGGGCACGTTTCTGAGTATCAGGTTATTGTGAACTGCCCGGAGCTTGCCGACGAAGTCATCGGCGGCCCGTTCCGGTTCCCAGCCCGAGTAGACGAATCCGATATTGTCTGACAAGGCGTGATCGCGGAAGAAAATCGAAATCGTTGCGCTTTCTTTTTGAAATTTATATCCCCGATATAATTCACCTGAATTGATGAGACTGTTGGGCAGATCATGCCTGGCCGGAATTCTCAGGCTTTCCGCCAGTATCTCCTCATCGGTCGCAATCCACCTAAAGCCATACTTGCATATAATAGGGATAATATCCTCGGAGACAGAACCTTCCGATGGCCACATGCCGACCGGTTTGCGGCCAAACAGGCGTTCATACATGGCGACAGCATCCGAGATTTGACGGTCGACATCCTCGGGATGTTGGAACCGTTTCTTTGGCAGGCTTGCCCCCGGCATAGCGGTCAACGCCGATGACGTATCGTAAAGAAGCGGCATGATGGGATGAAAATAAGGGGTCACCGAGACTTCGATTTGCCCTGATTCAATGTGAGCCTTTAGCGAGGGCACTATTCGCTGAATGATCTTTCTCTGGAATTCGAGCACCTCGAGCTTATCGCTTTCGGTGTACTTCTCCCCTTTCGCGACCAGCTCCTTCATGCGCCCGCCTGATTTGAACATCGGGTCTACCCAGGCCAGGTTAGCCAGGACCTGCAAATCCCGCCATTCCGCTGTATTCCATTCGGCTCCGGCTCGTTCTCGGCCGCGATGCAGGGCCGCGTATCTCCTGTTGGGGCCGATCATGGTGTCATAATTGGCCTGGAATAGAAGCTCGAGCATCATGCTCTTATCTTCGAAAGTGAGATTTTGGGCGTTCTTGAGGCTTATTTCCAGGTGCGGGTCGAGCGCCGTGCCGTTAGCGTAATCCTCGAGCTGTTCGAGCAGGGATGGCACCATGTTGAAGGTTTGCTTGATCCGAGGATGGGAATCGAGGATTTCGACCATGTCCAAATAATCTTTGACTCCGTGCAGGCGGACCCACGGCAATAGATATCTGTCGGTCAGGAGGTCTTTATAGTATGGTTGATGCTGATGCCAGAGGAAGGCCAGTTTCAATACCTGGCCGGCCGGCTTTGATGATGGATCGGGCGTCATTGAAAAACAGCCCTTGCGCCTTAATCAATAGCCAATCTCGGCCAGGGCACGCCGCGCGGCCGAAAACTCCAGCGAGTTCTGATACTTTTCCTCGATGATTTTTAGCGCGTCGGCGGCTTTTTCTTTATCGCCCGCCTTGGAATAGCCCAGGCCGGCTTTAAGCAGATAGCCGGAGGCCCAGGTTTGGCCCTCGCTCAGATCGGCGGCTTTTTTGTATTGCTCGGCGGCTTGTTTATAATCGCCGTTTATTTCATGTATGGCGCCCAATCCGGCGCAGGCTCCGGCGCTTAGAATCTGGTCATCGGAATAGCGATCGATGATCCTCTTGAAATAAACCTCGGCCCGGGTGTAGTCCTTGCTTCGGAAATAATTATTGGCCAGCCTCGATGTGGCCAGTTTACCCTGGGCGGTTCCGCCGTAATTATCGGAGAGAAGCGCCAGGTCGCCAAGATACTGATCCATATTTTGCATGGCCGCGGTAATCTCGGCCCGGGTCATGATTCCGGCGGCCTCATTCCTCTTGCGATCGCCGCTCCATCTTAAAAAAACGACCAGCGCGAATACAGCCGCCACGACCAATGTGCCGACAACAAAGGGTGTCTGATTCTTCTGTATATATTCGGTCGCCCTGAAGGTTGTCGAGACCAGCCTGTCTTCCTTCATGCGCCGTTTTGTGATTCTCTTCTCGGGTGCCATCAAACTCACTCCTTATCATAACTTAGACCGCCAATTTATCAAATAGCCCGCATGGCTGCAAGTAGTATTTATCTCAAAGTCGGCCGCGCCCGGGTTGTGGCCATAAAAAAAGGGCGCCCGGTGGGACGCCCATTCGAACTAATTTCGGCGGGCTTAGAAGTACATCCCGGCCGAGACGAAGAGCCGGCTGTAATCGCGCTTCTGCTCAATTATCTTATCATTGCTAAAGAAAATAATATGGGAATCGTAGGAGCTGCTTCCGAACTGGTATGCAAAGTCAATCCAGGCCTTCTCGAAATGCAGGCCCGAGCCAAACGTAATGATATTCGTGTTGATCTGGTCTCCATACGACGAAGTGGAGCCGGTCGAATCTCCTGACCAACTAATCAGTTCCTTCTCAATGGAAGGATAGTTTCTGAACCCCAACCTTAGCGGCAGCGAAGCAAATCCCGCGTTCAGCATATATTCGGCACCGATTCTGAATTGGGTCAGATTTTCCCAGTCGGGATCGTATTCGTAATCGGTTCTGTCGATAACTTCCCAATTTACGTTTATCCTGGTTTTCGACATCGGGCGGCTATCCAGGTCCAGGGCCAAAGTGAGTTTTTCGATAGGCATAACGGCGACACCGGCCGAGAATCCCAGCGGCATGTCTGTTGTAATTGTTATGCGATCAATGGCGCCTATGGGAAGCGGGGCGAACATGTAAGTTCTGGTAAATTTTACGTCTTGCTTTAAATTGAAAGGCGTGTGCATTACGGCGCCGGCCTTGAACATGCCAAATGAAGCCGCCAGACCCAGATCAAAATTCACGCCGCTGTAATGGGATGTCTCATTATCCCAGATATCGATCGTGTCGGGAAATGGATCGGTTGAGGTATAAAATTCCTCCGCTTTCAATAACCATGCATTTCGCTCGGTGCCGCGGACGTAAGAATTCGCAGTTACACCGAACCCGAGGTTATCGGTAATCAGGCCGGCCAGGGCGACACTTATGGCATCGACGCCGTCGGTCATGGTGTTGCTATTAATATCGCCATAGAAAGATTCGGATTCGTAATTCATATCCAAGTCGAATATATTTCTATAGCCGCCGCCGACCGCCCAGTTTCTATCCATAAACGAAAATGGAACTCCGAAACCCCCGAAATCAAGGCTGAAATGGTCACGCTTAACATCGGCTGCTTGTAGCGTATAGATATCAAGAGTTGAGCTTCCGTTTGCCACCGGTATGACGAATTTATCGGCTGCCGAAACGAATTGAATCCCCACGTATTTTTTCTCGGCGAATATCAACGCCCCGGGATTCCAAGAATAGGCATATTCACCCTCCGACAATCCCAGGAAAGCCCCTCCCATACCGGCTGCCCTGGCCCCACCTCCGAGCGAATTAAATTCCAGGAATTGGCTTAGGTCAGAAAGGGCCTCACCTACCTGCGCCTGGGCCAAAAGTGGCATGAAAGCCATTAATGCCACCGTCAAAAACACCACAGAAAATTTCTTCATCATTCCTCCGGAGTTCATAATCTGGAAGTCAATGCAGGCGAAAAAAGAATGCCTAAATTTTTTCCCCACTCATAAGGTGACTTGCACCCGCTCCTTGCCCCCCTCAATATACCATCATCGAGGTCGAATATTCCTCGAAAACTTCAGGAATTTAAAACCTATGTCGTTCATTTGCAAGGGTTTTTTTGCGGCTAATGGAGATAAAAATAATACGTACCCCCGGCCCGACTTGAACGGGCGACCTGCGGTTTAGGAAACCGTCGCTCTATCCACCTGAGCTACGGGGGCATGAAATTCATAACATCGATCATTCCATATTATGGCGCACTGTTCTTACGCGGGGCAATAAACTGGCACAACTGCCGCAGGTCAACACAAAAATATCTCCATCACTCACGGAATCATGCAGCAGGAGCAATGGAGGTTCTATCGCGGAAAGTCATTCAATTGTATACTGTAATTCCCTTGATTCTTAAGGGGAGCCATAGCTTCGGCTATGGCCCGGCGATTTTGATTACCTCGCCGCAGGGGGGATCGCAGTCGAGATGCAGAAGGCCAAACGTGTTGGCCTCTCCCCTGCCGCTTCGCAAACTGCCGGGATTGAAATAGAGCGTGCCGTTTTCCCGGTGATGATATGGGATGTGTGTATGGCCGAAAAGGGCGATATCGACCTTGCCGGCGAATTCCTCTTTGACGCTTTTGAGAGTGTCGGATGGCCCACCGTGACCGTGAACGAGGCCGATTTTCAATCGCTCGATCTCGATGACTTTTCTGGGTGGCAGGCCTCGTCGAACATCGGGCATATCACAATTGCCTCTGACCGCCTCGAACTGACACAGGTTGCGCAGATGCTCGAGAGCCTCAAGCGAGACCAGGTCGCCCAGATGCAAAATAATATCCTCCCGCGAGACCCGTTTCACAAAGGCCTCCGGGAGGAATTGATTTCTGGTTAAATGAGTATCGGAGATGACCCAGATCACGGCCGCCTTGCCATTAAACCGATCAGCCGGCTAATCGCCAGATTATCTCAGTTTCTTTTTATGGCGATCCTTGCGAAGTCTTTTTTTGCGCTTATGGGTTTTGATTTTATGTCTCTTGCGCTTTTTACCACTTGGCATATTTTTCCTTATCCCCTTTGCGATGCCGCGCTCATCACGAGATTCTTAAATTCATTCGACGGTTTAAATACGGGAATCTTCCTGTCCGGAACCGGGACCACGTCGCCGGTCCGCGGATTCCGGGCCTTGCGGGCCTTCCGAGGCTTGATCTTGAACGTGCCGAATCCTCTTATTTCGATGTTGGAGCCGTTTTCCAGCGCCCGTTTAATGGCATCCAGAAAAGAATCCACCGTGGCGGCAACATCGGTGCGGGTCAAGCCGGTTTTCTCCGCCACTTGTTCTACCAGATCGGCTTTTGTCATTAACCACCTCCCATGGTCAAAGGATTTATCTTGTCAATGATGGCATCCACCACAATTGTGACTCGCGCATCCGCCGCAGGTTTTGGCGCCTGATGCGACCACCGTCGAGTTTCCCGATATAAAACCGAATGTCGAGAATTTTTTCGTAACATTTTCAGCCGCACAGTCCGGACAACTGACTTTCGATTCGGAGCTTCTGATAAGGACTTCAAATTCGTTTCCGCATATCTTGCAGCGGTATTCAAAAATGGGCATAAAATTTAATTGTATCTATATTCCAGCGCCGGCCACAGGCGAATCTGCGATTTGAAGTTATCGAGCCCGAGCAATCCCACCAACTGCTCGAAAATATTGCGTCTAAATGGACGTTCCTTGACGACGCGCGGCTTCTGCCCCAGACCGGCCATGTCGCCGGCCAACGAAATGGCATCATCCAAAGTGCCGAGCTTATCGACCAGGGCTTTATCGCGCGCCTGGCGGCCGGTAAATATCGACCCGTTGGCCAGGCTCTTCACAAAATCGAGATCCAGACCGCGGCGCTCCGATACGACATTGACGAATTGATCGTAAGTGTCATCGATGACCGATTGCAGCATGGCCCGCTCACGCGGGTCGAGGCTGCGCGCCGGACTGCCGACGTCCTTGAAATCGCCCGATTTTACGACCTCCATCTTGACCCCGGCCTTGTCCATCAAGTTCTCGAATACGAGATAGGAGAAAATCACTCCGATCGAACCGGTGATAGTGCCGGGATTGGCGAAAATGGTATCGGCGGCGCAGGCGATATAGAAACCCCCGGATGCCGCAACGCTCCCCATGGAGGCGACGATATATTTATCTTTTTCACGGAATTTGAGCAATTGGTCGTAAATTTCCTGCGCCGGAGCCACCCCCCCGCCGGGGCTGTCGATTCTGATCACGAGCGCCTTGATCGAATTATCCTCTTCATATTTCTTGAGTTGCCTGACAACATCCTCCGAGCTCTCGATTACCCCGGAGATTTCAATGAGCGCAACTCGTCCGCCGAGAGAGGCGAAAGGGAGCTCTGCAGTCGAGGGCCTGGTCACCAATAGCGTCGCAAGGCTGATTACCCCAAGCATAAAGAGGCCGGCTACAACTATAACCAGGATAATTACTTTATCTCTATCAGAGGCCATAACTTGGCGTAAATTTATTTTGGATGGATTTTAATGTCAAATCATTTTTTGCCGTTAGTCGAAATAAATCTTCAACTTATCTCCGGGGAAGATGCGGCTTCTAACACTGAGGTTGTTCCATCGGGCCAGGCTATTAAGCGAAACGCCATGCGCCTGGGCTATTTTCCAAAGCGTGTCGCCTCGCCTAACCGTATAGATTTTCTGGCTTAACTCCTTAGTATTATTTGGCTTATCGGAGGCATCGGAGTTACCCGCAGCGCCGTTGGATGGTATCTTGAGTCGCATACTGGGAAAAATCCTGTTTGAGGTCAGGCCATTTGCCTCTTTGATTGTCGCCAGGTCGGTGCCAAAGCGGCTGGCAATCTTATTGAGATAATCGCCTCTCTTTACAGTGTAAATCTCGAGAGTCATCTCAGCCGGCTTGATCTCTGCGGAGGGGGATGAACGAGTTGGTATCTTCAGCCATCGCCCGGCATAGACCGTATTGGATGATAGATTGTTATGCCTTTTCAGCTCGGCGATGCTGATACCATATAAAGAGGCGATTTTCCAGAGCGTGTCGCCCGAGCGGACCCGATACTTTCCTGTCGACTTATCGACAGTTTGTGTCTTCGCTGTCCGCGATTGCGCCAGATCGGACGAAGCCCGGCGTATGGGCTTGCCGCCTCCAGTTGGAATATTCAGATATTGGCCGATATAGATTCGCTTATTCTTCCTGATATTATTGGCCGTCACCAGGGTGTTGACGGAAACACCATATTTCCTGGCGATGCCCGACAGGGTTTCTCCTCGTCGCACCTTGTGGCGAGACAAGGTAGCCGGCTTTTCCTCGGGGATATTATTATATGCCATGCCGAGGGCATCGGACATGCCTTTTGGTATCCTGAAATCGTATTGCTTCACTCCCGGTGGAGTGATACCCCTCAAGAGTTCGGGATTGAGCCGTTCGAGGTCGGCTGTGCCAATTCCGGTTCTGGCCGAAATAACCTCGAGCGACATGCATTTGTCGATTTTGAAAATATCGTATTCTATCGGATCATGATAATTAGGGAAAAAGCCGTATTTTTGCGGCTCCTTAGCTATTATGGTGGCGGCCATAAAAAGAGGCACATAGGCCTTGGTCTGTTTATGCAGGCTCAGTTTCCAAAAATTATTTGTTTTGGCCTTCTTAATCTCGCGCGAAACCCTGCCGGCGCCGCCGTTATAGGCGGCCAGAGCCAGGTTCCATGAGCCAAACTGATCATAAAGATCCTTGAGATGCTCGGCCGCGGCGATTGTCGATTTGACAAAATCACGCCTTTCGTCATACCACCAATTGTGCTCCAATCCGTAGAGCCTGCCTGTGGATGATATAAACTGCCAGAATCCCGAGGCCTTGGCGTATGAATAGGCCGATGCCTTGAATCCCGATTCGATAAGCGGCAGGTAGACGAGGTCGTGGGGAAGGCCTCTCTCCTCGAATATTTTCTCCATCAAGGGAAGGTACGCGCCGGCCCGCTCGAGGTAAGTATTGAATTTTTCGCGCGCCACGGTTTGAAGGTATATCAGGGAGTTTTCGACCTTCTCATTCCATTCGATATCTATATCGTAGATGACTGTATCGGCCTCGTTAAACTCCTTGACCTTGACCTCGGATTGCTCTTTGAGTCGCTTGAAATTTTTCAAATCGGCGAAAAGCTCTCTGAACGCGGTGACCGAAGCTTCATTTGAAAGAGAGCCGGAGGCAATCAGGGTCAGGCGATAATCCTCTTCGATTTCATTGAGGAGACGGTCCATTCGGGCGGCCTGGTCGGGGCTTTGCTCGGAATTGAGGTCGATTTCCGCCAGAATGGCAAGGGCCTGCTCGTAAGAGGCCTGGGCGGAGTCGAGTTCGCTGGTTTGGAAATAGTATACGCCCGTCGCATAAAGAGCCTCGACATTGTCGAGAGCCTCATCAAGGTCGGGCCGCGAAACGGGAGTCTTAAGCGAGTCTACAGTTACCGAGGCCGTATCAGTCAACGCGGAGCTTTGCGCCGGAGTCTCAGCGGCGGTCTGAAGAGTCCAGATCGGATCGGGCTGGGAACAGCCAATTATAACCGTCAACGCCGCCGGGAAAAGCGTTAGGGTAGTTATCCTCCTCCATGCCATAACCTTACCTCTAATAACAAGAAAAAGATTTCAAGTCAAGCCCTTTTATTTAAGATAATCGTCAATTATGCGCGAAACTTCATTATAATAATGGTTGGCGTCAGGATCTAACCATTTTGCGCACGCCTGATGGCGGAACCATGTTAATTGCCTTTTGGCGTAATTTCGGCTATGCTGTTTGACAAGGTCTATAGCTTCTTCCATCGTTATCAAGCCCTCGAGCGCTTCGAGTATCTCATAATAACCTACAATTCTCTTCTGCTTGATCGAGTTTCCCAGGCCGTCATTTTTGAGGCCCGCAATCTCATCGACCAGGCCAGAGGTGACCATTCGGTCGACACGCCGGTTTATACGCTCGTAGAGCCGTTTTCGCTCCGGCGTGACACCGATCCATAGGAATTCCGTGTCGAGCCGCTCATAGTATCCCCTTGACTGCAATTCACTTATTTTCTTTCCTGTGAGCCTGAATACTTCCAGGGCCCTGATCAAACGCGCTCTGTCGCCCGGTGATATTCGTCTTGCCGCCTCAGGGTCGATCCGAGAGAGCTGACGATGTAGATAGTCTTGTCCGGCCTTGTCGGCCTCGGCCTCGAGATCGTGTCGGAGGTTGGGGTCGGCCGAGGGCCCCTCAAAAATGCCCCGCGTGAGGGCCGCCAGATAAAGGCCAGCTCCCCCAACGATAAAAGGAATATCATGCTCGGCGCAAGTTTCATTGATGGCAGCCATCGCCATGGCCGAATATCGCCTTGCGGTAAAAACCTCATCGATATCGGCGACATCGATCATATAATGAATTATTCTGGCCCTATCCTCCAGCGATGGCTTGGCGGTTCCGATATCGAGCCGCCTGTAGATTTGGCGTGAATCGGCGCTGATTATGCGGCCGCCATATTTCTCGGCCAGGGCGAAGCCCAGGTCGGATTTGCCAGAGCCGGTCGGGCCGCAGATTATGATTGCCCTGGGGCGGTTATTTCCGTCGGAAGATTTTCTCGAGGTCATCGCGGCTCATTACAACAATTGTAGGTCGTCCATGAGGGCACCTATAAGGTTCGCGGCATTTGAAAAGCTCCACAATCAAGGCTCGCATCTGAGCCTCTGAAAGCCGATGCCCGGCTTTGACTGCGGCCTTGCAGGCCACCGCCGCCGCCAGCGCCAGCTTGAGCTCCTGCCCCTGGCGAAGGTTATTGCCAAGGACGGCCAGGGTCTCCTTGAGAGCCTCGGCAGGCGCCATACCTCCCATATCGAGCGGCACGCCGGAGATGATGAACTGATCACCGCCGAACGGCCGAAGCTCGAAACCGGCCCTGGCGATGAGACCACCGGCCGTATCAAGCGCGCTTTGCTCCTCGGGGCTTAAGTGAACCTGTTCCTCGAATAGAAGTTTCTGCGACGGCATACCCTGAATTTCGAACGAATTGAGGTTCTTTTCGAAAAGGATGCGCTCGTGTGCGGTGTGTTGATCGACAATGAGCATTTCGTTGTTCTGACGGGCGAGAATATAGGTGTCGAAAAGCTGTATAACAGAGGCGGCCTGCCCAACAAAATCAATCTGGGGCGATGTCATCACAGGCCCCACCGGCGATTCAAAGGATGCCGGCTCACCGGGAATCATGCTCAATCGACGCTCATCGAAAGCCTCCTGACGCGCCCTGCCAAACGGGATAGTTTGCGGCCCGTTATGAGTCTGTGAACCCAGCCTCGGCTCTGTCGATGAACGAAGAGAGAATCCAAGCGGCAATGCCAGGGCCTTATCGAGCGATTTCTTCAGAGTCGTAAACATGAAGCCGTCATCTGCGAAACGGATCTCGGTCTTGGCGGGATGAACATTGATGTCGATGAAATTTGGCTCGATTTCCAAAAAAACTGCGGCGTATGGATGTCGCCCCGGTGGAAGAGTCGTCCCGTAGGATACGGCAATTGCCCCGAAAAACGATTTTTCCAGGACCGGGCGCCTGTTAACAAAAAAGAATATCTCGCCCCTGCTGGAGCGTGTGACCTCGGGTTTGGAAACATACCCGTGTATGGTCATTGGACCAGACGGCCCTCCCGCTAGTTCAACCAGATTATCTGTGATTGAATCTCCCCAGACCGACTCCAGCCTTTCGAGGAGGTTCTTTGTCGCCGGGAGTGAGCTGACAGGTCTGCCGTCATGTGTAATCTTAAATCCTATTTCCGGGTGGGCGATAAGGTATCGTCTTATAACCTCGGAGATTTTTCGTTTCTCCGACAATTCCGATTTAAGGAATTTCCGCCTTGCGGGGACATTGTAAAACAGGTTCTTGACCGTGATGGCGGTACCTTTTCTTGGTGGAGCGGGGCCGAAAAACGTCTGCTTTCCGCCGTCGAATTTGATGGTTGATCCGACCCGTTCACCATCGTAGAAAGTGGTCAGCTCCATGAGGGAAACGGAGCATATCGACGGCAGAGCCTCTCCCCTGAACCCCATGGTGAATGTTTTGAGGAGATCCTCCCAACTGCGAATTTTCGACGTGGCATGCCGGTAGAAGGCCAATTCCACCTGGTCCTTGGGTATGCCCTCGCCGTCATCGACAATAATAATTTCATCCTTGCCGCCACCGGAGATGGAAATCTCGATATTGGCCGCCCCGGCATCGATGGAGTTCTCGACAAGCTCCTTGATCACCGAGGCTGGGTTCTCAATCACCTCGCCGGCGGCGATTCTATCGATGAGACCTTCGGGTAGGACCTTTATGATTTTCATTGCGGAGGAATCTCAGTTTTTCAGGGAATCTAAAGCCGCTGGGGCGAACTTGCCCGGTATGCTCATCCATTAGATATTTGCCTCTAAATGTCCTGTTTACGATCGATTTCAAAATTTTGAAGAAGGTATTGATCTCGGCCTTAGTGTTATAAATGCCGAAAGACACCCGAACCAGACCGGGCACTTCGCTTCGCACACCGGCGTTGATCTGGTCTCGATATTTCTTAGAGGCGTCCTCGCTGATCTTGAGCAAGCGCATGATATAGGGATGTGCGCAGAAACATCCGTTACGCACTGCCACCGCCCCCTCAAAACTTAAAATGGCGGCCGTCACGGCATGATAGACGCCATCGACATTGAACGAGATGACTCCGACTCGATCCTGACCGGGAATCCATCTGGATGGGCCATATAAGGTGACGCCATCGAGTTTGGCGAATTTCTCGAACGCATATTTTGTCAACTCTTTTTCGTGGGCCGCGATTTTATCAAAGCCCACTTTGCGCAAATAATCTATGGCCGAGGCCAGGGCAACCGCTCCCGGGACATTGGGGCTGCCGGCTTCCTCTTTATCGGGCAAGTGGGCCCACTGCACCTGCGAGAGGGTGACATAATTTACCGAGCCGCCGCCGACCAAATCGGGGTCCCCCTGTTTAAACAAACTCTTGGGGCCGATCAAGACGCCTGCTCCAAATGGGGCGTACATCTTGTGTCCGGAGAAAACAAGGTAATCAATCGCATCTTCGCGGCTGGGCTTTCCCATTCTGATCCTGCGATGCGGCGCCAATTGGGCGGCATCGACCATGAACTGCGCGCCATGCTCATGGGCAATTCGGGCTGCTTCCCTTATCGGCGGCATCACCCCGGTTACATTGGAAGCGCCTGAAATAGCCACAAGCTTAACCTGACGGCCGAATTTTGTTAATTTATGTCGAAGGTCCTCGAGGTCGATCTGGCCATTGTTATCCACCTCTATATATTCAATCCGGGCCCGCATGCGCCAGGGGAGGTCGTTGGAGTGATGTTCCATCAGGCTGGACAGCACAATATCGTCTTTGGTCAGGTTGAGTCGGCGTGAAAGCTTGTTTATCCCCTCGGTGGTATTGCGCACCATAATACAGGTGAAATGCTCGGGGTCGGCATCGACAAATTGCAGCGCCTTCTCGTGCGCCAGGTCATAGGCCCTGGTCGAGACGATCGATTTATAGCCGGTCCCCCTATGCACCGACGAGTAGTAATCCTTGAACTCCTCGAGGATTTCCCAAACGCATTTTAGCGGCGGAGTCGAGGCGGCATTGTCGAAATTGATATAATCATGCAAGGCCCCCCCGATAACCGGCACCTTAATATTCAGCCCTGCAATGTCTTTGCGGAAGTTGTGGTTGGTCATAATGGTTATATAATATTGGTTGCATTGCTTAATCAAGCCCTCTTTTGAATCATCCGACAGGACCTGACACTCATTTTCGATATCTAATAACAATGAAGAGGCGGGAATGGTTGCCTGAGAGAGTCGGGGCGCTTGGGATTTACGCTTCCCCTTTTTTCGGCAAGCCGTACCGTTCTATCTTGCGGTAGAGCGTGGAAAGGTCGATACCGAGAATCTTGGCGGCCTGGTTCTTGTTCCATCCGGTCTGCGCCAGAGTGTAGAAGATATATGCTTTCTCCATCGACTCCAGATCCGGCCCGACAGATAGGCTGGCGGTTCTGTTCTTGATATCGGTGGCATTCCTGATTTCGTCGGGCAGATCATCGGGTCCAATGGTGACCCCGTGCGAGAGCATGACGGTGCGTTCGAGGAGGTTTTCGAGTTGCCTGACATTTCCCGGCCAACTATAGGCTTTGAGCAGCCCCATGGCCTGTTCGCTTAGCGCTTTGTCCGGCATATCGAGCTTGGCGCAATGGCGTCGGACGAAATGCACCGCCAACAGCTCGATATCCTCACCTCTGTGACGGAGGGGCGGTATCTTTATGCTGAAAACGTTAAGCCTGTAGAAAAGGTCGGCCCGGAACGCCCCGTGATCGACGCGCTCCTGCAGGTTGGCATTGGTGGCGGCGATCAAGCGCACGTCGACGCATTGTGGCTTGGTGGCTCCCAACGGGGTAATCTCTTTTTCCTCGAGAACGCGCAACAGCTTGGCCTGGATCGCCGGGCTGGTCTCGCTGATCTCATCGAGGAAAAAGGTGCCGTCGACAGCGGCGGCGAATAACCCGACCTTATCCTTGATAGCGCCCGTAAACGATCCTTTGGTATGTCCGAAAAGCTCCGATTCGAGCAGGGTTTCGGGCAGGGCCGCGCAGTTGAGCGATAAAAATGGCTCGGAGGATCGATTGCTCTCGCTATGGATAGCGCGCGCCAAGACCTCTTTGCCGGTGCCCGATTCACCGCTGATTAAAACCGTGACATCGGTGGCGGCGGCCTTGGTCGCCAGCCGCTTTATTTCCACCACGGCCGCCGAGGATCCTATGAAGGAATCGAATCCGGTGGAGAGGTTTTCTTTCAACACCTGATACTGACGCTTGATTTGCTTCTGCTCGATAACCTTGCGGACCGCGATTTTGATCTCCTCGACCTTGAACGGCTTGGTAATATAATCATGAGCCCCATTCTTGAGGGCCTCGACTGCCGTGTCGATTGAGCCGAATGCGGTCATGACAATGAAATCTATACCGGGATCGATTCTCTGCGACGATTTGAGCAGTTCCAAACCCGACATTTCCGGCATCATAAGGTCGGTGACTACCAGGTCGAATCTTTTTTCGGGGTCGCGGGAGCCCTGGCGCAGTTCGGTCAGGGCCTGATTGGCCGATGTTTGATGCGAGACGGCGTAACCCTCTTTGCCGAGCATGATACTCAAGAATTCGCACATGCTCGGCTCATCGTCGACCACGAGAATGCGGGCGGCTGTCCGCTCTTTGGATGAAGCAGAAATGGCTTTAGACATATGGTATCTATATTATAAGTCGGATGAAATGGGGCCGGGCTTTAATCCGGCCAAGTATACGGGCACGAATCGAATCCGACGCTGAGGTTAATCCGAAAATTCAATTTTTCATTTGCCAATTCGATAATGATAATATAAATAAGTTGACAGCGGGTATGTTATCCTCATAAGAAGCTGGCATGATAGGAGGGAAAATGTCCAAATTGATTAAGGTTAGTGTCGCGGCAGCAGTTTTGTGCCTGGCCAAGCCGGCCTTCCCGCAAACCATATTCGACGCTGGCGCCTGGACCGAGTTCTATACTTTCAAGGTCCCCGACCAGGATAACCAGCAGGTCAGGTCGCTTCAGGGGCTGAGGCTGCGGGCAAGCAATGTCGGAACGCCGGGCCTGAGTTTCTTCTTGCGCGGGCGAGTCTTGTCGGACCTTTCCGAGAAACTGGCCAGCGACCCCGATTTCCGAATCTTCGGCGCCTACGCTGAATATAAGCGCCGCGACCTACTGATGTTGCGCGTGGGGCGGCAATTCGTTTCTGCGGGCATTGGCGGATTTACCATGGATGGAGGCAGGATCGACCTCTTCCCTGTTAACGTCGTCAAGCTCACAGCGTTCGCTGGCGGTCTGCCGGGACCATCCTTTTACAAGTACGATCGGATCGCCCAATGGGATGATAGGAATGCAATCGGCGGACAACTCCAATACAATGGATTCAAAGAGTTCCGGCCATCGATCTCCTATCTTCAGCGCAGCTCGAATAATGATCTGGTCATGCAGGCGGGCGGCTTCGATGTCGCCATTAAAACCGGGCCTTACAGCGAATGGGCGGGACTGGATTACGATTTCCTGTTCAAGCATCTCAGATCGGGCGTTTCAAGGACAGGAATTGAATTCCAGGGCGGCCACCGCGCGGAATTCGAATATTTCTACCGCAGACCATCGCTGGATTTGAGCAACGTCTTCTCAGTCTTCAAGAACGAGCCTTTTCATCAGGTGCGCTTGAGTCCCACATATAGGATTAACAAGAAGGTCTTAGCCCAGGGCTCGATGTCATATACCATTTTCGAAGACGATGAAAATACCCGTATCTCGCTGGGGGGATCCTATGACGGGCAATCAGCCGGGGTGGTTTACTCGGCCGGGTATGCCGGGACCAGACTGGGAATATACAGTTTCCTGTTCTATGACCTCGTGCAACAACTGCGGGTGTATCTCAACGCCGATATGTATAATTACAAACTCGACACCGAGGTGGATGACACAACACCGAGCGTTGCCACGTCATTTGGGGCGTTATTCGGCGTTTTCAGGGGCGTGAGCAGCCGCGCCGAGTTGCAGTTGCTCTCAAACCGTGATTTTAAGTACGATACCAGATTTTACTTTAAGATCGGTTATAATTTCAATTCGAGATCCCGAACCAGCGGGTCTGGAGGAGGTCTTTACCGATGATTCCGATTATTTTTAACATAATCGTGTCGTTGATATTCACGACCTACGAGAAAACCGAATCGGACATTACATTCAGCCACAAGGCCCATTTCGGAGATCGCGATATCGAATGCCAGGCATGTCATAAGGCCGCCCAGAGCGTATCGGCCGATGACATTAATATGCCGGGTCATGACGAATGCTCCGAATGCCACTCGGTTTCCAACGCTCCCGATGATTGCGGAATTTGCCACGCCGATCCGGCAAACCCCAAAGGTATCACAATGGCTGAGCGGGAAATCACCTTCTCGCATAGGGCGCATCTCGGAGACAATCCCACGTCGGATGATTGCCTTTCATGTCATCAGGGAATCGACCAGCTCGTATCGCAGCTGACATCCACAGAATATCCCTGGGTTGAGTGCGAGGCCTGCCATTCCAGGCCGGCGATCGTGACGGCGCTTGTTCATCCGCCCGATTGGGGGCATGCGCACAAGTTTGCGGCCGCTGATGATCAAAGGCAGTCATGCGCCCCGTGTCATCACAATGAATCGTTTTGCAGCGATTGTCACGCCGGCGATAACCTGGTTGAAACCGTGCACGACCTGAACTATCGTTTCAATCATGGCCTCGATGCCAAGGGCAAGGAATCCCAATGCCAGAGCTGCCACGATTTCGAGACATTCTGCGGCGATTGTCACAACCAGGAGGACGTCATTCCGCTCAGCCATTTTTATCAAGTCTGGAATCCCCGGACTAATCCCGGTACCCACGCCGATTTCGCCAGGAAGGATATCGAATCGTGCGCCTCGTGCCATGACGATCAAAGCTTCACCTGCGGCCAATCCGGCTGTCATGGCGACCGGGATGGTATCAGGGGCACCGATCCCGATATTCACCCCAGCGATTTCATGGATTCGGAGAAGGGGCCGTGGCATGATGATCCCGAATTCGAGTGTTTCCGGTGCCACACCAATACAAATCGTGCCGGCACTCGATTTTGCGGCTATTGTCATGGGGAGAACGGGGAATAAGGGCGATATCGCGGGCCGATTGGACAGAGGCGCGGCTTACCAGGCCGCTATGCCGAGAGGTCGGCCGATAAGCTATTATTAAGACCGCATGAGCTTGAAATTGACAATTGACGGGTTGGCCAAGGAATTTCCCGGCCGACCCGTTTTTTCGGATATCTCGGCCGTGGTCGAAGAAGGCAGGAGGCTTGTAATAACCGGCCCGAACGGCTCCGGCAAATCGACATTGGTTCGAATCCTCTGCGCTTTCAACCGACCGACCAGGGGCAGTGTCGGATTCGAGATAGACGAAAAGAAACTCACGCATCTGGAGATCAGGCCTCATATCGGTTTGGTCTCACCCGATATGGTCCTTTATGACGAGCTGACAGCAATCGAAAATCTGTCTTTTTTCGCCGAGGTGGCCGGCCACAGATTCGAAATTCCCGAACTCGAACGGCGGCTGGAGAATATCGGCCTGGCGGGACGGGGCCGTGATTTTGTCGGTTCCTATTCCTCGGGAATGAAGCAGCGCCTCAAATATTGCCTGGCGCTTCTGCGAGAGCCGGAAATCCTCATTCTCGATGAGCCGACAGCCAATCTCGACGAGCGCGGCAAGGGGTTGGTCGATGATATAATTCGTTCGCATCACGGGATCGTGGTGATCGCGACAAACGAGAAAGCGGAACTTTTCTATGGCGACCAGTTCATCAGGCTCGGCGACTAAGGCGATCTCGCTTTTCCTCAAGGATATCAAGAGCGAGTTTCGCACCCGCTACGCCATTAACGCTATCGCCATGTTTGCGGTGGTGACCGTGTTCGCCATATCTTTCGCAATCAAGGGCACCGGCCTTTCGACAGAGTTACAAGCGTCGCTCCTCTGGATAGTAATCTATTTTTCCTCGCTCTCTGGTCTGGCCCAGAGCTTCGTCAAGGAGGAGGAATCGAAAACCGCCATGGCTCTTCGGCTATACGCGCCGGCCGAGGTTATTTTCGCGGGGAAACTTCTTTTCAATCTTGTTCTTCTTTTCGGCCTGAACCTGATCACAATTCCCCTGTTTGCCATATTCATCAGTTTCGAAGTCGCCAGCTACCCGTTGTTTTTTGCGATATTGCTGATCGGTTCAACCGGGCTGGCGGTAGTGACTACATTTGTGGCGGCGATCATTTCCAAGGCCTCTGTGAAAGGAGCCCTATTCGCCGTACTGTCGTTCCCGCTAATACTTCCCCTATTGGTGGAGGCGATCTCCGGAACAAAAAAAGCTATGACTGATGGCATCGCGTTTGGCGCGGCTCGCATGGAAATACAGGTCCTCCTTTCCTATCTTGTTATTATGGTTGTGCTTAGCTTTCTGCTCTTTGAGGCGGTCTGGAACGATTGATTCCCGATATCACGTAACATCAAGGTAAATCGGGAGTTATTGAACTACGTTGACGTATTTTAGTATTGACTTTTAATTGCGAAACGTCTTATTAATGCCGAAACTTAACTACTAAGATGAGGGTTTGGTGATTTCGCTGGTATGATTTGGAAAGTTGTTTTGCTGCTGATAATTAGCTGGGTAACTGTCGGCGCCTGGGTATTCCCTCCGCCGACACCGGTGATAGATAATCCGGAGGTTTTCCGCATTATCTATTTCCATTTCCCGATGGCGATAACCACCGTGGTGGCTTATGGCCTGGGGATGTTCTATTCGATAAAGTATCTCTCGGAACGAAACATGAAATATGATCTGCGCGAGGTGGCGTCGGCCAGGCTGGGTACCATATTTTGCGTATTGGCGGCCGTCTCAGGCTCGATTTTCGCCAAGAACACATGGGGATCTTATTGGAACTGGGATCCCAGGGAAACCTCGATATTCATGCTTCTGCTGGTTTACGGCGCCTATTTTGCCTTGCGATCGGCTGTTTCCGATCCCGACCAGAGAGCCAATCTCTCGGCCGTCTATTCGATATTCGGATTTGTGGCGGCCATATTCTTCATCTTTATCATGCCGCGCATCATGCCGGGGCTTCATCCGGGGGCGCCGAAACCGACCGGCGGCAGCGAAGGCTCGATCATCACTTTCAATCTTGAAACGGCCAGCGTTTTGATTCCGTCATGCCTGGCCTATATCGGTGTTTTCATTTGGATGAAAAATCTGACGGTTGATATAACCGAACTTGGGAAAGGGAATAAGGGTGTCTAATTACATTCCAATGGGAGTTGCCTTATTGGGCTGGGTAGCCCTATGGGTATACCTTTTTTCACTCGATCAGAAGATCAAAAGGATAAAGAAGGATGCATAAGAATCTCAAGAGGGGAATTGCGCTTGGCGTGGTGTTAGTGGCCGCCGGAGTCGGAATATTGTCGCTGGTCACAGGCGGCGGGGTCACGCCCTATGTCGGCTTTTCGGAGGCTCGGGCGGCCAAGGGAAATGTTCAGGTCATGGGTGAAATCCAGGCTGAACAGACCAGCTATGACACGCAGGCCGGCTCGTTTTCATTCTATATTATCGATGCCAACGGCGATCGCATGAAGGTGGTTTATGGCGGCACCAAGCCGGGCAACTTCGACCAGGCCACGTCAGTGGTATGCATAGGCCGTTACGAGCAAGAGGCCTTTTACGCCGACAAGCTCTTGATTAAATGCCCATCAAAATATCAGAACGCTCCGACCGAATCGGGAGCGTGATTGGTCCTCCAAAAGGGCGGGCGATTATCCAGATTCATACAGGGACACGCCGAGTCGTGTCCAATGTTCAATGCGAGGGGCCCGATGTGGCCGCCAATAAAATGAGGGGTTAGTATGGATATAGGTAATTTTCTATTAGCCTGGGCCCCGGTGCCATTGATACTGGCTATGGCCGGATATTTGATGGCCGCCACCGGAAACAGGCAATATCAACTTGGAGCCAGGGTTGTTTATTGGGTCTTATTGGCTATGGTTGGGGCGGCGTTCATCAACCTGATGTCATTGTTCTTGGCTGATCGTTTCGAATTCTCCTACGTCGCCACCTACTCGTCACGCGACCTTTCCAATACCTGGCCGCATTTCTTCAAATTCAGCGCTCTCTGGGCCGGCCAGCAGGGCACTTTCATGCTGTGGCTGGTCTATGGCCTGGTCCTCGGAATCTGGGTGCGCGCCCGAGCCAAGGAAAACGAGGGCTGGGTCATGTTTTTCTATATCCTGGCTCAGACATTTCTCCTCGTTCTGGCCCTGATTTCCAAACCGTTTGCCAGGCTCGATTTCATGCCCGCCGACGGCCAGGGGCTCAATCCCCTGCTTCAGAATTATTGGATGCAGATTCATCCGCCGATCGTCTTCCTGGGATTCGCGGCGGCCTGCATCCCGTTCGCATTCGCGATGGCGGCGCTGGCGACGAACAAGTACGACAGTTGGGTCAGGCAGACAATGCCCTGGGCCGTCTTTTCGGTTGTGACGCTGGGGCTGGGGATCTTTCTGGGAGGATATTGGGCATACGAGACCCTGGGCTGGGGCGGATATTGGGCCTGGGACCCGGTCGAGAACGCCTCGGCAATCCCCTGGATGACGGGAATCGCGCTTGTTCACGGCATGGTCGTGGAACGCACGCGCGGCTCCTGGCGACGGATGAATCTTTTCCTGGCGATCACGCTGTTTCTCTTGATTGTCTATGGCACGTTCCTGACACGATCGGGCGTGCTGGCCGATTTCTCGGTGCACTCTTTTGTCGACCTGGGATACAATAATGCTCTTTGGATATCGATAGCCGTCATAGCCGCGTTAGCGTATGGCTTGTTCGCTTACAGAGCGCGAAAGATCAAGGGCGCCACACCAAGCAGCGATTTTCTCTCGCAGGAATTTACGACATTTCTGGCGGTGGCGCTTCTCTTGCCATTTATAGTCCTGGTGCTGTTCTGGACCTCATTTCCATTGATCACGACCATCTTCTCCCAGGTGCCAGTTCTGTCGAAAATAACCCCGAAGCCGGCGGCGATTGCAACCTCATACTACAACATGGCGGGCCTGATTTTCTCGACCATTTTCGCCCTGATCCTGGGATTCAATTCGCTTCTATACTGGCGTAAGACCGAGACCGAGCTTGTTCTGAAGAGGCTCCTGCCGCCGCTGATTATTTCCGGCGCCGGCGCCATCCTGTTTTTCGCATTCGGATTTACGAAGATCGTGGAATTCTGGTCGTGGCCCGACCCACCGAGCATATCGGTCAAAATTATTCTGGTCGCGGCATTATATCTGATTTTCTTTTTCTCCGTTCTCTTTGCCTTCATTACCAACCTCCTTTATCTGGTCCGGCATCGCAACGGAAGTTTTCGAACCAGGGGCGGCTACCTGGCCCACGTGGGATTCTCAATCATGCTGATGGGCGTGATACTATCGTCGAGCTTTGGAGACAAGACCAAGATCACCATACCCGCGGGCGAATCCAAGTCGGCGCTGGGATACGATATCAAGTTTGTCGGGACCGAACGCCTCGGCCCCAAGGAAGAGCTGACTAATTTCGAGGTCAAGAGAGACGGCGAGTCGTTCCAGGCGCATTCGGTCACCAAGGCGATGGGGCGCGGCGACAATGTCCAATTCGCCAGGACCCCGCATATCAAGAAATATCTGCTTTCCGATTTATATTTATCGCTTGAAAATATCACCGAGGGCGGGCAATTAAGCATGCAGCCGTTCACGCTGGGGATCGCCGGCAGAGCCGAGCTCGGAGGCAAGCAGTTTGTTCTCACGGGATTCGACAGCGACGAGAACAAGCGGCAATTGGCTCGCCTTCAGCCGCAGGTATTCGAGGTCGCCAAGGGGCAATCGTTCAATATCGGCGACCGCAAGGTGACTTTCGAAAAGTTCGAAATGGGCGCTCATGAGTCGGGGATGGCCTCGAATATCGGAGCGGTTCTGCACGTCGAGCAGAATGGCAAGACCACGACCATTGTCCCGGTCTATGAGCCGCTCGCCGGCGGGGAGCACCGCTCTCATCCGATCGATATGCCGGGCGGCGGGGCGATCGCGCTGACGGCAATCAGGGCCGATATAGGCGCGGTCAGCCTGTCCTATTCGACATCAAAGGAGAAGGCCTCTGTCAGCCTGGGTACCAACCTGCTGGTTATCGAGGGCGCCGATACATCCAGGGTTGCCCCTGTGTTCGATCCATCGACAGCGCATGGCGATAATAGCGTCGCAACTTTCGCCGACGGGAGCCAGCTATTCCTGGTCGAAATCGATGCTTCCGGCGATTCGGCGTCTTACGTTTATGTCCCCAGCCAGAAACCGATGCTGGCCACGGTCGAGCTGTCCACCAAGCCGATGATAAACCTGGTTTGGTTAGGATTCCTGACTATCGTGGTTGGCGCGGCCATTTCGTTTCTCAGGCGCATGAAGGAAAGCAAGATCAAGGAATAGGGTTGATATCGATATCGATTTGAGTCGCAAAAAGGGCGGTCAAGGGCTGTGTAGGCACTCAAATATTATTAGACGCCTGCAGCCTGATTTTATGAGCCGTGATTTTATTGGACAGAAAACCAGGACATTAATCAGCACGCTAAGGCCTTTTCTGAAACTGGCAGAAATTCTTTGTTATTGCGTTAAGCGCATCGAAATAATATCCTAAAGAAAATTCCTGATGGAGGTTGAACATTGCGCTTAGGCCTCGATATCGGCTCTGTGTCATTAAGCCTCGTTTTGGCTGACGATAACGGCGACATCATCGAATTACGATATATCAGACACAATGGAGATCCGATCGGATGTGCCATACCGTCGATAATTGAAATAAATTCCAGGCATGGCATCATAGATAAATGGGGGGCCACCGGCAACGGCGCCTCCCAATTGGCAAATTCCACGGGGATCCCGTTCTTCAACGAATTTTCGGCTATAAGCGCGGCGGTATCGCGCCTCGTTCCCGGAGCACGCACAATATTTGAAATGGGCGGCCAGCAGGCGAAATACATCCACCTCTCCCCCCCGCTGGGCACGTCCTATGCAACGCTCGACGATTTCGCCGCCAGCGGATTGTGCGCCGCCGGCACCGGTTCCTTTCTCGATCAGCAGGCCAAGCGGTTGGGGATCGAAATCGAGGGGGAATTCGGCGAGTTGGCGCTGAAGTCAGTCAACCCGCCGCATATCGCCGGCCGATGCTCGGTATTTGCCAAGTCCGACATGATCCATCATCAGCAACGCGGCGTACCGGTCTATGACATCATCGCGGGCCTGTGTCATGCGGTTGCCCGGAATTTTAAGGGGACCATCGCAAAATCGAAGCAGCTTGATCTTCCGGTTGTGTTTGTCGGCGGAGTGGCCTCCAATCCCGGTGTGATAAGAGCTATCAAGAGCATATTCGAAATCGCCGATGCCGATTTCATAGTTCCGGAATGGCACAAGCACGCAGCCGCCATAGGCTGCGCCCTGTTAGGTTCCAATTTTGAGTTTAGTCCCGAGCAATTTGTTAAGGCCGCTGCCGACGCCAGAAACGCTGCCATGTCGGATATGGCGCGCACGACATCGCTTGCCTACTCATTTCCGAGCAGTAAATATTATGAAAAGACTATTCGCGAGCAGCGACCGCGAGGCGATATAGAATCGGGCTATCTCGGAATAGATATCGGATCGCTTTCGACCAATGTCGTCCTTATAGATGAAGATTGCGAGGTCATCTCGCGCCGCTACCTCATGACTGCCGGGCGTCCCATCGAGGTGGTCCAGCAGGGATTGCGTGAAATACGCGAGGAGATCGCGCCAGATTTCGAGATTCTCGGCGTGGGCGCGACCGGATCGGGGCGGTATCTGATTGGCGAGCTGGTCGGCGCCGATGTCATCCGCAACGAGATCACAGCTCAGGCCACCGGTGGAATCCATTTCGTTCCCGAGGTCGACACCATTTTCGAGATCGGCGGCCAGGATTCGAAATTCATCAGCCTCGAAAACGGCGTAGTAGTCGATTTCGAAATGAACCGAGCCTGCGCGGCGGGGACCGGCTCGTTCCTCGAAGAGCAGGCCGAGCGTCTGGCGGTCAATATCAAGACCCAATTTGCCAACATGGCCCTTTCGGCCGAGCAGCCGGTAGCATGCGGCGAACGATGCACGGTATTCATGGAATCGGACCTGGTAAAGTTCGAGCAGGGCGGCGCCTCTAAAGAGGAAATCACTGCCGGCCTGGCCCTGGCCGTAGTGCACAACTACTTGAATAAAGTCGTGGGGCGGAAAAAGGTCGGCAACAGGATATTGTTCCAGGGGGGCGTGGCCTGGAACAAAGCCGTGGTGGCGGCATTCGAAACAGTGGTCGGCAAGGAATTTGTCGTGCCGCCGCATCACGATATAACGGGCGCAATCGGCGTGGCTATCCTGACAAGAAACGCCGCAGTCGAGGAAACCAATTTCAAGGGATTCGAGATCGCCCTGCGCAAAATCGAGCAGGAAACGTTCCTATGCGAGGACTGCGCCAACATCTGCAATATCACCAAAGTCAATGATAGCGGCCGCGAGTTGTATTTCGGTTCTCGCTGCGAGAAATACGATGCCGACAGCGGCCGGAAATCGAGCCATCCCAATCCAGCCGCCATTCGCAACCGGATGTTCCTGGCCGCGCCGAAAGGCAGATATACCAGAAAAATGGTTGTCGGGTTGCCGCGGGCATTGTCGAATTGGGAATTCTTGTATTTATGGCGGCGATTTTTTGCGGAGCTTGGTATCCGGGTCATGATTTCGAAGAGCAGCGCCGGCGAAATCATCAGGCAGGGCGTCGAATCAGTTGGCTCGGAAACGTGTTTTCCCGTTAAGGTGGCCCATGGCCATGTGATTGATCTCGCAAGACGAAAGCTCGATTTCATTTTTCTACCATCGATAGTGACTGGTGTCGAGAAACCGCCCCGGGGAACGTCGAATTATTACTGCCCGTACATCCAGGCGTTTCCTTTTATAGCCCGCTCGTCGATTCGCGATCTCGATACGCACGACGTGGTCTCCCCTATTATCAGATTCGGCGAAGGTCCCAGGGCGGTTTCGAAGGCGCTGTATGACGCTCTGCGGCAATATGGATTCTCATTCAAGGAGATCGAAAAAGCTCTCGATACGGCACTGGGTCAGTTCGAGGAATTCAAGAAGGAGCTTGTCGAAACGGGCCGGGAATTTCTTTCGCGGGTATCGGAGGAGAAGCCGGGCATACTATTGATCGGGCGGCCGTACAACAGCCTTGACCCCGGCGTCTCGATGGATATTGCCGCCAAGTTGATTGATCTTGGAGTCACGGTCATTCCGATGGAGATGGCGCCCCTGCCGCCGGATGAGTTCAGATTCATCTACTGGCAGAGCGGTCGACGAATCCTTCGCGCCGCCAAACTGGCCAGGGAGACACCCGGCCTTTACCCGGTATATATCAGCAATTTTGGATGCGGGCCCGATTCATTCATCCTGCATCATTTCAAGCAGATCATGGGCGAAAAGCCGCACATGGTGCTTGAACTCGACGAGCATTCGGCCGACGCCGGCCTTATCACCCGCTGTGAGGCGTTCCTGGATAGTCTTCCGAAGAAGGCCAAAGGATTCGCGGGCCCTCTTATCAAAGAGCATGCCGACGGATTCAAACGCAAGCTTCTTATCCCTCACATGTGCGAACATGCCGAGCTTTTTGCCGCCGCCATGCGCCATTGCGGGCTCGATGCCGAGGTGCTTCCCGAAACCGATGCCCGCTCGCTCGAACTCGGGCGCAAGCACACCGGGGGCCGGGAGTGCTATCCGGCGGCTCTCACGACCGGAGACCTTCTGCGCGAGCTTGAGAAGCCCGGCGTGGACCCCTCGAAGATAGCCTTTTTCATGCCGACCGCCGGCGGCCCCTGTCGGTTCGGGCAATATTCTCATCTGCACAGGCAGATATTAGAGAACCTCGGGTACGGCGATGTTCCGGTCTACTCCCCCAGTTCGAGCGATTCATACGGCAATTTCCCGGAAACCGAAAAGTCATTCCGCCGCCTGGCATGGAAAGGATTTGTAGTCGGGGATTACCTGCGAAAGTTCATGCTTCGCGCCCGGCCATACGAAAACAGATCCGGCATTGCCAACAAGGCTCACCGGCGATATCTGGATCTGGCGCGAGCGGAGATCGAGCGTGGCGGCAAACGCCTCGATGAATTAGTACAACAGGCGTTTGATGAGTTCAATTCCATGGCCGATAGCTCGATGCCAAAGCGTCCCAGGGTCGGCGTCATCGGGGAAATTTATATCCGCAATAACCGTTTCTCGAATAACAATCTGGTGGAGAAACTCGAGGCGGTGGGGCTGGAGGTGGAACTGGCCTCGTTCTCCGAATGGATTTATTTCACAACCGAGATGTTCAAGCGAGATTCCCATCGCAAGGGCTCATTGAAAGATATTGTTAACGCCACGCTCAAGGACCATTTCCAACATCGGGACGAACGTGCAGTTGTCCGGCGCGTATTCGATGAGCTGGATGGCCATTTCGAAAGGCCGGTCGGCGAAACTCTGAAATTCATCGAGCCTTACCTGCCTATCAGCGTTGGCGGCGAGGCCATGCCGGCCATGGGCAAGGCGCTCGAAATGATGCATAAGGGATGCTCCGGCATCGTTAATACCCTTCCTTTCACCTGCATGCCGGGGAATATCATCACCTCGATCTCGGCCAGGATCGTGCGCGAGAATGGCAATTTCCCCTGGCTCAATATGGCTTACGAGGGAGTCGGCGGCGAGAACGACACGGTCAAGTTGGGAGCGTTCGCCGAAAGCGTCAAATCCTGGGCCACCGTGAAGAAGTAGATGTTGTTTTTTCAATAATCTCCTCAATTGTTACTTTCATGAAGCAGGACAGTGAGAAGTATTTGACTTCAGAAGATGTCATTAGCCCCATTAATAAGCCATTGTCTTGCTCTTTGTCATACTGCGATAAAGAATATTGATTTATACTCCTTACCAGGAAAAGTAAGAATCGGTTTCTATAAAATGGGCATTTCAATTTTTGCCCAAACTGCCACCCCTCGCAGCGGATAAATGGCGGCACTCCAAAACGCTCATGGCAGCTTTTGAAGCCAAAAATGTATTTCAATAATTGCAGCCCAAATAAATAAAACAAAACGACGCTTATGGAAGAAATCCTGTAATTTCCTATTGCCTGAATTATAAACCCATGGCATTATCATGATTGGCAGATAGCCGGGACTTATCTTGATGATAAATGACGGAATAAATGCGGCGGTCACTCGTATACGTAGGCAGGGATAATCTTGTCTACGGATAAGGGTATCAACTGGAGCGAGGTCGATGATGCCAACCTGGTGGGCATGGCTGCCGGGGGCAGTGACAAGGCGTTCGAGCAAATCGTATTGAGGCACCAGCAGAAAATACAGCGGATTTGCCGGCGCATGTTGGGTGACAGAATCGAGGCCGAGGAGGCGGCGCAGGATATTTTCGTCAAGGTTTATTACCACTTGAAAAGTTACGACCAAAGCCGCGATTTTGGTGTCTGGTGCACCGCAATCGCGATAAATGACTGCCGGGATCGCCTGCGGAGACGTCAGCGGGCAACACGGACCTTCCGCGACATCGCGGAGGCCGATAGGGCCTCGATTTCGGCCGCCCAGGATGACTGCGATGATAGCCGCGTGAAGCTCTCGATGGTCGAAAAGGCGCTCGAGGAGCTGCCGGAAAAATTGAAGGAGGTTATCGTCTTGAAAGCCTATGGCGATTGCTCATATGGGGAAATTGCAAAAATACTGAAAATCCGTCAGGGAACCGTCATGTCGCGACTATTCAGGGCGCGACAAAGGCTGACCGTAATTATGGAGAGAGGGAAATTGACTTGAACGACTGCGTGCGAATCGAAAAATTACTTTGGGATTTTGCCGATAGCGGACCGAACGAGAAGGCCGCCGTGGCCGCTCACCTCGAGCGCTGCCAGAAATGTCGCCAGGCAAGTGAGACGATTATTGCCCTAAGAGCTCTTTCGGAGAGCGACCGTCGAATACTTGCCGCGACCAGCCCGGAGACATTCAGCCGCGGCGTAATAGCCAAGATCAATCATCCCTCGAAATTTCTCGAGCTGCAGGAACAGCCATCCTCTCAATACAATATCAGAGTGGCTTTTTCCTTTCTGGCGGCGGCGGCTTTGGTGCTGTTCATGATCAAGTCGGTCTCGGATCTCGGGCCCGTCGAAAGCAGCCGTGCCCCAGCGCCGCCGACAGCGCAGGACGATAGTCGAAGATTGATTAATATTCAATTGGGGCGGAAGGCCGAGACGGCCGCCTCGGCCGGGAAAGATGCATTGGTTCAATCGCAACAGCAGGCTGTCGACGCATTTTCAATTCTGCCGGGCGCCGTGACGGCACCCTCGCCTGAATCGGTTAATATCGATGCTGTCTATGTCGCCAGCGACAGTGTGCCGCTTGTAAACCAAATGGAGGCGGCATCGCTGGCAGAGATTTATTCCGATACGGGGGCGGTCCAGGCCATGGCGCCGCGGGTCAGTGTCTTGATCACTACGGAGGAGATGCCGAAACCGATCCAGATGGTTGTACCGGAGTATCCGGTCTGGGCCAGGAAGCAGGGGCTTTCGGCCAATGTCTGGGTGAAAGCGAAAGTCCTTCCGGATGGGAAGGTCGGTGAGGCGATTATCTTATCCTGCGATAAGCCCGGAGTCGGTTTTGAAGAAGCGGCAACGCGGGCGGCCTCCTTGAGCCAATTCCTCCCCGCCTCGGCCAATGGAATCAATTACGCGGTATGGGTTATATATCCAGTCAGATTCATTTTTCGTGAATAGAACGCCGCCCTTTTACTTAAAAAAAGAAGGCCCCTTTTCAGGGGCCTTTATCGCGGCTGTGACCTTAAATATCTTCCGGAGGGGGAAAGAAGACACCTATAGGCCGGAACCGCAGCGAAAATGATTTCCCGCAAACTCGGAAATCTACGAGAGTTTTCAATGAACAAACCGTTGATCAATGCTCTCTAAAGCATAACTGGTCAAACATTTCCCTTAACGGAAAATCTTTGTCCTATATCTCACTTATAATGAATAACCCGCGCTGAAGAAAAGTCAAGGAATATTTTCAGCCTTTTTTGCCGTTAGAACCGGGGTTTTTGGCTTCCGAGTCGATCTGCTCGTGAAGCCAGGTCGGTTTAAAGGCTCTTTTCATACGTCTGATCCGTTCAGGGGAAACGTCCGGAGTCTTAACCTCCGGCCTTTCCTCCGTGGGCGCCAATTCGCGTCTGGGTTCCTTTTCAACCTGGACATTGTCTTCCAAGGGACTATCCTCCATCATATTCCGAAATATCAGGTGCGTCATCTAAGCGATGCCGCCCGCCTCCTAAATTAGCTTTGTAAACCTACGCGACAGCCTGAATGTCTTCACCCCTCATAGATCGTATCCGCCTGGGCGCATTCAAGTTATGGATCGGGGTACTTAAACTTATGGCGTTGAGGCAAAACGTGATTCCGGGCGCCCCCGTTCCCGAAAGTGTCTGTCCGCTTGAGAACCGAAAGTGACTGCCGTGATTGGTGCTTCCTAGTACTTATACTCATCACGCCCATCGGAAGTTCGATTCTCGTTCCGGCCGGCTCTTTCGAAATTGCCTCTCCAACAGGCCTTATTATCATGCCCGAAGCCGAATTCCCCGATGAATCCCAAGAAACAACAGGCAACAATAATCAGGATAAGCTCAAGACGGCTTTTGCAAGTAAATCAACGGACCGACCCATTGCCGATGGCAGCCCAATTGATTTTAATATCCCTGCGATTTATCGCGATTTGCTTCAGATAAATCCCCTCCAGGGTATACGTATGATATCATCTGCCGTTGCAAATGGCAAGCGAATAAATTTGGCAAAAGAACTATTTTTACTCTCTCTCAAATTGAAAACAGTATTCTTTATCAATGGGCGTCGGGCGTTTATGAGGCTTTTAAATTACTAATGCCTTATTAATTATATCGGCATGAAAGCAATTGAGATTATTGGAAATATAGCCCCAGCGCTGCAGCGAGCCTTAAGCCCTTGGAATCGGCCGGCAAAGGTGAACCGGAATTAGCCAACCCCAGATCGAAATGAAATGTTCCCTGGTTGAAGCCAAGTCCCGCCGAATAAGTGGCTCCCTGGCCGCCGCCAAAGGCTATCCCTGAGCGAACCGGCAAGAAAAGCCAGGGCTTAAATTCCATGCCGAATGCCACTCTGGGATTGACGCTTACCCCCGGCTCGGTGAAGAAAGCCTGGTGCCAGTCGACCGACCATGTAATCATCCTTAGTTTTCTGGCCAGGCCGAGCGCCATCGAGGGGGACGGCCTCGACGAAAATCCGGGGGCGGAATAAGAAGTATCGCCGGATGTCACCAAGGAATCGCTTTGCCCTTCAAGGAAAAAATCCTCCAGGGTGATCGGCCTCATGGCAAACCAGGCTAGATACTCCTCGTTTTTCACGTTCCAATCGGCATTGGCGATCAAATTTTTCCAGGCGGCCGAAAAATACCAGTCATCCTGGAATCTCATGGCGGCACCGAAATCAATCGCATAGCCATTCCCGCCGAATGAAGTCCGAACTCTCAGCAAGCCGTCGCCGACAAATCCGGTATCGGTTGTGGAAACGCCCCCCGTTGCCTCTATCACCCGGCCGTATGCCAGTCCCTTCAAATAATGAATGCTGGCCCCCAGGCATATTTCCCCGCCCTGCCAGCTCTTCACGGCCTGGCCGTATGAGGCGGCCAGGTCGGCGAATGCGTAACTCTCGCCTCTGGTATCTGAAACTTCTACCTCGCGAAGCACGGCGTTGCCCAAAAGCATGAGCCTCAAAGGATCCCTGTCGACGTTCAAGCTCGAGGATCCAAAGGCCCGCTGGGTGAGCGCGAAATTGCCGATCGAGAAATTGAGCGCCGATGCCTCGGCCCCGAGGTCGACAGTCATTCCGCTGGCCGGGATGGAATTTATGATAATCTCCTTGTCGTTCTCGTTCAGCAGTTTCCCGGTGTACCGGTTATACTCCGCTATCGAAAGGGAGTTGTTTTTGATCGCCGCGCCGGTGCCGATGATGTTGAGCGTGAATTTCCGGCCATCGGAAAGCCCGAGATTGGCCGGATTCCAGTTAGGCGCCTCAAAATCGCGAGCCAGGGCGGTATAGGCCCCACCCATGCCGATTGCCCGCGGATGCAGGCCCATGTCGGCATTGCAGATCGTCGCCCAAGTTAATACTGACATAACAAGAAAGGCGGATTTTTCAAACAGCCGAATCATTTTATGGCTCCTAATCACCGATTCTTATCCTCAGCGAGGCGATGGCCCTGATCCCGATATAATCCGAGCCATTGATTATTATTCCCGACGTATCGGTCGGAAACATCTCGATAACCTGCCCGACGAAAACCGAGTCGCCGTCAAACAGCCAGAGATGCGACTCGCCGATAGTGTCTGATATCATCGATGTCACCGGCTGGATCGCCTCGCCCGATGGCCCGATAATGGCCGGACCCATCGCATAAGGTCCCATGACAAGCGACGATGTGTCTGTGTAAAGAGTGGAGTCGGCCCGGTTTCCGATATAGAGCGCGATCCTGGTCCCCAGCGGAAGACCGTTTTCGAGAATCGCCCTCAAGTCGCCGCCGTAGACCTTGTCGCCGAAATCGTGAGGGCGTGAATCTTCGATGGCCACAGTAGACACCTCGGGACTGAATTCGATCGTGTCGTCGAGTGCGATCGCAAACGGCGATTCGATAGTCAGCTCGCCTGCAATGTAATCCCCGCTGGAGAGGCTTGCCAACTGGTAAGCAGGATTTATCACGCCGCCGCCCGAGATTACGATCTGGTCCGGCGGGGGGTCGAAGAATTCGCGGGTTTGATCGTGCGTGGCCGAGAAGACGGTTGTCATTGGAGGAGAATCAATCGATGGCTTTGGAGCCACCATGCCGCTTAGATGAATAACCTCCTCCCCTGCTGTCACATCCAGATCGAGCGAGGCCGGCACGCAGCTATTGTTGGCGATGGAGATATCCAATGTCGCATCGGTCAGCCTCGATTGCTCGAACCCCTCAGGAAGATCCATGGAGCGGGTTACGGGATCGATATCGACCGGGGTCGGTTTGATTCGCCCGGTTAACGATTCGAAGCTGATATTCGAGACATCGAGATGCAGGCTCAGGCTGTCGGCCGCATGAAACTCGTGCCTGGCAGGCGCCGAGGCGGGTATTGTATTGATCATTTCGACTTCGACCTGCTGAGGCGCCTGCGCGCCCTGGGGGATAAATGTGTAGCCGGATATATCGACTGCGAATATCCTGTAATCGTGCGAGGACAATTGCTCGCTCAGGGAAAAATCAGTGCCGTTAAGCCTGAAGTTTGGGGAGCGAACAACCACCGAGCAGGGCAGGTCGGTCTCGTTCGCAACGTCGAATATAAGAACCCCATCCGAGATAATGGCCAACTCGACCACGGTGGAGTCCTCGATCCGGTAAGTGTCGCTCTTGGTTCGCGTAATCCGGGGAACCTCTCCCCTGGCCGCGGAGACGGTCAATGTTTGGGAAAAAGAGACGGTTGCTCTCAAGTATTGGCCGCTGATATTCAGCAGGGGCCCGCCTGGAGTATGCCCGTGATAAGAAAGCACGATCGCGTTCGATATGGTCTGGCCCGCCAGATCGATATCGCTCGTTTCGGTTTCGAGATAGTCGAGGCCGCCCGCGAAGACAGCCGTTCCGATTACATGAGAATCGCCGGCGTCGATGATTGTCAATATGAGCGTATCGAGATCAATTTCGAGCGCGTTGAAGAGGGTAATGTTCAACAGGCCGCTATCGACAGTCGCCCAATCGAAACGATCAAAAGGCTGAAGGGCCTGGGATAGCTCGAATCCCGAGGGCGGGACATACCCCAGATTCGGCTGGGCAATCTGATCGAGCGCTATCGTGCCTTGTGTCCCCGATGGCGGAACAATCTCAATAAGGCCCAGCGAATCCTTCAGATATAGCTCGGCGCTATCAACGGTGAGCTGGTCATCCAACGATACGGTATCGATCGGCTGGATAATGTTGATGCCGGGATTGCCGGCCGAATCGTAACAGACGTTGGAACCATCGAAATGGCTCAAAATCTCGGCCATATCGATGTGGCGATTGACAAGCGGCAGAGTCCAATCGGAATACCAACTGGGCGCCTGCGGTTTCTTGATTCCGCATGCCGCAACCAGAATGCCGGTGACAGCAGGCAGAGTAAGAAGTAAAATCGAAAATCCGGTCCGTCTTGAAAGTCCCATTAATCCTCCCGGGCGCTGCTATGCCCATCAGTAACAAGGCAATGCGCGTGCCCTCTCTGAAATGGGCATTTCAAATCGGGACGACAGCGGAACTAATTAGGGATAATAGGTTTATAATATGGAATCAGTCGTGTCCATGCCGGCCGACTTTTCTCTCGATCGGAAATATATGGGCCGAATCCCATAGTTAATTGACTCGGCCCAAGTCGGTTGCAATTATATTGACATCCGACAGGATAATGAATAATATGGGGCGAAGTCAGATATCGCGGTGGGTGTAGCTCAGTTGGTTAGAGCACCAGGTTGTGGCCCTGGGGGTCGTGGGTTCGAATCCCATCTCCCACCCTTGAATTGATGCCGAATTCATTGACCGCCCGCGGCTTTGATCCTCCAACCGACGAATCATGATTAAAATGGAGTAGAGAATCGGTTCAGCATATGGGAAATTGCTCATATGGCGGATGTCGCTATGCCCGATTGATACCGATTTTTTTGCCTTGACTGGTTTCAGCCAGGTCAGACTATAAGATTCGGAATCCATAGGCTTCTCTCACATGGGGGAAACCAGACGCTATTCAATTACAGACTGTCGAGTTATGATTCGGAGATGCCTGGCCCAAATATCATATCACTTTAACTAATTGCTCTAAGGATATGTTATTTAAGAACATATCCGCTGGAAAATCTCTCAACCACGACTCCGATCGAGGCCGGCGTCAGTAAGCATCAGGCCGGGCAAGGACCCGGCCTGAACATGGAAATACCCCTAAGTAGTTCGCTTCCCTTATTTCGCGGACCCACTTTGAGGAATGTTCTTAGCATCCAACTTTGGTTTCTGCACGGCCGGCGCTGATGGAGCGGCCGGTGGGCAAATTTCGCACCACTGCAGGCCGGGCTGCAGGCCTTTAAGATATGCCACATAAAAAGTCAGGTCTATGCCGTTAAATGAGCAGTTGCCGTTGACATCGCCCGCGCCCAGGAGATTCTGACCGGCGTTTGGACAATCCCGGCAGGTATCCGGGGGCGCATCGCCGCCTTTGAAATAGATGACACCGAATGTGACATCGAGACCATTCGCAATGCCGTTGCCATTTAAGTCGCCGGGAATATAAGCGCAGCCGGGAGCCGAAACATATAGTTCCACCGGCAGCGATCCGCTGGGGTGATCGGTATCGTTCGAGGTGTAGTCGAACGTGCAATTATGAACTCCCGGCGCGAGGCCCGCCGAAATCAGGGTGACGTCGTAGAAAATGCTATCGAGAGGCGGGATGGTCTGCTCGCCGGGCAGGAAATGGAGCCAGCCATCATCACAGGTGAATCCGACCCCGAGGTCGGCATCCCCGCGGTTATAAATTTTGAATCGATGCGTGGCGCTATCGCCCTGCACGAGGCTGTCGGCGATGTTGCTAATCGAGAATTCAAGCTCGGGATTGCCGGGAGAGCCCTGCAAGTAGCCGCGAATCAAGATATCGTCGATATTCCAACCGCCATAGACCACGGAGCCATCGGTAGTGCCGAGCCCGAATCTCAGTTTGAAGTTGGCGTTGCCGTCGGCAGTGGCGGAAAGATCATACTCGTCAGGTGTCCAGGCCGATTCATTAATCGTAGTCGAGCCGTTCTCGAAGAGTCGAATCCAGGCGGTGCCATTGAAAGCCTCGAGATATACGTGGTCGTAGGCGTTTCTCTCGACTCCCAGCCAATGGTAATAAGACATCATGACGCCGGTGTAGTCGGAGCAATCGATTGTTGGCGATGTTATCCAATAGGTTTGGTTGAGGTTATTCGAATATGTGCCTGACGATGCCAGGTCGTTACCCATAACTCTATTGTCGGTTGACGGGCTATTGTCCTGCGCGGGATCTCCCGTGCCACCAACAGCGGGACCGATTGCCCATTCGCCGGCTCCACCGAGGCCGGTCCAACCCAGATTAGCCGAGAAATCATCGCTATATATTACGGCCCGATCGCCGACCATGATCGGGAAGGTTATTTGCCCCTGATATCCGCCGGCGGCGGTGAAGCTCACAGTCAACGTGGCGGAATATCCCATCGGGCAATATGACGCGGCCGAGATGGTGAAAAGATCAGCGGAGTTATCGGCCGTATCTCCCGGGGCGATGGTTCCGAATGAGGCGTTAGCATCGATAATGGTGATGTACTCGTCGGTTTCAAAGAGGATGCCCTGCACTAAAACGGCCTGCGCGGAGCCGGCATTGGTGACCGAAAGCGTCAGATTCGCCGATTCGCCGGGGTCGACGATCCCGTTGTCATTTCCGATATCATCGATAATCAGGCTTACATATTCCATAACAGGCGCATGGACCGGCAGAGCAAATATGCTTTCGACCGTATCCGGTCCGTCGAAGATAACAGTCAGCGTGAAGTTGATGCTGGCGCCGTCCGGCGACTGCCCGGAAACGTCGAATGCAAATGCGTTGGACCGATAGGAGACGCCGTTATTGCCCGGGATGGCGCCGTAGGCTTCCTGATTATCGGTGATTGTAATCAGGGTATCGGGGGTGCTTAACGTGGCCGTGACATTGTTTGCGGAATCGGGACCGACGTTCATGAGTTGGACCCCGAGCGCGATATGCTCACCGCAATCGATCTGGCCGTTGTTGTTGCCGGAGGAATCATCCACATAAGAGCTATCGAAAATCACGTAGGGGCCGCTCGGCGCAATTAGTTGGATTGTCGAGATATATGGTATCCGATTCTGGGCCGTAATCACAATATCCGCCACACCCGGCCCCCCGAAGGGTGTGAGGTCTATATCGACCGCGCCGGAAGAGCCGACATGGCCGACGCCATGAAGCGCGCCATCCTGCGATATACCGATATATGAACCGGGCACGGCCTGGATAGTTACCTGCGGCGAATTGAATAATATGGCCGGATCATGTACGACTGTGTTTGAAATCGGAACTCCCAAATATGTCATGACAGATGGGTCGCCGAAAAGATGGTAAACCTGCCAGTAGTAGGCCTTGCGGCTGCTGGGCGATTCCTGCACAGCCATGTTGCCGCAGAACACGACGGCATCATTGGTTATATAGTAAAGGCTGTCCGGCTCACTATGATCGTGGAACATGCCATCATAGGCGCCGATTCGATTGGGCACGTATGAGGGATGCTCGACGATAGTCTGATATCCCACGCCCCAATAGTAATCCTCATCCCAATAGGTTGAATTTGAGCCGCCGATATAACCGACCGCGCCCTTATTTGCCGCCTGCAAGAATACCTCGCCCAGGCAGGGCGTGGAATAATCGGTTCCGAATGTGCCTGTCAAACAACAATTTCCGACAGCCAGGGGATACTTATGGGCATTGGTCAGGCTGTTCACGTTGCCAACTGTCAGGGTTGGATCCGACCAGCTGTCGTGCGACCCGTGGGCCGTATAATTGATGAACCCGATGCCGTCATTGATAGTCTGAATTATGGCCGCCTCGACCGGGCCGTTGGAGGCCGGATAGAGCCAGGTATTCGAGTAAATGCCGTGGGCGGAGTTGAAATACAGGCTGGTGCCATAATTGATCTGGCCATTGGCCCACACCTGAGCATAATAGCCATCGACACCGGCGATCATGGTAACCTCGCCGAGGAAATTCGGATCCGGCATCAGATACTGCTCATATTCGAGAGTCTTATCTATTTGAGGCTGAAGCTGGGTAGTATTTTGAGCGGAGAAACGGCCGTAATAAATTTCGGGAATATTGTCGCTGGTGTATTCGCAGAAATTGAGGTCGGAAATATGTCCACTGTAAGATTGCGGCGGTATTTGCTGGGCGTCACCGACAAGAAGGACGAAGGATGGCGCCGGGTCCTCGGGAGTGCCTTCGTCATAGAAATTGCGAATCCAGGCCTTGATAGCGGCGTTAGTGCCGCCAATGATATCGGTGTAACCGACAATGACATTAAATCCTTTTTGGGTTTTCCATTCGATGAAAGGCTGCAATTGCCCCTCGAACATCCTGTGTGAAACGATTACGTATTTTACCGGGTATCGAGTCAGATCGTGAAGGAGCATCGATTCCTGGCCGGCGTAGTTGATAACGCGCGAATAGACTGCGGAAAAGTTGGGAGAATAGAGGCGCTGCCACTCGCTGCGGGTGGCATTCCAATCGGGATTTACGTAATTGACTCTGACTGTAAGACCCTTATAAATCCTCAGCATATTATTCGCCGGATCGTACTCGATAGGCGCAACGGAAACAAGACCAAGGCGCATGGCGCGCATGAAGCCGACGATTTCGGTCTCGGCAAGAGGCAACTTGTAGTAGCCGCTTTGTTGGTAAACGGCGCGATTGAATTCGAATGGCACGTCCGAGGGATCCTGAGACTTAGAGAGGGACGGTTGAGTCGGCATGATGAGATTCGTGATGCCGTAGGCCGATAGAGAGATTTCCGCGACCTCATAATCGACCAACTCGGCTGAAAGCCGGCAGCCATACGGAATAGAAATCAGCCGGTTGAAGAGCGGCAGGGCGGGCTCGCCGATATTATTCGATCCGGCGGAGCCGCCGACAACCAGCCGAGAAAAAGTGCCTTCCGGCGTGGTGACATCGAACAGTTCCAGGGCTCCGATGTCGACCCGCATAGTCAGACCGGCCTCGTCCTGGGATAGGAGCGTGGCTCCCGATTGCGAGTCGGAGAGGCGAATCGTCTGGTTCGCAATCGCCGGACCGACCAGGGAAATGGCAATTAACAAACCGTAAATCGTGAACCTTTTCACATGTACCTCCATACAAATGCTGTTATCACAAAAAAATCACTCTTATCCTTAGTTGAGACTATTATCCGTGTCGCTATCACTCCCCGCGCTAAGGCCTTTCGGCCAGGGCATGTAAATTACAGCCAAGCTCATCTCGATGATGGCGGGCAATCGGGACACGCCCTTGGCACCGCCAGCCCTCTCAGACATCTTAGCAGGTACACCATATCGGCGCCATTGACCCGGCAATTGCCATTGACATCAGCAGCCGCATAAACCAGGCCTCCGTTGCCGCATTCGCAACTTACCGGTGGAACCTGCCCTCCCTTGAAATAATTGACCAGAAAGACGCAGTCCAAACCATTGGTTTGACTGTCGTTATTTATGTCGCCCGATTCATATGCGCAGCCGCCGATGGTAACCTCGAGCAAAATCGGAATTTGATACAGGAGATTATTGGGGTCGTTACTCCTGAGATTCAGGATAGCCTCATATGCGCCGGGCGCCAGGCTGTCCGTATCGAATGTAATATCTACAACCTCGGTGCTGTCAGGCAATATAACCCCCGAGGACGAACCGAGGCTGATCCAGCTCAAATCAGTAGGTCCCCCATAGATAAATCTCGTGGCCAGCGAACTGCGCACGTATGGGCTGTTGTAAGCCAATTGAAGTCCGATATTGCCGTGAACGTTCTCGATCCCCACAGAACATTCGTCGAGGCGGGCCGGCCCCATGTCGGCGTATTGAAACACGATGGTGTCGGGGGCGATCAAAATCACCTCAAATGTAAAGATCCCCTCCTGCCTCGAATCTCTGACACCGTTCCATGAGATGATGGCCGAATCGGCATGGTTGGTGTAGAAATAGGCCTGGCCGCCATATTGCAAAGTAAGATCATCGAAGAATACGGACACGAGGTTATTCGGCAAGGTTGGATCGGGAACAGGCAGATTCTGCCAGTTGAAGAAATAGGCGTTCATGAAGCATGCCCAGCCGTTGACACTGGCCTTTACGTAGCCATATTGCCGATCGTAGTAATGAAATGTGAAACCAAGCAGCAGGTTGTCCGACGACCCGTTGTCGGAATCATAGAATTCTACGGGCTGTCCGATTTGAGTAATATCGCGCCATGAAAATGCCGGCCCATCCGGCGCATCGCTGTCGACCCAATAGTAGCCGTATGAATCGCGGTTCCCCTGAGGCGCAACCTGAATCCCATAGCGCAGGTCGCCATCACCGACGTTGACCATATACAGGCCGGTCGTCCTGCTAACATCGGTCGGCAGGCTGAAATCAAAAGAACCCGGCTCAAACACCATGGCTCCCTGCCCCCCCGAAATATATATGGGCCTTTGGGTGAACTGGCCAAAACCGGATGAATTGTATTTCATGCAAAAATAACCGCTGACGCCCCAGGTTACCCCCCAGCTATTCTTGACAATCCAGGCGCCCTGTCCGTCGCACATATTGTCGTCCCAGCCGACGATGACGACAGCGTGGTTCAGCGGTTCGGTATCGGCGTGTTCGTAACACCCCCCGCGATACCCGTAGAAATCGTCATATACGGTAAACGTGGTTGAGAGCGGCCCCATGAGCAGGGCATTCTTGATGGCATTTACGTTATTGGGCACATCCTCATACCCCATCAGATAAGCGGTGGGTGTGAAGTTGGTCTGAATACAGGGAATCTGATCGTTGGCTCCATAGGGCATGCACCATTCGTCAATGGCCCCGTAATTAATGAAAACATCGTATGCATCCGACATCCAGCCCCCGTCGCAGCCGGATTCGCCCGTATTGCAGGATAGTGCCTGCTGTTCGGAGAAATCCGGCGTGATACCGGTCCTTATCATCCAGGCCGATTCGAAGGCGCCGGTGGCGGCGAAATCCCAGCATGAGCCGCATTGCCCCTGGTCCTTGACCGGAGTCACGCCCTGGAGGAGCCGCCAGTCGAAAAATGATTCCGTGTTGAGCAAAACCGGCGGCGGCATCCGGTTAAGTTCCTCGAAGCGTTGCTTGACGTCATCCGGAATAATCAATCCCAATCTTTGGCGACGCTCCGCAAGCGGTAAATCCATCATGGAGGTCTGCCCGGCCTGCCAGTGCAGGTCGTTGGCGTCGATATATTTCTGTATTTCAGTTACATTATCGAACGTTTGAGCGTTGACGGAAAACGGCAAAATCGCAAAGATCGAGATTAAGATACCCACCCGCATCGAACCTCCGAGGTTAATTCATAGCAAATTCCATCTAAAATTAATCGAAAATCCCGGAATTGTCAACATCGATTAAGGTCTCGGATAACACTCCGCGGCTGATATTTTCTCGAGGCGAGGATTAGAAAAGGCGGGGGCCAATAGAATCCGCCTCTAAGCTTTGGGTTCCTGGCGCAACAGAGGTATCAACCCCAAGTTAGATCGTTGCCGGCGCTTGAGAGGCGGCATCTCTCGCCTCAGCCGAGTCGGCAACGGACACACCGATCCTATTGGCCCGTTTGCGGAAGGCAGAAAGGACAATCAATCTTATCTATTTCCATCTACGACATTCACGTGAATTCCGGCCCGAGTCGCCGGGATTGGCTCTTCGATGGGGTATTGCGGAGGTGGACCACCCCTGAAAAATGTGATCAGATAAGACGCATCGAGGCCGTTGATGCCGGGTATGCCGTTGACATCGGCGCGCCCCTGCGGCTCCGGAATTTCATTCATGCCATCCAAATAACCAATCAGGAAAACAGCATCGATACCGTTGACCTCGCCGGAATTGTTGACATCGCCCGCAATGTAGAAATCGGGAATCAAGGCTCCCACAAGGGGCGAATTGGAGAAACCGGAGATATTGTCGGCTTCATCGAATGTCCTGATGCAAAAGTAGAATTGTGATCCCGCCGGCAACCCCGAAATTACGATGGAATCGGGCTGGCCGGCCGGCGACGGGATAGGCTCGTTGTAGAACTGAAATGCATTTTCCCATTCGTACTCGGTATCCAGCGGGCCATAGGCGGGAAGGCGCGCCCGCAGATCATAGCTTGTAGCCCTGCCCGTATTGCCATCATCGCCGGGAGCAGTCCAACGCAATTTTATAACGGCTGTCGGTACGGGAATATCCTGGCTACCGGATAGGGCTATTCCCAGGGGAAGAATGCCCTGATCGGTGGAGTCGGACTGGGCCTGAACCGCCGATCCCGACAAGTTCGCCAGCAAAAATGACATTACAACGAGCGTCCTGCCGCCTGCATACATCAAACATCCTCCTTGAGCACGGCAAATTGGCGTTTTCCAGGCAGACCTGTTTACACCATCGAACAGGCAAGCCTAAATCTTCAGTTTTCCCGGTGACCTCAATTGTCAGGCAGAATTGTCAGAAGCATCGATCATCCTGAAGCTTCCTGTGGCCCCCACAAACCGACATCATGTCAGCCTTCTCCTTGCCAGCAGGCCAAGGTCAAAGCCTTGCTTTCGCGGTGGATTATATCCCACGCCGCAAGAACGGTCAAGTACTATTTTCGTAATCACACTATTCTGGGTCTACCATTGTTACATTGTCATTTCCGGCGAAACCGGGGAAAGCAAATTATCCGCGGTCTAAGCGCAAGCCGAAATCCTGCAATTTTCGACCGGCACCGACGAATCGGCATTGTCGTCAAATTGGATTCGGTGATAATCCGCGCCGGCGAGTGTCAAATATTATTTGGTACAATAGCCTGATTTATTACTAATGCGCGACTGATGCGTTACATGAACCTATCAATTTTCCAGGTCGGTCGAGAGCTTGAAGCGGAGAATCCTGTTTCCGCCTGTATCGGCTACATACAGGGTACGCCGGTCGCCATAAATATCGTAGGTGATACCGCCGGGCGAATGAAACAGCCCGGTTGTATCGGCATCGCATAGGGTCTCCAACAACTGCCCCTGCCTCGAGAATTTCAGGCCACTGCAAAGGGATTGAGGCCCGCTGTCGACAATATAGAGATTCCCCTGGGGGTCGACCGCGGCGCCTTTGGGCAGATCGAAAAGCTCGGGGGCAAGCAGGTCGGTCTGCCCGGGCGTGTGGGTATAATTGAAGACCCAGGTCCGGTCCCAGGGCTGGCGCTCGAATTTCATATCGTGCACCGGGAAACTTCCCTCGTCCTGGCAGACGATGAGATGAACCACGGTGCCCGAAAGGTAGGCGTAGATGAAATTAGGATATGTGGTCGTGGTAATGCCATTGCCTGTTATAACCACCGGATTCTTGAATGTGTCGGCCTCGGCGTCGGCATATTTTCGATCGAAAACGGAATCGGCCAGAGCCAGGTTATCGGATTCGCCCCAGAATCTTAAGATACGGCCGTTATTAATTTCGCTCGATGAGACCGCGACAAAATAGGTCTTGTCATCGAGGGGCATATCGCTCACGGCCATGAAACGATCGGATGCCCCCAGCATGGAATTAAGCTTGAAACGATAGCCGGACGAATCATCGGGCGGCACGTTTGGCGGGATGCCGTCGTAATCGAAGGCCACATATGATATGCCGTCGCCATCGGGACCGACATCGATCTTATAAATCCGCTTCTCCCCTGTTGCGACCAGCAAGCGCATCAATTCATCCTGCGAAACGGAGATCGGGTTTTCGATACTGAATTCGCGGTGGATCGTGCCGGCGGCATCGAGCTGGATTATTCTATCATGGCCGGTATCGGCGACATAGAGGTAAGTATCGTGCCCGAAATAAATGCACGTGGGGCCGGAGAAATCGTACCCGTGAGCGGCATCCCATGGCGGATTGAGCATGAGATATAAAGTATCGCCGAGATTCCCAGTCGGAGGTTTCTCGGTCGGAAGGCTTATTTTTTCGCCGCATGAGAATATGATCGCCGCCAGAATCGCTATCGAAATTGACCAGGAATATGCCTTATTCACTAAAAACCCCATCTGAAGGAAAACAGGTTGGAGTTGCCCAGGTCGCCGACAAAGGAGAAGGCATAATCGAGTTCGCCTTCCATGGCCCCGATATTCAATTTGAATCCCGTCCCCAGCGAGAAATGCTGGACGTCGCTGTTGGTCTTATAACCGCCACGCAGGAACAGCATGTCACTTATACCATATTCGGTGCCAAAAACAAATGCCTCGGCATTGTCGGTGGGATGATCGAGCTGCAGAGAGGCCCGCCAATTTCCTTTGCCGTTGTTCAAGAGATCGGCCGTGACACCGATGCGAAAAACGGTCGGAGGCGAAAATGACTGGTAGGTCTTGGGTATTTGCTCACCAGACGGATTGGAATAAGTGTACTGGCCATCGGGTTTAACCTGCTGGCCGAAATTGGTCAACGTCACCGCAAAGCAGGTGCCGTGGAAATTGGTTTGATAGTATGTCCCCAGGTCCAGCAGGAAGCCGCGCATTTTGAGATCGTCGATACTCTCCTGGGCATATTTGGCGGTCGCCCCGAACGAGAAGTAATCTGTCAGGCGCTGGGCGAACGAGAGTCCTAACGCGATATCTGAAAATCCGAAGGTCTCCCCCGTGCCGAAGGGGTGGTACTCGTCGGTGACATTCATCTTATCGGTGCCCAGGAAAAGGGCGCTGGCGCCGATAGCGGCATCCTCGCCGAGCTTCATGCTATAACCCAAAAAATCGTAATTGACATCGACAACCCAAACATTGTGCGAGACCGCCACCTCGGCCTTCCCGGTCCATACCAGGGTCGCCGGATTCCAATACAAACCAAAGGCCCCGTCGGGATTGGCCGACATGGAATTCCCCATCGCGGCGGCCTTGGCGCCGGCCCCGAGCTTCAAGAACTGCATCGAGGCGGTCCCGGCTCGCTCATCGCCCAGATTGGGGAAAATATTCCAGGCTTGTGATACTGCCGCCAGGGTGAAAGTCAGGCTAATGGCCAGGGTCACGACTTTTTTTACCATGACAGCGATACCCCCACCTTGACATTTCTCGGCGACAGGTATCTCGCCGGGTTGAACGGGAATGGCTGCAGCGGCGAGGGGTCAGGATTGAGCGGGTCGTTCCATGTATCGAGGACGGGGTCGCCATATTCGTAGGCGCGGCCGGTCAAGGGATTGATGATGTCGGAATTCCTGCCATTGAAGATGTTGGTGATCTCGGTGAACAATGCCATTCTCACGCCGAAAGCTCGGAAATATTTCTTGAAGCTGATATCGACCCAATGCCAGCTATTCGACACTGCCGCGTAGGGGTCCTTGTTATTGGCTACGTATTGATCCAATTCGCCCTGGCGTTCGATACGGGTATAGGTCGTGTAGCGCTTCCCGGATTGCAGGAATGTGCGGATATAGAAATCCCAGTCGGAGGGCAGTGTCAGCCCGAATACGTTATAACGGTCCTTCTTGCCGGCGAAAAAGCTCAAATCGACTGCGAAGCGGAAGGGGCGATCCCAGGAGAGGTAATTTTCCTTGATCGAGCGTTCCTCGAGCTGGCCGCGCGCCACCAGGAGTTCGTCTTTCGGCGAGGACGACTTGCCGGTGGCAATCGAATAGGAAGCGGTGACATTGGCGGTAAAGAAACTTCCGGCCCGCTTTTTGTATTCCAGCTCCAATCCGCGCGACCGGGCGTAATCGAGATTGAAATACATAAGGTATG
>Ga0154764_1013_pt1 | contig 61316 bp, 48 predicted proteins | sample Rifle2008BG16ft_FD_105772 | JGI IMG/M metagenome (GOLD analysis project Ga0154764, IMG submission 105772) | candidate division Zixibacteria bacterium RBG_16_53_22
ATGCAGAAGTTTAAAGAGCCCCGATTTAAGGGCAAGAAGGGCGGAATCGTTCTGGTGGCCGGCGATTATGGCAAATTCGAGGGGGCGATTCGGGTGGCACGGGCGTTTTTCGTCTGGGCCGGCATCGAAATCGTGTTCGAGCTAAAGTACCAGTCCAAAAGCCTCGAGGTCGGCGAGGTCAAGAACGATCACCTCGTGCTCGAGGAAGCCGGAAGATGCGGCCGGCAGCTGCAGGCAGCAATCATGACCAAATCCCACTAGCGCGGCGGCTCGGCCCCGCCTCCCCCTGCGGGGGAGCGAAACCCGCCCTCGAAACGCATTCAGCAATGACAAGCCATCTCTCCGGAAACAACCAAGGACCAATTCGGGCGGGTGGGCGGGTTTCCCTGGCCCGAAGGGCCAGCGGGGCCGAGCCGCCGCGCGAGCCGAAACCACAAACGAGGCCACGTCTCCGGCATTTACATATTGACCAATGCTTTAAAATTATCTATAGCCAAAAATCTCAGCGTAGATAATAAGGCCGATCAGTATCAGTCCCATTGAGAGCGCCACCCAGCCGAAAAATCTCATGCCCCGGATAACAATTGGCGGCAGGGGATCGACCAGGCGCTTTTCAAGTTCGCCTGATTCCGCCATTTCCCGGTATTCGCGCGGGCGGTCAACCTTGAATTCCTCCAGCGGCACGCGGCCAGTGAAGATAACCGTGTCCATTGGGAATTTCTCCGGCCTGAAATGGGTATTGAAGAAGTGCACCGTGAAGATGAAACCCACCGCCAGCAGGGCTTCATCGGAATGAATCACGGTGGCGACATTGATAAACCAGCCCGGCAGGATGTGAGTGAAGAGCTCGGGGAACCAGAGAATCAGGCCGGTCGAACCGATTACCATGACTCCCCAGAAAACCGCGAAATAGTCGAATTTCTCCCAGTATGTCCAACGGCCGTACTCGGGTCGCGGACCCATCCCCAGGAACCACTTGAAGGAGCCGAAAAATTCCTTCAGGTCTGTCCAGTTGGGGATCATGGAGTTGCCGCCGAAGAGGAATTGACGCCAGCTTTTATTCTCGCGGCGCTTGCGGCGGTAAAGGTCGAAGACGTGTGTGCCGAAATAGCCAAATGTAATTACGGCGCAGACCCGATGTATATATCCGGTCGATTCGAATCCGCCCAGGACACGCGAGAGCCATTGCGCCCAGCCCAGATAAGAGAATTTCAGGGTCATACCGGTAACTGCCAGGCCAATGAAGCTGATTATGACCAGTATATGCAGCCGTCGGGGCAGACTGTCGAAACGCAAATACTCCTTGCCCTCGTAGTTTTTCGTCTCGCCCTTATGCTTTTTCATCATCTGGAATGAGCGCGGCAGCCACAGCGCGGTGTGGATTCCTGAAACGGTCAAAGTGCCAATCAGGAGAATTGTCATGAACCAAAAAGTATAGAAGAGGACCGGATAACGTTTCCGGTCATGATGCGTGGCATGGGTCAGGTAGCCGGCGAATCTCCGGTGCGAACCCTCGTGACATCGGGCGCAGGTTTCTACGATATTATCGCGGGAGAGGGTCGATTTCGGATCCCAGGTAGGCAAGACATTATGGGCGCCATGACAGTCGTAGCACTTGGCAGCGGCGGTGTATCCGAGTTTCGATACCTTCCCATGATAGGTTTCGAAATAAGTCTCCATGACCTCCTCATGGCAGCGCCCGCATTGATTAATGATAGATAGTTTAAAGCCTTCCTGGTCGGTGCGCGAGATGGTGTGGGATGTGTGGCAGTCATTGCACATCGGCAGCGGCTTTTCCGTTTTCGAGCCGTTGGGGAAATGGATGCTTTTGGCATACTGCTCGTAAATGCCGTTATGGCACGTGGCGCATGTCTGAGCGATATTATCGCGGTTTATACTCGAGGCCGGATTGTCATGCGGCAACTCGTGATGGGCCGTATGGCAGTCGGTGCACATGGCGGTGACCACCAGTCCGCTCTCCAATAGCCCTTTGCCATGGATGCTTTCCACGTAGCTGTTGACGATGTTTTTCTCATCGCCCTTGTAGCGCACGGCAGCCTTGTTACCCTCGCGATGGCACTTGCCGCACAATTCAGGAACATTGGTGGGATATGTCGGCGAGGTTGTGTTACGATGTTCTTTGGCACCGTGCTTGCCATGACAGTCGAGGCAGGTGGGCGCATTTGGATCTCCCCGCTCGGCCAGCGTGCCATGTGTGCTGGTCTGATAGACATTGACCACCTCGGCGTGGCAGATAGAGCAATCGACTTTGGTAACGATGGTGGCGCAGGGGCGTTTCTGCGATGGGCTGGCGCCGGTATGGCATTGGGCGCAGGCTGTATTGCGGTGGATGGAACTCTTGGTTTCCAAAGTATCAATGTAAAGCGAGATTGTCTGGCCGTCCCGGATCGTTGTCAATTCCCCTTTACCGTGGCAGCTCATGCAGTCCTTGTCGGACATGCCCAGCTCATAGAATATCTTGCGGGCTTTGTGAGGGGCATGGCAGTCGACACAAACCGGCACCTTGTTAGGTTCACGCTCCCACAGTTCGCCGCGGATCACTTTCTGGTGCACCTGCTCAATCAGGCCGTGGCACTTCTCGCAGGTCTTGGGCACGTTGTCGCGATGAATCGAGGATTGTGGATCGGTGTGCGGCAAGATGTTGTGCGATGTATGGCAGTCCGTGCACACGGCCGAGACGGTCAGACCTTTTTGGAAAAGTCCCTCGCCATGTATGGAAAACGAATAATGTGCCAGTATGCTATCCTGAGGGATGTCGTAAGTGCGGGTGACCTCGGTGCCCTCCTTGTGGCATCTGCCGCAGACGAAGGGCACGTTGTACCTTGATACATTAGAGCCGGGTGTATCCGCTTTTGTTACATTGTGCGAGCCGTGACAATCCCAGCATCTCGGGGCCAAAATCTCACCTTTGGCAACTGCTTTGCCGTGCAAACTACCATCATATGTCTTGGAGATATCCTCGTGGCAACTGCCACAGTTGACAGTCGCGACTTCTTCGGCGTGCGGAAAATCAGAGCCGGAGAGATCCTCGTGACAACTGACGCATTCGAGATCGGCGTGGATTGAATTGGCCAGCGTCTTCTTCTGGACGAAGACCGAAATTGTCCTGCCCGACTTCTGCCCGGTAAGGCCCGGGTCCTCGTGGCAGGCCAGGCAATCATCGTTGGACTGCGCCAATAAAGGTGAGCACAGAGCCAATAGCGATAAAATGACGATGGCCTGGTATTTCATAATTTGAATGAAAGTTGCGCGAAACAATTCCGCAAGGTCAACGCTATTATTCCTTGGAGCCCACGGGTTTCTCCGCTGGTCCCTCCCGCAGGGCCGGGTCGAGCGGATGCTCGTGGTGATACATCTCCGCCGGCATCTTGCCGGTGTACCATGACGGATTCATGGGATAGACGGAAGGGCTGAACACTGTCGAATACATATGCCAGATCAGGATGGCCAGCGTCGCCAGCCAGGCCTCGTAGTAATGAATGACCAGCATGACATCGAGGAAACCTTTGGGGAACCACTTAACGGCGACATTATCAAACCACAGGAAGAATCCGGTTAACGCCATGACTGCTGTCCCCCAGACCAGGGCCCAATACTCAGCCTTTTCCACGTAGCTGAAACGGGCGAATTTGGGAGGCTCCTTGCGGATCCCTAAATTGTAACCTGCCATCTGGAAGAATTGCGCGAAGTCTGCTCTTGTGGGGAAAATATCCTTCATAAATTGCCGGCCACGGTGGCTCGAGAGCCAGATGAAATGCCAGATCGCCGCCAGCACCAGCACGACCGCGGCCACGCGGTGGATAATTCCGCGCACCGGGAATCCACCCTCGAAACCGAATAGAAACTGGACCCACCAGGCCTCGGAGAACCGCAGTGAGAACCCGGAGATCACCAGCGCGATAAACGATATCATGAGAATAGTGTGTTGCCAGACCTCGCCGATCGTCATGCGTTGGATTTGTTTGCCCTCGCTGACTTTCTTGATTTGTTTGCGGAGATCAAGGAGCCAGTGAATCACCATGGCGCCTATGATTATGACTATGGCAACGACATAAATGTATCTTACTACATTGGCCACGGGTGTCGTGGATACGCCCGGTGTCCCGTGAATAGGAGTGTTGGCGATTGCGGGGGTGATTCCGGGATGGCAATGGCCGCACATCTTCTGCAGGTTGGCCACGTTCACCGACGAGGACGGATCGGTGTGAGGCAGTATACGATGGGCGCCGTGGCAGGATGCGCAGTTGGCCACTGTCAAATCGCCGGCACGGCTCTTGAGGCCATGGTAGCTATCCACCCATGATTTCAGCCGTCCGCTGGGCACGCCGTACTTCTCATTTAACCTGGCTGACTCATGGCAGGGAGAGCAAGTGGCTTCTGCGATTCGAGCCGGGCTTACCGGCGATCTGGGATCACTGGGAGAAAGAATCCCGTGCTCTCCGTGACAATCGGTGCAGACCGGGGAATCGGTCTCTCCCTTGGCGGTTAGGTCGCCGTGGATCCCCTCCCAGTAGTCGGATTCGATACTCGAATGGCATCGGCCACAGGTCTTGGGGATATTAAAATGGTTAATTGACGAGCGAACGTCGCCCGGTGAGAGAATAATATGGGCGGTGCCGTTACTCGAATGGCAGTCATTGCAGGTGGCCGCCAGGTATATTCCTCCGAGTGAGGCCTGACCGTGGACACTGCTTTCAAAGACCTCGACCGGTTTCTCCATCGGGATGTGATGTTTCTTGACTATATCGACATCTTCATGACAGCGGCCGCAGGTTGTTGGCAGGTTGAGTGGATTGGTGTGAGAACCTTTGTTTGACGATGGCAATATATCATGAGCGCCGTGACAATCGGCGCATGCCGGGATATCCTGGCCTACTCCCACCTTCAGACGGCCATGCCACAGGTAAGTCTCGGTCTCACTCGAATGGCACTCGCCGCAGTTGATATCGGGCAGGTCCTCGGCGTGGGGAATTTCGGTGATACCTGTGTGGCAGGAGGCGCAATCCAGCCCGGCGTGAGCGGAGACCTGGAAGAGGGAATCGTTGAAGTAGAGCGACACTTCGTGCCCGGCCGGATCGATCTTTGTCAAGGTGTTATCACCATGGCATTCCAGACACTCTTGGGCAGTGACGGAACCTGATAGAAAAACCGAAATCAGCGCTGTCAGGCCCAGGATTAGCCAGATATTCCCATTGAGCAGATCTTTGCTTTTTCTGCCGTTCACGTTCACCCTCTATTGCGAATTGAGTTTATTGTGAATAACTTCACAAGTTTTTCGTGTAACTTACTACGTAATTTATAATACTAAAGCGTCCACGTGTCAAGCGAAATGTGAAATAATTCTCATCTTCAATATGGAGTCCTCTTATACTAAGTTAATTTACAACAACTTATGCAGAATTCGCCGGGGAAAACCGTCTATTTTTCAGCCATTAACCTCCCAAAATCATCTCGTCCGCGGAGGGCCTCAAGATCGGAATCGCCAACGGCCATGGCCTTAAACTTAGGCGTCATCTGAATCGCCGTGGTCAGGCTTCTCATGGCCTGATCATGCTGGCCCGAAAGGGATAGGTAGCAGGCATAGTCGTAATGCGTTTCGGGGATATTGGCATTCAATTCAACGGCTTCTTTGGCTGCCGAGACCGCTCCGGCCAGATCGCCCTGCATGCGGAGGCGGTAAGCCTGGTCTAGACGGGAAAGGGCCTTGGCCATCTTGTAGAGCCGCGTCAACTCCCCGAAAGGATCCTGGCTGTCATCGACACGGATATCAATCTTGGTATCATACCGCCGCCACTGGCCGGGTCGGACTACATACAGCGCCGCCGACTGCCGTCCGCGAGAATCACCTCCGGCCGTATCGCCTGCCAGGAGAGCGGATAGGAGTTTGTCGGACAACTCACCGGTCACGTTTTCGAAGGCAGTAATCATCTTATCTACGACTTCACCAGAGATAAGGATATTGCCCTGCGCCGCGCAGTGTCGGCCTACTCGTCCGCCGGCCCAGGGCAGACATTCGGCGCCAGTGAAGTTGGCGGCGCGCCCGCGGCTGTCGATGATGCCGACCTGCCGTCGCTCGAACATCGAATCGGCGCGGGTCAGGGAATCGATGACTTGCCGGGGCGACAGGCCTTGTTGCAACAATTCCAGGCCGATGATGCCATAGTCGGGATTGACATACGATTGCGTGGCGGCGGCGCCGACATCCGCTTTGGCCCAGGGAACGATGGCACCGACCGCAAAATACTTGCTGGCCACAGCTACGCCCAGCTCGCCGGTAGCGGTGTCGCATCCGACAATCGAGAATGTCGAGACCGGCATGGCGGCCCAGACAAGAGCGGGCATTAACAGAAGCGATAGAACGTTGATCGTCTTTTTCATGGCAGATATCCTCCTTGGCTTGATTATAACAGCGATAATTTTGACGGAAACGTGGGTAATAGTCAATGAGAAATATTGGCTATCCAATTCCGACAATGAAACGCCTTGATTCCCGGAATTCGATTTAATACCTTATGGATTGAAGATTTTTGCAGGTATCTATATAAAGGCATTTTCTTGCGAGGTTTTGGATGCTGCCATCAGGCAGCCATGGTTATCACCAGATCAAGGAGGTTAACCATGAGACCTTTTAGGGCCATTTCGATTAGCTTAGTTTTGCCCATGATATTGACATCGGTATCGATCGCTCAATTCGAGGGCGCTATTTGGGATACCTTAACGGCCGACACGCTGGGCGACGGCTTGAGCATCCAAGCCCTCTCGACCACTCCTTACCAACTTCATCTCACATATTCTAAAGAAAGGGCCGGCGGAGGGCGGGAAGTGCGCTACCGGTTTTTCGACATGCTGGCGGGCTGGGACGAGGATAGAATCGTGGAGGCGGATATACCGTGCGTTGGCCCGGTAATTGCCGCACATTTCGCCGACCAATATGATATCTTCGTCGCCTTTGAATCCGGGAACGATATCTGGGGGTGGATCGCACATGGACCTACCGACTGGGATCCGGTAAATGTGACAAATTCGCCCGAGCCTGAATTCTCTCCGACTGTGGCATTGGGAGACAGCACTGTGCACGGGGCCTGGATCATGCAGACGGCGCTTGGCTACAAGATCGTTCACTTCTGGGGATATAACGATTCGACTTTCGCGGACACGATTATGGATTCTAACCTGGGTGATTTCGGCTCGGGAGCAGCGCCCTTCATCGTATCCGTTGGGGAGGCTCCGCATTTATTCTATAGGGGAGTGAATGATTTCGGGTACCATATTCACCATGCCTATAAGGAGCATCCCGACAGTTCTGGTACCATCGAATTCCTCAACAGCGGAAACCTCGATGATTATGTAGCCTCGGCCGCGGTTGACAGCGCCGGCAATATACACCTGGCCATGTCGGGGAATGAAGGATTCGGCATGCCCGCCCACGTTTATTATAGAAGGCGTGACCATCAAACGAGACAATGGTCCCCTCCGGAGTTAGTGACCGGCGGTTCCTCGGCCACAAACGCCAGTATCGCAATTACCGCGGGCGGGACTGTATGGATTGTCAGCTGCGGTGTCAGCGGTAATTTCTACAATGGCGAGATATATTTATCGAATAACGGATCGGGCACTTTTCAGACCACACTTCTGGCATCTTATAGTTCTTGCACCCAACCTGTAATTGCCATGATTAACGGCATATACGGCGCCGTGGTTCTGGATGCGCCAATTGGCGGGGATGATTCGAGGAATTATGAAATTGTCTATTATGGCCCCGGGACCACAGGAATAGGCGAGCCCTATACGCGATCGAAGGAGATCTCGCTTGGTGACAACTATCCCAATCCGTTCAACGCCAAAGCGACGATTGTATATGATATTTCGAGTGAGGCCGAAATTGCTATCGAGTTCTTCGATATTGGCGGGAAGCGTGTCGATGTCGCCGCGTTTGGAATTCAGGCGGCCGGGCATTACTCGTTAACCTGGAATGCGCGCGGGTTGCCGTCGGGGGTATATATTTGCCGGCTTAACGCGGGTGGGCGCTCGGAGGCGAGGAAATTGTTGCTGTTAAAATAGTCTTACGAAAGCAGGGGTAGATCAGGAGGTCTGCCCAATTGGACGCCGGCCTTAGTGATGATCCATCGAAATCCCAGCGGGCGGAGAAATCAGCGGGCGACCGAAATGGGCTGCCCAGGGCCGCAGGGGTCTGCGGCCCCTACATGGTACAAGTGAATGAGTCAGGTCCTGGGGCGTGACGCCACTTTGCGGCATGCCCCATTTTTGTCGCAAGCGAAAGCGCCCGAAGTATCGGGCGCCTACATATCCGGGGCATAGCCTTATTGTGAAATATACTCCATCGACCAGCGGGCCAGTCATGGCATTAATTGGCGACAGTGACGACTTCTGAAGTCTGAAATCATTACCAAGGGGCAGACGAGGACGTCTGCCGCCCAAGAATATCAGCGTAATTTCGCTTCTTTACAAAATAAAAAGGGGCCGATTGTAGCCGGCCCCGTCAGGGATCTGCGACGCTCCATTAGGCGGGTCGCCAAGACTCGACTCTTGCGAGTTGCTTACGTCTGGCCAACCGGCAGTCCCTCGATCTTGAACTTTTTCAGACGGCGCCAGAGCGTGGTCCGCGATATGCCAAGCTGGGTAGCGGTGCGAGAGAAATTGCCCGAGTTATGCTTCAAAGCCTTCAATATCAACGTGCGCTGGTTATCTTTCAGGGTGATGTTCAGGGTTCCTGTTTGATCGTCTCCTGCCGGACGGTCCTGGGGAAGCGTGAAAATCAGGGATTCGTCGAGTGTTTCGCCGTGGGCCAATACGCAGGCGCGGGCAATGATGTTTTCCAGCTCGCGGACATTGCCCGGCCAATCGTAACTTGTCATCCAGGTCAAAACCTCCGGAGCGATTGACTTTATAGTCTTCCCCGACCTGGCGTTGTTTCTTGCCAGGAAGTGCTTTATAAGTGGCATTATATCGTCGGTGCGGGTTCGAAGCGGGGGCATGTAGACCGGCATGACATTGAGAAGATAATACAGGTCCTCCCTAAAGGCGCCGGATACGACCAGGCTTTTCAGGCCCCTGGTTGTGCCGGCGATTATCCTGACGTCACCCCTTTGGTAGGCGGCGCCATCCACCTGAGCATAAATGCCCTCGCGAAGGAAGCGCAGAAGCTTGACCTGCAGTTTCGGCCCGATACAGTCGATATCCCTGATCAAGACGGTGCCGCCATTGCAGTTCGCAACAAGTCCGGGGTTGTCGGAATCGCCCCATCCGAAAAGAGTTTTCTCCAGCTCGCTTTCGGGGCTGGAGGCGCACTCCAATACCATGAAGCGGCCTCGATACCGGTTACTATTCTGATGGACTATTCTGGCGAAAAGCTCCTTGCCGGTCCCGATCTCACCCTCGATGAGCACGGTGACATCGGAGGCCGCCGCTTTGTCGGCCAGGTCCGATATATCCTTCATTTTTGGCGTCTGATAGACTATTCGCAGGTCATGGTGATGGTCGGCCAACGCTTTCTGCTGCCGTCGATGGAGCACCTTTTCAATTGCGGCCAGGATAATGGAATATTCGGACGGCTTGGCGACAAGATCGGCAGCGCCATCGCGCACCAGTTCGACTGCCAGATTGACCGATCCCTGGGCCGTCATGATTATGAATTCCAGCGAGGGTTGTATCTTGCGGGCAGTAAGCATGAGCTCGTGGCCGTTCATATTTTCCATCTCGTAATCCGTGACTATAATGTCAAAATAGCCGCCGTCGATTTTGGAGAGCGCTTCTCCACCGGATTCGGCGCTGTCCACCTCATACCCCTGGCTTCTGAGATAGAAAGCCAAATTCCTGCGCTGCGCTTTTTGGTCATCGACAACTAGAATGCTGGCCATGCGTGCTATTCCTCCGTTTTGCCCGACATGGAAAAATATCGGGTTCTCTTAATTTTTCGTCAATAATCGGCGGAAGTTTAACTCCTTGAACAAATTAATCGCTTGCGGAAAGGCATGATACGGGATTTATTGCGATAGACCCATCCTAAATCGGTTAATTGGCCAGGAACGAGCGCCGATTGCCTTGCCGGTTGTCAGACTTCATGGCCTGGCGACGGACCCTGCTTGAGTGAAGCCACCCGGGCGCCAAAATGGTCGAATGCCACCGAATGTGACGGGCGAATCTGGATCGGGGATCAGGGCGCCCAGGCGGTCAGGGGAGCGAATGCACAGGAATTATCGGATACAGATCTTGAAAATACCCCCGGTCATCGTAATCCTGCTAATATGCGCGGCACTGACCGCGGAGGGCGCCACGCTCAAGCCGTCGGATTATGAAATGGCCGTTGTCTTGGAAACAATCGATTACGTCTTTGCGGACAGCTTCGAACGCGCCCGCGAGATAACGAACGCTCTCAACGACACTTTTCCCGGCCAGCCGCTCTACCACCTTCTTATCGCAAGCATCATTCACAGCCAGATGATGGATGGCGAGGATTTCAGTTCGGAAAAGGAGTTCATGACCAATATCGATTACTGCCTGGATGCCCTGGAGCGGTGGACAGAGAAATACCCCGACGACCCGTGGGGGCACTTTTTCATTGGCTCGGCGCAGGGATACAAAGCGATATGGCAGGGTCAGAAAGGGAGCTGGCTCAAATCGCTCCTTTCGGGGCTGAAAGCCAAGGGAAAATTCTATGATGCCTTGAAGCTTGACCCGTGGCTTTATGACTGCTATACCGGCATCGGCAGCTATCATTACTGGTCATCGGTGAAACTTCGCAAGATATTTCCATTCCTGTCGGACGATCGCCGGAAGGGGCTGGAGGAGTTGAAGCTGGCCATGGATAGCTCATATATCTCGAGGCCGGCCGCCGCGATCGGTTATGGCTGGGCGCTATTAAACGAGCGCAAGTATTCCGATGCTCTCAAGGTGGCGCGGGCGCTTCATGATTCCACCGGCGGAGCTCGCAACGCGCTATGGCTTCTGGGCGGAATATACTGGAGCAAGGGCGACCTGAGAAACGCCGCCGAGAATTACGGTATGCTGATTAATTCGCTCGAAAGGGCCGGAGACCAGAATTACTACAACCTTATTTATTGCCGCTACCGTCGAGGATTTTGTCTCTACGGCCTGAAGAAATATAAGGAAGCCGAGCTGGAATTCAGAGCGATCCTCTCTTATAAGCCATCAAGGGAAATTCGGGATCGGCACGGGAAAACCTTCCAGAAAACAAAAGAATACCTGGAAAAAATCGGGATCGAGTCGGCCGCACAAGCCCAAACTCAATCTCGAGACTGACGGGTTGTTCGATAGAGCGACAATCAGGCGCCGATGATTCCGTGGGCGGGTATTGGCTCTTTTCTTTTCTTGAAAGCCAGCACGGTAAAAGCCTCGATAACCAACCAGAGACTCAGCACGAATAGTATTACGCCGAAGACACCCGAGATTATCAGGTCGGTTTTAACCGCCTCGCCGCGTGAAATGGCCGGCAAGATTCTCACGAATGGGATGATTTGCAAAATGAGCGACCACATCGTCATGACCAGCATTAAAGCCATGGGTATAATTGCGTAGACAGCGCGGCGCCCGCTTCGGACCAGCCACACCGAGACGGCCAGTAATGTCAGGCTGGCCAATAGCTGGTTCGAGGTGCCGAATATCGGCCAGGCTACGAGGTATCCTTTTTCCTTGGCCAGAAGCAGAATTATGAGCGGAAGCGCCAGGGTCGCCAGGGTTGCGATTATGCCTCCTTTTCGAGTATTAAGGCCGAAAATCTCCTGGAAGATATAGCGGCCCAGCCGGGTGCAGACATCGAGCGTGTCATAGACGAATGTCGAGAAGGCTAACAATGCGAACGGGAAGGCAACGCTGAAAGCGATGCCGGTCATGCCAAGGTAGCGCGCCAGGCCATTGGCATAGATCAGGTTGGGATCGCTTTTAAGCATATCAGAGCCGACCGGCAGCATCATGACAGTGGCCAGCGCCAACACTGCGACCAGCCCCTCCATGAGCATGGCTCCATACCCCACGACCCTGGCGTCGGACTCGCGCCGCAGTTGCTTGGATGTTGTCCCCGAGCTGACAATGCCGTGGAATCCAGAACAGGCCCCGCAGGCTACGGTGATAAATAGTATCGGGAATACCAACTTGCCATTGATGATGCTTGCCAGGCCCGATGTATTCAGCGCCGGGTATTGAATATGGAATCCTCCGAAAAGAGCACCTATCAGACCAACCGCGATGGTCATGTAAAGCAACCATCCGCCAAGATACCCCCGCGGCTGTAATAAGAGCCACATCGGGATAATAGAGGCGATGCCGCAGTAGATGAGCAGCAGGACATCCCATTGCTTGACTGGAATTCCACCCAGAAAAGAGAGAAGGGACGCCGGCATGCGGGGACCGATCCAGACGATGAAGAGAACGATCGGCAGGAATATGCCGGTGGCCAGGGCCACGCTCATCTTGAATTTATATAGCAGTATTCCCATGATCATGGCGGCCAGGATGTAGAGTATCGACGAGGCCGCTACGCCGGGACCAAAGGCGGTATCGGATGCCACGGTCTTGAATGTCTGGGCCGTGATGTCGGTGAAGGCGATGACGACATATACCAGGCAGAGCCAGACGAATATCAGGAAGAGGATATGGGATGTGCGGCTCATGTTGTTTTTGACTATTTCGGCGATGGAGGCGGCCTTGTGCCTGATGGAAGCCATCAGGCTGGCGAAGTCATGCACGCCGCCGATAAAGACTGAGCCGAGTATAATCCACAGGAAAGCCGGCGCCCATCCGAACCAGATTCCGGCCAATATCGGTCCCACGATTGGGCCGGCGGCGGCGATGGCCGAAAAGTGCTGGCCAATCAGGAGGCTGGCCTTAGCAGGCACATAGTCAACCCCATCGTTGATCTGGCAGGCAGGTGTCTGGTTGGCATCGTCAACGGAAAGTTGATGTGCCAGGAATCGTCCGTAGAAACGGTAACCCAGGGCCAGAACGATGATGGTGATAATGACAACGTAAGCGATCATCTAATCCTCCCGAATGCCCCTGATTATCTGATAAATTATATTAATCTAAAACGCCTACCCATGCAAGACAGATTAAGGCTAATGAGGATTAGATGGGCGATGAAGGCGGGTTAGTTACGGGAGGTCTGGCTCATCCGCGTTCTATAAGGCGGGATCTTGAAACCATCCGGTCACGCAATCCCTTTAACACCGCCAGAACTTTGTCCTGGAATCCCATTTTCGCCACTTTATGGCTCGCCTCAAATCTCCAAAGTTTGTGAATTAGGCCACAAGATACTACGTTTCAATCAACCCCGCATCAGCGGCATGCTGTATAAGACGACTCCCTCGCCGGTCTGCCGCCAGCGGACTTCCGAGAACAAGAAACCATCTAAACCTCTACCTATCAACTGTCCACTTGACAGGGGGGGTTACGATGACAATATATATTAAAAGAATATATGAACCCTGATCATTTAAAGACCATTTCGTGGAAAAATCCGCTCATTTATATAGTGGCCTTACTTATCATACTTCCGGTATTTCTTTCCGATTACTTGCCATTTCAAGATTATCCTGATTGGCTATATCAAGCCACTGCCCTCGCCCATTATCACTCAGGCGACAACGCATATAGTCAATACTTGACTGTTAAACCTTATCTTGTGCCCAACTCAGCATCAACGATCATAATGGCATTATTGATAATCATGGTGAATCCGATACTGGCAGGCAAACTTACTTTGGTCTTATGGTTATTGGCTATGCCCTTGTGTTATTTATACTTTTATAAGGCCTTTCAACCAAAAGGGAACATCCTTCAATTTGCCCCTTTGCTCCTACTTTACAACATAAGATTCTATCATGGTAACTTGAGTTACTTGCTTTGTCTTCCCATAGTCTTTTTTCTACTAGGCTACTATAAACGCAGAATCGATAATTTCGGTTGGCTGCCAATGAACAATATGATGATATTACTCATACTATTGTTCATTTTTCATTTTATTGGCTTTATTATTTGTCTCTTGGGAATAGCGGTATTATCAGTTGAGAAATTCAAATTTCATGCCAGGAATCATATTCTTCCTGCAATCGCAATCGCGCCATCCCTGGTTCTGGCTATCATTTATGTTACGAACCAAACTCCTCATGGTGATGAATTGGCCTTTATTCTCAAGTTATCTTTGCTGGGCAAATTGGCCAGCATTTTTGCCTCGTGGGCTGTAGCATTCAATTTTGACTATGAACCAAATTCCGTTTCGATTCTGATTAAAGGCAGTCTGAATATATTATTCGTGGGATTTATTCTCTACTTAGTTGCAAATTTCGTGGTTGCTGCTCTGAATCGCAATATTAGATGGAACTCAATAGCCTTGCTGGGATTAGCGTTGATCGCCATTTCTTTGGTAATGCCCAACATGTTCTATTATATCACCGACGCCGGCTCAAGGCTGATTTGGATCGGAGTTCTTTTGATCATGCCCATATTTAATACAGATAAGTATGCAATCAAGCGAAACAGCGTGATAGTATTTGGAGCCTTGCTTATTATCATTACTGCCCTAAATTCATGGCAGATATATTCCAAAGGGAGACAAAATTCCAAACTGTTCGAAAAAATAGATCGGTGTTTGGGCCCCAAGAAGAAACCATTGAATATAATGGGCGATTTCATTTATTCTCATCATGTCTCGACCGATCTATTCCCATCAAAACCCAAAGATAAAATAATAATGAGAATTGTCCCCGGGGTTTCCTCATTAATGCGATTGCCTTATTACTATTATATAAAATATGATGTTCCATACCCGCATGTCTTCCAGACTTCTATGTTCGAATCCAAGAACTATCGCATTCCCCTGATGATCAAACCATTTCCATCCCCCCAACAAATTTTCGATGGTATCGAGGAATATGATTACTCAATTATAGTGGGAAAGAAAGAGATTATACAGTATTTCAATAATTATCTGGCCCCCAAGAGCACGGTTATATTATCAGATTCAATCTGTTCTGTCCTGAAGATACTTTAACGCACACGCAACTGGTGAGATTGTCTTCATTAATCCCGGTTTTTGGGGGAAGCATAGCGATACCATACCCCTGTGTTCGTGCTGGCACCCGTCTTAACTAAGTTAAAATTCCGCGATCGGCCAACGTTCCATAAAGATCTACTCTAATTCCCTCCATCGAAAACTATACCAGCCTGAGAGACCAGAATAATGGTTATAATAAGTCATAATCTGAAATTTACAGGCCCAACTGCCGTCTATCACCAAATATATGTTGCCCTTGGAAAGCACTGTGGGCGTCCCCCCCGGCTCGTGAATGTAGTCATACCAATCAGTCAAGGGTGAGCCGAAATCATCGGGGAACGGCGGCGCCATATCCGGCATCGACGCGGTTTCATCAAAATCGGTGGGGTCGTCCTGGTCTTGCCAGACCTCGTAAGTGCCCATTTCGCCCGGGCCGAAAATCGTATTGTTCTGGTGAATCTCATAATTCTCGATCTCCAGGTCCCAATCGGTGGAGGCCCGGGGATTGGCCGGATTGGCAAGCGCTCCCGAGGAGAAATCGACATAAAACGGGCCGCCGGAGGAGGCATCGAAAACCAACGTATCAGGAGCCTCGTCGAAACTACGATCGGTCGAATAAATGTACCGGATTGAGATTGTGCCCATGTCCGGCGGGAAACCGGGGTTCTCCATGCCGATAACCTGGAATTTGACAAATCCGCCAGCGGCGTCGGTGGACATATAAACATAATTAGTCAGGTTGAATTGATGCGTGACAGGGTTGTATGAATACCATTCATCGATTGCCAATGAATAAGAGCCGGATTCAAGCCCGGTCGTATCGACTCCCAACAAATTGATCAAATTTACAAAGCCGGCAGTATCGACCTCGCCCGCCGCCGTGAGATCGAGCGCCCTTGTATTGGCCGCTCCCGAAACTCCACTATTTATCAATATCGATACCCGGCGGAAACCGATGTCCCAATCGGCGCTATTCATGGCCTGGTCGAATGTCAATGTGACCGTGTCCCTTCGGGCGAAACTATAGAAGATATAATCCTCGGTGCTGGAGGCGTTCAGGTCTGTTGTCTCCCAGTAACCGGCGCTATTCCAGGTGGTAGTCGATGTGTTCGCCGGTGGATTGCCCGAGGTCGGCTTGTCATCGGAACAGCCGGCGGCAAAGAGGGCGGCGGTCAATATCATTGGCAAGAGTTGCTTAATCATTCAGTCACTCCTTCGAGTCGTGAGACTCCCTTGATAGATTTAATCTCAATCCTACGGTGAATGACCTCGGGGGCCAGTAGCCGTAGGTAGCGTTTATCTCATTTGTGATGTTTTCGATTCTAAAATACCCCTCGAATGACTTGAGCAGCCTCTTATGGAGATTGAGATTCCAGACAATCCACCTGGGGGCGTAGGTGTTAGAGAACCTATCAGGCGTATCGCCCTGCGAGGTCCAGAGTTTGCGGTCATCATAAGTACCCCAGACCGTGAGGCCGGCATCCCAGCGCGGCAGGGATATGAGGCTGCTAATCTTGGCCGTATGCTGGGGGCGATTGATGAGGTCGATATCCTCGGTCAGGTTATGGGCCCGCAGGTAGGTATAGGAAAAGGACAGATCCCAGTTGGCAAGAACCCTGATTTTTGATTCCCACTCCAGCCCCTGAGTGCGGGCCTTGACAATATTCAAGTATCGGTAGACACCGCGCCAGTAGGTGGGTGTGAATTCGACCAGGTCAAATTCGATCAGGTTCGACAGATCGTTACGGAAGAAGGTTAGTCGATGGAGGCCGCGGCGGCCGTAATTGAGCTCGGCGGTCAGCGAATAATTATAGCTCTTTTCGGGATCGAGCTGGTCTCCCCCGCCATAGACGATATAACCCGCCGCTGAATGGTCGAATATGAAATAGAGCTCCTTTATCGATGGCGCTCGAAAACCCTGACTGGCAGCGGCTCTGAAAGCGAGATTGTCGCCGGGAGACCATTTCGTATAGATGCCGGGATTGATGTGATTGCCGTAGGTCTGATGGCGCTCCCAGCGCAAGCCCGGCAAGAATGTCAGGCCGGCAAAAGGACTCCATTCGACCTGAGCGTAAAGGTCGCCGTAATTCAGATTTTTTTTACCGCCGACTATTTGGGTAGATTTTAACCCCTCGTTTGAAATATCGGCGCCGGCGGTCAGTATAAGGCCGGGCGCGAACGAGTGATTGACCTGAAAGGAGCTTTCGATAATGTGATCGTCCGTTACGGAAGAGTCGTTCTGATATCCGGCCCTGGTGTATTTCGACCAGTCGTGGTCGTAATACGAGGCGTGAAAAGAGGCCTCAAGCTCGGTCCGGGGATTTGCCATGTATCGATGGAGTGTCCCAACATCATAGCGATTATTCCACTCGTAGTCGTCATAGACCAAGGTTTGCCGCAAGCCCTCGTGCCACTCCGATTCGACCCATATTTTCTTCTCGTGCATATAACCCAGGGAAAGCTCGTTGTAGAACGATTCCCCGAGGTTGGCGCCGAGTCTGGAGTCGAGATTATACCGCTTGATAGCCTCCTCGCCGTTGGTATGAGGCGTATCCTTGTAAAGATCGAAACCGTCAGTGCGCTCGTGCTTGCCTGAGAGGATTAGCCCCAGCTTGCCATGCCGGGTTTCGAGCTGAAACTCTGGATCAAAAGTGTTGAAGGAGCCGTATTCGACAGAGGGGCTGAGGCGGCGAGATTGGCTCGGTTTCCTGGTGATGATATTGATGACTCCGCCCATGGCCTCGGAGCCATATAGCGTGGAGCCGGAGCCTTTGACTATCTCGATGCGGTCGACATCGGAGAGTGATAACTGCCCCAGATCGATCGATCCGCGCACGCGGCCGATGACCCGGTGGCCATCGATCAATATCAGCACCCTCGAAGGGTCGATACCTCGAAGGATGGCGCCCTTGCCCGAGAGATCATCCTGAATTGTAACTCCAACATGCGATCGCAAGGCTTGGTCGACTGTCAGGGCCCCGGTGGCCGTCATGTCATCACGGGTAATGAGCTCCGTGGTCACGGGGACATCTTTGAGGATATGTTTTCGGCGCGTGGCCGTGACCACCACCTCATCGAGTTCCCACGGCGACTGGGCGAGCGCGACATCGATCCGGATTGTAGAATCCTCGACGACAATCATATTCCGGCTAATCTGCTCGTACCCCATAAGGTGGACCTTGATCTCATATTCACCGGGAGGGACATTGTCGATCGAGAAACCACCATCGGGGCCGCTGGCGGCGCCTAATTTGGTTTTCTCAATAAAGACATTGGCGCCGGGGAGCGGCATGCCGGTCTTGGAATCGGTAACTGTGCCTGTTAATTCAGCCGCGTAAGAATTGGAGAAGAATGCGAGAATTAGAATCCAGCCCCAACGATTGATGTTCGATCTCAATATTCGAAACCTCCGGTATTCGAGACATGAACAATTTCGCAATTTCGATCTTGGCGCCATCTACCGAGAAACCCATGCGGTCGGCGCCAAACCCGAAATTCGATTCAAATGATAATGAATGGCGTTTTCAATGAATATGACCTATGTCATAAGGACTGACAATTATTTAGCGGGGCTGGCAAGGATCACAAAGAAAATGACTTACGAAAGAGCAAAGCGGAGAATATCCATCGCCTTGGAATAGCCGTGTATCAGCGAATTGTTGAAAAAATGCAGGCCGACGACATACTCCTCAATCTGCACGGCGGCGTTCATTTTAGAAATCAGATTTGGCGAAAAATCGCCCTGGGCGATACAGCCTAACGACAGCCGCCCCCCCAGGCCGACCAGCTTGACTATCTTATTTAGCTCATCGAGGCGGGCGTTAAGACTCCCGGCTGAAATATAGGGCTCGCAGTTTAAGATAATATAGTCGCATTTGAGCTTGGCGGCGTCCTTCATAGGCTCAATGTCGAGAGGAATCTCCAATCCCACCAGGATATTTTCAATTTGCAGATTTGTGACCACATTAGCCAGGATATCCCGCTTTTCAGAATGATACGGGAAAACTACCATGGCGGGCTTGATATCCGAGAGAGCGTCGATAGAGCGGTCGTCGAGGCCGGTTTTGACCGTGAGGTTAATGTCGACGCTGTCGATCAGAAGAGCGATAAGCTTGCGTTTGCGCTGATCGTATTCATGTCCCATACCGATCATGACGCTATCGGCGCCCGCGATTTCGCAGGAGAGGGCGTTTTTCACAACCGCCCTGGGCAAATCCGAATTTTCGCGGTAGAGGTTAACCAGCGGTTCGAGATCGATTGTAATTCGTGCCATGCGTGCAAGATTAAGGGATGAGTTTCGCCATGTCAAGGCACAAAAGCGGGCATTGGGGAACAGAATGATGATTATGGGTGTTTCCTCAATTTGAATGTGTGAAAACAACCCCCTACCATGGAGGATTCTGTGAAGAGATTAGGAATTAGCATATTGCTGATCGCGATGGCCACAAGCGGGTACGCCCAGACCGCCACGAAGACATTTTACATTAACGATGAGAAGAAGCGCGACGTGGTGACTTTTATCTCGAAGGCGCCGCTCGAGACGATAGTCGGGATGACCGGTCATATCGTGGGCTTTGTCGAGACCGATCCGGCCGACATCATGAACACCCGGGCTCGTTTCGAGGTCGATTTGGCCACGCTCAAGACCGGGATAGACATGCGCGACGGGCACATGCGAGGCCAATATCTCGAGACCGATAAATATCCCAAGGCGATATTCGAGTTGACCAAGGTCGCCAAGGCCTCGCAGCCGACACTGGAAAACCAGAAGCCTGTCGAGCTGACAGTCGAGGGGGACTTCAGCGTTCACGGCGTAACCAGGACAATCACGATTCCACTGACCATTGTCTACTACCAGGAGTCGGAGCAGACAAAGGTGAAGCTTCCTGGCGACGTGATTCGGATCGAGGGGACCTGGGATATTCTTCTCTCGGATTATAAAATCAGCAGGCCGCAATTCGTGATATTGAAACTCGACGACAAACAAAAGATCGATATCGATGTTTTCGGTTCAACCGGCTCTCCGGCGGTTACTTTCGCGGAGTCAAAACAGTCGCCGTAAATTCAAGAAGGCCGCATGGAAATAATCAAACTCAGAGGCGCCAAGGCACTCTGTGGCCGCGCCCTTTTGGCCTTACCCTGCAGGTTATTGATTAAATAATTCACGGGATATGCAAATTTGACTTAAAGGAACCTTAATGTCGGGGAAAGATTCTAACAAACTGGAACTACGGATAGCGGCTCTTGAAGAAGAGATAATCGCCAAGAAGGAGGAATTGGCCAAGCTTCGTAAGTCGGCGCCAAGACAGCAGGTTACCGACTATGTCTTTGCCACCAGCAACGGAGAGACGAGGCTTTCGGACCTATTCGGCCAAAGCGATGAGTTGATAATTATTCACAACATGGGCAAGGGGTGCGCTTACTGCACGCTCTGGGCCGATGGATTTAATGGAGTAAGGCATCACCTGGAGAATCGTGCCGGCCTCGCTCTTGTCTCGCCCGATAATCCCACAACGCAGAGGAGTTTCGCCGAATCGCGCGGGTGGAAATTGAGAATGCTCTCCGGCAAGGGGAACACTTTCGCGAAAGACATGGGATTTGTCTCTGAAAAAGGTGGCTATATGCCGGGGGTTTCGACATTTATCAGGGACCGCGCCGGCACGATTTACCGCGTGGCGCACGCCTATTTCGGCCCCGGCGATGACTATTGCGGGCTCTGGCACCTTTTCGATCTTCTGGCAGATGGCGCCAAAGAATGGGCGCCGAAATTCAAATATTGAAAGCGATTAGAAAGGTCCCATCGAACTTATGAAGGCCGTTATTTTGCCACAGCACGGCGGGCGCGAGGCGCTTCGATTCGTAAGTGATTTTCCGACCCCATCTCCAGGTAAAGGGGAGATTCTGGTCAGGGTCAAGGCTACGGGCATTAACTATGTAGATATAGTAAACCGTCAGGGGTATCCGGGGATAGCATTACCGCTGCCGCATATTCTGGGGGGCGATATCGCCGGCGAGGTGGCGGCTCTGGGCGAGGGAGTCGACGGCCCCAAGGTCGGCACGCGGGTGGTGGTCTATCCGCTGATTGGTTGCGGCCAATGCCCGCAATGTCTCGACGGGAAGCCCAATATCTGCCTGAACTGGAAATTCATCGGGCTGCATCTTCACGGCGGTTACGCCGAATATGCGCTGGCGCCGGCCGCAAACGTGTTGCCAATCTCGATACCATTCGAGGAGGCGGTGACGGTCCCGGTGGCCGGATTGACAGCCTATCACGGGTTGGTGAATGTCGGTGAGCTAAAATTGGGGCAGATCTTTTTTATATGGGGGGGCGCCGGCGGCCTGGGGACAATGGCGATTCAGATTGCCAAGCATCTCGGGGCCACGGTTATCGCCACAGCCGGCTCGGAGAAAAAGCTCGAATCTATGAAAAAGCTGGGGGCCGATCACGTGCTGAACAGGTTCAAGGACGATATCGCCGGCGAGGTGAAGAAAATCGCGCCGTTCGGGGTCGATTTGCTTCTAAATTATGTCGGGCCGCAGACATTCCAGACAAGTTTCGACATGCTGAAAAAGGGCGGCACGATGCTTCTCTGTGGGATTATCACTGGGCGCGAGACAAATTTCAGCATCCACCAGACTTATTTGCGGCACCTGAGCATCAAGGGGGTTTACCTCGGTACCAAAGATGAGATGCAGGCGCTCTTGCGGTTGGTCGAACAAGGAATTATCAGGCCTTACGCGGGCGTGACACTTCCGCTTGCCGAAGCTGCCGAGGGGCATCGTTTGGTCGAATCGGGCGAATCGATCGGGAAGATAGCGCTGAGGGTGGAGTAAGGGTAGCCCCGGTGCTAACATCGCTATTTCAACATCACGGCGTTGCGCGTGAACTCACGGTCGGAGGCCGTCATGCGCACGAAGTAGACCCCGGATGCCACAGATGCCCCCCCGCTGTTGGCGCCATCCCATATGATGCTGTGGTACCCGGCCTCCATGAAACCGCAGTTTAAGGCCCTGACCTTGCGCCCTTGAACATCGTAAACAGTAAATACAACCTCCGAAGGCTCGGGCAGGCCAAATCGCATCGAGACCGTGCTGTTGAAGGGATTGGGATGAACTCCCGAAAACTCAAACTCCGTTGGCAAGGGTCCTTTCTCCCCGGCCAGGCCCACTATGGGGGTGCCGATAACCTCGACCCGCCAGGAGTACCAGAAGAGCGTGTAGTCTTCAAAAGGATCGAAGCAAAACATCTCCCAATGGCCAAAGGCGTCCAGGCCCGCGTAATCCTCAAGCCGTCCGGGGCCGTCCTCCTCACGCTCAGTATCATACCAGCAATTATACCAACTTCTATGTGGTCCTTGCCAGTCATTCAGGCGCACGCGAGATCGGGAAGGCGAGAAAATATCGATCAGGACCTCCTCAGCCCAAGGAGTTTCAAGCACTCCTATGCCGACGTAAATATTGATATCCTCGATTAGAATATGCTGGTCGATGAAGATCGTGTCGCGAATCCCGGTGGAGTCGGAATCGGGTATTTCCAGGTTGACATAAGCGACATATTCAAACCTATCGGCAGAGACAACGCCAGATAGGGCCAAAATAAAAGGTATGACATATTTTTTCATGGCATGGCCTCCTTATCGATGAACTTGGTGATTTCGATGAGGGAATATGGTTTAGCTTTTGTGCCGCCAGCGATCCAAGTTTCATAAGGTATTTCCCTGATTATATAGAAGCGGATGCGCATTAGTCTCTTCCCGTCCTTATATTCGATAAAATATTTCCATTTATCCGTGACCCGCCTAATTCGTAGTGTGTCGGTATTGGCATAAGCTGGCGATATTCGCCCAACTTGCTGCTGGAGATCATATAGCGATATCCTCGTCTCGCCAGGCACAGCATAATAGAATGACATGAACTTCCCCAGCCAACCCGAAATCACGAAAATAGTGTCCCCGGCAGAATAACGCACATGATATTCGCGTCGCTTAACTTTACCTTCTTCCATCGTGTAACTGAATGCTGTTAAATTGGAGAGAACAAGAGAATCAAAATAGCTGGAATCGATGAAGGAGCTTAGTACGCTCGATATCTCAAGAGACTCATCGGCCGTAAGAGCAGTGGTATCAGCACCATTTGGGTATAGATAGTAGTCGCCTGGATGAGTGCTGCTTCTGTCGCGTATCCAAAACTGGATGCCGCCATCAGGTTCAGGAAGCTTCGGTCCTAAACCCAGAAAGCTGGCATTTTCATTTGTTATTGATCCTTCTCTTGTTATGGCGAAGCGACTTTCTGCAACATATCCTGCCGACAATAGTGATAACGCGCTGATTAATATTATTTTTCGCATTCTCTCCTCCGTTATTCATGGTACTGCGGGATGAACAAAATAAATTATTCTTGGAAAAATTGTATCAGGTAGCACGCCGGTACCAGACGGGATGTATAGGGGCCATTCATATAGATTGGGGGGAAAAGGTGGTGGTTCGTCGTGAGAATAGTGATCCGGTGGGTCAATAATCAAGCGCGGATGCAAATAATATCGCCACCATTGGGAATATTCACTTTCTTTTCGAAACATCCCCAGCGCGGCATCACATAAAAAGCTATTCCAGTGACTGACCGCATGATAATTAAAGGCCCATGTTGTATCCTCGCCATCACATGAACGAAGCCGTTTACTCAACAGGCAAAAAGGCCTGTTATACATAGAGTAAATCCAAAAAAGCCAAAACGATGTATCGGCTGAATTTAGGCCGTTGAATATCACGGTTGAATTGGCTTCCATGCCTATAGACCTATACAAATTTGTTAGCAAATTGGCATAGTCTCCACATTGCCCCGTTGTATTACGAACAACATCAAGTGGATCAGCGAATATTAGGTGACCGGGATCATAATCCCACCCCTCGCCATAAACGCCCCTTACACCACCTTCCATAATTAGGGTATCTATGCTTTGTCCTCGGGCATACCCGCAGATTTTGTCCAATGCTAAGATATTCACCGTGTCTAAAAGAGGGGTATCATATGTTAGGAATATTTTATGTGGGCCCGACGAGTTTATAAAATTATAGCCATAATCTCCCATAATTCCCACCTTATTGACCGCCCAATTTATTTCCATGCTATCTAAGATGCCCACATAATCGGGAAATGTTCCCCCGAATATCGAGCTTGGCGTGATGTTAGGTATCGTATCGCGGTCCGTGAAACTTATATGCCTCTCATATTCAGATGTATTATACCAATCACCATGATACCTTGAAACTCCCTTGATATAGTATTGAAAATCATGAAAGGGTACGAAATTACATTTGGTCAAAATATCCATCAGATAAGCGCTGTTTTTTCTATACGCAATAGGCTCATTTTTTTCTGGTGTCCGCCTCCAAACGGGATCTATTATGGGAGCAACCGTTGGAGGTATGGATCCGGGGGAATCCTTATAAAGAGGGAAATCGTCCTTGAAAGTGACCTCATCGACTGTGAAAATGTAATTGGCAATCACAATATTGTCATATATGCCAGCGGTATCTGGATTGCAGTATTCAATCACCGGCACAGCGCTGACGTTTGTACCTAAATATGGCAGATCGTCGGGGTCGCCTGCAATCAGAGGTAGTGTCCAAGGAGGTAATATTGCTTGATATACAGCTACATTTTCATTGAACTCGGTGCGTGGCAGCTCGAAGAGCAGGGCCTGTCCACTAAACTCGCACCAAACCTTGACATAAACCGAGGGGGCAGTCCTATCCGGCCACTTGACGCTGGCCCTTATTCCAACTGACTCCATGGGATCGAATTTGTCATTATTCATAATATTAGTATAATCTCTATTCAGGAATTTAATATATTGAAATTCTGGCCTGCCGAATTCCTCGTAGTTTCCAAAATCAAAATCTACGATCAAGATAGGATTTTCTCGAAACGACACTATAATTTGTCCTTTGCCCCATGTTAAAATATAGAATGTGAAATTGGAGTAATCAAAGGACCAAAAGCCGCAGTCGTCGCAATAACCCGGTGCGCCCTGCCCAGACCAACATTCAATGCCGCAGGAATTTAGAGCGAAATAGCATATGGCTGTGGTTGTACATTCTTTAACAATATTGATTTCAATGAAACCGCAATTGGGGTCGCCCGCAGTCTGGTAATAGTCCACATCTATTACAATCTCGCCGCGCGATGTGTCAATCGATACAAGCGATGCCGTAGCCCAGCACTGATCTCCCTGAACAGGGCAATAGTTACAGGGGTTACCAGCTTGGGCAATTCCAGTAATCATCAAGCATAATACGAACGAAGTAAGGACTAATTTCATAAAAACTTCCTCTTGTTGGTTTGGGCCGACACAAGTCAATGACAATCTATAACATAGCCCTAGTTCCCCCTAATTGCCCATTTAAATTGGGCCGCTGAGACTACCTTAACATCATGCCTTATATAGGCTATTTTTCATGAAAGTCAATACGACATCTGTAGGTACAGATTGCGTAACGGGGATTACTCAGTATCTTTTTGACCAACCTAAGCCCGCATGGTTCAAAAGATTATATAAGACATGCCAAAATGCGCAAAAAAGGGCGCCCGGATCAGGCGCCTCAGAGTAATCGCTGTATAGTAGGTATAATTCCGATGGGCCGCTAACCGACGCGATCGGGGGCCGATCAGGTCGCCTCGATATTATCAGATGAATGAGTCAGGGCGGAGAGGATGCTGTCCTCCAATCGTGCGCTGATTTGTTCGCGGTGTTCACCCTCGGGCACATGCGACCAGAACTCGCGGAGCAGTTTGTCCCTCAAGCCGGCAATGATATCGTCTAATTTTTCGCTGGCGAGCTCCAGCGCAACGTAATCCTGGCGTTTCTGCATATTTTATAGCCTCCCATATTAATTATCGGAATATAATGAGGCACTCTAAAGGTTAAGTTATATATGGAGCGCGCGGCGTTTCAGTACGATTCGCCCATCAGATATATTTTTTCTCGCGAGCGAATTTCTCAAGCTCGTCGCGGAACTGCGGATCGGCGAGAGCGATGAGGTCCCGGGTGCGCTCGCGGACGCTTTTGCCGTGCAGGTTGGCGGCTCCGTATTCGGTCACCACCCAATGGACATCGGCGCGGCTGGTGGTGACACCGGTGCCGGGCGGGATGAAGGGGACAATGCGCGTGACGGTACCACGCTTGGCGGTGGCGGGAAAAGCGATGAACGGTCTGCCGCCTTTCGATTTGGCCGCGCCTCTGACAAAATCGACCTGACCACCGAAGCCGGAGTAGAACATAAAGCCGAGAGAATCGGCGAAGACCTGGCCGGTCAAGTCGATCCCGAGCGCGGAATTGACCGATACCATCCTGTCGTTCTGGGCAATGATGAAGGGATTGTTGGTGTAACGGCAGGGATGGAATTCGATAATAGGGTTGTCGTGGCAGAAATCGAAAATCTTCTTGGTGCCAAGCGCGAATGCCGCAACTACCTTGCCGGGATGCAATGTCTTCCTGGAATTATTAATAACGCCGCTTTCGACCAACGGTATGATGCCATCGGAGAACAATTCGGTGTGGATTCCCATGTCACGGCGCCCCTCGAGCGCGTTCAAGAAGGCATCAGGTATGGCCCCTATCCCCATCTGCAGTGTGGAGCCGTCCTCGATCCGATCGGCGACATGCTGCCCTATCTTACGTGAAACCTCATCGATTTCACCTTGTGGCATCTCGATGAGGGGAGCGGAGTGTTCGACGACATACGTTATCTTGCTTATATGAATGAAACAATCGCCATGGACACGGGGCATTTCGGGATTTACCTGGGCGATGACGACACGGGCTACCTGGGCGGCCGACATGGTAACCTCGACGCCAACGCCATAAGAAAGAAAGCCATGTTCGTCGGGAGGGCTGACCTGAATAAGGGCGACGTCGATAGGCAGTTGGCCTGTCAGGTAGAGGTCCTCGATTTCATGCAAAAATATGTGCATCTGGTCAGCGCGGCCATCGTTGACAGCCTGCCTGACGTTGCTGCCGGTGAAAAACGAACGGTGTCTGAAATGCCCCTCCATGCCCGGCTCGATATAACCTGCCTTGCCGGAGGTCAGGATATGACAGACCTCTACATTCTCCAACTCATCCTTGCGGGCGACCATGGCGGTCAAGAGATGTTCCGGCGTGCAACATCCAGGGTGGACGAAAACCCGGTGACCGGATTTAATGCATTTGACCGCTTCCTCGGCGGTGGTTCTTTTTCTCTGATACTGATCTATCCAGCCCACTCTGTCTATCCTTTTCCAATGATGCTTTTAAGGGAATTGTATTCGATATCAAATCGCTTGGCGACCAGAGGATGAGTTACATGCCCACCATAGATGTAGACTCCCCTGGCCAGTCCGGGATCCTCGAGGAAGGCTCGTCGGGGACCGTTGGCCGCTATATTCAAGATGTACGGAAGAGTGGCGTTGGCCAGGGCGTAGGTGGCAGTGCGTCCAACATTAGACGGCATGTTGGGAACACAGAAGTGTGTGACGCCGTGAAGCGTATACGATGGGGTTGCCCAGTTGGTCGGCCGGGAGGTTTCGACGCATCCGCCCTGATCGATGGAAACATCCAATATGACCGATCCCGTTTTCATACACTTGACTATTTCCTCAGGCACGAGCTTGGGAGTCATCTCGCCGTGGATTAGGACCGCGCCAATAACGACATCAGCAACGGGCAGCACTTTTTCGAGGTTATACCGATGCGGCAGATATGTCACGAGCTGTTTGCAGAAGAGATCATTGGCATACCGCAAGCGTTCCAGGCTGGAATCGAACAGAATGATGTTGCATCCCAGCCCCCTGGCGGAGCGAACGGCGTTGAGCCCCACGGTGCCAGCCCCGAGGACTACCACCGTGGCCGGCGGCACACCAGCCGCTCCACCAAGGAGGATGCCGCGCCCGCCGCCGACATTGGAGAGGTAGTAACTTGCTATGGGGAGCGCCATCTGACCCGCCAGTTCCGACATCGGAGTGAGGATGGGGAGATTGCCGCTGTTATCCTCCATTATTTCCATGCCGATAGCCGTGATGTTGCGTTCGCGCAAGATAGTCACACCCTCCTGGTGGGCCGCGGCCAGATGGAGGAAAGACATGACAATTTGATCGCCGACCAGCAGCCGATACTCATCCAGGGAAGGCGGAAATATCTTCAAGAGCATCTTGCCCCGCTTAAAGGCCTCATCCTTGGAGAACACAATTTTGGCCCCGACGGCGGAAAATAATTCATTGTCGAATCCGGAGGCCTGCCCGGCGCCGCTTTCGATGAAGACATTGTGCCCGGCTCGGACCAGCGATCTGACGGCAGCCGGAGTCAGGGCAATGCGGTTTTCGTGATAATGGCTTTCTTTTGCGATACTGATATCCATAGATTATTCTCCTTGGATGAGTGGAGATCCATCGAAGATTGAAATCCTCCCTTACCCCTTGCCCATAATTTTTCTAAGTTTATTAAAATAACGGTTGTCCCGCAAGGCATTTTGGTGAAAACAGTCACAATCGTCCTCTGATCAAATCTGAACCAAATGCGACTCGCTGCTAATGTTTTGCACTGGAAGCCCTTCCACAATCGTTTTTATCGGCTGTCATAAGTCATTATTAGACAAAGCCTATTGAAAGACAGTGCAAATTGAAACGTTTCGGCACGGAATTTTATAATATCATCTTTCATCAGGCAGGATTTATCAAAGTGGACTAAATATGGAGATATTATGCAGGCGACTTCAGCTTTCGCGGAGCTTTTGAAATTCAACATTGCGTATTTAATTCGCACACTCGAGGGTCTGCCGAAAGAAAAATATTTTGTCAGGCCGGAAAATAGGGGCAATCCCGTAATGTGGCTCTTAGGCCATCTGGTGCTGAATCGCGGCGAGATAGTCGAAATATTGGGCGGCGACCCCGCCACCAGAGATCTGGGAAACCTATTTGCCAGAGGCACTCGTCCGCTGAGCGATCAATCGAATTATCCGGAGCCGGATAAATTAATGAAAAGATATATCAGGCTGGCCTCAATCACAGATCACCTTCTAAAAAATTGCGATCAATCCCTTCTCGATAGGCCAAGCTGGGGGCAGTTCGAAACTGTCGGCCAAAATCTGATTTACAGCTACATGCATGAGACTCATCACATAGGACAAATTACCTATCTCGTGAATCTGCCATCGGTGCGAGGCCCCAAAAAGCAAACCTCGTTTAATAAACCCGAGGATAGAAAAACCTCAACAACCAAGATTGTATTGGAAAGTATTAAATCGGTTTTTAGCTAACTGTTTTCATCGCTACCCCCCTGCCCATGAGCCGAGACTACCTCAGTCTCGGCTCGGCTTTTTTTGCGACATGACTGGCGGCCAGAACTGTCATTAGACCGGATCAATGTCGCGCGCAGCCCCCCTGGCCGGCCGGGGCCGGCTCGCCGCAGGCGAGCAGGAAACCCCTGGCTGCAACGCCATTTTGCCGTTATCCGCGAATTTGATTGCGTTACTGATTGCCGATATCCGCATCCCGGGGTTTCCCCCCTCGGTCGGAGACCGAGGGGCCGGCCCCGCCCGGTCAGGGGGGCTGCCGGGGGAGGGGCTCATAAATCCGCGATTGAATTTATCACCGTTTTAGGCTAATTTATAGTCATGTTCTGCTCATCGTGCAAAGCCCCGATGCTGGTCATCGAATATGAACGTATCGAAATCGATCATTGCATTTCATGCGGCGCAATCTGGCTCGATTCCGGCGAGCTGGAGATACTGCTCGAGAAGAGCGACATCGCTACCAAGACCCAATCGGTATTTGAACGAACAGAACATGTCAAAGAAAAAAGGTTGAGATGCCCCAGATGCCTGACTAAAATGGACAAGGCCTGGTTTAATCCCGAGAAGTCGGTGCTTGTGGATATGTGCAATAATGGGCACGGCATTTGGCTAGACCGAGGCGAGCTGGAATCGATGCTGGGCTCAGGGGAGACAGGGAATCGAATAAAAACGATGCTGGCGGGTATATTCTCGAAAAAGGGATCGAAACTCAAAGGAGAGCTTGAATGATAATGATGCTTTTGCCTCTTGCGGTTGTCTTGTTGGCGGGGCTTTATTTTATCGGAATTTACAATGCCCTGGTTAATCTGAAGAACCAGATCAGGAATGCTTGGGCGCAGATCGATGTGCAGTTGAAGCGGCGCCATGACCTCATCCCGAATCTGGTGGAAACGGTCAAAGGGTATGCCAGGCACGAACGCGAGGTCTTCGAGAATGTGTCCTCGGCCCGAAGCCGCGCCATGGGGGCATCGACAGTAGGCGAAAAGGCACAGGCTGAGACCGGCCTGAGCGCTGCCATTGGCCGGCTTTTTGCGGTGGCCGAGAACTACCCAGAACTCAAGGCGAATCAGAATTTCCTGGGGCTGCAAGAGGAGCTCACCGCCACCGAAAACAGGATCGCTTTTGCCCGTCAGAACTATAATGACCAGGTGCTTTTCTACAATAACAAAATCCAGATGTTTCCCTCGAACCTGGTGGCCGCCTGGTTCAAGTTCCTCAAGGAGGAGTTTTTCGAAATCGAGGACAAGGCACAACGCGAGGTCCCCAAAGTCAGCTTCTAAGGCTGCCTGCTTGCACAACATATGTGGGAATTGATTCGCTCCAACAGGCGCAGATCGATGGCGCTGTTTTTATTCCTCGGGGGCCTTTTCCTTGTCATGGGGTATTTGTTCGGGACTGTGCTTTACCCCGACGGAGACCCGGCGCTTTTCCTTGGGATATCGCTTCTAATCTGGCTTGGCTACTGCCTATTCGCTTATTATTCCGGAGCCGATCTGCTTCTTTGGGTTAGCGCTGCCCGACTGGTTGATCGCGATTCCGATCGCAGGCTTTTCAATGTAGTTGAGGAGATGAAGATCGCCGGCGGCCTTAAATCGCTGCCGAAAATCTATGTCATGCCCGAGGATGCCATGAACGCCATGGCAGTTGGACGAGGACCTGATGACTGCGCAATCGTGGTGACCTCGGGGCTGGTTGCGAGATTAGATCGCAATGAACTTCAGGGAGTGGTGGCTCACGAGATGTCGCACATTATTAACCGCGACAGCCTGTTTATGACATTTGCCGGAGCCACGCTGGGAAGCATCAGTCTGATTTCGAGCTTATTTTGGCGAAGTCTTCGTTTTACACGATTCAGGTCGCGCTCGTCGAGGGATGCTGGGGGGATTGTGGTCTTTTGGATATTTGCGATCGCTCTTGCTGGTGTCGGGGTTTTTCTGGCGCAACTTTTCTATTTTGCCATATTGCGCAAGCGGGAGTATCTGGCCGATGCCTCGGCGGTGCGATTGACCAGATACCCTGATGGCTTGGCCTCGGCGCTGGAGAAGATTGACAACTCCGACGTGGCCATGATCCATTATAATAAAATCACCGCCCCCATGTTTATAGCCAGCCCGATATATGGCAACCGTTTCTCGCTTTTCAACATGAGCACACATCCGCCTATACAAGAGCGGATAAGGATCCTGCGGAAACTTGGCGGCGCAAGTTATAAGGATTATCAAATGGCATATTCAAACGTCATGGGGAAACGAAGCGAATTGATACCAAGAAATTCCCTTGGCGCCGAGCATGATATTGCACTCCGCGCTCGAAGCCCTCAGGCCCCACCAGAGAATATGACTGATATCAGGCGCAACCTGGGCGATTCACTCCTGGCTGCAGATAGTTATATTTTCCTCAATTGCGTTTGCGGCTTAAAGATCAAGGTTCCGCCGGCCCTTGACGGCAAGACAATCGATTGCCCTAAGTGCGGCCATAGATTTGCGGGAAGCCTGACGTAAAATTATTGCGGATCATTGATGTGCGATGCTGATTAATACCCAACCAGTTCCACGGCCACTTCGACAATCCTATTAATTTGCGGCAAGCAGATTTCGTCGCCATCGGAGCCGTATGCCACGCGCGCGTCCTGGGCAGTGATGATCCGCACCGGGCCGTCGAGATATTCGAACAGGTTATTGGCGATATAGGCGGAGATGGTCGGCCCGACACCGCCGTAGAACCTGTCCTCGGAAACAACCAGCACTTTCGAGCATTCCTTGACCGCCTCCTCGATCGCGTCCCAATCGATCGGCTTGACCGTACGCAGATCGATTGCGCGGGCGTTTATATTTTTCTCGGCCAGCGCCTGAGCGGCTTTCATCGTCATGGAAAATGTTATACCATAAGTAATGATTAGAATGTCTCTGGCATCGGCATTGTATACTTTGGCCTTACCGAATGGAATCAACTCCTCTATCGTCGGGTACTTGGCGGCAATTTTGTAGCCATCCCAATCGTTCCTATTGTAGAGAGCCACGGCCTCGCAGAAAAGAACGGGGTCGCCGGAAACAAACGCCGTGCGCATCAGCCCGGCGGCATCGGCGGCGTTGGATGGCACCACCACATGCAGACCAGGGATGTTGATGAAGGTTCCGAGGTTGGCCTCGGAATGCCACATGGCGCCGGCGCCCTGCTTGTAACCGCCGTAGCTAGTGCGGATCACCATCGGCAGACGCACATTTCCGCCCGAGCGCTGATAGATGGTGGCGATCCTGTCTTTAAGTTGCTGGTAGGCCGGGCTCATATAGTCGATGAATTGAATCTCCGGGAATGGCACCCGACCCTGGTAGGCATGCCCCTGAGCACGACCGAGGATTCCAGCCTCATCGAGCTGGGTGTTGTAGACACGCTCTGGCCCGAATGTCCTCTGAAGTCCCTTTGTGACCAGAAAGACTCCCCCCTTGCCCCTGAGCTTGTCTGTGATTTCGGGCCCCTTGGCAAAGACCTCGGCCGCGAAATCGGCCACGTCTTCTCCGAAAAGGACAGTATCATCCGAGAGCATGAAGATGTCGAAAAGCGAATAATTGATTGCCTTGCGAAGCGTCATGGGTGGCTGGTTTTCAGGCAGGTCGGCCGATTCTAATAGACCGCGTTTGTAAAGTTCCTCGTAGCGTCCGGCGCGACTCCCGCCCCGCTCTCTAATGAGTGCCCGCCAGCGTTCCTCGGCGGTATCGTGCTTATAGCTGTAGACTTTGCCGACCACATCGTCATAGGATTTCCGTTGGTAACCAGCGACTACCTCGTCGGTGACACGCTTCACGTCGTCATCGGTCCTGTCGAAGATTGCCACCAGCTCCTCGGGGGCGAAGAGGCCGTCGTCGATCAGAGTCTTGGCCGTTTCTCGCAGAGGATCATGTTCGATATGGTAGAGTTGAAGTGTCGGCTCCATGTAATGCGATTGGTCATCGGAGCCGGAATGCGATTCCTCGCGCACGACGTTGATATTGGCCAAAGCAGGTCCGCGGCTATCCCGCACGTACTCTACCATACGCTTGAAAGCGGAGAGTGTCTCCTTGATCCGAGTGCCATCGAATTCCTCGATCAGCAGGCCAAATCGCTTGAAGCCCTCGAAAGAAGTGGTGGGATTCCCCTCCGGAAATTGCTCATTGACCGAGGTCGAGATCGCCCAGCCGCAGTTGTAAATGCCGAATATATTTTTCGTTTGATTATAAACGGAATAGAAGACGGCGCGGTGGAATTCCGGGGACGATGTTGAGCCCTCGCCGATGGAGCAGAAGACGATCGAGTCGCGCCTGTAACGTCCGCCTTTAATTCCGATCGGTCCTGTGATAGGTGTGGGATTCTCGATGGCCTCCCCGAGCCCAGCCGCCTCCAATGCATGCGAACCGGTGGGTGAGGCCTGGGGCAAGATAGCCAGCTCCGGATACGACGAATGCGACGGTTGCAGCATGCCGCCGGTCGAACTCGAGCGGCGATCGCCGATAGCCTCCAGGATTTTCTGCTCGATTGTGACTCCGCGGTAGAGATCGAAAGCCTTGTTGCGGTAGTAACCGACGAAGGGGTCATCAGGATGCAGCAGATGCGCGGCGACAACATCGATAAGCTCTTTGCCACCGCATCCGATGAAGAAACGGCAAAGGCCCTTGCGCAGGAGCACCTTTTCCTCGAGCTCTATGCGTCGTGCCAGCACCATGACACTGTACATTTCTTTCAGAGTTTCCCGGTCGACCCCGCAGTATTCCTCGATTGCCCCCCTGCGCGGCGGCGATGGTTTGAGTTTCCCAACCCAGTCTCGGACTTCAAAATAAGGCATGCACAATCCCCTTATGTATTTAGCCTAATTTCGTAATTACCAAAAAATAGATAGCACGGTTCCCGGTGAAGAGAAATATGCGTTGACAGTCACGGAGCCGTTGGTCCCGACCCCGGCCGCCGCGGCTCCGCCTATGGCGGAGCAATCGCAATGACGCCAATTGCTCTCGCAGGCGATAAATTTGACAATGTCCTTCTATCGCTGACAAGCGCCTGTTGCACGCCGTCATTGCGATAAATCCCCTTTCGGGGATTACGCGGCGGCCGGGGTCGACACGACATCACTCGCGCACCTCATGCACCGTCCACACGTTCGGCTCGACATAAGTGCCACGATCGGATTCAAGATTAATTGTCACGGGCACGAGCGCGCCGGGCACGAGATAATCACCGCTTGCAGGAAACTCCATGCCGGTCCATTCCCGCCATTTGGCGATACTATTTTCCACTATAAAGGAACGCGGGCAGATACGGATGAAGCGGCCGCCGAGCCTGAGATGCACCCGAAGCCAATCATCGAACGGTAAGCCGTCATTGCGTTTCCAGGCCAGGTAGTCTTCCATCGATGTGCGTGGATGTTCGCTTTTGCGATTGGGTCGTACCGGCGCGATCAAGGGCCCGAGGCCGTGCTCTCTGGCAACGTCGATCATGATTTCGACCGCCTTATAGCTCAAACCTGCGCGCCGCATATTCGGCGAGGTAATAATCTGGAAAGCGCACAGGAGGTTGGGCTGCGTTCCGTGATCATTTTGCTCGACCGAACTCACCAGCGCCCATTCGATACCGCCGTCGGGAAGCTCCTCCAACGGCCGGTTCCAGAAAAGCGGGAAGGAGTTGCCCAGCGCCAGATATTCATTCGATTCGGTATCGAACAGCCCAAACTGATAGTCTGCAAATCTTTCGTAAAGGTTCCGCCAGTATTTGTTAATGACAGCCCCATGAAATGCAAAGTCCGGAAAAGCGCTATTGATTAAGTGGACGGTCTTCCTGTGAAAATCCGGCTCCTTATCTGTCATGATGCGGATGAGGTTGGGCATATACGGAATGATAATAAAGAATGTTATTTGATGAGAAGCATTTTCTCGGTTTTCGAGGATGAATCGACCGTGACCTTGCAGAAATAGACACCGGAGCCAAATCCTGCCGCATCCCAAGACAACCGATAACGGCCGGCTTGCTTCCATTCGTCGAGCAGGATTTCGACCCTCCGGCCTCGAATGTCGAAAACCTCAATGCGCACGCTCGATGCAAGAGACAGTTCGTATGTAATATTGGTGGCGGCGTTAAAGGGATCGGGGTAGTTGGCGAATTGGGCAAATTGCGTCGGTCTGTCGGCGCCTCGATCTTCGGCAGCATTCATCACGAGCCTCAAGATATAAAACCAACCGAAGCCCGGACCACCGGTCGCATAGATAAGGTCCCCCTCGACTACCAGATGGTTGATCGGCGGATAATAGTTAAGCGCAATTCTGGACGGCATGGCGGGATTGCTGATGTCGATTATCTGAACCCGCGTGCCCGAGGTGATCAGCGCTACGCTGCCCATTAACGCGATCTTCCAGCCACCAGACCATATGCCACAACTCCCTATCAATCTCGGATTCAGCCCATCGGTGACGTCCATGACGCGGAGGCAACTGTCGCCGCAGACCATGTACACGGTATCGCCGTGCGCGGCGACATCGTAGATGTCATAGGGTTCATCGAACACGGTGAGGAGAGCCGGGTGATCCGAGCTTGCGATATCGTACATTGTAACGGTATAGCTATAATCGCTAAGCAGGTGGCTTATCACGAAAATCTTTGAGGCGCCCATTCTGATGTTTCGTAATTCCAGTGCCCGATTTTCGAACCAGTCGCGCTGCGGGTTCGCGGCGTCCTGGATGTCTATCGAGCAGACGCGGTAACATGATGCCGTATAGGCGCGGTCGGCCGCGGTGACGACATCGTGGCAGAAATGAGCGCTGTCGCAAACCCCGGCGACTCGCGGCGAGGCGGGGTTCGCGACATCCACGATCCACAGCCCCAATTGCTGCTGCGCGAGATAGACCAGCGACTCCGAAACACAGAGACCCTCACTCGAAAAGCCCAATGGCAAGGCGGAAATCGAATCGGGATTGTGGGAGTCGGATATGTCGATAACGTACATGACATCGGGCGTGCGATGAACCGAACAGACGTAAGCATGGAAACCATCGACAGCCAGATTCCTGACCTCGTAGCCAAGCTCCAACTGGCCGACGATCTCGAATTGGGCGTCAGCAATGGGCCAGGCCGCAACTATAATGATCAACACCAAAATGGTAATTCGGGAAAATTTAACGCTGGTGTCGCCCATGATATCCTCCCGTGATAAGGGCCGATGAACAAAGGCAAGAATCTATATATCAAATATACTATGGCGGGCAGGAAAACAAGATAATTTCTAGTGATCCGATGCGAGTTTGTGCCGGGTGAATTTAAGCCCTGACCACGTCGCATCGATGGCGCAGACCTTGTAATCGACCAGGCCGATATCGAGCCCGATCTGCCGTACGACCTGCTGATTCAGGTCGGAATCGATGCCGGAAGCTTTCTTCGGCCAGCAAATCCATAGGCCGCCCCGGGGCGCAATCGTCCCGGAAATCGATTTCACTTTTTGATGAAGATGTCCTTTCGATTTCACAAACCAGATAATTAAATCGCATTCATTATAATGGGCCTCGATAAATTTGACATCATGCGGCAGATCGGCGATAAGTTTCTTGAATCCGGTTGGGGGATCGATTAGCAGAATATGGGAATTGGGTCTTATGCCCAGCTTCTTGACAAGCGGCGCATTCGAATAACCCTCGAGCGCCGATTTCGGCACAACCGGATTTGGCGGCGGATTCGAAATGGCGGTCTTGAGTGCGGTCGCGGCCTTGTCCCAGGAGGTAAAAGAGGCATCGGGCAAGAACCCCATCACCATTTCGATCTTCTGGGGAGCGCCGCCCACGAAGACAATCGGCGCCGGGCGAGTCGCCTTGGTCTGCCTGATGACGAACGCCACGTCGCGCCCCTGCGATGGCAGGCGCGAAAGGTCTATCACGAAAGCATCGGGTGGATTATCTTTCAAGGCACGTATGCCGGCGGCATTGGGGGCTCCGGATTCGACAGCGAAACCGGCACGGCGGAGCATGGCGGCTCGCTCCGCGGCCTCGCCGGCATTCCAATGTATCAGGTAAACGCGATAAGTCATAGTTTCTATGAAAGTTGGGTCTCGGCCGGAATCAGCTCAGACGTTTATCGAAAATCCGGTATTTCTTATAGACGTGGCCGCCCAGTGTCTCGGCGGCCTTGTTCATCAGCACGTTGCTTTCGAGGATCCATGACATCTCGCCCCACCAATAGCCGATCCTGGGGCCGTTGATAAAGGTATCATAGCATAGAATCATATCAAGGCCCATCTTCTGATATTTATGCACGATCCCCATGGTGATTATCCTGGCGCCGTTGATGATTCTCCTGAATTTGGTATAATAGATAAATTTAAGGAGGCCGGTCGGGAAGAGCCGGCCGTTCATTTTGCGGAATACTTGATTGTAATCGGGCATGGCCAGCGAGAATCCGGCCGGCTCGTCATCGATGAATGCCAGAAGGACGAGCTCGGGCTCAACCAGTCGTTTGAAATCGTTGGCGGTATGCTGAAATTCCTCCGGCGTCATGGGGACGAAACCCCAGTTGCTGCTCCAGGCGTCGTTATATATTTTTCGCACGATCTCGAGTTCTCGTTCAAAATCATCCAGGTTGATCTTGCGAGTCTTGACACGGCTGCGCGCCCGCACTTTCTCGACTATATTTATCAGCCTCTCCGAGGGCCGGCTTTTTTCATCGATATAATACGCGAAAACATCCTCGACCTTCTTGAGGCCGAGCTTATCGTAAAGGTCGATATAATAAGGCGGATTATAGGTCATCATGAAGACGGGGTAGGAATCGAACCCCTCGACAAGCAGTCCGATCTCGTCGTTGGTCGAGAAATTCATCGGCCCGCGAATGATCTCCATCTTCTCGGCGCGCACGAAATTTTCGGCTGCCGCCAGAAGAGCCCGGCCAACTTCGATATCATCGATGCAATCAAGAAAGCCGAAAAAGCCGGTCTTCTCGTTGTGGAATTCGTTATGAAGGTCATTGACACAGCCGGCGATCCGACCCACCAGCCTTCCATCCCGGTAAGCCAGATAATAGGCGGCGCGCGCATGCTTAAAGAACGGATTCTCGTTACGGCTGAGGAATTTCTTGCGATCCGAGATCAGATAGGGAATATAGAATTTTTCGGATTTATACAAATCTTTAGGCAACTTGATGAACTTGATCAAGTCGCCCCTGGAGATGACCTCTTTAATTTCGATTCTGCTCAAGTTATCAGATAATCCCGAATTGCTTACCGATATCGTGGAATGTCTGCAGGACCCGGTCGAGCTGGGAATCGGTATGGGTGGCCGTATAGCTGGTGCGGATGAGGGCCCGGCCGGGCGGGACCGCCGGCGAGACAATCGGATTGGTGAACAGGCCGGCCTCGGTTAACGCTTTCCAGAACGCGAATGTTTTCATATCCTCGCCGATATAAACCGGGACTATCGGAGTTTCCGTAGTGCCGATATCGTATCCCATCGCCTTGAATTCCCTGTGCATGCGCCGAGTGATTTCCCAGAGCCTGCGCCGGCGTTCCGGTTCCGATCTTAAAATTTTCAGCGTAGCCCTGACCGCTGCCACGGCCGCAGGCGGCGGCGAGGCCGAGAATATCAAGGCCCGCGAGAAATGCTTGATATAATGGATAACCTCCTCGTCGCCGGCGATGAAGCCGCCGATCGAGGCAAACGATTTCGAGAAAGTCCCCATGATCAGGTCGACTTTGTTCTCGAGATGATGGTGCTCGGCGGTGCCGCGGCCGTTTTCGCCTAACACCCCGATACTGTGGGCGTCATCCACCATAATGCGGGCATCGTGTTTTTGCGCCAGCTCCACGATACAAGGTAAGTTGGCGATATCGCCTTCCATCGAGAAGACACCGTCGGTGACAATAAGTTTGCCGCGGGCGTTGTGGTTGCGCTGTAACTGTCGCTCCAGGTCGGCCATATCGTTGTGCCGGTATTTGCGCAGCTCTCCGAATGACAGCCGGCAACCGTCGACAATGGAGGCATGGTTGGAGCGGTCGCCCAGGATGAGATCGTCTTTTCCCACCAGCGTGGCGATAGTGCCTTGGTTGGTTTGGAAACCGGTCGAGAATACCAGGACGGCCTGCCGCTGCATGAACTCGGCCAGCTCCTCCTCGAGCTTGACATGGATATCGAGCGTACCGTTCAAGAATCGCGATCCGGTACATCCCGAGCCGTATTTATCGACCGCCTTGTGAATTTCCTCGATAACATAAGGATGGTCGGTCAGCCCCAGATAATTGTTGGAGCCGATCATTATGACCTCTTTGCCTTCGCAAACTACAACCGTGCTCGGAAGTGATGAGATTTTTCGGAAGTAAGGATATAACCCCGCTGCCTCCACCTCACGCGCCGCCTCGAAATTCCTACACTTATCAAATAAATCCATTCAAAACCCCGATAGAGACATAAACGACTTGCAACAGACAACACCGTTAAATAACTTATGCCTGTTAAACTTTAAAATTACCCAAAGCGGGCTGAGAAGTCAAGGAAAAGGAATGGCAGAGGCGCTGGTAACGGGGGCAAACGGATTCGTGGGCTCGCATATATGCGAGGCCCTGATCGATGCCGGTTTTTCGGTCAGGGCGTTAGTCAGAAAAACATCAGACCTGACGAATCTAAAGGCGATACCGGTTAACCTGGTTTACGGCGACCTTGTCGATCTTGCTTCGCTTGGTGATGCGGTCGGGGGTGTCGATGCCATTATCAACAACGCCGGCTTGACAAAATCCATTCGACCGGAGGAATTTCACAAGGTTAATGTCCTGGGGACTGAAAATATGCTCAGGGTGGCGCTCGAGCATAATCGCGCGATCAAGCGATTTGTGCAGATGTCATCCACAGCCGCCTGCGGGCCATCTCAATCAAAGTCAGTCATAACCGAAGACCATCCTCCCGCTCCGCTAACCCATTATGGTCGCTCGAAGCTCGAGGCCGAGAGAACCGTTTTATCGTATCGGGACCGCTTGCCGGTGGTGATTCTGAGGCCATCGGCCGTATACGGGCCGCGCGATAAGGAGATGCTGAGATTTTTCAAGAGCGTGAAATTGGGTGTCAAGCCCGCATTTGGATGCAGCCAGAACTATATCAATTTTACGTTCGTCAGGGATTTGGCCCGTTCCGCGGTCAGTGCCATAAGGTCCGAGATAAAATCGGGCAGCGTATATTTCATTGCCGAAAAGCGGCCCTACTCTTACAGCGAGGCCGGCGATATCATTGCCGACATTTTGGACGTTCGGGCGCATACCCTTTACATGCCCGAGGCCATCATTGGCCTGGCGGGGCTGGTTTCGCAGGGAGTCGCCAGGATGCGGCGCAAGCCCTCGATATTCACCCGGGAGAAGGCGATCGAAATTGCGCAGAAGTATTGGCTGTTCGATACCTCCCGGGCTGAGCGTGACCTGAATTTCGCCGGCACCGATTTCGCAATCGGCGCCGCGGAGACAATCGCCTGGTACAAGGAGAGAGGATGGTTGTGAGCAATTACGACTTGAAGCGGGCGCGCTCATATTTCGCATTAGATAATGGCGTCACCTACCTCAATCACGCCTCGCACTCTCCTCTGGCGCTTCCGGTGCGAGAGGCTTTCGAGCGCTTTTTCGATTCCTGGCAGAAGACAGCGCATCGTCACGACCCCGAATCGTTCCGCATCTTCGAGGACGTGCGCGCCAGACTGGCCGGCATGATAGGCGCCTGGCCCGAGAGGGTCGGTCTTTCGCCGCACACGACATATGGCATGAACATTCTATCATCGGGATTGACCTGGAAGGCTGGCGACAATGTCGTCATCTCCGAAAAAGAGTTCCCGGCCAGCGTCTATCCCTGGTTGAGATTGAAGGACAAAGGGGTAGAGATAAAGTGGACAAAAACCAGAAATGGCTTCATCGATGAGGACGCTCTGATCGCCAATGTCGATAGCGGCACCAGGCTCATTCACACAAGCTGGGTTCAGTTCAACAACGGAAACCGCGTCGATCTGCGCACGCTGGGGGAATTTTGCGGCAACGGCGATGTTCTATTGAGTGTCGACGGCATCCAGGGAATGGGCGTAATGCCGATTGACACGCCTTCGCTCGGCATAGACCTTTTCACGTCCGGGTGCCAGAAGTGGATGCTGGGACCATGCGGAACCGGCTTCTACTACCTCTCTGAAAGAGCCGAGTCGCGAATTGAGCCGCCTCTGATGGGTTGGCTATCGGTCGACTGGGGCGCCGAATTTTCCGATCTCATGCGTTACGACCTATCCCCTCGTGTTGGCCCGTCGAGATACGAGATCGGCACCTATGCATTTCAGGATTGGCGCGGCCTTAATGCCGCCATTGAAATATTGTTATCATTCGATCCAGAGGAGAGATGGAACCAGGTCAAATCGCTGACACAAAGGGTGATTGACTTTGTCGAATCGAATGACCGGCTTCAACTGATTTCGCCGACCGACCCTGCGAGACGCTCGGGGATCGTCACATTTGAGTCGAACGATTCAAAGCGGCTTTTCGATAAGCTCTCGGCGCTCGGATTTGTGGTCAGTTACCGCGAGGGGGCGGTACGGATCTCGCCCCATTTCTACAATAGCCTGGAAGAGATCGAGCGGCTTATTGCAGCCGCGGGAGAATATTCGAGTTAGTGTCGGGCCATACCGCCATATGGACCACAGTGGAATCGCGGCCCAATATCATACTGCGCCCGACCGAGAAATTCCAGGGCAAGGTTTTTATTGACAGGGCCTGTGGGTTTGCGTAAAATAGCTTGTGCCGAAAGCAATCGGGATAATTCCGTCGCGGTATGGGTCAAAGAGGTTTCCGGGCAAGGCGCTGGCCCTCATCGCAGGAGTGCCCCTTGTGGTTCGGGTCCTGCAAAACGCTCAAAAATCCAAGTGCCTATCAGATGTCTTGGTTGCCTGCGATGACGATAGGATTGCAGAGGCCGTGATGCGATTTGGCGGTAAGGTGATAATGACAGGTCATGAGCATGTCACCGGAAGCGACCGCGTGGCCGAGGCGGCATCGCGGCTTGACTTCGACCTGGTGGTGAATATCCAGGGCGACGAACCCTTCTTGCCGCCGGAGGCAATCGACCGCGTGGTTGGGCTGCTGGGCGAACCTGATGTCGTCATGTCAACCGCCTGTTCGCCGATGGCGCTCTCGGACGGCGACAATCCGAACATCGTTAAGGTCGTGGCCGACCAGCGAGGCGACGCGCTTTACTTTTCGCGAAGCAGGATTCCGTTTTCGGGATCGCACGGCAGCGTCGATACAGGGCTTTTCAGGCACATTGGAATATACGGTTTCAGGCGCGATTTTCTCATCAAGTTCGCTGCTCTGCCGCGCACGCCGTTAGAGACGACAGAAAGCCTGGAGCAGCTTCGCGCCCTGGAACATGGGTATAAAATTCGAGTCGCGGTCGTCGAGTCGGTTTTCGCGGGCATCGATTCCGCGGAAGACATCGCGCGAGCGGAGGAGATATTGTCAAGACGGGGAGCTGGAAATGTCGAATAATGTCAAAAGGCCGAAATATATATTTGTAACCGGTGGGGTGGTGTCGTCGCTGGGAAAGGGGATCGCCGCCGCCTCGATAGGGCTCCTCTTGAAACAGCGGGGCCTCAAGGTCACCATGATGAAATGCGATCCCTATATCAATGTCGACCCCGGCACGATGAATCCTTTCCAGCACGGCGAGGTATTCGTGCTGGATGATGGCGCCGAGACCGACCTTGATCTCGGCCACTACGAACGATTCCTTGACATTGACCTTTCGCGCCTTTCAAATGTGACCTCGGGGCAGATTTATGACGCCGTCATTCAGCGGGAGCGCAGGGGTGGATACCTCGGGGCGACGGTCCAGGTCATCCCGCACGTGACCAATGAGATCAAAGAGCGTATCAAGCAACTGCCCGAGCGGGTCGGCGATGTTGACGTCGTCATTGTCGAGATCGGCGGCACGGTTGGCGACATCGAATCGCTGCCATTCCTGGAGGCCATTCGCCAACTGGCTTTGGAGGAAGAAGACGAGGACACCCTATTCATTCACTTGACGCTGGTGCCTTATTTTGAGGGTTCGGGAGAACTGAAGACGAAACCCACTCAGCACTCTGTCAAAGCCCTGCGCGAGATTGGAATCGATCCCGATATCCTGATCTGCCGAAGCCCCCAGCCGTTGACCAGAGAAATCAAGAAGAAAATCGGGCTTTATTGCAATGTGCCGCCGGAGGCGGTGATCCAGGACCTCGATATCGAGGTCATTTACGAGCTTCCCATACAATTCCATCGGGAACTGCTCGATAATCTGCTGGTGCATTACATGAAGCTTCTCTGCAAAGACCTCGACATCACCAATTGGGCGGCCATGGTCGGCCGCATGAAAAATCCACAGCACCAGGTGAGGGTCGGGGTCTGCGGCAAATACATCAATCTCAGGGATGCCTACAAGTCGATAATCGAGGCCTTCGCACACGCCGGCGGCGCCAACAGCGCCAGGGTGGAATTGGTTTGGATATCGTCCGAGAAGATTTCCGAGGATGGCCCGGCGACACACCTATCCGATATCGACGGGCTGCTTGTCCCGGGGGGGTTTGGCGAGCGGGGAATCGAGGGAAAGATCGAGGCCATTGGGTACGCCCGTACAAATGGGATACCGTTTTTGGGGATCTGCCTGGGACTGCAATGCGCCGTAATAGAGTTTGCCCGCAATGTCTGCGGGATTGCCGATGCGCACTCGTCGGAATTCGCGCCGGAGACCAAGATCCCGGTCATAGATTTCATGGAGGAGCAGAAGAAGATCACCGACAAAGGCGGCACCATGCGGCTGGGCAGCTATGCCTGCCGAATCAACCGCAGCAGCCTGGCACATCGGCTTTACGGCGTCCTTAACATTAACGAACGCCATCGGCACAGGTATGAGGTCAATAATGCTTTTCGGGCCAGGTTGGAGGAGTGCGGCATGGTTTGCTCAGGAGTCAACCCCGAAAGGGACTTGGTAGAGATGATCGAGTTACCCGATCATCCGTTTTTCATAGCGGGGCAGTTTCATCCCGAGTTGAAATCGCGGCCGATGAAACCCCATCCGCTTTTCGCGGGCCTGGTCGAGGCGGCCGTCAAATTCAAGGAGAGCAGGCTCGCTCCCAAAGATATCGAGAAGTCGTTGAAGTGATGAGATGCGTGTTGCCCCTCCGGCAAAGGTACTTCCCGATTCTGTTGTCGCTTTGCATCTCTGCCTTCCTGGTGCCGGGTTGCAGCCTGAAAAAGGAAAAACCCGTTCGTCAGCCGAGGATGCCTTATCCGGACGAGAAGATGTCCATATACTTGCAGGGCAAGGTCGATTCCATGCAATTTCTATGGTTCAAGGATATCAAGGCAACCGCATCAGCGTTCTGCAATGACGAGATGAGATCGGAGGGGAGTGTCTCTACCGCCGACGTTGTCGTATTGAGCGAAGAGTTGTTCCACGCCAGGGCGGAGGTGAGACTGCCAAATAAGGTGCTGTTGTTGACCATGGAGCGCCCATTCAAGCACCGGGGAAAAGACTCCATATGGCAGGTGACGAAGATGGAGGAGAAAAGTGTCGAATAAGCAAGTTAAGGTCGGCGGCGTGGTTGTCGGCGGCGACAGCCTGGTGCTGATTGCCGGCCCCTGCGCGGTTGAATCGGAGGAGATCACGTTTAAGGCCGCCGAGGCGGTGGCCCGCGCCCGCGACCAATACAAGATTCCAACCATCTTCAAGGCCTCCTACAAGAAGGCCAACCGCCTTTCAGCGAGTTCCTTTTCGACAATCGGTATCGGCCAGGCGCTTTCGATTCTGCAGGGTGTCAAGCGCCATTTCGAGCTGCCTATTCTGACTGACGTCCATAACATCGATGAGATTGACGTGGCGGCCGAGGTTGCCGACTGCCTTCAAATACCGGCTTTCCTGTCGCGCCAGACCGATCTGGTAGTCGAGGCCGCCAGGAGCATGCTGCCGGTCAATATCAAGAAAGGGCAGTTCCTGGCGCCGGAGGATATGAAGCCATTGGCTGAAAAGGTCCTCGCGACCGGGAACAAACAGGTCATGATAACCGAGCGCGGAACAAGTTTCGGCTACCGCGACCTGATCGTCGATTTCCGCGGGCTGGTGATAATGAAGGGGTTCGGCTTCCCGGTCATTTTCGATTGCACGCACTCGGTGCAGAAGCCGGGAGCCGGAGGCGGGACATCCGGCGGCGATCCGCGCTTCATAATTCCATTAGCCCGGGCGGCCGTGGCGGTGGGGGTCGACGCCATCTTTGTGGAGACGCATCCCGACCCGGCCAACGCCCTCTCGGACCGCGAATGCCAGCTTCCGACCTCAAGGCTGAATGAACTGGTGGAGAGCATTCTCAGCATAGGATAATTACCGGATTGTGCGTCAGGATGGAGTCCATGTGGACGACATCCTGACGCGTCTTGCTTCCCAATACTCATGCCACGTAACTGGGTAAATATCTATGTCGATGGCGCGGTGCATCACGTGACAGGCACCGTTCATCAATGGCAGCCCGCGCTTCTCTATCCGGAGATCACTGATATATTGTACGATGAAATGGCGGAAAAGCTAAGGATATGGCAAGTTAAACTATGTGGCTTTGTCATAATGCCGGAGCATTTTCATTTACTGACGATGGCTGAAAGCGGGTCCAACGTGGAGCGGTTCATTCATGGATTCAGGCGGTCGGTATCCAGTAAAGCCCGGCAAATTATCACCGTAACAAACCGACTTTTAAAACCTACTGTATCCTGAATAATACCCACACATGTTTATTCTTCCAGAAGACAGCCGGAAAATCCGCATTTAGATTTTGGAAAGAAAAACCCAGAGTATTCCCAATGGACCGAGAGAAGGATGTGCTCCGCATCTTACGATATATCCATAATAACCCCGTTAAGAGGGGGCTGGTGAAAAACCCCGAAGATTGGGAGCATTCCAGTTTCCGATATTACGAATTTGGCGAACAATGCAGACTTAAAGTGGGAATGAATTAAGGCATCGGCGTCAGGATGTCGCGTTCATACGCTCCATCCTGACGCACCCTGAATTGGTTGAGAGCATCCTGAGCGCAGGTCAATTAACAGATCAGCTCTTTATAGTTCTCCAGCGCCCGGGCGAAAGCCTCGATATCCTCGGCGCTATGCAGAGCCATGGGCGTGATACGCAAGCATCCCTGCATCTGCCCGCCAAGATTGGCCTGAACGGTGATTGTCAGGAAGCCATCCTCGAATAGGTTTGCTTGAAGCCGCTCGGAATCGCTGCAGGGAAGCAACATTACCATGCTCTCGCCGTGGATGATATCGATGCCGCGCTTCTTACATTTTTCTATTATGGCGGCTTTCGCTCTGCGCAACAATTCCATGAGACCGGGGCCATTGTCTAACAATTCAATCGCTTTCAGGGCCGCCGCCGCTGAGACGGCGGAAAGCGATGTCGAATATTCGTACGGACGAAAGAATGACGTTAGATACTGCAAGTTCAATTCATCATAGGCCAAAAACCCGCCCTGGGAACCGAGGGCTTTGGACAAGGTCCCCATAAGGAATTCAGCCGCGCCCTTGAGATTGAAATGCTCTTCTATGCCACGCCCATTTTTACCAAGACATCCAGTGGCATGGGCTTCATCCAAAATCAAGATAAATCCGGTTTTCTTCTTTAGCGAAATTAGGCGATCGAGCGGTGCGATATCGCCATCGACGGTGAAAACCGATGGCAGGGAGACGACGCAGGTGTGGTCTTTATTGTCGCCAATGCCTTTTTCGAGCTCCTCCAGGTGAGCATGGTCGAACCTGACGATCCGCGATTTCCTGGCCAGCCTGACACCATCCATGGCCGAAGGATGATGCCGCCGATCGACAAAAAAGACAGTCTGTTCGCTATCGAGGGCGTGATGGATGGCCTGATTGGCCTGATACCCCGAGGGAAACAGCACGGCGCGATCACGGCTCTCAAAACGTGCGATCTGGTTTTTCAGTTTCTCGTGGACGGCCGTGGTACCGGTGGTTCCGGGGGCGCCGCCGGTGCCGACGCCGAAACTGCGCGCGGCCTCGGAGGCCGCCGCGATGACCTCCGGATGCGCCGAAAGTCCGAGGTAATCATTGGAACTGAAAATAGTCACTTCACGCCCAGCCACCCTGGCCTTGCATCCGCGCCGATCTTCTAAAATAAAATGCAATATATTCTCCCCGGACTTATAGGCGTAACATCATGCCAATATGCGTAGTCTGATGTTGCCTAACAACATTTATTTGAGCAATCTTCTCGCCGGGCTCGATTCTTCCCGTGAATTGCGCGTTTAGACCAGCGACAAAACGGGCGGCCATCTTCCTTTTGCTGAAAGATTCGCGGAGGAAGAAGGGCCGCCCACAAACGTAGAATCAGCTATTTCGCCAAGATCATTTTGCGCGTGATCGAATCCCCCGTAGCAGTCAGTCTGTAGAAGTATGTCCCGGACGCCACATCCGAGGCATCCCAATTAACGCTGTAGGCTCCGGCGGCCAAATCAGCGTCGAGCAGGCAATCGACCTTATTTCCGAGCAGATCGAGTATCGCGAGGCTTACGCGCGAAGCCGTCTTTATCTCGAAATCGATTTTGGTGACGGCGTTGAACGGATTGGGGTAATTCTGCGCCAGCGAAAAGACTCCAGGAATCTCGGGCTCGTCGGCTCGGTTTGAGCCCCCGATATTCAGGAACACCAGGACACATGGTTGGCCGGATAATCCCATGGCCAGATCCAGAAGGCTATCGCCGTTGACATCACCGAATGCCAGCGCCGTTCCCATGCCGCTGCCATCATATAGCCATGATGGCGTTGATTCCAGTGTGCCGGCGACATTCAAATATACTCTCAGGTGGCCGTTGGAGAATTCGACCGTCGCCAGGTCGGGATCGCCGTCACCATCGATGTCGCCCCAGGCGATATCCTGGCAGCCATGATAAGCGTTGTTCGATTGCCAGATCGGCGTGGAACCAAGTTGTCCGGAGACGTTGTCGAAAAGCCAGGTTGGCTCGGTTGCTCCGATGGCCAACTCCGGGAAAGAGTCATTGTCAACGTCGCCGAATGCGATCCCCTTGTCGCTCCTGGTTGAACCACTCGTCCAAGAAGGAGTAGTCCCGATCGTGCCCTGGTCGTTAGGGTAAACGCAGCTTTCGTAATTAACCCACTTTGAGACAGCCAGTTCGTACCAGCCGTCGTTATTGACATCGCCCCAGCTGACAAAGCCCGATATAGCCAGGTCCGCCGATTGCCAGGCCGGGGTGGGATTCAATCCGGCGCCGGTGTTCTCGTAGATATAGACCGGCCTCGTCGGATCGGGGCTGACACCCTGATTTGATGTCGCCATATCGATATCGCCGTCATTATCATGATCGCAAGGGGCGCAGCCGGTGCTGAAAGTTATGTCGGTGGCCTGCCAGCCGGGGCTGTCGGCCAGGCCTCCGGATGAGCCAAAATAGATGGCATTCAGGTCAAATGTGAAATCGCCCCTGGCGACGAACAGATCCAGGTAGCCGTTGGTATCGAAATCGGCCCATTTGATATCGGTGGTCGATTTTTCATCCGTTGACCACCAGGACGGAGTCGATTCCAACTGGCCGTCGTTATTGACCAGCATAAAATCGCGCCAGTCGTCATACGGAGGGTAGCTTTGCGAATGATAACACCCCACCGCCAGGTCGAGATCGCCGTCGTTGTCGAAATCGCCGAAATTCATGCCGCCCACCTGCATTCGGAGGTTCAGAGAGTAATCCGGAGTGTCGGGCAACGGCACTTCGTCGGTGGCGATATCGATATGTCCGGGTTCGGTCGATATCATGCCCATCTGCCAGCCGTCCTCGGATATCTCGATACCCTGCGACGGACTCGCCCCGAAGATCAAGAACAGTGTCAATAGCATTCTCACCATAGTATCACCCACTTTGTTGATTTTATCGGTTTCACCGTGGGCGACTATCAGTTTAACTGACGGCCTACCCACCCTCAAGGCAGATTATTAATTGTCTGATGTCAAGCCCAATAGCAAAGTAACTGCGATAATTGTCGGGCGCGACAAAGATTATTGGGAACCCGCCGTAATCGAATCGAGGGGGCTTCCCTGCCGCGCCATAGCCAATTAAATAAACAATATCTATGCCATCCGCAATTCCAATATTATTGATTCTGTTCGATAACAAGTGGATAGGGTCAAGTCTGCAGCATCCGGGCTGCGACACCCATTAGCCTATTTTTCATGCAAACGCTCTAATATGCCTGGGGACGACCTCATTTTGAATGATTGCGATCCCGTCAGGGCAATAGAATTTCCGCGTGAATGCGCCTCAAACATGAAATTCGCCTAATTTATATTGACAATAAAATGGATACGTGCTTACATTTCCAATCGGGGCCTTTGCAAATCTCGATAAAGCGAAAGGCGGGTGCGATGTGTGGTTGGCGATTCTATTCCTGTCTGATTACCCTGATCTTAATTATCTTCAGTCCCGAGATATCCGTGGCTCAGGCGCATCCCACCGATTCCTTGAAAATCGCAATATCCGACACATCCCATGTTCAGATATTGAAACTCAAGGATGGTTCCGAGGTAATCGGCCGGACCATCGAGATCGGTGAAGACGACATCCTATTCCAATCGAACCTGGGGACAAACCGAGTGAGAAAATCGGATATCGCGCAAATCACTACCATTCCGAGGGAATCGGCCAAGCCCGGAGGCTACTGGTTCCCAAACCCCAATGTCACCAGGCTCTATTTTGCTCCGACCGGCAGAATGTTGAAGAAGGGCCAGGGGTACTTTTCGGACTATTATCTCTTTTTCCCGGGCTTAACCGGCGCGTTTTCGGATAGAGTTTCAGTAGGCGCGGGATTTTCGCTTTTTCCGGGCGTAGGCCTTGAAAAGCAACTGTATTATTTAACACCCGAAATAGGCCTTTATCAGTCGGAACGCCTGAACTTTGCGGTGGGCGGCATTTACGCCGCCGCGCCGGGATGGGATATCGACGGCGATGACATCCCTACGTTTGGGGCGGTGTATGGCATTGGAAGCTGCGGGCCGCCCGACGCTTTTCTCACAGGCGGCCTGGCTTTCGCGTTTGCCGAAGACGATTTCGAGGGTCGACCCGCTGTTCTAATCGGCGGCCAGGGACGCCTCTCCAGGAATATTGCATTTGTTTCGGAGAATTGGAAATTCCCGGGAGCCGATTTTGTTCTGACATCATACGGCCTCAGGTTTTTTGGTTCGAGAATGAGTTTCGACCTTGGCTTTTTCAATACCATGGGTGGCGAGGACGGAATCGGCTTCCCCGGCCTCCCCTGGGTGGATTTTGTCTATAATTTCAAATAGGGCATGCGGCCACGGAAATTCTCTATAAGCACGTGGTTCGATTAATGGAATTGTTATTCAACCAGCGCCCGCGCGGCCGAAAGCCCTGCCAGGTAACCGGTGGAAAACGCCATCTGGAAATTATACCCGCCCCAGGGGCCGAGCAGATCAAGAACCTCACCTGCAAAATATAAATTCCTGACCTTTTTCGAGCGCATCGTTTCGGGATCGATCTCCTCGGTGGCAACACCTCCGAGGACGGCTCTTGTTTCATTGAAGGGCCTGGGCCGCCTGATCGTCAGGTGAAAATCCTTGACCCACATCAACAGGAGCTTCCTTTCAAGGTACGACAGGTTGGCCACGGGTTTATCGGAGTGAATCCTCACTACCTTGCTCATGACAGCGCGCAGTCGTTCCGGGATATAGTCCCGGAGCAAAGCTCCGACCGTTATCTTGGGAGAGTTCGCCACCTGTTGCGTGAACCATGTATCGAGATCTTTCTTCTTGATATCGGGCATCATATCGATATGGAATTCGACACGATGCTGTTTCCCATCCTCGCGCCCGAGCAGTCCGATGATCCTGGCGGAATGGGTAAACACCAGATCCCCCTCGATTCCGTAGCTGGTGAACTTAAGGCTTCCGCGATCCGAAAACTGCGGCTCATCATCGCAAGTCACCTGAATTTTGCAGTCGGGAAATTCGGATTCGGCCAGGCTTTTGCCATATCTTTCCATTGTCTCGAGGCCCACCATGGCCGGCAGAATTTGTGTCACCGTGTGCCCCGCTTTGCGCGCAAATTGATAGCCGTCGCCGGTAGCGCCTCTTGCCGGCGATGCCACCGAGCCACAGGCTATGATTACCGACGATACGGGATATTCGACAGAATTCACGACCACGGCGGTCACCAGGTTTTTGCCGAAGACGATATCGGAAACTTTCGAGGATTTCCTGATGACGGCGCCGGCCGCCTCGGCGGCCCTGCCAAGCCTGGTGGGCAAATCGGGCGCCACATCGGGTACGACCACCAGGTGACTGCTGCCGTTGGGAGTTAATTTGATTCCCATGGCGGCCAGATGTCGAGAGAGATCCTCCAACCCGAATGCATTCAGGGCCGGGAGTATGAATTTCTCCTTGTCTCCAAAGGCCCTGGCCAGCTTGTCGTCGGGAAGATTCTCCGAGATAAACAGTGGTCCGGATGATAACGAGCGGAGTTTCTTGCCGGGTTCGGGATTCTTGTCGAATAATATGATATTGTCGCAATGTTCAGCGGCGGTCTGGGCAGCGGTCATGCCGGCCGGCCCGCCGCCTATCACAACAACAGGACGCTTCTTTTCCGGTTTTTTTGCTTTCCGTGTACTTGCCATTAATTCAAACCGAATATTATAAGCCACAAATCTATTGCTTTGAATATTGTGAGGTCAATATACAAAGCCGAAAAGGACTGTCAAGATATATTCATTTTGATAGAATTGCGTCCGGAAAAGGTCATCTGCCGGCAGAGTATTTTATCTTTCGGGTGGCGGCGTCCATGATCTGCGCTCGGTAATTCTCGGCGGCGGCCCGAATTTTCTGGCGAAAGTTTTTTTCCTGGCCGCCGGCGTAGATAACGCCCCTGGCGATATTTATTATCGCCAGCTCCGCTCTACCGTTCGAGCCGGCATCGACCGACCTTTCCAGGTCACCGCCCTGCGCGCCCACCCCCGGTATAAGTATGGGTATTTCGCCTCCGACCTTTTTTCTGACCGCCTCCAGCTCAGAAACGACGGTCGCCCCCACGACCAACCCGACATTGTCATTCTTGTTCCATTCCGGCACCAGCGACGCCACCAGAAGGTACAGATCAGTGGTCGAGGCGCCGAAGAATTCCGCGAATGTCCTGGCCTTGGCCTGGGGTGTCATCCATTCTGCCGATGGTGGATTTTCAAGAAGGACGATCTTTTTCTGAAGCTCAAACGCGGATGGATTTGAGGTCAGGCAGAGGACGAAAACGCCCTTGTCGACGTAATCGAGGAATGGCTGAAACGAATCGGTTCCCATATAGGGACTGACCGTGACAGCATCGGCGCCGATTATCTCGAATGCCGAGCGGGCATACATTTTGGCAGTATTACCGATGTCGCCGCGCTTGAAATCGAGTATCAACGGTATATTCTCGGGGATCGATTTCGCCGTCTCGATGAGTAGTTCCCAACCCTGCGATCCAAGGCTTTCATAAAAGGCGCCGTTGGGCTTATAGGCGCAAACCAGGTCGCAAGTAGCCTCGATCACGGCCCGATTGAATTTCAATATGGCATCGATATCATGCCCCAGATGCTCGGGTATCTGGGATAGATCGGGGTCAAGCCCCACGCAGAGCCAGCTATTGTTCTTGCGCGCCGCCCCAATTAGTTTCTCCTTGAACGTCATGATCGTCGCACCTTGCCAATAATATCTTTCACGCTTTTTTCATGGTGTCTTGCCAGGTAATCCCGAAGGCCATCGATTATCTTAAGCGGCGCCATGGGATCGATGAAGCAGGCCGTCCCGACCTCCACGGCGCTGGCTCCGGCCAGCATAAACTGCACGGCGTCGGAGGCGGTCATTATCCCCCCCATGCCAATGACAGGCACTTTCACAGTGTTTGCTACTTTGTAGACCATGGCCAGAGCAACCGGCCTTATTGCCGGACCGGACAAGCCTCCGCATTTGTTGGAGAGCTTGAAAGATCTCTTCTCGATATCGATAACGGTCCCCACCAGGGTATTTATGAGCGAGATGGCGTCGGCGCCGTTAGCGACCACGCTTTTGGCAATCTCCACGATATCAGTGACGTTAGGCGAGAGCTTGGCAATAACCGGCTGCTTGGCCCGGCGTTTTATCTCGGCTATGACCCTGCCGGCCGGCTCGCGATAGGCGCCGAATTCCAATCCTCCCTCATCCACATTGGGACAGGATATGTTGGCCTCGATAGCGGCGATGCCATCGCATTCCGCCAGCCTCTCCGTCATCTTGACATATTCCTCGACCCTCGATCCGGCGATACTGACAATGCAGGCCGTATCGAATTGCCGCAGGAAAGGGAGTTTCTCGAAAATAAATTTATCTATGCCGACATTGCTCAAGCCAATGGCGTTAAGCATGCCGGAGTCGGTTTCGACAACCTTGGGCGGAGGATGTCCCTCGCGGGGGAGATAAGTCAGCGATTTGGTGACGATCCCCCCCAGGCGTGAAATGTCATATATCTCGCTGGCCTCCTCGCCATAGGAGAAGCATCCCGAGGCGGTAAGAACGGGGTTTTTCAAGCGGACTCCCGCAATATTTACGGAGAGATCGATCATCAATCCCACATGACCTCGCCGGCGGAGAAGACAGGTCCCTCGATACAAACCCGTTTAAGATGGTAGTCGCATCTATCATCAGTGGGTCCTCGATCTGCGGGCGGATGGACCCTGACTGCGCATCCCGAACAAATGCCATAGCCGCATGGCATCAGCGCCTCGAGCGAGAGAAAGCCCGACAAATTTCCTCGAGCCAGGAGGAGATCAACTTCCCGGAGCATGGCGTTTGGGCCGCAGGCATAGACTGTCACCTTTTGTCTTGGCGCAAGTTCTTGTTCGAGGACATCGACCACGGTCCCCCGGCGGCCCGCGGTGCCATCATCGGTGCAAATGACGGGTCTAAGGCCCAACTCGAAAAGCCGGGCTTCGTTCAGAAGCTCCAATTTGGATTTGGCTCCGGCGATAAACGTCATTTTATGTGGCGAAAGGCCCTTCTCCACGGCATCCTTCGCCAAAAAATAGAGGGGCGGCAGACCTATTCCGCCGGCCGCCAATATAACGTCCAAGTTGCCGTCGACAGCAGGGAATCCGTTGCCCAGGGGGCCGAATAGATGCATGAGTTCACCCGGCCGCCGCGCCGCCATCTGGGCGGTGCCGCTGCCGTAAATCCTGAACATGATAGTGAGGTGAGCCGTTACGGGGTCGGCATCATGAATCGAAAAGGGACGAGGCCAAAGCGGGAAACAGTCATCGCTGGTCTTGACTTGAATGAACTGACCCGGCTTGGCGGCTGTCGCGATATCGCCTGCATCAAACACAAGCTTATATATGGAAGACGAAACTGCCTCGACGGCAATTATGGGGTAGAAGCCTGCGTATTTTATCTACGGACCTCTTTCATACCTGTCGCGATAGGGATCGTTGAATATGTTGATATCCGGTCGCTTAAAGGAGATGCTGTACTGGAAATAGCCGTCAAGTTGCGCCAGATCCAGCTCCGAAATGTCGAATTCTGTTCTTATCAAAGATTCGGTTGCCGCCGAATCGATGGCGTACTCTCCCGACGGGCCAATTATCTCGTAGTCTTTGACGATCCCGGCGATATCGAGCCTTATCTTGAAAATGACCTTGCCTTTGAGTTCCCTGGAGAGAAGCGCCTCGGGGTATATAAATTCCTCGACCCTCTTCGTCCTGGGCGCCAGAGGGAGATCGCCGGCCAGAGATTGAGCGGCAGTATCGGCCTCAGCCCCTTCCTGAGAAGGCGGCTTTTGCACATCCTGCGGTTGCTGGCTCTGCCGCGGCGGCGTGCGGCGCTTATCATTTCCGGATGCTGTGCCCAGTCTCTGGCTGGCAGCCTGCGCATATACCGTTTCGGGGTATTTTTCCGCGACCGAGGCGTAGGCAAAAAAGGCCGAACTGTCCTCGACACCTTTGACCTGATCGAGGATCCAGGCGGCGGCAAATGCGGCTTTGGGGGCCAGGTCGGGATAATTCCCGGCAATGTATCTGAAAAGAGTAAGCGCGGAATCAGGACTATTAGCGAAAAAGACCAGGCTCTCGGCAGCCGCATAAAGGCCAAGCGCATTACCTGTAAGGTCAAATGGGGAATTCATGATTTCCGCCGCCCGCGCGGCCTGGGGTGATTCGCGATATTCGGAAATGACTCTCCGCAGGTATGTATACGCGGCCGTGGTATCGCCACGGTCGAGTTCTACTTGAGCAGCCGCCAAAAGCGATTTTGGGGCATATGGAGATTCGGGGTGTTCCTTGGCAATCATGAGGTATTCGTTGATGGCGGAGTCGGGACGATTTAACTCATACGCGTAAAGCTCGGAAAGCAAATATCGGGTTTCAATTCCAGCTTTGAGTATGGCCGCCCTGAGGCTATCCTCGTTCGTTGATCCCCGGGCAGAGGGGGTGCCGGCTGGAGCGACAGCCGCCGGCGTCATCACCTGTGCGGAGGTATCCTGTCGGCCCGGAAGGACGGTATCGATCATACTCGGGATTGCCCGTGCCAGCGTATCGGGCGATAAATCGGCGTTCAGGAGCGTCATCAGGCGAGCGGCACGAAGCGAATCGTCCGGCGTGGCGATGGAAGGGATCGAGAACTCTTCTTGTTCGTTGCCGCGAAATGTCGTATCGCCGATAACAGCGCTTGATAATGAATCGACACCGGATCGTATGACTGAATCGGAATTCGAGATCGAGGGTGGCGGAATGGAATCTTCTTTGATAAGCTCCGGCTGGACCGCTAACGTGTCGAAAGCCGGCTCAACTTGACCGGAATCCGCAACCGCGCCCGATGAATCGATGCCGGCTGGGGCCGGCTGAATGTCGGGGGCCGTGGAAGGCTGAAGATCGCCGCCCAATGAACTTAACTCTTCGGCCCTCTTGAGCGAATCCGCCCGTTGAAGCTCCGCCTGATACGACTCGAGCTTGGCAATCTGCGCGGAACGCGCCAGGGCGAGATTCTTGAATTGGGAATTCGGCGTCTCCTGTTGGGCCTTGGCAAACGCATCTTTGGCCCCTGCCAGATCGAACTTGTCATTTTGATATATGAGGCCGAGTTTGTAAAAAGCCTCGGCCGATTCATTGGTCTTGGGGTTCGACGTCGTGACATTCTGATAAGTTTCAATTGCCTTATCGATGTCGCCCTGGAGGTAATGGCCCTCGGCCACGCGCAAGCGAATCTCGCCGGAACGCGAGAAGTAACGCTCGTCCTTGGCCAGTCTGTCCAGGATTCTCATGCCCAGCTCGACTGAATCGCTCTTGAGGGCGGCCGTTGCGGAGGCCAGGGTAGCCTCAAAATAAAGAAGGCGGTCCGGGTTGAATTTCACGACAGCGGCATAGGCCTGGTATGCTCCAGTGAAATGGTTTTGTTTTTCACGACAGAAGCCCAAATTATATGTGGCTCTGGCGGAGGAATCTCCTCCGGGAAATTTGGCCACATAGTCGGCAAAATACTCATCGGCCTGGCGGTAATTCTCCGACATCATCTCCATGGCCCCCTCGGCGAAGAGCATATCATCCAGGTAGGGGCTTTTCCCGTAGGTGTCTTCGAGAGCGGCGAAAGCGGATAGAGCCTGGTCGTTGTGACCGAGGAACATCTCGCACAAACCCATGTAATAATACGATTCGTCGGCGAATTTCGATTTCGGGTGGTTAGTAACGAGTTCTTTGAACCTTCTGTCGGCGGGCAGATAATCACCCATGTTGTAATATGATTTACCGATCAGCCATAGGGCATCATCGACCCACTTGGAATTAGGGTGATATTGAAGGACCTGGTTGGCCTTGGCGATAGCATCCTTATAGAGGTTTTTCTCCTGCATGTTAACCATCGAGCCGGTTTGCTCTCTGGGCTGCGGCCCCTGGGATGGAATTGCGGGCGAGCGTTGACCGGGCGGCGTGACCGGCGACAGTGGCGTCTGGCCCATCCTTTCCAAATTTTGGGCCTGGCTTTTCTCGGCCTCCTCGAATTTTTGTTTGGCGTGGAAAAAAGTATTGTAGTAGACACAAGCGGAGCCGAGTATAAGGATAACCAAGAAAAGAGGAATCGCTGCCTGATGACGCCGACTAAACATCTTAGAAATAATATATAGCTATTGCACCCCGATGTTCCAAGCAAAAAATTTAGGGCTCATACCAAACTCATTACATTATAGGGCAAGGAGTTATTGGCACAAATGAAACGTCCGACGGAAGCGGCTCCGTCGGACGCCGATGATCTATCCGGCTGTGCGTTACCCGCCAAAGAATGCCGTCAAGCTGTTCACATATCCTCTCAAGAAGATCACCCTCTGAACCAGCAGAGCGATACGGCCCATTACAGTCATCCCGAAGCCGGCTCCGAAGCCGATCATGATGACGTAAATACCGATCCTGGAAATTACCCCCATGGAGCCCTTATGGGCAGCCGAGAAGAAGAAGTAAACCAGGGCGGAGAGTACTCCCACGATAATGAGGAACGAGGAGATCCCGGCAGCATCGAACGTGAGGGGTTGGTTGATAGTGGCCTCGAGTTGGCGGAATAGCGAGGCGTAGAGAGACAAGGTGATCGTGATGCCAGAGGAGATGCCGATGTAGAAGGCGATCGAGTAACGCGAGACCCACGACCACTTTTTCGAAAAGCGAGTCCACATCATGAGCCCGAGCATGGTCGGGATGATGTATTCGTACCTGCCATCATGAGCCAAGCGGTTCCAGACAACCGGTACAAAATTGGTATGGAAAAGGAGCATGGTCCAGTATCCCGTTGCAACGCCGGCTACCAGGCGCTCGGCGAACTTGTAGAACGGGTTATCCCTATAGAGGAAGCTGAAGATGCACAATGTCAGGAAGGCCGCCAGGCCATTGAGTAACAATTGTCCGCCGGTCATTGGGCACCTCCTATTGTCTTCTTCTGCCGTCTCGTGGCGAAATAGGCGACGTTGGACATCACGATAAACAAAATAATCACCGAGTGGGCTACGAGCTGGTAAGAGACCTGTTCTTTTCCCTGGCCGGGCTTGCCGATCATTTGCTCATATTCGGCAGCGCCCTTGACACCGGGGATAATCCCAAAGATCTGGTCCGATTGTAGATACTGGTAATAATCGGCAGCCATGACCCCCGTAATTCCTATCGCCAATGGAAAATTAAAGCGGCCGTTGCCGTATACGATCCACATATCAGCGGTATTGCCGGCCGTCAGATCGATCACGCCCCGGACATTGTTGAAGTTCTTGACGCCTTGCATGATGGGCAGCGAATCCAAGGGAGTACCGTAGTAGTCCTGTGGGAACGGGACGCGGAAATCGGTGCCCATGAGCATGATCGTGATGGCCGGATAGGGGCGATAGCCGAGGAAGGCGTAGTCGACTCCATATTGCCTGTTATACTCTTTGCCGATACGGGTGGTGATCTCCTCAACCATGCCCGGTCCGAACTGCGCCAGGGTCACGATGATTACCTTGCGGTCCTCGGAGAAGGCGTGCTTGAGAATCGCCTCGGCCATAGGATTCAACTCCGCCATCGACGACGGGTCGTAATCCATCGCCAAAAAGAGGGGATTGTTAGAATCGGTGTTTTCCACAAAGTCGTGAACATTCTTCACTTCTTTTGAAACCGGCACCGGAACCGTAAACGGGATAATGGCAGGTATGATCACCGCCAGACCGATGGCCAGGTAGATCCAGCGACGGTCTATTTTCATCATCTGTTCTAAGAATCTCATAACCGTCACCCCCTAATCCCGGCCCATATAGGTTCGTTCAATTCCAAGTATTATCTTAATCGCCGTGGCGGTGGCGCCCAACGCAATCCCCATGGCGATGGCGCGCTTGGCGGCCATGTTGGGCACCATCAGGATCTTCTCGACCAGCCAGTTGTTGATGTCCGATATGGGCCCCATTGGGATGAACCGCATCATGATGATGAAAGCGGTCAAAAGCAATATGGTTGCCAACACTGAACGCGCCCGGAAGGCCCGATAGGCGGCCGATGCCACGAAAAATGCCAGCAGCGAGAATATGGTCGACTGAATCGGAATCAGGACGCTCTGGAATATGGCCAGATGCACCCCCTTGGTGCGCCATTCGGGCATCCAGCCGCTGATTACCATAACAAGAAAGCCCATAAGAAGAATTGCGGAGTAGAATCTCTCGTCCGCGGCTTTCAATTTATTGACATTGGCTTTCAGCAGGCTCCAGATTCCCAGGGGAAGCGACAGGATGCCGATCACCATCACCCAGTCATTAAGGAATTCGAAGAGTTTTTCCGAGCTAATAAATGGAATGAACAGGAATCTGCCCGGAAAGAAATATTGAAGAAACATGATTATACCCGTAACCATGACAATCATTAACGGTATTTCTCTTTTCATCGCGCACTCCCGGTTACAGGTTAATGGTTACAAGGTTTCTGAGGAATGGCCAGCCGGCAGTAATGGCGATCGCCCCGAGGATGATAAAGGCCATTACGATTGCCTTGGTGTAATCCTGGGCCTTTAATGTCCCCAACTGGACCGGTTCCTGCGAGAGGTATGCCGAGGCGGCGTAGAGCTCCTCGCCGATCAAAGTGTAATCGGTGGCCGCGACAAAGAATGGCAGCTGGGCCACCTGGTCGGTGCCGGAGATCTGAATCGAGCCGGCGATATTGCCGGTTTCGGCCAAGATCAGCGATTCGGCATAAAAAACGCCCATATAGAAATTTGTAGCGGGATGCTCGCGAAGCATGATACCATTGACTGCGGCTACGTAGGGGAATTGCATTGAGGTTACGAAGAAGACGTTCTCCGGATTGTACTGGTCGGGGCGTCCGGCCTCAAGGTAGGCAGTCCGGACCGTTTCCTGGGCCACGGCAAGGACCACTGGATCCTGCACTGGCACAATTACCTTGGTCTGGTATTCGGCGGTTCGCTTGGCCACGCGCGACAAAATCGTAAAGCCAGCGATCGTGGCGATGTCGCCGGCAGTACCCAGCCCCAGGATGTAGAGGATCGGTTTGCCCATCTCGGTTGCCCGCCCGATAGCGTCATCCACCGCATTTATACCAGCCAGGGGCCTGACATACATCTTCTTGCCTTTTCGAGCTGAGGAGATGAAAATTATCAGGAACACCGTAAATGTAATAGCGGCCACTCCGATCGGAATCTTGCCGGTGTGAATCCAATTTTCAATAGTCGTGCCGGAGGCAACGCTGGAAAATTCCGAGCGCACCTGATTGTCGGAAATGGCCAGGATCTTGTAAAACCAGGTGCTGTTGACCGGCATGAAATTGGGATTGGGATGTTCGCTGTTGGGCTCGGTTTCATCGAAATCGACATACTCGGTTATCCCTCTCGGCACCACCCCGCGCGAGATAAATTCACCGTCAGGCGAACCTGCCCGGAACACCTCATAGATGGCGACATTGTTGAGTCCCGCGCTGTCATCTGGCGACAGGTCCCATTTGACAATAAGGCCGTGTCCAGCGTCATTTGGCCTGTCAACAACCCGGACATTTGTCGGAGGCGCCGGGGCCGGCGGGGCCAGGCCTGCACTATCCGGTATCGCCTCCTGACCGATGGCCAGGCTGGAGCTAATTATGACAAGACACAATAACATAATGAGTTTTTTTGTCATAAACTCTCCTTAAAATTTAGACCACACATCTAAAAAACAAAGTAGAATAGAATTCAATGCTGCGTCTGACCTATGGCTGGCTTAACAACGATAAATTGGCTGTTGGTATCAGGGTGGCCAAATGAGGGAAAATCCAGAATAGGAACCTCCATGTTAACTCCGCCACCAAAAATCATGCGGTTATGATACTATAATCAATATGGGATGGAAACATAATTTTTCGATGCCGACGGCCGGCACGCTGAAGCTCGGCGCCCCGGACCCCG